>Ga0224514_10000009_pt1 | contig 101071 bp, 90 predicted proteins | sample SF_May12_sed_USG_3_FD_169107 | JGI IMG/M metagenome (GOLD analysis project Ga0224514, IMG submission 169107) | Sediment microbial communities from San Francisco Bay, California, United States - SF_May12_sed_USGS_24 | ecosystem: Environmental > Aquatic > Marine > Sediment | place: USA... | reverse complement strand
AAGAATATCTAAACGGCGTTCACCAGACTCATATTTGCTGACAAAAGACTGAGGCTTGCCAAGTTTTTTAGAAAGCTCTACCTGTGATAACCCGGCTTTCTTTCTAATTTCCCGGAGACATTGTTGTAAGGCTTTTTTATGAGAAGGTGAAATATTCTTAACCATACCGTGAATTCTGGAGACAATACTTAATTCGACTCTTATTTCCGAATAGTCGGTGTCTTTCTTGGTCAAAAGAAAACTTCAGTAAATTATTCCATCACATCAAAGGCTTTTATCAACTCCACCACTTCCTTCTTCGGCGAAGCTCCACAAGCTTTGCAAATCCAGTAAAACTCGGCAAGGTCAATTCTTCTTTCACCAAGTTCATAGTGAGCAACAAATGAATGCTCCCTACCCAATTTTTTAGCAAGCTCTCTTTGCGTCAATCCCGCTTTTTTTCTCAGCTCGACAAGCCTTTGGCTGATGACTTTCCCATGTGGGCTGTGAATTGTCTTTTTCATGCTTCGATTATAGGAGCAAAAGTCCTTGCTCTAAAATTCCGAGCATGATATATTGCCGTCATTATTTCAATAGATAAATTAACGGAGGGGCAAGTCATGACAGAAGCAAAGCAAAAGGACGGAGAATTTGATGAATGGCTCATGAGGGATATGTGTAATCATTTGGAAAGTCATACCTCTGCTTTGGAGGCTTTGGCAGAGCTGATTTGCTCATCTACGCTGGAGGCATTCACCGGGGAGACGGGCGGTGAACATAAAAGTGCAAATCTCCGCTGGGGCCTTTTGCAGATTTTCCAGTTTTACCTTGAAGGACAACAAAAGATACTGGAAGAGTACCTTGATAAATTCAACAACCTCGATCTTGTCCTTTTAAAAAGAGGAGAGAAGCTTCTCGAACTGGTCCACTATGGTGCTTACACCAATGAAGAAAGGGCCCATGAAATGCTGAAAGAAGCCATTGGCTACCTCGATGTGGTCATCGGGCGGGACAGTGAGCTTAAGGAGGTGGCTCAGGAGCTTAAGGGGAAATGTTTGGAGAGGATGGGGGGGGATTGATTGCGGATTTGGGATTTCGGAATGCGGATTGAAAGAAAGTTAACCATGGAATTACGCGGAAATAACGGAAAAAAGCTTTTGTGAATTCTGTAGCTTCTGTAACTAAGAAAGCCGGATTGCCGATCAAGTAAGGAATGACAAGGACTTTTGAGGACAATACTTATTCCGAATAAAGAGTTTTTTATACTTGTGGGGACAGCGGATCTCTTTTAATATGGAAGGTCTGATTAGAGAGAGAACATTACCTTTTTTTATTTATAGACTAAAATTACCAGATGAAGCTTATTATTGTTATCTCAGTTGTCGCAGCAGTGGTGCTGGGCCTTAAGATTTTTAAGTCGGTCCGACGTCGGCAAAAAAGGCGGGCATTGCTGAGCACACCCTTCCCGGCGGAATGGGCTGCCATCCTGAAGAGGAATTTCCCCCTTTATGAAAAGATACCTCCCCTGTTAAAACAACAGCTGAACGACAATATTAGAATATTTATTTCAGAAAAATCTTTTGAAGGATGCGGCGGGCTTACTTTGACTGACGAGATGAGGGTTACCATTGCGGCACAGGCCTGCATGCTCCTGCTCAATCGAAAAGTCGACTGCTACCCGAAACTTTTTTCCATACTCCTTTATCCCGGCGCTTACGTGACGGGCACCCAAAGTCGTTTCGGTTCAAATTCAACTGACTCGTCTGTTCGTCTTGGTGAATCATGGACGCACGGCACCGTTGTTCTGGCCTGGGATAGTGTAAAAAACGGTGTACTGAATTTTCAGGACGGCCATAATGTGGCAATGCATGAATTTGCCCATCAACTTGATCAGGAGGATGGCAGCGCCGACGGGGCACCTGTCCTTAAAGTGCGCTCTGCTTACTCGACCTGGTCACGGACTTTTTCAAAAGAATATGAATTGCTCAGGAAAAAAGCATCTAAAAGGAAAAAAAGTGTGATGCATAAATACGGCGCCACTAATCCAGCAGAATTTTTCGCTGTTGCTACTGAAACCTTTTTTGAAAAACCGGAACAACTGAAGAAGAAGCATGCCGAGCTTTATCATGAATTGGAGAGCTTTTATAAAGTGGATCCTGTTGCATGGAACGAAGAATAGAACACGGAGGTGGTGTGGGGGGTCGGACCAGGTCAAGCAATTGATATTAAAGAATAAACCTTCAATATCAGCCCACTTTTTGACCTTAAAAGCCTCTTTTGGGGGATGAAATGCACTGTTTAAACAATTAAAAACCAATGAACATATTGATAATTGCTAATTAGTTCCCATCCAGAAACTATAATAAATCAAACTATGTTTTCAATTCGGAAAGGAGGGATTTTTTGCAAGGTCAAGGAAATCAAGGGTTTCGCCGAGTCGTACTGCTGTACGTCGCACAAGCAAATCTGAAGATTGACGCAGAGATTGCGAAAAAGCACCCTTGACCGATGAAAACTAATTAAAGGAAGCAGTAATTAAGATAGGGAATGAGAATAAACAAAGGCAACTCACTTTAAATCATGCTATCAAACATAAACTGGAAAAAGATTTTTTCATATTTATTTGTCATAACGGGATGGAGCCTCGCTCCTTTTCTTGCATTGACGGTAGGCCCTTCTGACGGGGTCCATATAAGGAGTGAAGTCATTGAAAATTTTCTTAACAATCCGTCTTTTAGAAATGGAGAGCTGGCCTTTGCCTATATTTTGGGTGCAGCAGTACTTTCCGCTCCTGTCATTTTACTCGGTTATGCCGGATGGGCGCTCGGTGGTCTGTCATCAGGAAAACGTCTTACAATTGTGGGCTTTATTTTGATGATAATATTAATCGTTACTACATTTTTACCATCCAATATCTGAGCCCATCCTGTTAATCCTGTCAAAAAAAGATTTTCAAGATTTCTCCTGATCGTCGAAATGACATTTGTTTGGGGGCAGAAAACGGGACGATTCTCTTTTTAAAACAGTCTTTCCTCGAAAAAGAGAACCGTTACGTTTTCCCTTTTCTCGTCCATTATTTTTTTGAGGCATTGCCAACGCTTTTTTTGGTGCATGAAATGCACCCCGGTGTGCCCGGAAAAAACATTGTCAAATACGTACATGAATAAATTTAAAAGGTACCGTAACTCTTTCCCGCGTAGCCATGAGTAACAGTAGTTTTCTTATTGTTGTCCCCCGGCTGCCACTGAACCTGGTTCGCATCGTTTTCATGTCGCCGTATACATTTCCACTCGAAGGTAGTATTAGGCGGCAGGTTATTAATTACACTTGTCCAGACTGGTTTCGTAGGACCAGGAAGCTTTTTATCCGCTCGTAGGATGTATTCGTAGTAGATATTTGGATCAAGCTTAACCGCTTTATCCGGGTTCCAATTACCTAAGGCTTCAATACTGCCTGTAACATAGATACTCTCGCCGGGAGTTGTAAAACCATTGTCACAGACAAAGTTGACCGATGTTTTTGCCGGAACAGATCTTAGCTGAAAAGAAAAAACTTTAATGGTACTGTTGACATCCATTTTGCCCGATTTTGCCACAATCAGGTTGTTGGCAGCATTGTACCAACCACTTTCAGCGGTATCGAAATTTTCTTGAGATGTATATTTAGTCAGTGGCGTATTGTTAATTTTGACTGCTTTTGCCTCGGCATTGTTGACAATCAATTTAACAATATTTGCCCGGCTGCTGACAGCTCCATTAAAGGACTTTGCCACCTCGTCGTCACCGTTCTTGTTAACAGCCGGGTCGATAGTAACGGTTACAGTGTCATTATTCTTTTGCTGCTTGAGGACAGTTGTTCTGTAGTGATAGCCTGGCCGCCCGCTTTCCTTATAATTCAGGGTTAATCCATCATCCTCGTACAATGTGAAAGTCGATGGCCTTTCATCAGTATAGACGCGAACAATCAATTCATTATGAGCTGCAGTTCCGTCAAGCCGATGGCCAAAGGCATCCTTAGTGTTTTCATCAACAAACATCTGGGGAAGGATAGCTCCGGCACGTACAAAGGCCGGCAACCGCAAAATTCCTTCCCGATAAAGAGGTGCATTCTTTATCTCCTCTCCCGAACTGTCAACCCACTCATTAGAATGATAATTTACCCATCTACCCTTCGGCAGATAAACATTGCGCTCATACTCACCATGTTTAGCGACAATTCCGACCAGAATATCTCTGCCAATCATCTTTTCATGCCCCATCTCTCTCAAGTTAGAGTCGTTCTGATAGTAAAATACAGGGGGTGGTATTACAGGTTCTCCCTGAAGATAGGCTCGATAAGCAAGGGAGTAATAGTAGGGAATCAATTCGTACCGTTGACGGATATTGGCTAAATTACTATCAGGCTTGCCTACAAGATTTGGCGCTGTTTCGTAGCAGGGTGGCTTTCTGTTGGCGAAATTATTCTTACAGCTGTTTCGGTTCTCCCCGAATTCGTTATCGGTGTGAGGACGGACGGGGATGTCGAACCAGCTTCCGTTGGCAAACCACTGAGTATACATCTCATCTTGATAACTTGTGTTAAAGGGGCCCTCTTTTTTGTTGCCTGGAAGTACTTCGCGGCGAAAACCTCCAATATCTGCACCGTAATAGTCAATGCCGGAAAAGGACATATGCATCTGTACGTTTGAATGCGTGGCAAGAGACTCCAGGCTAGAGGCAATATCCCCGGACCACATTGCTGCGCCGTATCGCTGAGTTCCAGCGGCCCCTGAACGGGTCAGAATCAAAGGGCGCGGATTGATTATGCCCAGTTCATCCGCCTGCCCCTGCTTTTCAACGTAGCCGTCCCAAATAGATTTATTCCAGAGCAGATTGTATATGTTATGGATATCCGTATGTTCGTTCTTTTTGCCGGAAACAGTAGTCTCTACCCCCTCGTAGCAGGCAGATGGCTCAAAACGCTCGGGTTCTCCCAGATCAGTCCAATGAGTATGGATTCCTCTTTTTACCAGTTCCGGGAAGCGACGGTTATTGTGAATCCATTGGCCGAGTGCCGGCTCAGACCAGTCAAACATCCAGCCTTCGCCCCAGAAGTCCGCTGCATTAATAAATACGGGTTCCTCAATGGTTGAGTTACAGCTGTTGCCGTTTCGCTGGTAGGCCATAAAGTTCTTTGGTATATTTTTAAAGGTATCAAGAAGAGGCTCTGTCCTGGCTAAATAGGATTCTTCAATTGCGGCGATACGAATATTATCTTCAGCGTATTTTTTAATTTTTTCACTTGGTTTTGGAAAAAAGTACCCGTTATTCTTCACTAAGGCATCCTGATCCTGATCCCAATTAAGGCGCCCCATGTTGGTTTTCGGACTTATGCCGCCAAACCAATTCAAATCAAGGACAAAACCATCTAATGGGAATTTATCATCTCTCAAAGTTTTTTTAAGAATATCGACCTGATCCCAATTGTCATAGCCAAATTCGGATACCCACATACCGAATGATTTCCGTGAAGGAATTGGCGGCGTGCCCGTCAATTCCATAAAGTCCGACCTCAGATCAGGTAAATCCTGACCGGTCATAAAGTAAAAACGCAGTTGATCTCCATACATCCGGGCCTGCCACCAATTTTTTTTAAAATCCCACCTCTGCCAGTAGATATTATCCATAAATAGAGCATAGTTGAGATTATTCGCACCGACAGCATAATACACTGGAATTTGCACGTTACCCACAGCCGCTTGTTGGAAGCCCTGGAAACCGTTTCCTGCATCTACAAAAAATTGTTGCCCCGGGGGAGCTTGTTCAAAACCCACCTGTTGATTGCTCTTTCGACTCATTCCCTGACGTACTCCCAATTTAATCCAGTCGCCATCTGATGAGCCTAAGCGCTTAAATTCCTGACCCAGGCCATAGATATTCTGTATTTGTCCCGGTTCAATATTTATCCCTTTCAATCCCATCGATAGATCAACGGGACAAACCGTCGTTAGACGAGAATTACCCTTACTTTTATCAATCAGCTTGATGCAAAGATTGCTTTTGTCAATTTCAAGGCGTATCTCACTGGTTTCTATAATGTTATTGTTTTGAGATACAGTTGCAGCTCCTTTGTAATCAGTCTTTAGGACCATTGGCGACGTATAAAGTGAGTCATTCGTTGATGGGCCATCGCCTATAGCTGAGAGTTCAAAATGAGCCAGGTCATCATCAAGAATCTCAACGATCAGATAGGCTGAACCTGCCTTAAACTTGGTTCTGAAAACTTCAGCAGCGTCTGCTGCCCCTGTGGCAAGTAAAGCAAAGAGACCCGTAAACAAGATAAGCGCTGATACTTTTAAAAAATTTATCCTATTATTGATAGCAGCCATTTCTACGTCCTTTCTTGATAAAGTTACTTTTCTCAAAGACTGACAGTTTGGTTTAAATTATTATGATAATATTCAATAATGATGATTCTCTTGCGGATATTAAAATTGTCCGGATAGTGACTGTACGTTCTCTCTTATTAAAGAAGTGTGGTGTTTTTATGACAAAACAAAGAAGAAAGGGATCCCCACCCCTAGATTAACTCTAGCATCTGTTTTTCCACATGCAAGTTTTTATAAATATTTTTTCGATACCTGCCGATCCTGATTATTAATAAAAAATTTGCGCTCCTTAAAATAGATGGTAACTTTGGTTTTGGGGTGGAATTTTTATATTTTTAGAAGGTAAAAAGCTCTTTTGTTGACTCTATCCCAAGTATTTTAATGCCGGCCAGGAGAGATATCAGGTTATTGATATTGTCTCGCTTGTTTTATAACGCTTAACCTTAGAATTTGTAGAAACCATGATCCAACTCAGTATTGTCCGGTTAGGAATTTGCACCGCTGTTCCTCCCCCTTCAAGGGGGAGGTCAGGAGGGGGATGGGTTATTTTTTTTGATACCATTTCCATGTTAACCCATCCCCTCCCCTTGAAAGGGAGGGGGTTTTAAATTTCTGCAATTTTCTAACCGGACACTACTGGATCCAACTGCTCTTTCCAGGTTTAAATATCAAAAGTCGGTCGGTGGAAAATTCAACAACCTCGATCTTGTCCTTTTAAAAAAGGGAAGAAGCCTTCTTGAAGCGGAATGCGGATTGAGAGATTGGTTTCGCACAGAGAGGAGCTATAGAACACGGATGACACGGATTTAGCGGATTTCCACTGATTTCAAGGATAGGGGCTTATTCAAGGGTTAATGACTCTAAAGTCCAAAACAAAAATCTTTAACCCTGTGGTTCCTGTCAGGAAATGAAAATTCAAGATTTCTCCTGATCGCTGAAGTGGCATTTGTTTGAAATACTTAATAGATTTTCTCTGCGCTCCTGGCGGCTCTGCGCGAAAAATTCTCTTTTAATCAAGACATCATTTGAACCCTTTAAGATTAATCACCATCTAACAAAAACTTTCCTGTATGGTAAGGTTACCCTTAATCAATCCTGATAATGCCAGGTTAAAAAAAGGAAGCAGCCAACCATGAAATCAAAAAAAATTATTCCCGCATTCTTTGCCCTTGCTTTGTGTTCATTAATTCTCAAATCCCTTTTCGACCATTCTGTACCCGCCTATACTTTCCCTCATTGGGAGCATGGCGCCCCGGGCTATGAGCTGGCCCTTAAAAAGGCTGAGGCGAAGGAAAGCCCTTTGATTGTCTACTTCCACGCAAGCTCCTGCTCATGGTGTAAAAAGCTGGAAAATAATTATCTCGCCACTGAAAAAGGGGAGGAATTTTTAAGAAATATTCTAAAAGTGGAAATAAACACCGACAAAGGAGAGGCTGAAAGAATCCTCTTTAATAAATATCGCCTTAGAGGCACCCCTTCCTTTTTAGTCTTTATTCCCAAATTGAAAAGCCCCCCTGTTTTGATATCGCCTTTTTTAAGCGCCGGGAACCTTACTGTTGATGAGTTTCTTCATGAAATTAAAAATGAGATCGACCTGGCCTATAAAAGAGGGTAGTGAAAGATTGTTACGGGTTACAGGTTGCGGGTTGCAAGTTTAAAATCGTTGAATCCTTTTCATCCCTTAAATCCTGTTAATCCTGTTAATCCTGTCAAAAAACATTTCCGTGATTTCCCCACCCTTCTGTGATTAATTTTCTCTGCGCCTCTGCGCGAGATGAAAAAGTACGGCAAAAACTACCCCGTAATCCTTACCACCTCTTCGTAGGTAGTCACCCCTTCAAGCATTTTTCTTACGGCACACTCCCTGACCGTAAGGATACCGTCACTTTTCACTACCTCCTTAAGAGCAGCCAGGCTTACCTTGTCAGTCATAACTTCTTTTACAGATTCAGATATCTCCATCACTTCAAAGACACCGTCTCTCCCCCTGTAGCCCGTTCCCCTGCAGTCCTTGCAACCCTCTCCGAAATAAACAGTGATATCTTTTCCTGATAGTTCGAGATGAGCCCTTTCCTCGTGAGTAAGTTCTCTTTCCCTTTTACATTCATGACAGATCCTTCGAACCAGCCTCTGGGCAATGACGCCTATTACTGTTGAAGAAATAAGAAAGGAAGGTATTCCGAGATCGATAAGTCTTGTAATGGATGAAGGGGCGTCATTGGTATGGAGCGTGGAAAGAACAAGGTGACCTGTAAGCGCTGCCTGAACGGCATTTTCCGCCGCTTCCTTGTCCCTTATCTCACCGACCATTATAATGTCCGGGTCCTGCCTCAGTATGGTTCTCAGCGCATTTCCGAAAGTAACGCCGATGGCCGTTTGAAGTCCCACCTGGTTGAACTGGTCCATCACCATTTCGATAGGGTCTTCAACGGTTATAATGTTAATATCGGGAGAGGCCAGGGCATTAAGGGCCGAATAGAGGGTTGTCGTTTTACCGCTTCCCGTGGGCCCCGTCACGAGGATAATACCGTTGGGCTTATTAATGAATGATTTAAAAAACTCGAATTCACGGGGATAAAAACCGAGTTCTTCAAGGTCCTGCAAAAGCACGTCGGGATCAAAAATCCTGATAACTACCTTTTCGCCGAAAGCGACAGGCATGGTGGAAACACGAAGTTCAATATCCTTATCTTTATAATTGGTTTTGATCCTCCCGTCCTGGGGCCGCCTTTTTTCAGCAATATCCATACGGGAAAGCATTTTTATTCTTGAAATAATGGGGGGGTGAATTGCTTTTGGTATGGAATAGATTTCGTGAAGAACACCGTCTATTCTCAGCCTGACGTTCGTTTTTTCCCTTTTTGGCTCGATATGGATATCACTTGCCCTCTGGTCAAAAGCGTACTGCATAAGATATTCAACAGCATTGACGATATGCTGGTCCGAGGCATCGATTTCAGAGTGGGATTTTAACTGTACAAACTGTTCGAGGTTTCCTATATCGAAACCCTCCGTTCTCTCCTTCTGTGCGGCAATAACGGAGGAACTGAATCCATAAAATTCTTTCAGTATTTTGACAATATCGCTTTTTGAACTCATGACGATATTGAGCTTCAGCTTTTTGGCCCTTTGCAGTTCTTCCACAGACTCAAGCTCGAAGGGGTCTGCCACGGCTACCGTAACGACCCCTCTTTTTTCAGTAACAGGCACAACAAGGTGCCTTCTTGCAAAAGGCTGGGAAATATGAGAAGTGACCGTATCCATATCGAGTTCGAGCGGATCGATTTTCAGGTAGCTCAGTCCCACTTCATCGGCGATTACTTCCGTAATAGTATCTTCCGTAAGGGTTTTCCCCTTTTTACCGGGAATCTCGATTTCATAAGAAGCGATCACCTCAGGCGCTGATATGCTGTCATCGAGATGAGATATCTTGCTTTTTGAAGCTGAATCTCTCGCTTTTTTGAGCCTTGCCCGTTGTGCCTCCCCGTGAAGCTGAAGCTCCCTGTGCTGCTCTTCTGTAATAAAATTTCGCTTTAAAAGAAGACCGCCTACATACTTGATGGACAGCTTGCCTCTGCTTTTCACCATTGCACTATCACCCTGCTTTTAATGTGGAATTACCTTTGTGATTGAGATCAAGCCGGTCCAGAATATTTTGAGCTTTTTTCTCAACAGCTATTTCTTTTGAGGAATTCATGACTATAAGTGGTATTTTATCAAAAAGGGCGCTAATTGTCCCTAAAGAAGACTTTCTTGCTGAAGGGGGAATAATCAATTTACTTAAAGGTTCTGCATAATCACCAAAATAAGCAGGACGACCGGCGTAACCATTACCCTTTTCATCAGCCAGCAATATGACTGCCAACAAGGGGCATGTCGATGAAATATCCAAATTATCAATATTACATGGATTAATATATTTACCCTTAAAACCTGACCTTTCAACACCCTGACAGCTTAACAGCGGCTCTCTCAATTTAAAGCCCTGTGGATTTGGGATTAACTCCTTTCTCCCTGAAATATCCACGATTGAAACATCATCGGAGATATAAGAAAAACCCCTTTTAATCATTTCCAGGAGGAGGCTGGTCTTCCCTGCTCCCGCTCTCCCCAATATCAATATACCACCGGCATCTGTTGAAAAAGCTGAACCATGAAAGACTAAATGGCCTGCCAGAGCTTCATATATTTCATCGAAAGTGTGGGCCAGGTATGGATAAAGTACTTCACCCATATGACGGCAAGGAAACGATTTCCCCTGGGAATCTGTAAAAATGAAGTGTCTCTTGTTTTTCTTAATTTTGATTCTGCGCGAGGAAGAAACTTTTTCCCCGTAAAAAAAACAACCATAACGCTCTGCCAGCAAGCTCAGAAGCTCCTTATCATCGACCTCCAGCGTTAAAAAAGTCCCCTGTATATCATAGTTTAGGTCACTAACTGCCTTGCTTTGCAGCCAGTCGAGATTCTTTCTGTACCGGCTTGTAAAGTGATGGGAACTCACCTGGCGCTTTCCGAATTACCATGGTTTTCTTCTTTTTTGTCTCTCTTCTCCCCGCTTTCCAGCTGCATATTGAGCTGATGAAGAGAATTAATGAGCAAGTCAAGGCTGGATATGGATTTATCGAGGAGCTTTTCCTGCTGTTCACTGAGATTAGCGCCTAATGAATGGGCAAGCTTTTTACCGCTGCCTGTTTTTTTATACTCTTTCCCTCTTTCTATAAGGACCGAGCCAAACTGGTCGATGAGAGAAAAAATACCGTACATCATATCTGAAACTGGATCTTTTTCCAAACCCTCTCCTCCGGTTAAATGAGGCTTACATTTTTTACAGGCAAAAGCGAGGTCTTCCTCGTTGATTTCCCACAGGGCAAAAATAGAAAGGTTGTATTTTCCATCAATATATTTACAGCCTGTCCTGTGAAGAACGGCATTTGCCGAGTCATATTGAAATGGGGCCTTTGCCGCTTCATTTTCACAACTGATATTAAATAGGGGAGCCTTTTCTTTTTCAGATGGCCTTTTATAAATTGACTGAAGTTCTATAGAAAAACGATCGAATAACTTCCTGTAATTATGGGAATAGTCATTCATAAATTACCCACCTGCTGCTTCCCCTGTTTTGCTCCAAAATATGTTTTTTTAAGCGTGTGTGATAATAGCGTGTCAAAAAGTTTGTTAAAATATCACGTCCGCCATTTTCTGGCAAGTCCGACTTGATCTTTGAAACAATATTATTGAAAAGTTTTTCCAGTTTATCAGCCGGATTATCGATACTGTTCATATAGGTAAATCTTTTGTTGTATTTATCCTGATGGTGATCGCCGTGGTCATCGATATGCATAAAAAGCTTACCGGCCAGATAGAGAATATGCTGATAATGCAGAGAAAGCTCCTCAGTAAGGACAAGTGAAAGTACGAGAGTCACATATCCACCCCGGTCATTGGCGCACTGGAGAAGGGCGTCGATTTTCTCATCATGAGATAAGGACATAAGTTCTGTATGGTCCAGCCTCCATAAAGCATCCCTTTTCTGGGCCAGAAACTGTCCGAAAATGGCCTGCCGTGTTTTCTCTTCAAAAACATCACATTCAGAAAAAAGCCTTGTCACGATAACATAAAAGAGTTTTTCCCGGTCATCACTTATTTCAAACCACCCTTTTGTAAGGAGCCGCTCCAGCCTGTTTATATAATCCAGTGTTTCTTCATCGTCATAATCATCGATAAAGCTATCACCCAGAAAGCAGCAACCGCCGAAAAGCGCACTTAACATAATGAGCTTATCATTAAATTCATATCCGGCAATCTCTGCACATGCCTGCCCCACAAGCATCATTTTGGTGCTGAGCTCACGCATTTTGTTGAATTCACTGGCATGATCATGGGCTATCATGGCCGGATAATAGCTTGTGGCAAGAGGCCGTAAAACTTCATCAGCTTTATCACGAAGCCTCTTCAGGCAATGATCGATTTCCTGCTGCCCTTTGTCATTCTTTATAAAATCATCAATATCAATCATTTCAGGATTAGCACACCATTTTTTCAGATTTCTGACACAATACCGGTCAAATCTGCTTTCTCAAAAGAGAGCAATCGCCTTTCTTCAATGAGAAAGCCACTGACTGGCCGATATCGAGCGTTAATATAATACCTTTGCCTGTGGAGCAAGGAATTCCTATTCTTTTACCAGATATGAGATCTTTGCAAATGTCCCTATTTTCATCGATAAAAAAACCGGCCCTTACCGGGATCTTAACGGAACCGCTGAAATTCACATCTCCCACATTGCTTATAACAATGACGTCAAGCTTTTCCCCTTCTCTCACATAGGAAGAGATCTGCTTGCTCCATTGTTCAAGAAAGACAATATTACCACTCTTTCTCAGGGGATCAAGTTTTTTTCTAAGATATATGAGCCGCTTAATATACTCTGATGAGCCAAGTTCCGTCCCATCGGAAAAGCAGATACTGCTTTGATCAGCAACATAAAACTCTTTCAGATAAAGCTCGTGAAGCTCTGGAGTCCCTTCCAGCAAATCAAAGTTTCCATCGAGAAAACCGATAATATCTTTCCCCGGCAGTCCCAGGAGTGCCATTGCCAGGAGGGAGAGGTACTTCTTTCTAGGTATGGAAAAAGGGTCTCCCTTTTTGAGCCTCCCTTCGTCATGAGTATCCCTCATATGAAACAATCGCCTGCCGGAAGGTCTTTTGTGCGCTTTTACAAGATATTTCTTTATATCACCTGTCCATATCCATTCAGGATTATAGATTGAATCGAGCTTAAGCTCATCAATATACTTCCTTTCAATATCACCTTTAAACGTTCCTATCGTTTCTCCCAGGAGAAAGGTATGGGGTACAGCTTGCCGAATAGCTTTTACATAAAGATCGGGCTGAGTCAGTATGGCGTCGATCCTGAAGCCGTCCACCTTGAATTCATCAACCCAATACCTGTAGATGGAACATAAATAATGAAGCGCTTTGGAGTTATTTACCTCCATTTGCCTGAGCGTATACCATCCATGCCCCCATTGATCGAAACCGGGCTGGTAATAAGTGCCGTCTTTATTTTTACGGATATAATTTTCATAAAAGAGATCGGCAATACTGTCTGTACCAAAATATCCCGGAATATCCATGATAATCTTCAATCCCAGCCAGTGGGCATGTTCAATAAAACCAAGGAATTTCTTCCTTGCCACAAACTGCTCAAAGAGCGTTTCCTCCATAAGCAGTTTGTAATGAGGCTCATCTTTATAATCAGTAAAATCATTCAATGCCCTGTTTTTTTCCCGGCTAATAAGTTTTGCTGCATTGTACTTTGCATATTCCAGAACTCTTACATTTTTTTTAAAGAGCCTGAATTCCTCCATTTCTCCGGGGAGATGATTCTTTTTAAAGCGCTTGTATTCACTCTTAAGCCGCGCCGTGCCTGCTCCCCAGTTATGTTTTACAAGAGAGGGCTCTATTGAAAAATAATCCATCGGTTCATAGGGACTGGCCACAGCGCCCCACAGGGCCTTGCCAAGGGGATGAAGGGGAAGCAGAATGATTGTGTCTACATGCTTTGCTTTCAGACTTGCCAGAGAAGACATAAAATCATCAAAGGTACCACTTCTGATTCTGCCCGAAGGAGGATCCTTTTTCCCGTATTCTCTAAGAAATATGGTTTTGACTATCTCTATTTCCTGTGAAGGAGGGTGAGGATCTCTCTTACTGTTGTAATAAGAATAACTGTCTCTATCTAAAGTTGCACAATTTTCCGGACAATGTAAGGTCATCTTATTGGAATCCACATCGTTAATTTGGACCATAGCTTGCTTTTATTTTTTTCGTTCCTCAGGTCAAAAACTTTTTTTGCCAACCCCCATTTCATGGAGTAAACTTTCTATACAGATTCCATTAGGAGTCTGCGCCCCTTGACATTTGGTTCAAAAATAACTTGACTTATATTTTGCTTTAATTATATAAGTTGATCTTATTTTACGAAAGAACTTTGTTTTTTTATTATTTCATCGACTAGAGGGGAACTTTATATGTCGTCCAGAATCGTACTTAAAGTCAGACTGGGGCCGCTCGTTTCATTCGAGGTTTCAGGTGACAACTGCAATGAACTCAATGAAGCCCTGGCAGGCTACGAAAATTTAAATGTCACCCTCGATGATATGTGCGGCGATCTTGCAGATCGTGTTTATCCCGAAGGGGAAGAAGGTGAAATTTCTGATTGTGAGGAGAAGTAGATATGAATTTTAAAGCTAAAGGAATACTAAAAAGCAACCCCTCTTTCAAAATGAAAACCCGCCTTGATCCGCTCAAGTGCAAAGCCTCCCTCACTGCTTCCGGCCGCGGCGACATGACTGTCGGTGAAATAAACATTGCTATAGATGAAATCCCCATTAAGATGACTGTCCCTTTCAGAAAAAAACGCGCGCCCGTATTGATTGCATCGGTAGGGGCTTTTAAGGCAAGAATCAGCCCCTTTGATCTGAAAGTAAAGAGAGCTTCCTTCAGATTAAGCGGAACAGTCAAAACAGATGAGATAAGCGGGGAAATGGATGGGCAAATGAAGTGCTCTTCCGAAATAGAGGCGGAAGGCAAATTAAATGGCAAGGTTTCAGCAAAGCCGTCAATAGAACTCGGCCTCATCGACTGTGACGAGTAAAAATATATTTCCGGTAAAAACCAATCACTTATGTATTTAAATAAGCATAGACATAGAAACCATCAGGTTAGATGCTTACCCCATGTAAGGCATCATCACATCATTTGCGAGCATCAGATAGAAATCGAGATATGGCCTGAAAATGCAGAAGTTTACTTCAAAAATGAACGCTACGTTGATCCTGTAAATACGCGGATACAGTTTGATTCGGCAATATTCAATGCCCCCACAAACAGAGTCAGGTGGGAAGTATTTAATGAAAAAGGAGAACCGGGGGAAGGCAGTATCAATTCATCAGGTCTTTATATAGCGCCTGATTATGATGCGGATACTGATTATGGCAATTATACGACGGATATCGTTGTTGCCACATCAATTGATGATCCCACCAGGAAAGCAACGGCCATCGTCAACATTGTAGGTGTGGGTCCTGAACCTGAAGCCGAACCGGTTATCGAAATTTTCCCGAAGGTCGTGCACTTATATTGCCGTACAGGACATAAGAATAACTATATAGATAATAGCAATAAGGTCCAGCAATTCCGGACTATTATCAGTAATTCCACATCATCGAATATCACCTGGACAAGAAGCCCTGTAGTGGGAAGTATTGATAACGGCGGTTTTTACCGCGCACCAAACAGCATAAGCGAAGCAACAACAGTAGTTACTGTTGAAGTTTCTTTAAACGGGACCTCTGCCGGCGATGAAGCGAAGATAATTTTAGCAAATTATAAGTGGCCGGCATAAAACGATATATAGTTGATCGGTTCTCTTTACCATTTACAAGAAGCTTTTATAAATCTTAGACGCAAAGAGGGATAAAAGATGGGTAATGTTTATTTACAAAATGACAGTGATAGCGAAAGTGTACACCTGAAAATAAGGGAGGTTAAAGGCATTGACCCTGTAGACCTCCATGTTAAAGAAGTCCGCAATATTGACCCTGTTGCCCATCACGTAAAGGAAATCAATCACATAGATCCTATCAATATCGATTCCTTTCATGTCAACCAGGTCCGAAATATCGACCCAATCAAAGTCGATAAATTTCAGGTGACCAACCTTCCCCCCATGAATGTGGCTTTAAGGCAACTTCCGCCGCTTGATATGAATGTACGAAGAATGCCGCCAATCTCCGTTGGAACGTACCAGGACTTTCACGTACCCTCTAATTATACGGTAAGCGGAAAATTTCTGGGTCTGGAACTATTCAGAATACTGTTAAAAGGCAGCACCCATATGATTCCACGGGACAAATACAGGAAAGAACAGGAAATAAGGCATAACCGCAGTTATGCCATAGAAGCAACAGGAGGAAATCCTGCTATTCCTTCAAAATGCAGAGAGGCATCAATGGCTTCAGGTGAAGTCTCATCTTTTGCAAGAAATGCAAGCAGGGTCGCTTTAACAATTCATGGGGAGGGAACAAAATGAGTTATCATGGTTACCATGGTCATCATCCATGCCATTCGCCTTATCCGGTACAAACAGGTGGGCTGGCAGGAATTGCAGGCGGTTTGACAAGCCTGGCATCGTCTTTTATTTACGGTGGGTCTTCTTTGGTAAAAAATATAGTGGACAGCGCTATCTGGGGTGATCCGAGGTGTGGCGGGTCTCATTCTTACCATCACTCCGGTCATCACGGTCATCATGGGTGCAGCAGTCATTGCTGTGATCAGCACTGCTATACAGTCGACTGCTATCCTCCTCATCATGAACGATGCGGCTGTTCCTGCTGCTGTTAGATAGCGGCAGTATAAAAAGATAGATTTTCGGGATAGAGGGGAAGAAATGCCATAGTACATACCCCAAAGTACCCGTAAAAATAAAGCATAAAGAGGATAAAGTGGTTAAAACCGAATCGGAAAAGTCTCAAAAAAAGAACGGAAATTCTTCTAAAGGCGGCGACGAAGGAGCGTCTCAATCCAGCAACCATTCATCGAAGGACAATATTGACAAAATAGGCGTAATTTTTGACAGAGGGATCGACCTTGTAGAAACAGGGCTTGAACTGGGCGTTAACCTGGTTAGCAAACTTGGAGGCGTTGCCTCCGACAAGGCGTCAGACATATTGAAAACCCAGACGCAGGAAGATTCATCAGGCCCAAAAGTAAACTATGAAGATTTAATCAGAAAATTTACAGGCCAGAGCCAGGAACAAACAGCGCCTCCTGAAGCACCGCCAAACCATCGGCAGGAACCGGAAAACAGCCAGCCCCTTGTCAGCAACAGGATGCCTGCCTTTGCCGGTGGTGAAGTAACGATTTCCTTCTCAATAGATAATGAAACGCATCAGGGATCAAAACAACTGCAATTTGCGGCTGCCGCTGATTTTGTGGGAGATAAAACTAATTTCCAGATAAATGCAAAGTCCTTCAAAATTAATCCATCAAAAATATCCATTGCACCGATGGATTTTGAGAAACTCGTATTTTCAGGGAAGATACCTGAAAATGCACCGCCTGATGCATACAGGGGCCTCGTCACCGTTTCAGGGGAAGATGAGTATCAAATACCCCTGGTAATCATTGTGAGTTCCCCTGTTTAGAGTAAAATATATCCTGATCAAACAGGAAGCAGCTAATGGCAAACAACAATTTTTATGACGTCATAGTCGTCGGTGCCGGTCCCGGTGGAAGCAGCACCTCTACCTTTCTTGCAAGGGAAGGGGTAAATGTCTTATTACTCGATAAGTCCAGGTTCCCCAGAGATAAGGTTTGTGGTGACTTTCTGGCCCCTAAAGCCGTTTACTGGATCGATATGCTGGGATGCATTAATGAGGTACTCGATGAATGTAAAGGCTATACCGATTCAGGTGACCTTTATGTCAACGGCGAATATGTTATTTCCAGCGGTTTTCCGGAAGGGGAAAAGTTCCCCGGTTTCGGCGTACAACTTGAACGGAGAACGCTTGACCATATATTGGTAAAAAATGCCGTTTCATCAGGAGTAACGTTTAAAGAAGGCTGCCATGTAAAGAAAATTGCTGCCAAAAAGGATCGCATATGCATAGAAGCCATTGAAGATAATGCACCTGTCACCTATGAAGCCAAAATGGTTATTGGTTCTGACGGTGTAAACTCGGTCGTTTCCAGGGAGATCGGCAACAGTATTAAGGGGGAGTCCGTTGCCGCTTCCATAAGGGCATATTACCCCGACATGATCATAGATAAATCGAAAGTCCAGATATACTTCGATAAAGATTTTTTCCCCGGTTATGGCTGGGTTTTTGCCGACGACAGTGGACGTGCAAATGTGGGTGTCGGCTATGTTTATGACGCCAATTTCCCCATGAAACCTCATCTTAAAGAGGTTTTTGACGATTTTGTCGCAAAAAATCTGTCTCATCGCTTAAAAAAAGACGCCAAACCGGAAAAACTGGGCGGCGGCAGGGCCTGTTTTCCTAAATTGGAAAAAACCGTCGCAGAAAGGGTCCTTTTGATAGGCGATGCGGCAAATATGACGGACCCCATAAATGGCGGCGGTATTCATATTGCCCTTGAAGGTGGTCACCTGGCGGCTTTTATCGCCATGAATGCTCTTGAAAGAAATGACTTTTCCGCTGAAAACCTAAATAGCTTTAATGAAATCCAGGATGACATATCAGGACTGGACAGGCTCACAGGGAGTCTCATATTAAGTATCGCAAGAAATCCAAATTTAAGAGAAGCCTACCTTCTTGCACTGAAAATGATTTGTGAGATGACAAGAAACAGTAAGGAATTCAGAGACATGTGTGGCGGAATATTTACAGGCGTGACACCGGCAAGCGCATGCTTCTCACCCTTAACCATAGTGAACGCCATTCCTGTCAATCCGGCATTCTGGATTAAACTGTTGAATCAGTCCCAAAATAATGGGTCCGGCGGGGTTCTTAAAAGTGGATTAAGGACATTAATAGACTTAACGAGGATTATTAGCAGAATGATGGAAAACCCCACAAAAAATCTCAATTGGGGAATGGATGTAATCTCAAAAGCTTCAGATCTTGGAATTCATTCAATGAAAAAGGGTATATCAGCCCGCCATCTTTTTATCCAATAAAAGCACAACAACAGGAATAGAAAAAAATTTAATCCAACAGGGAGGTGATGTTATGGCAATAAGTCTGCTGGGACCATTAAACAAGGTAATCAATGAAACGGCAAATCAAATTATATCGAGCAAGCTTACCGAGGGTGTTACAGAAGTTTTAAATACGGTAGTAAAAAGCAGTTTCAGTATAGTCGATGATACCCTGGAAAGCATCAAGGAAGCAACCAAGGAACAACAACCCTAATTTCAGGAGGTGGTGAAAATGCATAACTGTACTTACCCTGCGCATCATGCGTCTTGCTGCCCGTGCTGCGGGTATAACTATCAGACTCCGGCGCCCCATTATTATGCTGTACCTTCAGCGGAATTTTGTCCCGGCTGCCATCATCCGCCCCATGAGTGTTGCTGTCCATCAGCAATACTTATAAAGTACCCTCAAGAAATATTTGCCGACAGCTTTGCCGGGATAGGAGAGGCCGAAACATACATTGGTGGAGAAAATGACGTTACCGTCAATCTGGAATACCTCTCTGACGGTTCGGACCCCTTATTAGTAGAAGTAAAAGTTGACTCTGTAGTGGTTCTATCTATTACATCGGCGCCTGCCGGATATTATGTGAAAAAATTACCCCTTCAACTCCCGCCGGGTTCGGTAATCAGTTTAACGGTAAAAAAATGCAGGGCCAGGCTAAGGTGGTGTGAAGACCTGATTTGTTAATTTAAACTTTTTATTATTTTTTTATTTGGAGGACAAAACATGGCTTTAACTATTAATACAAACTCTGCTGATGCCGGGGGAAACCCGGCTGATGTGGCAACCCGGAATGTACGTCGTCGGGCAAATTCCCCTGCATACAGCTATCACCGCCCTCATTATCATGGGCATGATCATCATGGCCATAATCATCATTTTTGTCATTCCTGTTGCCACCCTGTGAGCAAATGCTGCTGCGGACACAAACATTGCCGCAAGGAATCAAAGGAACTTTTGGTAGAACCCCTGATTATACGGGACCCTAAAGAGGGAGTGAAACTTATTTCCGAGAAATTAAACGGTTTTGAAACAGCGGGCTTACTTTTTAAACCACTTTTATTATCCAGCGCCGGCATAGGCGCTGAAAAGAGCATAATCGGCGGTGGTTGCTGCGTTCACCTGTCAGTTGAGTATATGCTGGAGAAAAATGACAATACGGCAAAGTCCCTCGTTGCAGTTGCAGTGGAAGATAGTGAAGACCACACATTAGTCTGGGTGAAAGACCCTATCCAGCCCGGCTATCACATTAAAGAAGATATTATTACGGTAAATCCGGGCGCCAGGTTAATTGCCCTCACCATTAACACTATTGCCCGCGTCAGGTGGTGTGAGGTATTCAGCTGTTAAGGATAATCACACATTCTTATAAAGGAGACCATTTATGGCTACAAGACCACGAAAGAAATCAGCAAAAACAATAAAAGAAGTAAAGGCAGATAACATTAATTCTCTCAGAGAAAATTTGAGCGCAGCCACTGAAAACGTGGTCTCAAGGGAAACATTGGGTGAGAAGGGGACAAGCGCAAAAGAAGCCTACGAAGAATTTCAGCGACAGGCAGAGGCATACAGAAGTAAGCAGTGGACAGCTAATGCCGGGAAGATCCAGGCATTCCCGCCTCAATATCATATTCATGGACAACCCTACGGAAGTTACCATCACCATCATGCTTCAGCGCCCACAGGAATGCCGCTTTCGCCCAAAGCGCATGAAGGAAACCAGGAATTGCTCAATAAAGTCGGTGGAATGGTACGCCTTGGAATCGACTTTATCAATACAGGCCTCGCAGGCGGACTTTCTCTCATGGGTGGTTTATCAGGACAGCATGCATGCAGCCGGCATCATGATGACCCTCATCATGGCTCCCATTGTGATCCTCATCATGGTTCCCATCATGGTACCTGCCACCCTAATTATCATGATGACTGCGGGCCGCATGGCGGCTGTTCCTGCCATTGTAATGACAGCCATGACTATCACCATCATGACTGCTGCTGCCATCCGCAAGTTCGGGGCTGCTGTTAAGCCCTGAATAAATTCGGGAGATCTCTCAGTCATGTCCCCTTGGGAACTTGCGCTGACCTGTCATTTGAAATGCGCCTGAACAAAGTGACAAGCGCCCTTGGGGTGCGAGGAGAAATTCTTGTCTCGAATATAGTGAGAGGTCTTAACCCGGTACCTCTCAGAAACTCCCGGACAGAGATCTCCGGCCGGAAACCTCCGAGTCGAAACAACCATGACTGTGCGTCATTCCAGGCAGAAATAATTGTTGCAGATTTCCATAGGGACAGGCCGGGAATCGCTGCTGATTCCGGGGGAACTATTCTTAATCAATCCCTAAGCCCGGCAGCCTCTTTTCCTTCATCAAGCAATTTCTTTACATTTTCAGGGGAGTCGGACTCTGCATAGATTCTGAGTACCGGTTCCGTTCCCGAAGCCCTGATGAGAAGCCAGCTTCTCTCTCCCAGAAGGAATTTGACACCGTCCATCCTGTTTTCACCCTTTACTTTCATACCGGCAATGCTTTGCGGGTGATAGCTTTCAAGGAGCGATCTCACCGTTGCCATCTCTTCCTTTTTTATCTCCACATCGATCCTGTCGTAATGGAAAGGACCGAATTCATGAAAAACTTCTTCCAGCACATCGTAGATGCCCTTCCCCTTAACAGCCATAATTTCTACGAGCAAAAGTCCGACGAGAATACCGTCTCTTTCGGGAAGGTGTGAGGTAATACCGATGCCGCCGCTTTCTTCTCCTCCCAGCAAGACGCCTCCCTTTAGCATTTTCTTGCAAATATGCTTGAAACCGATAGGCGTTTCTTCCACCTTTAATCCAAACTTACGGGACATATGATCGATCATGGCTGTTCCCGAAACCGTCTTGATGATACTGCCCTGCATTCCCCGCTCTTCAATGAGATGCCTGGCAAGCACCGTAAGTATTCTGTGAGAGTTAAAAAACTTTCCTTCACCATCAACGGCGCCAATCCTGTCTGCATCTCCGTCAGTGGCAAGGCCGATATCATAGTTCTCCCGGGCCACCATCTTCATGAGCTTTTCCAGGTTCCTGTCTATCGGCTCAGGACTGATGCCGCCAAAACCGGGGTTATCATCCCCCCTTATTTCCCTTACCTCTATGCCTATTTCATCAAGTATGGCGCCAATACTGCCACTACCTGCGCCATGCATGGGATCATAGGCAACCCGGATACCACTCCCTTTGATCTTATCGAGATCAACAAAGTTTCGCACTGCCCTCAAGTAACTTTCGAGAGGGTCATAGTCGATAATATTTCCCTTTGCCACTTCATCACCAAAACTGCCGGAAAGGGGTTCCTTTCCCTCCTGCTGTCTTTTCTCAAGCATATTTTCGATAAGGGCCGTCGTCTCCGGCAAGGCCGAACCACCAAAAGCCTCCTTAAACTTGATACCATTGTATTTTGGCGGATTGTGGCTGGCCGTTACCATTATCCCGCCTGCGGCGTTCTTTTCCTTGACGGCCCAGGACACGGCAGGAGTGGGAACAAAGTTCTTCCCCATAAAAACCTTTACGCCGTTGGCAGCGGCAACAGAAGCAACCTCCTGGGCATATTCTTTTGAAAGAAAGCGTCTGTCATAACCGATGACAAGCCCTTTCCCATGGAGATGCTCTTTTTTCAGGTAATCAATCACGGTCTGACTCACCCACCTCACGTTTTCAAAGGTAAAATCGCGGCTGATAACACCTCTCCAGCCGTCAGTACCGAATTTTATTTCACTTTTCATAAGCAATGCCTCCTTGAGATGTCTTCTTCGCCCGGATCATAGTAAGGGCTGTAAAGATAGCAGCCTTAATACTCTCCGGCTTTGCAAGACCTTTTCCGGCTATATCAAAAGCCGTCCCGTGATCGGGAGAGGTCCTTACAATGGGAAGACCAAGCGTTACGTTGACACCGTCTTCAAAATGAAGCAGTTTCAGTGGAATAAGGCCCTGATCATGGTAAGGGCATACAACGATATCATACTTTCCCCTGACGGCGCTGAAAAAGAGCGTATCTGCCGGCAGAGGCTCAGTCACATCGATGCCTTCCTCCCTGGCCATACGGGATGCAGGGATAAGGATTTGTTCCTCCTCCTCACCAAATAGGCCCCCTTCTCCGGCATGTGGATTTAACGAAGCCAGGGCAATCCTGGGATTTTCTATGGCAAAATATGTTTTCAGCGTTTCATGGGAGAGCCTGATAATCCTTATCGTGTCTTCCCTGGTAAGTCTCCCGGCAACCTCCATGAGTGGGCAGTGAATGGTGAGAAGCACCACTCTCAGCGTCTCCCCCATGAGCATCATGGCGTAATTTTCCGTTTTAGTAAGGTGGGCCAGAAATTCCGTATGCCCCGGATAGTCAAAACCTCCCAGATTGAATGATTCCTTGTTAATGGGCGCCGTAACAATGCCGTCAATTTCACCGCCAAGGGCAAGTTCTGCGGCCTTTTGAATGTACAAGCCCGAGGCATGTCCTGATGATTTGGATACTTCTCCGCAGACTGCATGCTGAAGCGATGTAAGAGACAGGATGGCAGGAGAAGAATTATCTTGCCAATCTGAAAGGGTATCCAGTGAGGTCAGCGGAAAAGGAATATCCAGCTTTTTGGCCATCTCATGAAGGACACCGCTATCACCGATGACAAGAGGGAGGCAAGTATTCAGAACCTTTTCATCTGTCAGGGCCTTAAGGATTATTTCCGGCCCGATTCCCGCAGGGTCTCCCATGGAGATGCCGATTTTAGGTAAGCTTGCCTGCATTAGAGGAGAATTTTCAGATCGTTAGTGTCTTTTAATTCTTCAATATAACTTTTAGCGCCCTTTTCCATTTCCTCGCTAAAAAGGATGGCCTTGATCTTGCCCTTTACATCATCGAAGGAAACAGCCTTTCCTCCCCGCCTGTCCATCATTTTTATAATGTGAAACCCGAAGGGAGAAAGGACAAGGTCACTCACCTCATTAACGTTCAAGGCAAAGGCGGCGCGTGAAAACTCCTTCACCATATCTTCTTTTCTGAAATACCCCAGGTCTCCTCCTGACGATGCGGAAGGCCCCTGGGAATGTTTTTTTGCCAGCGCCTCAAAATTTTCTCCCCCTCTGGCAAGTTTTAAAACAGCTTCCGCTCTTGTCTTTACCTCCTTCAGCTTTTCCTCGCCCGCCTCCTTGGGAACAAGAAAAAGGATATGCCTTACCCTGATCTCTTCATCTGATTTAAAAATATCGCGATTTTTCTCATAATAAAAGCTGATGTCATCATCACTGATATTAATGCTGCCTCTAACCTTTCTATCAAGCACCTTCGATCTCAGGATCTGTCCTTTCAACTCATCTACATACTTTTCGTAGGTCATCCCTTCCTGTGCCAGAGCCCGTACCAACTCATCATGACCGATCTTATTCTCTCGCTTAATATTATCGACGGCGGAAGTTACTTCCCCTTTGCTCACTTCCAGTCCCATAAGCCTGGCCTCTCTCATGAGAAGCACCTTTTCAATCAGCTTTTCGAGTATTGCCTTCCGTGTTTCGTAAAGTCTCTTTTCATCCTTTTTATACTGTTTGAGAAGAGGGCCGGCTTCCCGATCGATATCGAAAAGGGTAATGGCATCATCACCGATAGAGGCAACAACCCTGTCGAAAACTTCCGCATGAAGCGGAAATGAACAGAGCAGAAGGGCGCTCAATATGAATAAAAAAATACTTTTCATCTTAACAGTATACTCCTTTGAAGCAATTCGTGATTGATTTCTATATTCGTCTTCTCCCTTAACCCATCTATCCACTTTCCGTATATATGCTCTTCCTTATTCCTGCGGATAACTTCGGCAATCTTTTCTTTCACGTCTTCAAAGCTCAGATCTCTTTCTTCCCGCCTGTCTTCAAGGAGAAAAATGTGATACCCGTAACTGCTCCTTACCACTTCACTAAGGGACCCTACCTCCATGGTAAATACCGTTTCATCAAATTCAGGGGGCATAATTCCCCTGCCGAAATAACCCAGATCTCCTCCTTCACTTGCATCGGGACTCTGGGAAACATCCATGGCAACAGCGGCAAAATCCTCACCCGCCCTTACCCTTTCTCGCGCCTTGCTGGCTTCTCTTTCATCCATGTGGAAGATCTGCTTTGCCTTGACCTTTTCATCACTATGGAACTCATCAAGGTTGTTCTCGTAATAATCTTTTATCTCTTCATCGGAAATATCGACTTTTGATGAAACCGTCCGGTAGATTACTTTTTCCACCAGAAGCTTTTTCTTCACCTTTTCCCGCCAGACGGCAAGATCCAGGTGCTCATCGATAAAAACCTTTTTGAAACTGTTATCATCACCGTAATTTTTTTTAAGTTCTGCAATGGTGGCATCAATCTCTTCCATCCCCACATTAATTTTCATTTTTTCCGCCTCAGCCATAATCAGCTTCTCTTCAATAAGCTGGTTGAGATAAGCCGCTTTGAGCTTGAGACTGTTCTTCCTGTCCATGGGATAGTTGGAAGCATAGCGCTTGCCCGTAGAAGAAAAGGACTCTTCAAATTCGGTAAGCGTAATAACATTCATGCCGACTTTGGCCAGCGCTTTTTCTTCCTCCCGGGGAGCCTTGCCTTTGCAACCGCCAAGCAGGAGAATGCCGATAAAAAGAAGGCTTTTCATATATAAAAGGCTACCGTTATTTCTCATCATATTAAGTCTCTAAATTTGAAATTGCAAAAACCACCCCGCACAATCAGCAAGGCGCAAATGAGGAACCCGGCTTCCCGACTCATCGCCCCCACTAATCGCCCTCCTTGGGGGCTGCGCCTGCCGGAGGTTCAAGCGGCATGATTTACAAGGGATTCCCCCACTGAAAGTCCGTTTAAAAACTACCACATTAACCTAGTCCTTTCAATATCTTTTTACCTTCATTAAGGGCCTTTAACCAGTCACCGGAGGACGGTTTAACCTTAAGGCGCAAATCGGGAGTAATTGAATATTTGGCCGGTGATTTATTGACAAGAGCAAGGAGCTTGTCCACATTGACAGGCGCTTTTTCATGAAAGGCAAAAGAAAGCGCCTTTTCTGAAATAAGGGCTTCCTTTATCATCAGTTTTTTAAGGACCATTTTGAGTGAAATGAGTTCTATAAAATTCAGGGTCTCTCTCGGTATGGGTCCGAAACGATCGAGGAGTTCAGGTTTCATTTCATTCAGCTCATCTTCATCGCACAAAGAGGAGAAACGTTTGTAAAGGTTTAGCCTCTGGTTTGTATCAGCCACGTAATCTTCCCCTATAAAGGCCGGATAAGGGAACCTGATTTCAGGTTCTATTTCCTCCCGAAGCAGTTCACCCTTCACTTCGGCTACTGCCTTTTCCAGCATGGAGGAGAAGAGTTCAAAACCGACAGCCTCAATATTTCCCGACTGTTCCGCTCCCACAATATTCCCGGCCCCCCTGATTTCGAGGTCATAGGAAGCAAGCTGAAACCCGGAACTGAGTTCCTTCATTTCCTGTATAGCCTGAAGTCTTTTTCTTGCCTCTTTCGTGAGAATGAGTCCCGTTGGGACAAGGAGGTAGGCATAAGCCCTGTGTTTAGACCTGCCCACTCTTCCCCTTAACTGATAGAGCTGGGCAAGGCCCATACTCTGGGCATTATGCATGATTATCGTATTGGCATTGGGGATATCGAGGCCCGATTCAATAATTGTGGTGCAAACAATAAGGTTCTTTTCACCTTTATCAAATTCAAGCATCACCTTTTCCAATTCATGCTCATGCATCTGACCGTGGGCAATGGCAATCTTCGCCTCGGGAACGATCTCCCGCATATTGGCTGCAACATTTTCAATATCCTGCACCCGGTTGTGCACAAAAAAGACCTGTCCGCCGCGCCTGAGTTCTCTCATAACGGCTTCCCTGATAACTTCCTCGTCATAATTGGTAACAAAGGTCCGTATGGCGAGACGCCCTTCGGGAGGGCTGCTGATAATACTTAAGTCCCTGATTCCCATCATGGACATGTGAAGTGTTCTGGGAATAGGCGTGGCTGTCAGAGTGAGCACATCCACCGTTTTTCTTATCTTCTTCAGTTTTTCCTTGTGGGTAACACCGAAACGCTGTTCCTCATCAACGACGACAAGCCCAAGGTTCCTGAATTTGACATCTTTCTGTAAAAGCCTGTGTGTCCCGATAATAAGATCGACTTTCCCCTCTTCAAGCTTTTTTACCACCTCTTTCTGTCTGGCTCCGCTGCAAAAACGGGTCAATCTCTCGACAACAATGGGGTAGCCTTTGAACCTGTCGCAAAAAGTCTGGTAATGCTGCTGGGCGAGGATGGTCGTAGGAACGAGAAGGGCCACCTGCCGCCCTTCCATGGCTGTCACAAAGGCCGCCCTGACAGCAACTTCCGTCTTGCCGTAGCCCACATCCCCGCAAACCAGCCTGTCCATAGGCCGCCTGCTTTTCATATCGTTAATAACGTCATCGATGGCATTTTTCTGATCGGGTGTCTCCTCATATTCGAAGGAGGCCTCAAATTCACTGAACTCCTCACTGTCGACGGCATAGGCATGGCCCTTCATAACCTCCCTGGCGGCATGAATTTCCAGAAGTTCAGCCGCCATTTCAGTAACGGCCTTTTTGACCCTTTTCTTGACCTTTTCCCAGGATGTGCCGCCAAGTTTATCCAGTTTGGGGACTTCATTTTCACCCCCTCCGTAACGCTGAACCAGATTCAGCCTGTCGACGGGGAGAAAAACCTTGTCGCCACCAAAGTATTCAAGTTCCAGGTAGTCGCCAATGGTCCCGCCCGCTTCCAGCTTGCCCAGCCCCTTGTATATCCCGATACCGTGATCAACATGGACAATGCAGTCGCCGCTTTTAAGCTGGCCGAAGGAGGCAATCCTGAGATCACCTGCCTTTTTAAGCCGTCCGCGCCTTTTGTGCCTTTCGCCGAAAACATCCTCTTCCGTGATAAGCACGAAACGGCCTTCCAGGTCTTTAAAGCCTGTAGAAAGCTCACCTATGTAAAGGGGAATTCCATCACCTGTTTCTTTAAAGTCAGGCGGACTTTCCTTAATGGAAATATTAAGGCCGTGAAATTTGAGAAGCTCTCCCAGGCGCTCTCCCTGCCCCCGGGTATGGGCAGAAAAGAAAAGAGAGATACCATCATTTCGCCATTCACTGATTTTCTCAACAAGCAGTTCAAGAGGACTTTTTTCTTTTTTTGCGCCGCTAATGAAGGTGCGAATATCACGGTTATTTTCTACATCGATCCTGACAGCTTCCTTCTCTCCCACATTAACGCCACCCACCAGGAGAGAGGGCCATTTATCGAGGCTTGTCATGAGAGATTCCCCATGGAGATAAAACCTTTCCGGCTCAGGAAAGGGCCAGCCATTGGCCCACCCTTTTTCATAGCCTTCGATAAAGCTTTTTTCAAATTCACCGGCCCGGTATAGAAGCTCCTCGTTATCAAGCCTCACAGTGATCGTTTTGGGGGGAAGATAATCAAAGAGAGTGGCCCATTCAGGATAAAAATCGGGAAGAAAAAACTCTATCCCCTGAAAAGGAATTCCTTCGTTAAAGCTGTTCCGGATTTCATTAAGATGGTCTCTCGACGCTCCCCCGTCAACGCCCCTCACCTTGATAATTCGGGTAATGGCCTTCCCTTTTTGGGGATTGAGGAATATTTCTCCCGCAGGAAGAAGGGTCAGCTCTTCAAGTTCCACACCGGTAGACTTCTGGCTTTCAAGTTCAAACTCCCTCATCGACTCCACCTCATCACCAAAAAACTCAATTCGCACCGGAAAATCCATTGCAGGCCCAAAGATATCAACGATCCCCCCCCTGACACTGAACTCTCCCATCTCTTCCACATGGAGCGTCCTTACATACCCCCGTTCTGCCAGGCTCTCCAGGAAACCGTCAAAAGGGATCTCTTCACCTGTAACAAGATAATCGACCATGCCCGTAATAACCGATTTAGGCATAACCCTTTGCATGGCCGATGGAACCGTCGTTATAAGGGCATGCACGTCATCAACAGCAAGAGCATAGAGGGTTTTAAGCCTTTCCGATACGATTGCCCGGTGGGGTGAAAGGTTTTCATAGGGAAGAACCTCCCATTGAGGAAAATAGCAGACCCTGCTCTTTTCTCCCAGAAAGAATTTGAGATCTCCAAAGAGCTTTTCCGCTTCCGTCGAAGAGGGCGCAATGATGAAAAACGGCCCTTCACCGGCCTCGATATTTCGGGAAAGAAGCCAGGCAAGGGACGATCCTTTAAGACCGGCAATGGCCTTCCTTTCATCACCGGCCAGCCCCAGGGGGATGTTACCGGAAAGTGTGTTTGACATTAAATCAGGGGATGAAGGGGACGGTTGCAATATTAATGGACAATATCCTGAGGTGTTATATCGCTGTTATCTTCGGGAACAGGCCCGAACTTCTCTTCATATCTCTTGATGTTTTCCAGAAGCGCATTAACCAGTTTCTTTGCATGTTTGGGGGCCGTAATGATTCTCGACCTCACCTTTGCTTTGGGCTGCATAGGCTGAAGGTAGATAAAATCAATGACAAATTCCGTATCGGAGTGATTGACGATGGCAAAATTACAGTAGGCCCCCTGCGCCGTTACATCGTCGATATCGATCTGCAGTTTGACTTCCTTTTTTTTATCTTCCAAGGACTTACTCCTTTTCATTACTTAATCCCCTCTTCCGGCAAAGACTGCTCTGCCGGAAGAGGGGATTATAGTTAACATTCCAAATAATCGAGAATTTAGCCCTTATACGGCAACAACGCCCTTGATCTCGGGAAGTTTTTCTCTAATAGCTCTTTCTACACCCATCTGAAGGGTCATCATGGCGCTGGGGCACGTGCCGCAGGCGCCCTTAAGCCTTACCTGTACCACATCATCAACATAATCCACGTACTCTACATCACCACCATCAGCCTGAAGGTAGGGTCTGATGCTGTTTAAAGCCTCGATAATGGCATTCTTTTTCTCTTCACTTATACTCATTTTTTTCTCCTTGCTCTCTTTATTGGTTTGCAGTTGCTGCATTGTTCTCCTGGTTTTCCTGGAAACTCTGTATACTAATTCTGGCAGCCAAAGCCTTTGCCATTTCCCTGAACCGCTCTGCAAGCGGCCCCTCCGGGTCTGCAATAACAATCGGCTTGCCGCTGTCACCGCCTTCTCTGATATTTACATTGATGGGAATCTCCCCGAGAAAGGGAACGCCTTCCTTCTCACTGGCCTTTCTCGCCCCGCCATGACTGAATATTTCAGATCTTTCTCCGCAGTTGGGGCAGAGATAAAAACTCATATTTTCGATGATTCCCAGCACATCGACATTCACTTTTTTAAACATGGCAAGACCCTTGGTTGCATCGAGAAGGGCCACGTCCTGCGGCGTCGTAACAATAACAGCGCCGCTCATATGCGCCTTCTGGGTAAGTGAAAGCTGGGCATCTCCCGTGCCCGGCGGCAGATCGATAAAGAGGTAGTCGAGATCTCCCCAGGCCACATCCTTAAGTAGCTGCTCGACGGCGCTCATCACCATGGGGCCACGCCAGATAAGGGGCGCGCCGTCAGGAACGAGAAACCCGAGCGACATCATTCTCACACCATGATTTTCAATGGGAACCATCTTGCCGCCATCATTTTTAGGCTGACCCTTCGCGCCCATCATCATGGGAATACTGGGTCCGTAAATATCGAGATCAAGGAGTCCGACTTTAGCGCCTTCCGCAGCCATAGCAAGGGAAAGGTTAACACTGACTGTCGATTTCCCCACCCCTCCCTTACCGCTGGCAATAGCAATAACATTTTTAACGGAAGGAATTAGATTCTCAATTTTAGGCGCCGTCATCCCACCGGGACCCGCTTTTCTCACACTGGAGGTGACATTTACCTTAACGTCTTCAACACCCGCTACGGATAAAGCGGCCTCTCTCGCCCCTTTTTCAAGCTCTGCCTTGAGCGGGCAGGCAGGGGTCGTCAGTTCAAGATCAAAACTTACACTTGAACCGGCTATTTTCATCTCTTTTATAAATCCCAAAGAGACGATATCTTTCTTGAGATCAGGATCGATCACAACTTTTAATGCTTCTAATATGTCTTCTTCTCTAACAGCCATAAGTTGTCCCTGGATTGATTTATTTTTAAGCGCTTAGCCTTACTATAGTAAAGAAAAGAGGCCTTTTTTTCAAGAATAAAGGACAAAAAACCCCTCATACCTCAAGGCAAAAGGGGTTTCAAATTATTTTCACGCCACTAACTTTACTCGCTCAAGGCATCCTTAACAATGCTGTTGACCTGGTTCAAAATATCCTCAGGCGCCTTGTTATGCATGTGGGCCGTCTGCTCCACCGTTTCAATAGCCATACCGGGACAGGTAAAACACTCGCCACCGTAGTTATCTTCCAATACTTTTCTCGTTTCGGGATAAACCTGGATCATATGCCCCACGGGCGTCTTCAGTTCAACAAGATCACCCCTTTTGAGGGAAAGCGCCTGTTGGGGGGGAACCTGGGGAGCCGCAGGCGCTTCAACCTTCGCTTCCTCCGCGGAGATAGGGCCGTTAAGTTTGGAGAGCAAGTCCTTAAGATCGATACCTCTTATCTGGCAGGCTGTTTTCAAAACAAGCTTCTCTCCCATGGACTTTCTCTTTTCAGGGTCTGCAAGCGCCTTAAAACCGGCGCTGACAAAAATGGAGAGCGTCTCGGGGCGCTTTTCCAGTATTTCCCCTATCTTCATATCTGCCGTAAAGGTCACTCCCGTCTCATTTTCAGCTTTCGGCTGTGACGAAGGTGCCGGTGCAGGCACATTAATCGGTTTTCTGGGCGTCATAATAAGGACGGGAATAATATTAAGGGCGAAGAAAACAACAGCCAGCGATGCAAAACCTGACGACATCTGGAAAAGCAGGTAGGCCGATTTTTGGTCAGGGTCAACATAACCATTGGCGGCATAGGCAATCATTAACCCGATAAGACCGATATGTGCCGAATAGAAATGCAAGGGCACAAGGGCCGGAAATTTTAAGGATTTCCCCATAAAACGGGGAAGAATATGGTAGGCAACACCGAATACGACCATAGCCATAAATCCGAAAAGATTGACATGGATATGGATAAAACGATAAAAGGGATCAAGGGCGTGACTCGCCATCAAGGCTCCCATCATGGTGCCGATCAAGAGGTAGACTACACTGGAAATGATAAACATGCGTGGATACTTGTCCATTTACTTCTTTACTCCTTTATGTTGATAGTTCTTCACTGGTTTCTGTCTTTTTTCTTACAAATAATCGGGTCCCGATAATGCCGAGTTCATAAAGCAGCATAAGAGGGAAAGCCATCAGCGTCTGGGTGACCACGTCGGGAGGCGTAAGAAGAGCCGCCACGATGAATGAACCGACGAGAACATACTTCCTGTTTTTCGTCAGCATCTCAACAGTAACAAGACCAAACTTGGCCAGAAAAACGATAAAGATGGGCAGCTCAAATGCCGTGCCAAAGGCAATAAGCAGTTTCGTCGAAAAAGCGAGATATTCCTTCATCGACGGAAGGGCAACAATATCTTCCGTATTGAAGCTCATAAAGAACTCAAAAGCAAAGGGAAATACCAGGAAGTAGCCGAAAATTGCCCCACCGGTAAAGAAAAATACGGAAAGAACGGTAAAGGGAATGACATATTTTCTTTCATGGCTGTAAAGACCCGGCGCAATAAATGCCCATATCTGGTAGAAAATAACAGGCGTGGCCAGCATAAGTCCTGTCAGAAATGCAACCTTGAGATAAGTAAAGAAACCTTCCGTAAGTCCCGTGAAAATCATGGAACTCTTGTCGGGCATGACCTTTACCAGGGGATGCATGAGCAGATTAAAAATCTCACTGGAAAAACTGTAAGAAGCGGCAAAACCGATCCCCACAGCCCAGCAGCTGCGAATCAGCCTCGTCCTAAGCTCTTTTAAGTGCTCCGTTAAGGGAGCCGCACTCTCGTCCTGTTCCTCTTCTCTATCGACGGCAGAGTCACTCAAATCAGTGGCCCCCTCCTTCCATCATTAATAGGGCATGGGGGATTTGATCAATAACCGCTTCGAGAGACTCAACGGCGCCTTTTTTACTCCCCGGCAGGTTGATAATAATCGTCTTCCCCCTGATACCGCTAACGCCTCTCGAAAGGCAGGCCCTTTTCGTCTTTTTGAGCCCCTCCATTCGAATAAGCTCGGAAAGGCCGGGCATATTCCTTTCTAAAACCGATTCAGTCGCTTCAGGCGTTACGTCTCTCGGGCCGGGCCCCGTCCCTCCCGTTGTTACAATAAGATCAAGCCTTTCATTGGCCCAGACAACAAGCGTCTCTTTTATCATCACCTTGTTATCGGGAATGACGGCGTACTCTACCGTCTCAAAGCCTTCTCTCGCCAGGATCTCCTTGATGGCCTTTCCACTTTCATCTTCAGCCTCACTCCTGCTATCGGACAAAGTCAGCACACCGGCTATTAATTTTCTTTTAGCGCTCATGATGAAAAATCCTTAAAACCCTGTTCAGGCCTTTTCCTGACCATCCTTATCATCAGACTTGATATCAGCCTCAACCTCCTTGAGGCCGCCCTTGAAACCTTTTATTGCCTTGCCGAGACCTGACCCTATCTCGGGAAGTTTTCCGGCTCCAAATATGACGAGGATTATAACAAGAATTATTATCAGTTCCGGCATTCCTATTCCAAACATGTCTAACCTCCTTCACTTTTGCAAAAAAATTAAAATAGGGCCAGGTCCTATGCCTTTGGCATGGAAACGCCGCCCTATGTAGAAGACCTTATAATTTACAGGAGAAGAGGCAATGAATCAAGAAAAAGGTGTTATTAGACGGTATTTGCTACGATTTCTTTGACTTTTGCAAGGGCATCATCAAGTTTTGAAACATCCTTACCGCCAGCCTGAGCCATATCAGGCCGGCCACCGCCCTTTCCACCTACGAGGGGAGCTATCTGGCCTGCAATCTTTCCTGCATGGAACCTGGACGTCAGATCACTGGTAACACCGGCAATTAAAAGCACCTTGTCAGCATCAGGCGCCCCAATAACGACTACCCCCGAGCCGATTTTGTTTTTCAGGTTATCCATAAGGCTTCTCAGGCTCTTTGCATCGGCGCCTTCAATGCGGATGGAAAGGACTTTTGTGCCATTCACCTCGATCACATCGGCCATCATGTCCTTACCACCGGAAGAGGCAAGCTTTTCCTTAAGCTTGTTAATTTCATTTTCAAGCCCCTTCTGCTTTGCAATGAGGGCTTCTACTTTTTTACCAATCTCTCCCCCCTTACCCCGGACAAGCGCTCCCACATGATCAAGCTCCTCCCTTTCCCTGAGGGAAATTTCATAGGCTCTTTGTCCTGTTGCCGCCTCAATCCGCCTGACACCGGCAGCAATTCCCCCTTCAGAAATAATCCTGAAGGGGCCGATCTCCCCCGACATATTAACATGGGTGCCGCCGCAAAGCTCCATGGAGAATCCCGGTACAGTAACGACACGTACCGTATCACCGTACTTTTCACCAAAGAGCGCCGTTGCTCCCTTCGCTTTGGCCTCAGCAATGGAGAGAAGTTCAGTGGAAAGAGGAGAATTGAACCAGATCTGCTCATTGACAATCTCTTCTATCTTTGCCAACTCTCTCCGGCTAAGCGATGTAAAGTGACTGAAATCAAAGCGGAGCCTGTCGCCGGCAACAAGTGAACCTGCCTGGTTGACATGGTCGCCAAGCACTTCTTTAAGGGCTGAATGGAGGAGGTGAGTAGCGCTGTGGTTCTTTTCTGTGGCGCTTCTTTTTTCGGCGTCAATCTTCAACTGAACCCTGTCCTCTTTATGGAAGCGTCCCCTTTTTACCGTCCCCTTATGAACAACAAGTGAAGCAAGGGGCTTCCAGGTATCACTGACGGTCATGACCGAGCCTGATGAAGTGAAGACTTCCCCTGCATCCCCCTTCTGACCACCCGATTCACCATAAAAAACGGTCCTGTCCGTAACGATTTCAAGGGAATCCCCTTCACCGGCCGAATCAGCAATTTTGCCCTCTTTTATAATGGCAAGGACCTTGCCCTCGCATTCAGCCGCATCATAACCGGCAAAGTCCGTCTCATTAATCCCTTTTTTTACAAGCTCTGCATAAACAGCCGATACCTTATCCTCGCCGGAACCGGCCCATGCCTGCCTGGCAGCATCCTTCTGTTTATCCATGGAACGTTCAAAACCGTCCCTGTCAACAGTCATTTCTGATTCTTTCAGCACGTCTTCCGTAAGATCGAGAGGAAAACCATAAGTATCGTAAAGCTTGAAAGCGACCTCACCATTAAGCATGTGAGCGCCCTCATCTTTCAGTTTTTCAACCTCTTCTTCAAGAAGGCGCATCCCGTGATCGAGAGTATTCAAGAACCGCTCTTCCTCATGAACAATGACCCTGGCGCAATAATCCCGCGTCTCTTTGAGGGCAGGATAAGTCTCTCCCATTTCATCGGCAACAGCGCCTGCCGTCAGATGGAGGAAGGGTTCCTTAAGACCCAGCTTTCTTCCATGACGGGCAGCTCTCCTCATAATCCTTCTTAAAACATAACCTCTCCCTTCATTGGAAGGAAGCACGCCGTCCGTTATGAGAAAGGTAATGGCCCTCATATGGTCGGCAATAACCCGCATGGAGATATCATCTTTTTCATTATCACCGTACTTTCTTTCAGACAGTTCTTCAATGTGCCTGAATATACCGGCAAAGAGGTCGGAATCAAAATTACTGCTTTTGCCCTGCACAACGGCGGCGAGGCGCTCAAGGCCCATGCCCGTATCGATGCTTGGATGAGGCAGAGGTGTCAGCTGCCCTTTTTCATCCCTGTTATACTGCATAAAAACAAGGTTCCATACTTCCAGGTACCTGTCACAATCACATTCAACATTACATTCGGGCCTGCCGCAACCCACAGCTTCTCCCTGGTCGTAATGGATCTCCGAACAGGGTCCGCAGGGCCCCGTATCACCCATGGACCAGAAGTTATCCTTTTCGCCGCACCTGACGATCTTCTCCGGCGAAAGGCCTGCCTTTTCTTCCCAGATTTTGCCCGCTTCATCGTCATCATTGAAAATGGTAATGATAAGCCTCTCCCCGGGAAGCCCAAGCACCCCCGTCAGATACTCCCATGCCAGCTCGATAGCTTCTTCCTTGAAATAATCGCCAAAGGAAAAATTGCCCAGCATTTCAAAAAAAGTATGATGTCTGGCTGTTTTCCCTACATTTTCCAGGTCATTATGCTTTCCACCGGCACGGAGACACTTCTGGACGGTTACTGCTCTGCCGCAAGGCCTCTCTTCATCACCGAGAAAAACGCCCTTAAACTGCACCATTCCCGCATTTGTAAAAAGAAGCGTAGGGTCGCCGTGGGGTACAAGGGGAGAACTCTCCAGCGCCTTGTGGCCCTTTTTTTCAAAAAAACTTAAAAAACTATTCCTGATCTCTTTTCCGGTCATCTAATCCCTTCAATATTTCAGTTATAATATCCCACGAATAGCCCCTGCCATAAAGGTACCTTCCTATTTTCGCCTTATCCCGGACAGAATTTAAGTGTCCTTTTGTTTTTTTCAAAGCAAGCCTTCGGGCAGCTTCAAATTCATCTATTTCAGAAAAAACCCTCTCAATGGCCCGGGTCAGCGCTTCCCCTTCAATACCTTTATCTTTAAGCCTTTTCTCTATCTGGAACCGTCCAAAACCCTTAACCAGGGCCAGATCCCTGGCAAAGCTCTCTGCAAAGGAGGCATCATCAAGAAAGCCGAGTTCCTTTAACCTGTCAATGGTTTCACTGACAACCTCTTCAGCAAAACCTCTCTCTTTCAGCTTTTTTTCTACTTGAAAGGTACTTCTTGCACAATAGGAAAGAAATCTGCAGGCAGTATTCCTTGCCCTTTCACCCTCAGAAGCGTTCGATATCGATGTCATCTCCCTTTTCCGGTTTTTTTTCCTTTTCTTTCTCAAAATCACTCCACTGGCTGTCGCTCGAAGAAGAGACACCCTGCATTTTGAGGGCAAAGTCATCAGGGTTAGTGGCATTTTTCATGGCATCATCATAGGTAATGAAATTCTTTTTTAGAAGTCCCATAAGCGACTGGTCAAAAGTCTGCATTCCATACATGGTATGCCCTGCCGCAATAGCATCGGGAATCTCCTTGAGTTTTTCTTCTTCGGCAATGCACTCCCTGATTCTCGATGTGCTTACCAGCACCTCCACGGCAGGCACACGTCCTTTGCCGTCGGCTCTGACGACGAGACGCTGGGAAATAACCCCCTTGAGCACCCCTGACAGGGCGAGCCTTACCTGGTGCTGGGTATGGGGTGGAAATACGGAAACAATCCTGTTAATGGTCTCCTTGGCATCAAGGGTATGAAGGGTTGAGAGAACAAGATGACCCGTCTCGGCTGCCGTAATGGCTATCTCTATGGTCTCCACGTCACGCATCTCTCCCACAAGGATGACATCGGGGTCCTGCCTCAGTGAACTTCTCAGGGCCCCTGAAAAATCGAGCGTATCAAAACCGACTTCACGCTGGGTAATAACGCTCTTCTTATCGCGGTGAAGGAATTCGACAGGGTCCTCTATGGTAATGATATGGGCCGTACGGGATGAATTGATGTAATCGATCATGGATGCAAGGGTCGTCGATTTTCCACTCCCCGTCGTCCCTGTAACAAGGATCAGGCCTCGCCGCTGTTCAGCCAACCTTTCAATAACCTTGGGAAGATGAAGCTCTTCAGGGGATTTAACATTCATGGGAATGATTCTCAAAACAGCGCCAAGGGTGCCTCGTTGCTGGAACACATTAACCCTGAATCTGCCCAGCCCCTTAACACCATAGGAGAGGTCTATTTCATGGGCATTCCTGAAGTTCTTCTTCTGGGATTCCGTCATAATGGAAAAGATCATGTCTGAAAGTGATTCAGCTGTGAAACGGGGAAGGTTTTTAACAGGATAAAGGACGGAATCAATCCTGAAGATAGGAGGAAGTCCCACTTTCAGATGAACATCGGAAGCCCCTTTTTGGGCGCCCACTTTTAATATTTCATCAAGTTCCATTGTTTCACCTCGTCAGTTAACAGGCAACCAGGCTATGCGTCAATAAACAATGAGGCTATGCCTCTGCCGTCTCTTCCCTGCTCAGGCCATAATGATTGAGAATCTGCTCTTCCAGCTTCAATGCCGCCTCAGGATTGTCTCTGAAGTAGGACTTGGCATTTTCTCTCCCCTGTCCAATACGTTCACTGCCGAAAGAGTACCAGGCACCGCTCTTTTCAACAGCCCCGATTTCAGCGCCGATATCGACAAGTTCACCCTCTTTCGATATGCCTTCACCATACATTATATCAAAGATAACTTCCTTAAAGGGAGGAGCTACCTTGTTTTTGACAACCTTCACCTTGGTCTGGCTGCCGATATTATCCTGCCCCTGCTTGATGGCGCCCGCCTTCCTGATATCAAGCCTGATGGAGGAATAGAATTTGAGGGCATTACCGCCTGTCGTCGTTTCGGGATTGCCGAACATAACGCCGATCTTCATCCTGATCTGGTTAATAAAGATAAGGACCGTTCCTGACTTGCTGATGGTGGCCGTCAGTTTTCTGAGCGCCTGCGACATGAGCCTGGCCTGAAGTCCCATGTGTGAATCTCCCATTTCACCCTCAATCTCCGCCCGTGGCACAAGGGCCGCCACCGAATCGACAACGAGCACATCGACAGCGCCGCTCCGTACGAGCATTTCAGCGATTTCAAGGGCCTGCTCCCCCGTATCAGGCTGGGAAATGAGCAGGTCTTCCGCCTTAACACCAAGCCTTTTTGCATAAGAAATATCGAGAGCATGTTCGGCATCGACAAAGGCCACAATGCCACCTTTTTTCTGGGCCTCTGCCGCAATATGCAGGGCCAGTGTCGTTTTCCCTGAAGATTCAGGTCCGTAAATTTCTATGACCCTTCCTGTCGGCACCCCGCCCACGCCAAGGGCTACGTCAAGCCCGATGGAACCCGTAGAAATGGTCTGGATATCGTTATATAAAGATTCCCCACCCATTCTCATAATGGAACCTTTACCAAACTGTCTCTCTATCTGACCGAGGGCCAGTTCTATCGCTTTTTCCCTGTTTGCATCAGCACACATTTTTATCCTCCTCTTACTCTCCCCCCTTGAGGGGAAAAGATTTTATTTTTGTATAGTGAGCGCCCTCAGGCCTTAATTCACTCCTGTAAAGATGAACTGCATCAATTCTGAAAGGTTCAAAAGCAAAGGAGCCCATTCCTTCCAAAGCCTTGTCAAGGCCCGCCGCCTTCTTAAAATCCTTCACCCGCCCCAGCGTCAGGTGGGGCGAAAAGGGCCGCTTCTCTTTCTCAAAACCGGCCATAAAACAGCCGGCTTCCACGTCCCGCCAGAGACTATGGAGCGCGTCAAGGTCCCCTTCCACACCGAGCCAGATTACCCTTGGTCGGTCAAGCCGGGGAAATGCGCCTACCCGGGAAGGTGAAAGATGAAAAAAGCTATGGCTTTCACGTAAAGCGCCTAGCGCAGCACAGAGGGCCTCCACTTTTTCCTCATTTATATTCCCCAAAAACTTGAGCGTAAGATGAATAGACTCGGTCTTTAACCATCTTACACCTGCTGATCTTTGCTTCAACCCTTCCTGAAGTCTTTTTATGCCCAGAAGGTTCGAGGGTGAAAGATCGAGGGCAATAAAACTCCTGATCTCATCTTCTTCCTTCCTTTTCATAGGCAAGACCTGCTATCGCTTTACAAGTTCTCTTCTCAAAAAATCGAGGGCCGCCTGGGAAGTCAGTTTTTTAATTTCTTCCCTGCTTCCCTCAAAATTATACTTTTCGAAACAACTCCCCTCTTCCCATGCAAAAGCAATAAAAACGGTCCCTACCGGTTTTTTCCTGTTTCCGCCCCGTGGCCCGGCAAGACCTGTGACGGCAAGCCCGAAGGTCGCCCTGCCGAGCCGGCGCACTCCCTGCGCCATGAGAAGGGCAACTTCCGAACTGACGGCGCCCTTCTTTTCAATAAGGGAAGGCTGAAGACCGAGAAGTTTGGTTTTTGCCTCATTTGAATAAGCAATAACACCCATCTCGAAATAGTCGGAACTGCCCGATACGTTGGTAATGCGGTTCCCGATTCCTCCACCGGTACAGGACTCTGCCGTCGCGAGGCTCGCCCTTTTAAGCCTGAGCAGGTTTCCCACCGTCTCTTCCATCGTTCCGCCTTCTTCTGCAAAGATCCAGTCACCGAGCGATTCTCTCACGATGGACGTCAGCTTCTCCAGCCTCTTCTCTCCCTTTGCCCCTGTGGCAGAAAGGCTGACGGCCGTCTCTTCAAGAGCATGGCTATAAGTGATCTCCACACCCTCAACAGGCGGTATTGCCTGGGCAAGGAGCGCCTTCATTCTCTCTTCTTTAAGGCCGAAAGTATGAAAGAGGCGGTTAAAGGCAAGCCCCTTACCGGGAGCCTCTTCAGCTAAAAGAGGAAAGAGACTTTCCGATGAAATAGCCTGAATATAACCGGACCTGCCGGGAATAAAAAAAAGTTTTTTCCTGCCCTCTTTCAGCATAAATCCACAAACAGGGCCTACCGGATTTTTCAGTACCTGCGCTTTTTGCGGAATAAGGGCAAGCCTTTCATCGGAAGGAGACATCTCTCTCCCTCTTGATTCAAGTGCCGACCTCATATGCCCCAGAATATCGTTGGAAACGACCAGCCTCCTTCCCGTCACCCTGGCGGCAGCCCTGGAGGCAATGTCGCCAGACTCCTTCCCAATACCTCCCACAACAATAAGAACATCGGCATCAGGAGTTTCAAGGCCCTTTGACAGCAATTCTTCCAGGGCCTTTTCATCATCCCCGATGAGAGAGAACCTTTCTACCCTGAACCCTGCCTTGACCAGCCCCGATGCAACATATTTCCTGGCCGCATCACCGAGATGGTTTAAAACAAGGTTATTTCCCACAACGATAACCTCAGCTGAAGGCGCCACCTTTCGCTTGTCTACCACGGGAGAGCACCCACATAGATAAGCAACCAAAGGGAGAGGTTGGCGTAAACACCGGCAACGATATCATCCATAACAACACCCACACCACCGCCGATCTTTTCCATGGACCCGGCGGGGTAAATTTTACTGATATCAAAGAACCGGAAAAGAAAAAAACCGGCAACCACATACTGCCACCCCGCAGGGACCATAAACATGGTCACAAGATAACCGGCAATTTCATCAATAACGATCATGCCGCTGTCTTTTGCTCCGAAAATCTTCTCGGCACGGCCCGAGGCCCAGAATGACAGAGGAAGAAGTATTGCGAAAAGGAGCAGGTAAAGGATGTGACCGGGCATGGCAAAGAGGAGGTAAACAGGAATGGCGGCAACCGTCCCTGCCGTCCCGGGGGCAAAGGGAAAGTAACCGCTATACCCTCCCGTTGCAATAAAAAGAACAACATGATCGGAGAATGTTTTCTCTTTGATTTGCCTAGTACTCATTCAAGGTGATAAATTAGAGTTCAGTTGGCCAATGCTGCGTTGCAGTCCTTGAAAAGGGCAAACCATTCTCATCGGACCGCGCCTTGCCTTGACTGACTTGTGAAGCTCTGAGCCCCAATTTATCACCTTGAAGGAGTACTAACCTCCACCGAAATAGTAGTAATAAATCCCCTTACTGTCAAGAAGATTCTAGCCCCCGAACACCCTCGCATCAGGCAAAAAAGCCGGTCTCTTACGGTATTGACAAAAGGGAGAACAAGGTTATAATTTACCCTCCATAAAAATGGGTAATAAGGAAGGGAGTCAAACAATGAAAATTGCAGTGGCAGGCCCCGGCGGTGTAGGCGCTTACTATGGAGGTCTGCTTGCCCGTGGAGGTATGGATGTTACCTTTCTCGGCAGGGGAAAACACCTGGAAGCTTTAAAAACAGAGGGTCTCAGGGTAAAAAGCTATAAGGGTGATTTTCATATTAACGTCAAGGCGGGCGACAATCCTTCCGAAACAGGAATTTGTGACCTTATCCTTTTCTGTGTCAAGTCCTTCGACACAAAGGAGGTGGCTCAGTTCATTGCACCCATGGTTGGAACTGAAACAATAATTATTTCCCTCCAAAACGGTGTAGATAATGAAGAGCAGCTGGGACAAATTCTGGGCATGGAAAAGGTGATGGCAGGCGTTGCCTTCATAGGCTCCCGCATGGAAGAGCCTGGACTCATCGTTCACAGCGCTGCCGGGAGCATAACCTTCGGCGAAATCGAGGGCGGCCTCTCTGAAAGAGGAGAAAAGGTCTGCCGGACATTCCAGTCCTGCGGCATAGAGGCAAGACTTTCAGAGGACATCAAAAAGGTAATGTGGCAGAAAATGGTATGGAACTGCGGTTTTAATGCCATTACCGCCCTGACGGGATGCGCCGTCAGTAATATACTGTCAGACAAGTCGACAAGAGAGGTTGTCCAAAAAGCGATGGAAGAAGTTGTTGACCTGGCACAGGGCCTCGGCATTGCCGTTTCCCGTGACCTTCCCCAAAAAACAATTGCCCACACGGAAAAACAGGGTGAGATAAAGACTTCCATGCTCATGGACATGGAAAAGGGCCGGCGAATGGAGATAGAAGCGTTAAATGGCGCAGTATCAAAAAGGGGAAAAGAACTCAAAAGAGAAACACCGGTAAACGACACCCTCTACAGCATGGTCAGGGCCATAAACAAAAAGAGAGGTTTTTAAGCCCGGAAACAGCAAGGGGGCATATATTTATAGTGTAATTCATCGGTTTCACGGCCTTTCCCGATTAAAATCCCTCTTTAACAGAGATTAAGCTTCCCGATTCACCTTACCCTTTCAGGTCTGCCAAATCTTCGTTATAAATGATGTCGGCATTTTTCCTCGCCTCATCGAGCCAGCGCCTGAATACCTCGTCTCTTCTCTGCTCAAGAAGTCTGGAACGAAAGCTCTCTCTCTCTTTTTCATATTCCGCGGGATCAGCATCCTTCTTCTCTTTAAGGCCCACAACAAAAATATTGTTTCCAACGTTGTAGGTTTTTTCAGAAATGGACTTTTCACTGCTCAACTGAAACACATCCACTACTATTTCCTGCGACACGCCAATTCCCGGGATGGAATGGGCTACCCTGCTGAAATGATCTGTCGATTCCAGTTTCAGACCGTTATTTGAAGCGGTCTTTTTAAGGTCTAACCCTTTTTTGATCCCTTCCAGGAGCTTTTCTCCCAGGGCAGCGGCCACCTCTCTTGCCTTTTTCTCTTTTACCGCCGCCGTGACGGCGGCTTTTACTTCCTCGAGCCTGGGCTCTCTCGGCGCTTCTTTATTTATAAGGGTAAGAATGTAAAACTTCCCCTCAGCCTCTCTGGGTCTGCTCACCCATCCCGGCGCTTCCGCATTGGCCGACAAGACAACCTCTCTAAGAGGATCAAATTGTGCGGGAATATTATCCAGATTAAAGAAACCGGTTGTCTTGAAAGGAATCTTTTCTTCCTTGACCAGTTCTTCCAGGTTTTTCCCTCTCAGGGCTTCATAATAAATATCTTCGGCCATGCTCTCGGCAAGCTCCCTCGATATTTCTGATTCAAGCACCTTCCTGATCTTCCCCTTAACCTCGGCAAGAGGAGTAACCTTCTCCTCCTTAATATCGGTTACCTTTATAATATGATAACCATAGACACTTTCCACAACCTCACTAACAGCGCCCTTCTCCAGGGCATAAGCGGCCTCTTCAAAGTCCTTAACCATATCCCCGGGACCAAAGAAACCCAGATCGCCGCCTTTGCCGGCAGATAAGGGATCTTCCGAATGCTCCGCAGCCAGCGCCGCAAAATCTTCCCCGCCTTTAATCCCTTCAAGCAACTCCCCGGCTTTCGCTTTCGCCTCTTCACGGTTGTCATTGAACTTAAGCAGAATATGGCTCGCCCGAACTTCTCCCGGAATAGTAAAATCATCGATATAGCTGTTATAATAGTCCTCATATTCTTCGGGAGTAAGCTTGATCTTCTTGACAAAATCTTCGGGCTTGAAAAGGGCATAGCCCATTTTTACCCTTTCAGGGATAGTAAATTCGCCCATATTGGCGGCAAAGTATTCCTGCACCTCGGCAGATGAAGGCTTAACCCGGCCCTTGAATTTATCCGGAGAAACCTTGATGTAATCCAGGCTGACCGTCTCTTTTTGCTCCACAAACGAAGCTAGCACCTCATCATCGGTAACTGCAGCGCTGTTCTTTATGGCGCTTTCCGCTTTCCACATGAGGATCAGTCGTCTCTGCTCTTCCTCAAAATCAGCAGGTTTGAGCCGGTTATTCTTGAGCACCAGGCGGTAAGTTGCCTTATCAAAGCGGCCATCCTTCTGAAAAGCGGGGTATGAGTCTATCCTGCCCTGAATTTCGTTATCCTCAGCGCGAAGGCTCAGCCTTTTTGCCTCCTTCCGGAGGAGGATGTTGTTAATAAGCGAGTCCATTGCCTGCTTTTTGAGATTAAAGGCCTCGATCATCTCCTCCTTAAAGTTTTCCTTCATATTCTCCTTTAAAGAGTTGAGCATGTTATCAAAGGTCCGCTGGTATTCCGACATGCTGATTTCTTCACCATCCACCCTGGCTGCAATGAAGCTGTCCCTGCTCTGGTAAGTACCAATCCCCCAGACAACAAAGCTTAATATGAGCCCCACATAGATTAGTTTGATAAAAATTGAACGTGAATGTCTGCGCATTAAACCTAACATGAAATACCACTCCTTTATACTTATCGTTATTATCCCGGAATGAAGCGATTGCGCCGGAAACCATGATCCAACCGCCCTTTCCGGGATTATATTTTTTCAGAAAAAATTACCGCCCATAGTAAAACAGGGAGGGGTTAAAAAACAAGTATTATTTCTACGGTGGAACTGTTTTCTCTTGATCTTGGATATTTTATCTGATAGCATTTCCGATTTAAATCCGCTCTGTTTGAAAGGAGAAAGAAATGTTGATTAATAAATTCCTGGGACTGTTCTCCAGGGATCTTGCCATCGATTTGGGAACAGCAAACACACTTATATACGTCAAGGGGAAGGGCATCGTAAGCAGCGAGCCTTCTGTGGTGGCAGTACATAAAGACACACAGGGATTCAAGAAAGTGCTCGCCGTCGGCAATGAAGCGAAAAAAATGCTCGGAAGAACACCGGGAAGCATCGTTGCAATCCGTCCCATGAAAGACGGCGTTATTGCCGACTTTGAAATAACGGAGGCCATGCTCAGGTACTTTATTCAGAAAGTGCACAACAGGAAAACCCTGGTAAGGCCGAGAATCATCATATGCGTGCCTTCAGGAATCACGCAGGTAGAGCAAAGGGCCGTCAGGGAATCTGCCGAATTTGCAGGCGCAAGGGAAGTTTATCTCATAGAAGAACCCATGGCTGCGGCCATCGGGGCGGGCCTTCCCATTACGGAACCTTCGGGCAACATGATCGTAGACATCGGGGGCGGAACAACGGAAGTTGCCGTCATATCCCTCTCCGGCATTGTTTACAGCAAGTCGGTAAGGGTCGGCGGTGACAAGCTGGACGAAGCTATCGTCCAGTATATAAAACGAAAATACAATCTTCTTGTGGGGGAGCAGACGGCAGAACTAATCAAAATGAATATCGGCACCGTTCATCCAAAAAGCGAAACGAAGATACTGGAAATCAAGGGCAGAGACCTCGTTGCGGGAATTCCCAAGACCCTGGAAATCACCTCCGATGAGATCAAGGAAGCCATGAGCGAGCCTACAAACGCTATCGTCGAGGCAGTAAGGATCGCCCTTGAAAGAACACCCCCTGAGCTGGCAGCGGAAATCGTCGACAAGGGGATAGTGCTTGCCGGGGGAGGAGCGCTTCTAAACGGGCTTGACGAGCTTTTAAGAAGGGAAACGGGACTGCCTGTGACCATTGCGGATGATCCCCTCTCCTGTGTTGTCGTCGGTTCGGGGAAAGCGCTTGATGAGTTGTCGCTGCTTAAGGAGATCAGGGTAAACGCTTAAGCCCCTGACTTTTAAATAGACCAATAAAAAAGCCGGGCCATATGGCCCGGCTTTTTGGAAATGGCAACGCTTTAAATGGCTTTTTTCACAAGCTCATCAAGCTGTGACTTGGGAACAGCGCCGACAACCTGGTCGACAACTTCTCCACCCTTGAAGAGTATGAGGGTCGGAATGCCTCTAACACCATATTTACCCGGCGTCTTTGGATTTTCATCCACATTCAGCTTTCCTACCTTTACCTGGCCGCTGTACTCTGTAGCTATCTCTTCAATAATCGGTGCAATCGCCTTGCATGGCCCGCACCAGGTAGCCCAGAAGTCTACAAGAACAGGAACATCGGAGGAGAGAACCTCCGCCTCAAAACCGTCATCAGAAAGGGTAAGGGTATTTTCGCCCATAATTTCCTCCTTGTCTTTTTTGATACTAATCATAGTTTAGGGACTTATAAAATGCAAGTTATTTTACTGCGGAAAACCTGATTTACTATTGAATGTTTCGCAACCAAGAAAACAGCAAAACCTGAAAAAGGGAGATAATAATGGAAGGCAAGGTTTTAGCAATATTTGAAGAGAGCGCCGAACTGAAGAAAAGTTTTGCAGAAAAGAATGTCAATGCAATTGTTGATATGGCCGTCTCCATTGCGCATGCATTCAAAAACGGCAACAAGCTGCTCCTTTTCGGCAATGGAGGAAGTGCGGCAGACGCCCAGCACCTGGCTGCCGAATTCGTCAACCGGTTCCGCATAGAAAGGCCACCACTGCCGGCCATTGCCCTGACGACAGACAGTTCTATTATTACAAGCATCGGTAATGATTACGATTTTTCAGAAATCTTTTCCAAGCAGGTAAAGGCTCTGGCAGGAAAGGGAGACATAGCCATTGGAATAAGCACGAGCGGCAATTCACCAAACGTGCTCAAGGGCCTGGAAGCAGCCCGCGCCACAGGAGTGAAAACCGTCGCTTTTACAGGCAAGAATGGCGGCAAGATAGCCGAAGCTGTCGACGTTCTCCTTAATGTGGAATCGGAAGCAACGGCAAGAATACAGGAGGTCCACATTACCATAGGCCACGCCATCTGCGATCTGGTAGACCAGATTATTTTCGGGGTAAAATAATGATGAAAGATTTTAAGCCAATTGAACTGGATAAGGTAAAAACCTATTCCATAAAAGGGAGAAAAAGCAAGGTATCCGTTGACGACCTGGGCCATCCTGTAAAAAGTGGAAATTCCTTTGCCGCTTTCCTGGAAGGATTACCTCAAATTCTTGCAGCAGGAGACCTGAAGGAAATTGCCGCAAAAACGGCCTGGGCCCACAGGGAAGAAAAAGTGATTGCCCTCGCTATGGGCGCCCATGTCATCAAGGTTGGCCTCGGTCCAATGATTATTGATTTCATGGAGAAAGGCATTATCAATTCCATTGCCATGAACGGCGCCGGCATTGTCCACGACTTCGAACTGGCCTATACGGGACAAACTTCTGAAGACGTAGCCGCTGAAATAGACGGCGGCACTTTCGGCATGGCCGAGGAGACAGGCAGAATGCTGAATGTTGCCATCAAGGAAGGTGTAAAGAAGGGCATCGGCATCGGCCAAAGCGTGGGCGAGATGATCAACAGGGAAAAGCTCCCTCATGCCGGCAAGAGTATCCTTGCCGCCGGAGCACGACTGAACGTGCCTGTCACCATCCACGTGGCCGTAGGAACAGATATCATCCACATGCACCCCCATGCCGACGGCGCAGCGATAGGCCAAGGGAGCTACACCGATTTCAGGCTTTTTTCGTCAGTCATTTCCAGGCTCGACGGCGGCATTTATCTTAACGTAGGCTCAGCCGTCCTCCTGCCGGAAGTCTTTTTAAAGGCCCTTACACTGGTCAGAAACCTGGGGCACGAGGTGAAAAACTTCTCTACCGTTAACATGGACTTTATGCAGCACTACCGGCCCCTCACCAATGTGGTAAAGCGCCCCACACAGGACGGTGGAAAGGGTTATGCTCTCACGGGGCATCATGAGATTATGTTGCCGCTGCTCTTTTCGGCAGTGATGGAGGAGTTGGGGAAAGAGTAAAAAAAATAATTAGACACTGATTGTTTATAATCTGTCATTCCCGGCCAGATCGGGAATCCAGAAGGAATTAAGTCAAGTTCTGCATCAATCTTTATCCACCAAGGGCACGAAGGTTTCACGAAGAAAGAAATTTAGCTTTTTTATCCTGTAAATCCCGTTGATCCCATCTAAAAACAGTCTTTTAATTTTTTTCTTTTGACAGGATTTACAGGATCTACCGGATTTTTAAAACCCTTAAAACTTTTTTCCGACACTGATATTCACTGATCAAAATATGATTGTAAATATGTAAGAACTTGTCTTTTTTAAATAATCATAATAAATCTGTGTCCGATTATTTCTTTTGCTCTTATCCTGTCAATCCTGTTAATCCCGTCTAAGAATAAATCTTTTTCTTTTGACTGGATCAACCGGATTTTAATTCAAATAAAAAGGATGAGCACTGCTCACCCTTTTAACGATTACTTGACAAACCCAATTAATTTCCTATAGGCATCCAATAAATACTTGCAACAACTGAGTTTTCAGAGACTATTTTATAATAATCTCCTTTTTTAATCGGCACCATAAAGGGCACATAGTTCCAAATAGGAATTGATGTGGTTTCCTTACCTGCTCTAATTATTAAACTAGTCGGATCAGGATTTGAATCGGTGTATATAAGAAGATTATTAGCTATCGTTCCCATACTTATAACGTATCCATGCAAAAAACCGTCAGTCTCAGCCAAGTATGTTCCAAGTGTTTTCTCTATTCTATTACCAAACAATTGTGAGGTAATACTCGATACTGCTTTACAGTTATTCCCATTTTCATCACAAATTGTAGGCGTTTTTACAGCACCGGTTACTGTCAGATCAGCTGCATACAATCCGGTACCAATGAGCAACAATACAATACCTAAAATACCAGTTTTTATTTTTATATATTTTTTCACTTTTTACCTCTTTCTGCTAAAACCAAAGATTTTCATGAAAACAGTTAATCATTTCACTCGCATTATCCATACAACCGACATATTAACCGGTCGGGATGCATAAGTAGTAACCAAATCACCAGTTCCCCAACTTGTACCCTGCCAATTGGCATCAATCCAACCTGTTGTTAGCGTTTTGTCATTTCCTGGAGGGCCGAAAGGTGTCTCAACTTTGGGAGTATAAGTCATTCTGTATGAACCTGATGGATGCCCGAAAACATTTACATGGGAAGTAGCAGTCTGAACTGTACCGGAAGTTTCCCCCCCCCTTAAAAAAGCACCATTGGTATATCCATTGAGCGAGTCACTCTGGTTGGTTAGATTCAGATTGGGAATTGTTTGACCGTTATAAGGCGAAGCTGCATCATCAAGTACCTGTCCATTACATTCCACCCAGCCATCGGGCAGCACCGGTGTATTTTCAAAGGATTTATGCCAGGCGGTGACTGATCCTATAGGTACAACACCAAAACCGGAAATAGTGCCTTTAACATCCAACCTGGCTTGTGGAGTGGTTGTTCCTACACCAATATTACCATTTTCAACAATCAGGTTCCCCGTTAAAAAAAGATCACCAGCGGCATAAACCGAGACACCAATTAACAATATACAACCGAATAAACCCAATATTGTTTTTTTCATTTTTACCTCTCTTTTCCTTTAGATATTTTTTTTATTGCAGAACAAAGCTCGCGATATTTGCGCTGCCATTACTAACGTTTATATCACCGTTCAATATAGTTACATTATCTGCAACCGTATAATTCCAGTTATATCCACCCTCCAATGTCACTGAAATGGGCCAGCGCAGATCAACAGTCTCAGCAAACTCAACAGCTTTACTCTGAATCGTAACAGTAGTCATTCCAGCATTATGAGCGTATTCATAGGCTGCCTGAATCGAGTTGAAAGGCATTAGAGTCTCTTTGATGCGAACCAGATCTGTTGCAGGTTGAAATTCAGCCGATACTGTCAAAGGAGAATTCATTGAGATGCTGCAATCAAGTCCGCCGCAGCCAGCAACATTCCAACCTCTAAACTCACAACAAATGTCTGGTTTAGCCGTAAGAGTTACCGAGTTTTCCGCTTCATAGCCATAGGAACAATTCTCCCCACAATTTATCCCGATAGATGCACTTGAAATAGTACCGGTACCGGATCCTGTTTTCGAGATCATTAAATTATAAATCTTTTTGGTAAAGTTCGCTCTTACAAGCTGATATTTATCAATGGTTACAGTACATGGTGTAACACCAGCGCAACCACCACCTTCCCACCCAGTAAAATCGTAGTGAACTCCAGGTGTAGCCGTCAGGGTAACAACTGTGTTAACAGTATAAGATTCCTCACAATCGCTCCCGCAGCTTATCATGCCATCAGCACTTGTTACCTGGCCCACACCATCCGTAACGACGACAACAGGAAAACTCATCATGTCAGTACAAGTCGTATCATAAATATCATCGGGATAAGGATGGGCAAAACAAGGCTTATAGGGATAATCGCTGCTGATAACAGGGGCCTTTCCTATTTCATTGGGTGCATCAATACCTGGAGACAGAGGGCCGATGAAAAGAGAACGGAACATTTTGTCTCTTGCTCTCTCCTTGTCTTTCCAGAGCAAAAATCCGGTTTCTGAGACAAATGAAGTTGCTGTTTCAAAGGGCAGTCCCAGTGTATTCGGTACTGGCGGTGGATCTTCCATCCATTGATGATCAGCATCGATGTTTTCAAACGCAACAGCAACGGCGTTGTCTACCTCATCAAACAGGTTTCCACCGAACTCATCCAAATCGACCCCTGCCTGAGTGGCCAACTCGTTTAACTGAGTCTTGTCTAGCAGAGCAAGCTTGGCAAGCACAATGGCATTATAGGCAACGGCATACCTTTCAGGATCAAACTTTCCATCTTTCAAGTACATTTCAGCTTTTACCCTCTCAGCCATATCAGGAATCATGACAAGTCCTTTGTAAGACCCAGATTCCGGCTTGGTGAAATACAGGTTTAAGGTCGCATCATTTGGGTCTGCATCAATCAGTTCAATAATGTCCTCTACCTCTTCGGGTAGCATACTTAAAAGCTGCTCACCGGCTTCTTCTTTTAGCTCATCCACAAACAGATCTACAACTTGTTGCTCGAGATTCTTTAGTTCCGTATAACCGGGAGTGCCAAGTACGTTTTTCATAGTTGAGTACTCTTCAATGATGGAAATTATATTGACAAGTGCATTTTTAAGTTCTGCTACTGAATCCTTGAACTCACAGCCGGAGATGGCGGTGGGTATACCGATAATCCCCTTGTGATAACAATCGAACCAATTGGTGATCGGTTCAAGGGCGCTTGCATTGGGATCCATTGTATTAAGCATGGTCTGTCCCGTCGCTTTAACGTATTCAAGCATGGCCTTGTCAACATCATCCCGCCAGTACCTTAAAGTTGCTTGAATGGGTGATGCATCGGCATAGGGGATCTGCAAGAGATCTATAATGGCATTTTTTATGTTCAGACCAGCAGTGGCGGCAATAATAGCATTATCTCTGACAGCTCTGACAGCATCATGATAATCGTCTTCTATACCTAATAATTGATTTTCAAGAGTGTGTATAAAATCATTTAGTGCATTTATTTGATTAATTATTTGGCCTCGCAAAACCATGCAAGTTGGCTCACAAACATCTACGCACGCTATGCCAAACGGACCACAAACCTCAGCGCAACATTCAGGTATAGTTAAAAGAGCAAGCTCTACTAATTTATTATCCAATTCCTGTTTTTTTGCCAGAAGATCATTTTCCAATCTGGCCAACTCGGCATTGGCATGTTCAAGTGCCGCAAATCCCTTACCCTCATACTTCATGGACAAATCAAATAAAGCCTGATCCAGTTGCTGAAGATTATCAGGAATGGTCCCATTAAAGGTGTCGATAATCGGCTGGGCCTCATTAACAATCTTGTCAGCTTCATCAGGAGAAATAGAGATATCGAAGAAATAACCTACAATCATCACGGCCAGCATATCGATTTCATGCCAGATAGGATCTTCAGCGAGATCATGGATAGCCTTTCTGTAATCGTAGTAAGCGGCTAGATGAGGGGCGGTGGAATTCTGCCAGTATTGACCTTGAACCTCGTCATTAAAGATCAGGGCATCTCTGGCAAAGGTGGCGAAGTTGTCATCAAGTGTTATCTGGCTCCATGGCGAACCTAAATCTGCCCCTGTGTGGTCTTTCAGAGGGGGAAGATGCTTGCTGATAAAGCCCTCCAGGATAAAATGCCTTTCTTCAACCAGGATTTCTCCATCAGTCAGAAGGAAAGTGCCCCCTGCATACTGGTTGACGTAAGTATGAGAAAAAACATCGGCTGCGGCATGCCCGAGATAGCCGTAAACAAAGGCCTTGGCATCATCACTATAGGAAGTACGGCCTAATAAATAATTTAGCCAACCGTTAGTTTTCCAATCCGTATCGCCGGGATGAACGGCTATCTGACCGGCTACCACATCAGGAACAGCGTCAGGACCGATATTCCCCATCAAAAAGTCAGACTTGTTACTTAAAATAGCATTGGTAATATCGCTGTTTACGGCTATTTCAACTGATGATTGATTTAAAAATTTAAATGTTAGCTTCCCGTCATCTTCCAGGTCATTGATGACCTGTTGCCCTACCCAAACATGGGTATCAACCTTAAATGCCTGCGCTTGTGAGCTAAATAGCATAAGAAAGGAGCTATATACAATAACTTTGCTCCAGATACGATTCATACGTTTTCCCTCCCATTTTTTAATATTCATTATGAAAAATTCATACTTGCCCGGCACACATCATGCCAAAACACCCAACTGGGCCTGCACTGTTTTTTAAGCGCATTGCTTACTGCGGCAATACTTTCCGACCAACTGCCGTCCCGACAACTTTCCCATTTTTTAATAACTTAACCATTATCGATATTCCCCTATTTGTTGTTCCATGCCGTTGATCCCGCAAAACGCTATCAATCTTTTTTGATCAAGTGAGGTATATCTGGCCGGAAAGTTCTGTATTTCGTCGTATTCCTATATTTTCCATTAAAATGGCCTTAAACTTCCAAGAATATAAAAAATACAGGAAAAAATAAACGATGATAGAAGTACATATTTTCTCATTATCTGTCAATAAAATAAATGCGCCACATACAGCACTATTGTAACGCTACAAGCCGCAACACACTGATATTATTATAAAATACAAACTATATCTTTTTTTGAACGCTCAGTTTTTTCATAGTCAGACAGAGCAATATTGTTCAAAACAAAGGGGATTTGTTTTGCAAGAGTTTGGGAACGGAAGAAGGGATAGAAGCTGTGGGAGTTTATTTAGCGCAGAGGACTCCGAGGAGAGTCTGGAGGGAAATCTTTTTTTGATACTGATTTTACCCCGGCTATCCCGCCTGTCCCGTGTAAAACAAGCTTTAAACCTTTTTTTCTTTTGACGGGATTTACAGGATTCACTGGATTTCAAGACCTAAAACATTTTTCTGGACACTGATCTTCACTGATAAAGTCTGATTTTAAAGATAAAAACCTACCATTTTTCAGTAAAAATCATAAACCAATCATAAATAATCTGTGTTTAATATTCTCACTACGACTTTGACATTATCCCGTCAATCCCGTCAATCCCGTCTAAAAACAAGCTTTTAAATCTTTTTCTTTTGACGGGATCAACAGGATTTACCGGATTTCAAATTCTAAAATATTTTCCGGACACTGATTTTTACAGATAATATATGATTAAAACCTTCTTATCTTCAGTACAAATCATAAAGAAATCAGTGTTAATCTGTGTCTGATTTCAATTAATATTTACCCTGATTCTTACTAAAAAGATCCTCAATCTATCTTGAGTCGCCTCTTCCTCTCGCCTACAAGAATATAATCATCTTTTTCTATTTCATCCATTTTTTTTAAGGCAAGTTCACGAAGAAGCTTCTTTTTTGCGTCATCACGGCTTCGTTCTTTTTTGTATCTGCCTATATTGAGTTTTTCCCGTAATGCAAGAAACTCAAGTGGAGAAACCTCTTCATATTTAGTTTTCCTGATTTTCATCGTTTACTTTCCTTTTCATTTCCAACAATTCTTCATAGATATCATTTTCCGGTCTGGATGCCTTCTTTTTCAGGTAATCCCAGTCAAGAATCTCTTTATAGCGGGTTACAAGCAATTCAACCATTTCACAATCAGATTCCGATTTCCAGTGTTTGCAAGCATTCATCCTGTCAATAAGAAGATCTTCCATACCCAGTATTTGACAACTTAAACCTTCTTCAAACTCGACTACTTCCAGAGGAGCGTCTTCATCGACAAGTATACCGGCAGGCGCTTCAACAGCAATAGCCAGATCATCATTAAACCAGTAGCGCCCTTCTTTTTGAAATCCCAAATCCATGAGGACCTGATTGAGACTTTCTCTGTCGCTACAGGCGAGATCAATGTCAGCAGTAAAATAGACCTCTCTTGAATAATAAGAAAGTGCGCAACCACCGATAAGAATGGGTGGAACTTTTCCTCTCTTTTCAAGGAGAGCACTAATTAGAGAAACCATAAGCAGCTGCCTCTTCAAAGGAGAGGCAGTCTTTTTTATCAGTTCAAGGATTTCCTTCTTTTTCATACACTTTTTATACCAGAGATGGGGAGAGATGCCAACAGGAATGATTAAAAGGGATAGAGCTTATAGTACACCAAGGTAATACCTTCAGTAAAAATCATAAGCCAGTCATAAATAATCTGTGTCTAATATTCTCACTACGACTTTGACCTTATCCCGTCAATCCCGTCAATCCCGTCAATCCCGTTAATCCCGTCTAAAAACAAGCCTTAAATCTTTTTTCTTTTGACAGGATCAACAGGTTTGAAAACATTGAAGATGTTTCTCCGACACTGATCTTCACAGAACTATTATGATTTTAAAATATTTAAGCTTTTACTATCTTCATGGCTTAAAACCTTGCCTTCTTCAATGTCTTTTAAACCCTGTTCTACTTTTTGCTTAAAGTAAAGCTCAGCCATAATATCAGACAGTGTACATTTGCAATCAGAAGCTCTTGCAAATTGTAAATTGCATTGACAATTTGCAAAAAAGTGCTAAAATCAAAATTATGATTAAGCGCCAGGCTGCCCATACATTAGCCTCACTTTCCCGGGGATTTCCCGTTGTGACCGTGACAGGGCCCAGACAATCGGGGAAAACAACGCTCGTCCGGGATTTCTTCAGCGACAAACCCTATGTTTCGCTGGAGGAACTCGATCAAAGAGAATATGCCACTACTGATCCCCGGGGATTTCTTGCAAGCTATCCTGATGGCGCCGTTCTCGACGAGGTACAGAATTGTCCGGAACTTTTTTCCTACATTCAGGGAACTGTCGACAAAGACAAGCGATGCGGACTCTTCATACTTACAGGATCACAACAATTCGGCCTTCTTTCCCGCATTACTCAGAGCCTTGCCGGACGCGCAGGCTTTGTACACCTGCTCCCTTTTGCCTTGAGTGAACTCCAGGAAGCAGGCAGGAAGACAACCTCTCTCGACAGTCTTCTATTTTCCGGCCTTTATCCCCCGCTCTATGACAGGGATGTAAAACCACCAACATGGCATGCAAATTACATACTTACCTACCTGGAACGTGACGTGCGTCAAATGGTTAACGTAAGAGACCTGACAACTTTTCAGCGCTTTTTGAAAATGTGTGCCGCCAGAAACGGACAGCTTCTCAATCTCTCGTCACTTGCCAATGATTGCGGTATTACACACAATACGGCAAAGGCCTGGATATCAATCCTGGAAGCCAGCTATATCGTCTTTCTTCTAACGCCCCACCACAAAAACTTCGGTAAACGGCTTGTAAAATCGCCAAAACTCTACTTTCATGACACAGGCCTGGCAGCTTATTTGCTGGGCATTCAGAATGCAGAACAGTTTTCCATCCATTCCATGAGGGGTGCACTTTTCGAAGGGTTTGTTATTTCCCAATTGCTGAAAAGCAGATACAACCGGGGGCTTGCATCAAATTTGTGCTTCTGGCGGGACAGTACGGGCAACGAGATCGATCTGATTATGGAGAAAGGTGAAAAGCTGGAGCCCCTTGAAATAAAATCCGGGCAAACCATTACTCGTGACTACTTTAAAGGTATTGACAAGTGGCTTGTTTTCGCGGGTGAAACAGCTGGTCCGGCAAGAATTGTTTACGGAGGAAAAGAAACCCAGCTTCGTACAGGCGTTGAAGTCATCCCCTGGCAGGCAATTGGCAAAATATTACCCTGACATTTCATTTTTCATCTTTATCCCGTAAATCATGCTAATCCCGTCTAAAATAATCTTTTAGGTTTTATGGGTTCCCGACTAAATCGGGAATGACAAGCAAATGCCGGGAGAGCTTCTACTATTCCCTTATGCCAAGATAAACCATGTAGGCGAAATAGGTAAATACAAGCAACGCGCCCTCCCATCTTTCCAGGCGGTGCTTCCTGCCTGAAAACATGAAAGCAAAAACAAAAAAAATGGACAGGACAACAAGAGCGAGGTCTGCATTTAATAAGGAGGGATAGGGAATGGTCTTGATAACGGAACTGATGCCGAGAACGAAAAGAACGTTAAAAATATTCGATCCGACTACGTTGCCTATGGCAATATCGGACTTGCCGCGATAGGCAGCCATGGCCGAAGCGAAGAGTTCCGGCAGTGACGTTCCGATAGCAACAATAGTCAGTCCGATAAGGGCCTCACTGACTCCGAAAGTCCTTGCAATATCAACGGCGCCTGTGACAACCAGCTTACCTCCCGCCACAAGACCAACCAGTCCCAGAACAATAAAAACAGAAGACTTGCCAAGCCCCATATCGGCAATCTCGCCATCCTCTCCGCCCGCTTCATCACTGCTGCTGATTGTAAAAACGTAGTACATAAAAAGCCCGAAAAGAACGAGAAGCACGAAGCCATCCCCCCTGGACAGACGGTCTGCGCCTGAATTGCCGAAAAAAGTATCGTTTAAAAGCAGACCCAGCACGAAGGTAATAAAGAGTGAAAAGGGGATCTCTTTCCAAACGGTACCCCGCTGTACCGAAATGGGTGCAATGACGGCAGCCACACCGAGGATGAGTAATGTATTACAAATGTTACTGCCGAAAACGTTCCCAAGAGCAATGCCTGAACTGCCGCCCACAGAAGCAATAATGTTGACGAGCAGTTCCGGCGCGGAAGTACCCAGCGAGACAATAGTAAGGCCGATGACCAGCTCGGAGACCTTAAAATGCTTGGCAATGGAGGAAGCGCCATCGACAAGAAAATCTCCACCTTTGGCCAGCAGAGCGAATCCGACGACAAGGAGCGCAAGCGATATGGGCATTAATGCTCCTGTTTGTGAGAAAAGTAAAGCGCCAGGGCAACCATGAGGATTCCCGCGGCAAGATAAAGAATATTGAGCGGCTCATGGTAATTAATCTGGATAACATTCTTGAAAAAGGTCACAATGAGGATCATAAGTATGACCTTGGCAAGCCTGTTTTTCAGATCATCGAGGTTCCTAATGAGCAGGATCTGGTTCCCCTCTTCCGCCTGGTCTATCTTGCTGATGAAAAGTTCATAAAGCCCCAGCGAAAAGATGAGCAGCACCGTACCGAGCAAAAAATCATCAATGGAACTGATAATCTGCCCCACCATATCGGCATGAAAGGCATACTTCATCTCCTTTGTTATCTCTCCGGAAAGGAAATCTCCAATGTATGCGACGGAATTCATCAACAGATAGCCTACATTAAAAAAGGCCATAAAAAAGAGAAGAACCGACGTAAGCAGACTGGCAATAACAGCAAGCAATACCAGATAACGGCTGTTCCAGAGCATAGATTCAAACATTTTTTCCACTTTAATAAACCCTCTTAAATAACATCAAGTTCTTTTAGTACTGCTGACAAGGCAGGCCTCTTATCTTCGGGCAACCTCGTCAGGGGAAGCCTCACCTCATCACTCATGAGCCCCATCATATGAATCGCTTCTTTAACGGGAATAGGATTGGTTTCACTAAAAAGCGCCCTGGTAAGCGGCAGCAACCGGTAATGAATGTCCAGCGCCTTATCCCTGTCACCATCGAGGCAGGCCCGGCAAAGGGCGGCCATCTCTCCGGGAACCACGTTGGAAACGACGGAAATTACACCACGGCCGCCAAGAGTCATCATGGGGAGCACTGTGGCGTCATCACCGGAGAGAATGGAAAACTGATCACGGCAAAGTTTTTTCAGCCAGCTGATCTGCTCCATATCAGCCGTTGCCTCCTTGATACCGACGATGTTTTCTATGGCTGAAAGCTTTGCTGACGTTTCGGGAAGCATGTTGACACAGGTCCTGCCCGGCACGTTATAAAGAACAAGCGGCAAATCAACGGCTTGAGCAACGCTTTTATAATGAAGATAAAGCCCCTCCTGTGTCGGTTTATTATAATAAGGTGTAATAAGCAAGGCCCCATGGGCGCCCGCTTTTTTTGCATGGGCTGCCAGGTCTATCGTTTCAGCCGTCGAATTAGACCCGGCGCCGGCAATGACGGGAACACGGCCATCTGCCGCATCGACGGTAATCTCGATCACTTTTTTATGCTCTTCATAGGTAAGCGTTGCCGACTCACCTGTCGTCCCGCAAGGGACCAGCCCGTTTATCCCTTTCGATATCTGAAAACCGATAATTCCCCTTAAGGCTTCTTCATCGACCTGATTATCCTTAAAGGGTGTAACCAGCGCCGAAAATGCACCTTCAAACATTTTTTACTCTCCTTAATATCTTTAATACTCTTTTTTCCGGTAAAAGTGACAGGAAAAAGAATCCCCCTTGCAAGAGGGGGAAGAATGCTGCGTAATAAAAGAGACAGGTTTTAAGATGACCTGTCCCCTGTCAGGTTTCCGACTTTTTCAGTTTTTTTTCGTTTTCGCCTTTGCAGGCTTTTCAGGGGCGCTTTTTTTCTTACTTTTTGCAAGCTCTTTTTCGAGCTTATCAATCCTGCCCGTCAAAGCCTTTACATCAGCCCGGGTGGCAACACCCATCTCTTTCATGATTTTTCTTACCTGATCTTCAATAATGGCTGAAAGTTTCTTATGACTCTCCTTTACCGTCTCTTTTAGCTCCTCAAGAAGATCAACACCCTCCTTCTTTGTAAGGTGCCCTTTGACAACAAGCTCATCGGCAAGCTCTTTCATCTTTTCCTGCGTGCTGGAGATACCTCCGATGGCAGCCTCCAGACTTTTCTTGATTAGGTCCAGCATAATCCCCTCCATTAAACGCTTTGACTGTTCAAGACAGTGACATATCATAATCTGAAACGCCCTCAAATGCAATTGTAAAGCGTCGGAACTGCTTGAAACTCTATGAAAAAGCGTACAAAACATAAGCATATTCCATTCCCCCCTTTCGTAAAGGGGGGTGAGGGGGGATTTGTAATTACCGCAATTAGAAAATCCCCCTTATTCCCCCTTTGATAAAGGGGGAGACATGAATAGCCACAAAACCCTTTTTTTAAACTATGCTAAAATTTAATAGACTTGTCACATAACTTGAACTAAATTGAACACATTTCACCTTTTTTCCCGAAAGATAAAAATGAAGAAAAAAAAAGCAAGCCTAATCAGAAGAGGAAGCCCCTGGAAAGAAGGCAACCACTTCAGCCTTTTAGTTAACGGCCCTGTTTTTTTTACGGCAATGCTCGATGCCGTCAGGGAGGCAAGGGAATACATTCTCCTTGAAATGTATCTTATGGAATCGGGGGATATAACCACGCGCTTTATCAATGAACTTGTTAAGGCCGCTGAAAGGGGCGTTAAAGTCTACCTCCTCATCGATGATTTCGGCTCCTGGAAACTTGGACATGCGGACCGGCAAAGGATTAATAAAAGCAAAATAGAAATGGCTTTTTTTAATCCCCTTCGCTACTGGAAGTGGCGCTTTAATCTTCACAGGAATCACAGGAAACTTCTCGTCATCGATGGTAAAACAGCCTTTACGGGAGGCGCCGGCCTGACCGACGAATTCAGCGCCAACGACGGCAAAAGCACATATTGGCGGGAAACAATGGTCCAGATCAGAGGACCCGTAACAAAAGACTGGGCAAGGTCCTTTCTGAACCTCTGGAAAAGGTGGAGCAAAAGGGAAGCATCCCTCTCCCCGGCAAAGAACCACGGCACGGCAGGAATAATGCAGGGGAAGGTGGCCTTTTTTGATCGCAGAAAAAGACATGCCACCATCAGGTCTCTAATAAGCCGCGTAAGAACTTCAAAAAAAAGGGTCTGGATCATGACGGCCTATTTCATTCCTACCTGGAAGATCAGGCGCACACTGGCAAAGGCTGCCAGAAAAGGCATCGATGTGAGGATCATTTTACCGGGCAGCCGCACGGATCACCCGTCGGTAAGAAGAATAAGCCAAACCTATTATTTCAAACTGCTGAAAAGCGGTGTAAAAATCTATGAATATGAACCCTCTTTTCTCCACTCGAAAGTCATGCTTTGTGACAACTGGGTCTCCATAGGGTCTACCAATCTCGACCGGTGGAGTCTTCGCTGGAACATGGAAGCAAACCAGGAAGTAAGGGATAATGACTTTGCCCATCAGGTTATGGAAATGTTTAACGATGATTTTCAGAATTGCACCCAAATTGATCTAACATCATGGGTCAAACGCCCCTGGTCTCAACGAATCATCGAATATTTCTGGGAACAGGTCATGGTCTGGAGTGAATATTTCATCTATACGGAAAGAGTGAAGGTTTTGAAAAAATCGAAGAGAGAGTTATTGGATTAACATCCGCTCTTCAATAATACCTGTCACTTCATTCAATACATCTTCAAAAGGAAGCACCAGGTAATATACGCCATTCACGGGGACGCCGACAGCCTCGTCTGCCTTGAATTCAATCGTGTCTTTCTCAGGACCAGTCAACGCACCAGTCAATTCTTTGTACCTGTGCTCTGTCAAGCTGCCACGCAATTTTGAAGGTGCCCTTTCTGCAGTGCCGGTTTCGGCGTCCACCAGTGTGTAATTATAGCCGCGTCCACCATTGATCGGGTTCAATGAAAGAAGTGCTTTCGTGATCCGACGCTTGTGTACAACGAAAAAATAGGAAGGTCTCCCCGTTGCGAAGTCCATTATTTCGGCAATTGTAGGATCGATCGATACAAAAACGGATGATTCGGGATTGGCGATATTGCCACCAATTGTATAGTAACCGGCGACTAGATCGTATTCTTCATTCGATTGCTCATATATCTGAATTGAATTGAAAACGGGATTACCATTTTGGTCCATGCCGCGCTCGGGAGCAACATCCATCGTCGAACATCCTGTCGCAACTAATGAAGCCAGGAGCATTAGAACCAATATTCGCATTGCTTTAATCATTGTTCCCCTTTAAGTATTTTTTTCGCATCGTCAGCCAGCCATGCAAAGATTTTGATTTAAACTAAATCATATTTAATAAGAAATTGCAACTTTCCGGTTAAAAGCTACTATCATTTAGAGAAGGATAATTTTGTTTGTTGCAGGAGGGAAGAATCAAAAAAAAGGCCCTCCCGAATCGGGGAGGGCCTTTTCAGTCAATCTATAATTCAGATACTTACCCTACATAGCTGCACTTGCTTGCCGCAGTTCTTGTATCCATATTCCTGCCCCTGTTCTGGTGATCGTCCGCTTCGATGGCCGTACCGATCATCCTGCCGAAGAGGAAGGTCGTGAAACCAGCGCTTTCAACTTCAGCGTCACTTATCTTGCCGTCGTTGTAGAGGCCCCAGACCATCTTGAGAAGGATGACAGCAATAACAGCGTCTACATTAACACAGTAAACGTTCTTCGTTACCTTTGTCTCAAACATGGACTGAACTATATTGTGGTAGAAATCGAGGAATACGTTGTAAATCCCCTTGTCGTTAAAGAGCCCTGAGACGAATTGCTCTCTTGGGTCGTAGTTAACATCCTTGCCTTTGAAGACAGGGTGGTTAATACAGGGCACCTTGGCGTAATCGATGTTTCCTGCCGCTTTCTCACGCTTCTTGTAGTCGGCGTAGTCCCTGGAGTATTTAGTTGCAATCGCCTTGAGGTCGATACCGTGTCCCTTATCGGCAGGGTCCTTGAGACCACTGCTCTTGAAGAGGTCGATAAGGAAGGCAACCGCCTCGTAACCGTTACCGCCATGGGCAAAACCGGTGTGCGTGAGCATTCCAACGAAGGCTTTGTTGATCTGGACTCTCAGTGGGTCCTGCGGGCCGTCTGCACTGACGGCGCCTTTAGCGCCCTGGGCAGAGATTGTTCCCGGACCGTTGGAGATGATAAGACCGAGAAGAACGCTGAACTCGAAGAGCTCCGCTTTATTCGGCTTTTTACCGATAAGAGCAAGGAAGGCCGTTTCCGTAAAGCTCCAGCCATCAATGATCTCATCACTCTTCACACCGCAGAAGCTGTCAGCCGTATGCTTGGCAGCAGGAACGGAAGCACCGACAAATGCGCTGAATACAAGCGAATACCAGGGGAGTTCGCCCATGGTAAGTTTGGAAATTTTCTTCCTCATGAGACCGCTCCAGCCAACAGTCGCCCAGATAGCGCCAAGTACGGCGTCTTGTGAAGGCTTGCCGCCTGTCGCTGCATCGAGGAGTTGGATGAACATGGAATCACCACCAAGTGATTTTGCGCTTTCCAGGAATTTGGAACCATCTTCACCGTCAGTTAATACCGCCTTCTGATCGGCAGAAAGAGCGCCCGCCCTGGCAGCGCCGTCACCGGCAAAAGGATCTTCTACTTTATCATGCTGGAAAAGCTCCGTCATAAGATCGATAGCGGCAGTGGCCTTTTTGGCACGGCCTTTACCGATAATAGAAATAGCAGAAGCAAGAACCGTATTTGGCGAGTTCTCCGCTTCTCTTGATGCATCAGCTGCAGCAAGTGCAACATCACCATTCATATTAACGTAGGTATTAAAAGCGAGGTTAGCAAGCTTTGTTGCTCTCTCTTCAGGGTATTCCTTCATGAGAGAGAATACGAGGTTTTCCTCAAGATTTTTCTTGGAACAATCGAGGATGGAAACCTTGTGGACCTTGGTAACCTGCGTCTTGGGATCCATCATGGATGCGCCTGAAGTGTCCTTCATGGCCTGTCTCGGGAACTGAGCACCAACCTGCTTGTCAATGGCTTCAATCTGCTCATCGTAGGGCTCCATTGCCGTAACAACAGGCACATCGAGTTCTTCAGGAAGGTTGAGGCCCTGGTTGTTACCCATCCAGCATTTGAGAGAAAGGTCACCTGTCGGCTCGAAGTCAGGCTTGATGCCGTTGGCTTCCATAACCTTTGAAAGAGCTTCAGGAATGTGAGCAATGTTTGTAACAACAGCGCCCTTCTTTGTGAATACAGGCTTTTCCGGTGTGTAAATATCATCGCAATCGAAGTAGTCCATGAACCACTGCTCTTTAGCCATGGCGTTATCACCGGACCCGGCAAGAGAACCGGCATGTCCGCAGGCCTTGGTCAGCTTCGCCTTCCAGCGTCCAACAACACAGGCGACAACGGGCTTGTCGAACTTGAGGCCATGCTCGTAATATCCACCGGGCTCGGCGTACATAACGGCCGCCTTTGAACGGTCATCATTATGGAATGCATGTGTAAATTCTTTCGGGCCGTACTGGATATAAACATCCTTACCGGATGAGATGGAAGTCGTCGTTCCCCATCCTTCCGTACCGAGATAAACGGCGATAGTCGTCGTAAAGTTACCCGAGTTGGAGAAGAGGGCCACGGAACCCTTGAGGAGAGATTCTTCAGGGGCGTTACCGCCGAGAGCGCCACCGATCCTTACATGATTCCAGGAATCGGCCACACCGAGGCAGTTACCACCGAAAACGTCAACGCCGTTAGTCTGGCAAATAGCTCTTACAATTCTTGAATCCCTGACAGATACCTTTTCAGTAAGAATGATTACCTTCTTAAGATCGGGATTTTTCCTGACAACCTCGGCAACGCCGTCTCTTACACCGGAAGGTGGAAGATAGATAACAGCCGTATTGAACTTGTGGCCTGCCGCCAGTCCTTCTTTAACCGAGTTGTAAACAGGAATATCACCAATGGAAGTTTTCAGCTTCTGCCCCGAGCGTCCGGGGCTGGTACCGAAAACGATATTGCCGCCCGAATAAATATGGCTGACAGGCGTTACGGTCCTGCTCTCGCCACCAACAATATTTAATACGCAAACGCGGTCATCTTTTGTCGCTATCTCGCTAAGCGAGTCAACCCCTACGTAGTAAGGGAATCCTTTTACACCTTCTTTATGCATCGCTCATTTCCTCCTTATTATCAAGCGCCTATGAGGGCTGAAACTTGTTTTCTACCCTCTTTTTCCATCCACTTGTCCGCTGCAAGGGCATAGTTTACAACTTCGCTCATGGCACTGTCGAAACCGAAAACCCTGTATGGAAGACCCAGTGACTCAAGGGTGTCCTTCATGTAAGCCATACCCCTGATGAGATTTGGTCCGCCCCTTCCGACAACAACATAAAGCGGTGTCGGTCCGTAGGTCTGGAAATACCATCTCAGCGCGTCAGCCATGGCCCTGAATGTTTCATAAATATCAGTATTATTCGCCTTGCCACCGATAACAAAAAGCACGTTGGACTGCTTGAGCCAGTACTTGAAGCAGATCTGTGAAATCTGGAACATCTTCTCATAGGGAGGGTTACCACCGAAGTCGGAAGAGATAGTCGCCCTGTCACCGAGAAGCTCCGTTACAAGCGCATTGGCTCCACCACCGAAGGTAGGCGCCGTAATGGTTCCCTTGTCATTCATGACGAAAACATCGGACTGTCCCTGATAAGTTCTAAGCTGGTTAATTTCCTGCTCGAACTCGGAGTAGTCGGAAGCAAAGAGGTGAGAAGGAAGCTCAAGCCTCTTCCATGCCGGATCGTCCTGATCGAAAGAACCCTTAAAGTCACAGGCAACAGGAACGAGTCTGCCTTTTTTGTTCGGGCTCATCCTGATGGGGTTCAGTTCAAGCATATTCATGCCGTAGTTGTTGTAAAGGTCCCAGAGTTTGGGAAGGTTCTGAACGAGGGGGCTGATGATCTCCTTGGGAGCGCCCAGCTCTTCCAGTGCATTGGATACGTGGAATGATTTCAGTCCTGTAAGCGGATCGAAGGGAACAACCTTGATCTTGTCCGCCGGAAGCTCTTCGATATCGACACCACCGTGGTGGGTAATAGTCATAACAGGTGCGCGGAATTCTGTAGAATCACTGAGTGAAAAGTAAACTTCATGGTCTGCCGCTACTCCCCCTTCGAAAGTAACGCCGTCAGCCTTGGCGCTTGTCGTGCCGTGAACATGTTCCGCAAAATAAAGTCTTTCCTTTTCTGAAATGGCCGTTGTAATATCGGAAGCCCTTCCGATAAGGCCGGACTTACCTTTTTTACCGACACCTCCTTTGAAGATAGGCTTGATGAAAACCTGCCCCTTCCTCTTGATAAGATCCTTGATCTCATCAACGCTTGCCTCTGGCCCGAGGACTTCCGCTGTCGGGAATTCAACTCTCTCAAGGAGTTTTCCTCCCCATAACAAACCTGTCAGTTGCATTATTACCTCCTGATATTTCTTGTTAATAGTTCTTAAGGTTTAACCAAACCGGGTAAAATGAAAAACTCCTCTTTTACAGATTTTGCCAAAAAAAGTCAAGCTTTTTTGGATAAAAGGAACTTTTTTTTGTAAAAAAATACCTGTGAAGCTGAAAAAAGCAACTGATGAACTAATAAAAGGTCCTCTGCTTCTGTCATTGCGAGGGAAGCGAAGTAATCTCAGGCTTATATAAACCAAGAAATTAGAGATTGCTTCGTCAGAAACTTTCTTTGAGGAGGGAACGGCCTATATTATAGATAAAAAGGACGGCAGCAACCAGTTCGAGGAATGCAAATAGAGTCGCCACCTGCCGCATCTCACCTCCCAGGGGATAAAGGATAAGAAAGAACAGGAGACCTGCATTGGCAATCCAGAACTGCAAACCGGCAATAGCCTGACTGTGAAGCTCCCTGCCGGCAAACCTTGGAATAATGTAGTAACCGACACCATAAATCATCATGGTAATCCAACCAAGGACGTTTAGGTGGGCATGGACAGGCATGATTTTTTCAGTAAGTCCCGGCATGAATGCCATTAACAGACCAAGTATGATACCGAGCACAAGATAAGTGAGGCTGGCAAGAACAAAGCGAACCGAAGCCTTACCCATAGTCTCTACGGCAGACAATACAGAGGGGAGAATATTATAAACAAACATAAGGCCTGCCAACCCTGCAATGAGTCCGGAAATCCCGATAAACATCTGTGAAAGCCCGGAGCTTAAACTCCCCTCTAAAATAAGAGCGGCAACCATAAAAAGAAGCCCTGAATTAGCCACTATAAAGTTGGTTTTTACAAGCCCTTTATTCTTTACATCTCTACGGGAAAAACGGGGGAAAATATGGTAGGCGACACCGTAAATCATCATCGTTATCCAGCCGAGAAGATTGATGTGAAAATGGACCTTCAAAAAAGCCCACCCTGAAGCGGACAGGGCCATGTAAGCGCCGAGGGAACACCCTATTACAAAATAAAGCGTTGCCGCCTGCGTAAAACAGGAAGCCCATTTATCCACCTCCTTATCAGCCTCTCCCATGAGAAAATCCCAGTTCGAAGGAAGCTCTTTAACCGCCTCCCCTTTGATGGCCGTCGAGATAATATTAAAGAGAAAGAGGTAAGACGAAAAGACTTCAATAAGGGCAAAAAGCGGTAAAAGGCCATAATTCATTGTGGCAAAAGAAAAGACCATACCGATAATCCCGATATTGGCCGTTGCAAAATGAAGGGTAAGGGCCTTTTCACTATAGGGGTTTTTTCCGATAAACAGGGGAATAACGAAATAGCTCACACCGATAATCATCATGGAAACCCAGCCGAGCAGATTCAGATGGGCATGGACGGGGCGAAGAACAGTCACAAGTTCAGGCATGGCCACAGAGACCACACCGAGAGTGCAACCCGCTAAAAAATAGATGAACGACGATATGATAAATCTTTTCGTATGCTTATTCATGGGATTTTAGTCGGTTTGCTCAGGCTTGGCAGGAAAAGCTTTCTTTACTTATGATGATATTTATGCGCCGGCTTTTGTCGTGAAGGCCCGTCTATTTACTGAAACCGTATTCGAGCATAAGTTTTATAATAATCTTTTCGTCGGCAATATCTATTTTCTCTATTTCAAAGCCCGCCGCATAATAGTCGGGATTGACGTCCCTTTTGCACCAGATTGATTTTGCTTCAAAAACAAGCGCTTTGCGGCCTTCTATCTCATAGGGAAGTTTTGCTTCAAAAGCAAAAAGCTTGTCAGTCTCAACCTCCCCTTCCATCATCAGCTTTATACCCGAAGTCGATATATCAATAAGATAACCTGCCAGGGTCTTCTTATTCTGGTCGACAACCTCTGAATAATAAATAAGTTGCCTTCTTTTGGGAATTCTCTTACCTGTAATAACCATACCTCTATCCTCTAATTAGATTGTCTTTGAGGAATGAACCGATAAACATACCCCGCTCTTTTGGCGACAAGCTCATTGTAACAATAAAAAAAGGAGATGTCAGTTTTTTTCCTCTTTTTCTGCCCTGATCCTGTCAAAGAGAAGAAAAGCAGAGCTTTTCATCAGCCCTTCCCATCATCCTGCAGCCATATTGACAGCCAGGCAAGTGGTAATTATATTAAAAGTGAATGTTCAAAACAAATAAACGACGAGGCAAGTCATGAGATTTGACAAATTTACCCTAAAATCGCAGGAAGCCATTGCCGAGGCCCAGTCTATAGCAGAAAAGAAGAACCACCAGCAAATCGACACGGCACATCTGCTCATGGCCCTGCTCGAACAGTCAGAAGGCGTCACCCTTCCCCTCCTTAAAAAGGCGGGCATTGATATTTCCCAACTCAGAGAGGAAACAAAAAAAGTCCTTGAGAAAGCACCCAAAGTCTACGGCAGCGGCGGCAGCCAGGTCTATCTTTCTCCAGCCCTTAACAGGTGTTTTAGCAAGGCCCGTGAAGAGGCGGGCAAACTGAAAGATGAATTTGTCAGCACCGAGCACCTGCTCATCGCCTTGTCCGAAGAAAAGGAGACTGCCGCCGCCAGGCTTCTTGCAAAGAGCGGTCTCACGAGAGATCTCATATTTAAAACCTTAAAAGAAATCAGAGGGAGCCAGCGAGTGACAGACCAGAATCCCGAAGGAAAATACCAGTCACTGGAAAAATATGCCAGAGACCTTATCGACCTTGCAAGAAGGGGCAAGCTCGATCCCGTCATCGGAAGGGATGAAGAGGTAAGAAGGGTCATCCAGGTATTGTCGAGAAGAACAAAAAATAATCCCGTCCTCATCGGTGAACCGGGTGTCGGCAAAACGGCCATCGCCGAGGGCCTTGCCCAGCGCATCGTCTCCGGCGATATTCCGGAAACGCTTAAAAACAAGAAAATTGTCGCCCTCGATATGGGGGCCCTCATTGCGGGCGCCAAATTCAGGGGAGAATTCGAGGAACGTCTTAAAGCCCTTCTCCAGGAGATTGCCGGCGCGGAGGGAGAAATTATCCTCTTTATCGACGAACTGCATACCCTCGTCGGCGCAGGCGCTGCCGAGGGCGCCATGGACGCCTCCAATATGCTAAAACCGGCCCTTGCCAGGGGTGAACTGAGATGTGTAGGCGCAACGACACTCGACGAATACCGCAAGCATATCGAAAAAGACGCCGCCCTGGAGAGGCGCTTTCAGCCCGTTCTTGTAGGTGAGCCCAATGTGGAGGATACCATTGCCATCCTGCGAGGCCTCAAGGAACGCTACGAAGTGCATCATGGTGTCAGGATTAAGGACAACGCTATTGTAGCGGCAGCCACACTCTCTAACCGCTACATTACAGATCGCTTTCTCCCTGACAAGGCCATCGATCTCATTGACGAAGCGGCATCGAGAATGCGAATCGAGATCGACTCCCTCCCCACCGAAATAGATGAAGTGGAGAGAAAGATCATCCAGTGCCAGATAGAGGCCGAGGCGCTAAAAAAGGAGAAAGACGCCGCCTCGAAAGAAAGGCTGAGCAGTGTAGAAAAGGAACTGGCTGAACTTAAGGAAAAGAGCGCCGCCATGAAAGGCCACTGGCAGGCCGAAAAAGAGACGATCCAGAAAATCAGGGAAACCAAGGAAAAGATCGAGAATACCAAAGTTGACGCTGCAAAAGCCGAAAGAGAAGGCAACCTGGGCAAGGCGGCGGAACTAAAATACGGCACACTGACAGAACTTGAAAAAAACCTTATTGATGAAAACAAGCGCCTTGAAGAGCAGCAAAAAGACAAGAAAATGCTTTCTGAAGAGGTGGATGAAGAAGAAATCGCCGCCATTGTCTCTCGCTGGACAGGCGTTCCCCTTTCAAAAATGATGGAAGGGGAAATGGATAAGCTCCTTCATACGGAAGAGCGGCTTAAAAAGCGCGTCGTAGGTCAACGCGAAGCTATCAACGCCGTTGCCAACGCCGTCAGGCGTTCAAGGGCGGGCCTTCAGGACCCCAACCGTCCTATGGGCTCTTTTATCTTCCTGGGACCCACCGGTGTGGGCAAGACGGAGCTTGCCAGAGCATTGGCCGAATTCATGTTCGACGATGAGCAGGCCATGGTAAGAATCGACATGAGTGAATATATGGAGAAGCACACCGTATCACGGCTCATCGGCGCCCCTCCCGGTTATGTGGGGTACGAGGAAGGCGGGCAACTGACGGAAGCCGTAAGGCGCAGGCCCTATTCGGTGATCCTCTTCGATGAAATCGAAAAGGCCCATAACGACGTCTTTAACGTGCTGCTCCAGGTCCTCGACGACGGAAGACTCACCGACGGACAGGGAAGGACGGTAGATTTTAAAAACACAATTCTCATTATGACCTCCAACATAGGGAGCAGGCATATCCAGGAATTTGCAGAAGGTGAATATGAAGCCATGAAAAAGCTTGTCTGGACGGAGCTCCAGGCCGGCTTCAAGCCCGAGTTCATCAACAGGGTCGATGATGTGATCATCTTCCATCAGCTCGGTCTGGAAGAAATCAAGGTCATCATCGATATTCAGCTTGAAAGACTGAAAAAGCTCCTCGCCGACAGGAAGCTCACCATAAAGCTCACTGACGCTGCTAAAGAAAGCCTCGCCACTATCGGCTTCGATCCCCAATTCGGCGCAAGGCCCCTGAAAAGGGCCATCCAGCATGAGATTCAGGACCCCCTTGCTATGGGAATACTGGCGGGAAACTTTCTTGAGGGGGATGTGATTGTTGTCGATAAGGCAGAGGGTGGAGAGAGGGCGCTTAAGTTTGAGAAGAAGTGAGAAATTAATAAGATCCAGCCCTTATGTTCCGGGATAATTCGGTATTGGAATTCACACCCGAAAGAAGGGGCTGAAATATGCAATAATCAAATATTCAGCGTAAATGATTGGTTAGCTTTTTTCTCTTATAATTTTCGCCACCTCTTCACTCTTAGTGAAATTATATGCCGCCATTAACGTATTTACTTTAGAAATTCCACCAAGCATGTAACAGTGGGAATTATTTTTCTCTATTTCAATACAACTTGCTTCAAAATATAACCCAGAGTACATTCTGAGAAATCCCTTTTTGTCAACCTCGTAAAATTCTTCCGCAACACTTGATATACCTGGAGATTTAGGCCCCCCAATCAAGACTGTAAATAATGTGTCTTCACAAGCAAAATCCTCTTCTTTGAAATTCTTATGATGAATCCACTCTACAAATCCATTGCTTTGTTCAAAGAAACTAACAATATGTATTGCACTGATACAATCGTGTTCATTAGAAACCACTAGCGCTTTAAAAGCTTTATACTTTTCCTTTTTCTTCATAGAGGGAGTGACAAGTACTTTGTCCAAGTCCTCTTCCGCTACCTTTTCTAATAGTTGCCATTCTTTAATTGTGGGATTCCAACCTCCCGGACTATATTCGCTAATATGGTCCTTTAATTCATTGTAGGCCTCAATATTCTTCTCCTTTTTAGCACCGGCAGAAAGTGATTTAGACAATTTATTTAATGACTGTGCCCGGACCCGTAAAAACTCTGCTCCGGCAAGATATCGATAGGCATCTTCCATCTCAACTTTCCGACACTGTTTTTCAGCATCCCTGCAAGCTTCAGCACACATCTCATATTCGCCTGCCCGCTGATAAACCCAGGTGCGAAGCTCTGCAAATCTTAAAGCCCAGCCCCTATCACCTTTCTTCAAATAGCTGTCGGAAAGTTTTTGAGAAACCTCTCCACAAGCTTTGTCAAAGTTAGCAGCAATCTCTTTTAACGTTAAAGTTCTATCTGCTTTGCTTTCATCATTTTCACAAACAACTGTTATCCAATAAGCAAATGTATCAAGCCAGTCCGCCTTGGTCTTCCCGTTTTTCATCTTTTTTAGCGTCTCAAGCAAAGCATTGAGAATTTCCCTTATTACTTCTAAATTCTCTTTTTCTAAAAAAGTCTTGAATTCCTGCTCGAAACCATACTGCCGTTCCGGGCTTTGCTGCTTTTTCAAATACTCAACATCGGCAATTAAGTTCCTCAAATCATTCCAGGAGCCTGCTTGAACCAAATGGGAAAATAGATTATTCATAATATATTTTTGTTTATCCTCATTTTCTTTATTATATATCAATTTATTCTCCTTCCACCACTCAAGCAGGGCTCCTCCCAGATTTTCATGCAAAGACAACAGGTGATCATTCTTTATTTTGGCCAGCAAATGATCTCTTTGCAAATCATGAAGCGAATATTGATATGGCGGTGTATCTCTATAAAATTGAAGCAAGGAACGGCTCACAAGTTTCTGAAAAATGAGGTCAAAATCACGCGTTTTCAGGTTTTTCGAATGGTCCGAAATCAACCACAACATTGTTATGACAGATTCCGGCAAAGGTTCTCCCCCGGGAAAAACAGCCATATCAAGGTAACACCTGGAGTATTTTATCCTATTATCTTCACTTTCCAGGGTTTTAAAGCTTACTTCAAGGCATTGATATACATTTTGATACTCCGAATAATCAGGAAGTTGACTCTGAATATAAGTAAGGTCAGCTTCTTGCAGTGCCTCGAGCAAACTCGTCCAGGCAACAGGACGGCGGCCGCTTGCCATTGCACCGCACAATGAGAGAGCAAAAGGGAGATAACCGCATGCTTTGGCGACAGACCGAGCCTCACGGGGCATTTCTTCCATTGTCGAGTTGCACCAGTCAGCAAGCAGTTGAATCGCAGAATTTTCACTAAGCACTCTCAACTGATGTAATCGATCCTCAAAGCCCACCGCAACCGCTTCATTGCGAGTGGTAACCAGAAGTCCACACTCTGAGCCAAGAGTATTAACAAAAGTATTAACTTGGGCAGTATCCCAAACATTATCAAGTATAATTAAGGAAGCTTTTTTTTCAAGGTATTGCCTTAGGCTTGTTTTTGCACCATCAAGATCAGAATACTTTTCTGTTATTTTATCACCGAAAGCCAGTGCGGCCTGCTGCAATGCTTTTATAAGTATTTCATCGGGTTTTTTACCCTCACCCAAATTATCGAGTTTTATTAATTTGATACCATGAAAAAAAGCCCAGCGTACTTCACAGGATTTAGCAAATGAAGCAGCGAGCACAGATTTCCCCATTCCTCCCATTCCGCTGATAAAAGCTATTTTACTTTTAAGGGCTATTCTGTCTGGCAGCAATGCACTTTTCAACCAGGCAAGATCTTCACTACGGGGCCAATAATGTTCCGGGAGTTTAGGTGTCTCATTAAAACCGATTACTACAGGCTTTTTCAGGGTTTTCTTGATTTGTTTCCAGGCATGCTCTAATTGGGAAGTTTCTGTAAAATCCAATACATGTGCTCTCCTTAACTCCTCCGGCAGATCATCCATTTTTCCCTTCCGCAAAATGGTCGTCACAACCTTGCACTTCTGATGAAAGGCATAATCGATCTCGTCTCGCACATATTTCGATTCAAGTACGGCAGGTCCAAAAATCAGGAATAGTCGATCTACTTCTTCTATGGCAAGCCTTATTTCCTCCGTGAATTGAAGCGCCCTGGAAGGCATGGACTCTCTATCCCACCAAACATGGTGTCCCTCCTTGTCAAGCCATGTGCAAAGATTTTTTATAAAATCTTCATCTTTATCATCTCTAGCATAAGATATGAATATTTTACTCATAAATCCCCGCCTGTTCGGATAGTCCTGTCCCACCACACGGACCATCCCTGCTCCGCAAGGACTTCCGCCAAAGGCTTTACCTTTTCACGGCCTTCACTTGAATAACTGATAAAAATATCACTCATTGGTTCTTCCCATTTATTAACACGGCTATTGAAAGTATTACAATTTACCCCTCCTAACCTCCCCTTAGCAAGGGAAGGAAGCAATCTATACCCTCCTTGCCAAGGGTTGAACAGGGGGAGGTCGAAATCCGGCATACCTATTCCGTAAGGAACAGTTTTTCATCCCGTCTGATTAACAACTCACGTTTAAAAAGTCGCTTTCTTTTGCAATTCCACTTCTATTTCCTTCGCCCAGGCAACATCCTCACCCCTGGCTTCCCTGGCCTCCCGAATTAACCTCAAATTCCTCACCGTCGTCTCCGGCTCCCACACCTCCCGAATAGACGCCAGCGCATCACCGAGAGCAGTCATTGCCTTTTCTTCATCCTTTGCCAATACAGCCAGTTCAAGACCTGTGGCATAATCCCAATAATCGGGCTTGCCGGCAGCAATTTTACGTTCCACGGAATAGCGAACAACAGGTATTATCTCTACCCACCGGGGATCGGGCGGTTCTTTTAATTCCATAAGGGTTACGACATTTATCCCGGGATAGGCGTCACGCCAGTCCGCTTCAAAGCCTTTCAGGTAGGCGTCTATTGCCTTGCCGAGCAAGGAATTGGCAAGAAATATTTCACCATTTTTTGACGCAGCCTCCCACCTGTCCTTATAAACACGACCGAGGATTCCATAGGTCTCACTGCCGGGCCCTCTTTTTTCAATGAGGTCTAAAAGGACTTTTTCCGCCTTCTCTCCCTCCCCCTTCCTGTTTAAGGCCAACGCCAGCTGCTCCTGCACCATGACTGTTGCAGCCAGGGGCGGCGTCATTTGGTCCACAAGAGAAACCATTTCATGCCAGCCTTTAAGGGCACGGTAAGAAAGGAACAGATCAAGTACAACACCGGATTCAATATTTTGAAGATAACCAAGATCCGCTTCGATCGCCTTGAGTGCATCGAGGCCTTCCTTTCGGGCACCAGCCAGTTTATCTTTTAATTGCCGGGAGTATTTCACATGATCCCGGAAAACATCTGTCTTCTTATGGTCAATATCAGGAAAATCTTCAACAAGGTCATAAAGAGGGCTATCCGTAGCCCCTTCTTTTGCTTCAAACAATCTCTCTTTCAGGGCTTTTTTAGACCCATCAATATTAGTAGGCTTACCATCTGCAGCCAGTTTGTAGGGCAGCGCTCGTAGAGGTGCCACATCGAAAGGCAACTGACTGCCCCCTTCGGCAAAGACAAGAACAGTGCTCCACTCACGCGTCGCATGACGAATGCCGAGTTCATAAAAAACGTTAGCATTGGCTGTGGTGAGGTCCGCTACGGCATATTCACATAAAATAAGCCGCTCAAACATGGGTTTGTGGATAATACCGCCGGTCATTTCTTCGTCGGCACGGAGCGGCTCAAGTCCCGCCTCTTCAATGGCCGGGGCTATCAAATCGGAATAGACGGCGTCAAAATCGATCATCTTTCCTGAGGCATCCGCTTTCTTGCCGAAGGGCATGAGGATAAAGCAGAGTGGTTTCATTAAGCTCTCCAAATAAGAGTTGTTTAATGATTGATAGCTTAAATAAGTCTTTAACTTGCGACACGAAAAACGTTATTTCTGTTTTCCTTCTTTTGTTCCCTCATTTTTTATATACTGTCCCCAGTTTGAATGTTCGCTGGAAATAATCGCCTCAACTCGCTTGACCAGGAGCGGGAACGGATTGTCGATATCGTATGGTTCACATTTTGTTTGAAATAAGAATTTTTCATGTGTCAGAGTTTCACAAGTTGTTCTGTATTCAGTCCATATCTCCTGGAATTTGTAAAGCGTAATTATTCCTGAAATAACGGCAACAATAACTCCAAGCAAACCTGTAATCACACCAAAGAAGGGTTTTGCATCACTCATAAAACCAACAAAGAAAGGAATGGACGTAGCGGCTATTATTTCAATAATTTTTAAACCTTTATACCACTTCTGGTGCCATTGGCTTTTCTTGTTGTACCAGTTAATCTGGTCATCCAGTCTCTCCTGGAGATACTTTTTTTCATCCATAAAACAACCTGATAAAATATTTACGTACTCTTTACAAAAACTACAAAAAAAGCCTGCATCGGCTTATACCAAATGCAGGCTTTTTCTATAGGCAATCCAAAACATCGACTTTCCCCCAATTAAGATGAATTAAAAGAATTTCCTCAGATATTAATTCATGTGGCACACACTATTAACTATGGGCTAAACTGTCAAGAAAAAAACGGCAAAATTTCACTGCATGTTACTCCTTACGTCAAGCTGACGGATCGATTTCTGTTTTTGTTATTTCACCTTTTCAGGTAATATCTGCCGGGCTGAACGAGGTCTTTTCGAAGAGTTATGCAGATGAAAACAGGGGAATAAAGGAGTATATTTTTTCATACCCAATTATACCCTTTGCCCTTATATTCACTGCTCCTTTTCTATGATAAAGGTGCTTAACCTGGCGCCATTCACCACCGTTCCCTTTTATGTCCTGTGGGTGCTGCCGTGAAAAGCTCTTATCTGTGCCAATCGGCATACCATTATCTTTTCTATTTTTCCCTTCGTGAAACTTCGTGGCCCTTCGTGGATAAAATCTTTTAAAATCCGCATTCCGCAATCCCAAATCCGCAATCAAAACAGGGTATTTTCAGGTCAATTCACAATTATCAGCACTTATATCAAAAAATAATGGTATATGGTTATTAACGTTTCTCAAAAAGAGTGGTGGTCAATACAGCGGGACTTGCTTAACAGTTTGAAACCCGCATCGCTTATGCCAGGCCGGTATGTATCCCCGCACCCATTAGAGTTAAAATTATAGTTCAATAAACAAATAAAGGAGCGCCATTTAAATGAAAAAAAATATACTGCTTTTAATCATTTCCTTTTTGATAATCCTTCCCTTTCCGTCTACTTCAATAGCCCTTGGGGAGAAGAGAATCAACAAGATGCTTTCTTCTATGCCACGCATAACCCACTTCAATAAGGATAAAGCAAAAAAAATAAAGTCAAAGTTAATTTATAAAAGACTGGATATGTATTTGTTAAGTTCAGAGGAATTAAAAATAGCCGTTAAGAAACGACATCCCGCGAAAAAAAATATTTATATGCCCGGTGAATTTATTGTCCGGCTCAAAGGCAAAGGGCGCATATATCCCAGGGTTAAACCATCAAAAGTTATCGACCCCATTACCTTATCAGTAATGAACAATCTTAAAAAGAGAAGTAAAGAAATACTTTATATTGAGCCAAACTATATTGTACAGGTAAATAGTACAGACCCCATATTTGGTGACCAGTGGGCCCTTCATAATACGGGACAAAGCGGAGGCACTGTTGATGCGGATATCGATGCCCCCAAAGCATGGGCCATTAGTGAAGGTTCTGAGGAAGTCGTCATTGCCGTCATTGATACGGGTATCGACTTAAACCATGAAGATCTAAGTGCAAATCTATGGGTAAATAACGGTGAAATTCCAGGGAATGGGATAGATGATGATGACAATGGTTATGTTGATGATGTCCATGGATATACAACAGCCTTCGGCTACAACGGACCTCCAATGGATGTTTTAGGACATGGGACTCATGTTGCAGGCACAATTGCTTCGGAAAAAGATAATAATCTGGGGGGAGCAGGCACCTGCCCCAATTGTAAAGTCATGGCGATCAAAGCCTTTGGGGATGATGGTAAGGGTTATACATCAAACATAATAAGTGGATTGCTTTACGGGCGGTATAATGGTGCAAAGGTATTCAATATGAGCTTTGGCGGTATTATTTATAAGCAAAGCCTTTATGAAGTTATTCAGGATGGTTATAATTACTATGGCATTTTCCATGTAGCCTCGGCAGGGAATAGAAATTCCGACAAAAAAGTATATCCTGCTGCCTATGACAATGTTCTGGCCGTTGCCAGCACTGACGACGATGATATTAAAGCCGGCCACAGCAGTTATGGCGAATGGGTAGATATCTCGGCTCCCGGTAAGATAATCTTGTCTTCCTTTCCTCCAGGGACCGATATTACAAACTCATGTGGAGACTCAACCCATGGCGATCCTGATGACGGATACGGCAATTGTAATGGAACGTCAATGGCATCTCCTCATGCCGCTGCCGTCGGAGGGCTTCTCTACTCCCACATTCCCGGCATTAGCCCCGATGATTCAAAAATGCTTATAAAGGTAAATGCCGATAATATTTATGATATTCCGGGAAATACCCAGTACGATGGATTACTGGGAACAGGGCGGCTAAATGCAATGAATACATTAAAACAGATATCTGATTTGCGCGTCACTCGATTTAAAATAAATATAGTGAGTCCCGATAAACTTAATTTACCTATTACGATAAAAAATTTCGGCCCTGGAAAGGCGAAATTATCAACTTTTGGAATCTCAATTAACGGCAAAGTTAAAATGTTTGGTGGAACACCTGCCCTTAATCCCGGAGAAGAGTACAGTAAAACCCAGGCCTTTCCCCTTGATCATAAGCCGAATGATAAACTCACGCTTAAAGCAGATTTTAATAATGCCGTTAAAGAGTACAGGGAAAACAATAATTCCAAATCCCGTATTATTCCGCATCCCGACTTAAAGGTCAGCGATTTTTTGGTAAAAGGAGATTTGAAATTAAAAAAACTCATAGTCTCTTTCACTATAAAGAACAAAGGAGCGTCCAAAACACCTGCTTCCGCATATGCAATAAAGAGAAATGGAAGTAATATCAATACCGGAGCCATCCCTTCTCTTTCGCCTCAAAGTAGTAAAAATTTCGGTTTAATCCTCGATTTACCCTTTACCAATAACGATATCTTCCTGTTAATGGCTGATAGCAATGAAACTATTACCGAGAGTAACGAGAATAACAACTCTATGGAAACAACCATCACTCCTATAGAGCTCCCACTATCAAACACAGAGATTAAGAAATGAGACCTTTATCAAGGCATTAACACAAGAAAAGAGTTAAAGAATTTTATTTCAATCCCCTGAAGAAATAAATTTTATTATGATCAAATGTAACTATTCAGTCAATTTTGAGTAACCCCTCCCAGCCTCTACCCTCAAGGGGCATTAAAAAGAACCCTTAGCCCAATGGGAGGAGTTTTAATCCCTTATCTTGGGTCAAAATTAGAGCAACTCCTTGTTTTTAACCTCCCCCTTGGGCTAAGGGGGATTGAGGGGGTTACTAAAGTATGGACACTGAATAGTTATGATCAAATTAACAGACAGAACTAACCAAAGGGGACATTAGAGCGGCCTTTCTTTTGCATACTTTATCTTTTACCCTTCCTCTGTGCGCTTTTATGCCCTGTGGGCGCTGCGGCGAAAAGCCCTAATCCCTGCAACATACAACACTGCCTTTCCAGAAAAGACAAGCTTTACCGGACTAACCAGACTTGTCAAATTGAAAGTCAAACTTTCAATTTGACAAGAAGAGGAGATTCCTTTTATACTCTCATTATGTTCAATCGCACCCTTGCAGAAAAAGTAAATCGCCTTGCAGGGCAGTTCCCCGTCGTATCCATCATGGGGCCTCGCCAGTCAGGAAAAACGACCCTTTCTAAAGCGGTCTTTCAGGACCACGACTATGTGAGCCTCGAAGAGCCCAACGAGCGGGACTTTGCCCTGGCAGACCCTAAAGGTTTCCTTAAGCGATTCAGCGGCGGGGTCATACTGGACGAAATACAAAGAGCGCCCGCACTGCTCTCCTATATTCAGGGGATAGTCGATAGCGAGGACAGGCCGGGGCGTTTCATCCTCACAGGCTCACAGCAGTTTCACCTCATGGACAGCATGAACCAGACGCTGGCGGGAAGAACGGCCATTGTACAGCTTCTTCCACTCAGCATAAACGAACTGCTGGAAGAGGAATCTCCCGATCCCTGGAAAGTGGATATCTTGCCGCCCGCGAGAAAACATCCGAAATTTGATCTTGAAGAGATCATCTTCAAAGGGTGCTATCCCCGTATACACGACAAGGGACTGGATCCCCGGGACTGGCTGTCATCCTACTACCGGACCTACGTAGAAAGGGATGTACGGGATATTGTAAATCTCGTAAACCTCGAAACATTTCAGCGTTTTGTCAGGCTCTGCGCAGGCAGAACAGGGCAACTGCTTAACCTCTCATCTCTCGGCGCCGACTGCGGCATCTCACATACAACGGCAAGACACTGGATATCAGTGCTGCAGGCGGGTTTTATCATCCATCTCCTCCAACCCCACCACGCCAATTTTTCAAAGCGGCTCATAAAAAGCCCCAAACTCTACTTTCTCGATACGGGACTTTTATGTTACCTGCTAAGACTGCGGGGACCCGGGGATATAGCGGCGCATCCATTGAGAGGGATGATATTCGAAACCTTTGTCATATCAGAACTCTACAAAAACTTCGCCCACAAAGGAGAAACACCGCCCCTCTACTTCTGGCGGGACAGGACAGGCCATGAGGTCGATGTAGTAATAGACAGGGGAAGTGATCTGCTCCCGCTGGAAATCAAGTCAGGCGAAACCGTGGACGGTTCCTTTTTTAACGGGCTAAAGTACTTGAGCGCACTGGGACCAGAGGTTTCAAAAAGAGGTGTCCTTATCCACGGCGGAGGCGCCCTCTATGAAAGGGAGGGCTTTCTTGTGCGCCCCTGGTTTCAACCCGTCTAAAGGGTAACGTTTTCCCGAAGCTCTTTTCCCCTTCATCATAACCTCCCCTGTCAAGAGCTTATGCCTTTATACCCCTTGAGGGCAGAGGCAGGCCACAAAAAAGCTCTTGCCCTTCCTCTGCGTTCTTTTATGCCATGCGGGTGCTGTTGTAAAAAGTCCTTTTAAGGTTTTAAAATCCAGTCAATCCTGTAAATCCTGTCAAAGAAAAAAAGATTTTTTCATTTAGCAAAAGAATCCAAACACAGAGGATATACCTTTGCTTTGCTCTGATTTTTTCCCATCAAACGCAGCTGAGGGGAGCTGTTCTCTGTGGAAAAAGGGTTTATACTGTCTGAGCGAAGCGAGTTTATAAACCCGCCACAGATAACAGTGGAGCGAGGGAAGCCGAAGGCCAAGTTGTAGGGCGGCCTTTCTTTTGCATACTTTATCTTTGGCCGTCAAAGAAAAGTATGAAAGCTCTTGACCTTCCTCTGCGCTCCCTGCGCCTCTGCGCGAAACAAAATTCTTATCCATACCATCGGCATACCATTATCTTTTCTATTTTTCCCTTCGTGAAACTTCGTGACCCTTCGTGGTTCAAAATCTTTTAAAATCCGCAATCGAAACGTTACATTTTCAGGACAACACAAAGTTTTTTATCCTTTTGATATGAGAGACAAAGTGTATTAAGAATATCTCTATCCACATTACCGCAGAAAGTGAACAGCACCGAAATCAGTGCTGAGCATCAAATTGTGAAATTACCTCGGTGAGTACTTTAACATTTTCAAGAGTCACAGCATTGTATAAACTGGCCCTTAACCCTTTTTGGCTTCGGTGTCCCGCAATGCCTATGATTTTTTTCTCCTTACAGAAGGCAACAAATTTATTGTCCCTCTCTTCACATCCTGTAGTAAAGAGAACGTTCATTTTAGAACGATTTTTAACCGGAACAGGACATCTAAACTTTTTGGCGCTGTCAATAGCATCGTAGAGCAGTTTTGCCTTCTCGTTATTTAATGCCTCCATGGCAGTTACACCACCTATTTCACTCTCCAGCCACTTCTGCATCAGGTTGGCTACATAGATGGAGAATACAGGCGGTGTATGGTAATTTGATTTACTCTCAATATGAGTTCTATATTGAAGAAACTGTGACATTTCACTGTTATCCATAATATACTTTTTTCTCACGGCAACAAAGGTCATGCCGGCAAGTCCCACATTTTTTTGTGCGTGAGCATAGATACAGGCTACCTTATCCAGATTCATCCTATAGCTTAAAATATCACTTGAGGCATCCAGAACTAAAGGAGTGGCCATATCCGGGAAATCATGGAACTGAGTACCTACAACGGTATTATTGGTGCACAGATGAAGATATCTGGCAGATTCATTTGTCATAGTTGAATCAATTATGGGCAATTTATAGTAGTTATCGTCGGCTCCGGATGCAATCACTTTAACCTGCCGTTTACAGAGCTTCGCCTCGTTTATCGCTTTTTGCGACCAGTATCCCGTATCTGCATACTCTATAAGATCACCCGCCTGGGAGAGATTCATCGGCACCATCAAAAACTGCATCGTTCCGCCGCCTTGCAGGAGCATGACTTCCCATGCTTCATCAAGCCCCAGCAGTCTTTTAAATCCCTCCACAGTCTCATCAATAAGCTCTACAATTTCACTGCTGCGGTGGCTAAGCTCCATTACAGAGACACCGCTGTTTTTATATGAGAAAAGATCGCTCTCAATCTTTTGTAATACAGACCTTGGGAGAGCTCCCGGCCCGGCATAAAAATTATGCGCTTTCATCTTTTAGATTCTCTTATATTTAGCAGTTTTTTGAGATTGATATGAATAAAATAGCGTGTCTCACCATCAATAACGGTGGTATCAATGACATCAAATTTAAGAATCCTTTTATGAAGCGGAAGTGGACGGGGGGCCGTTGTTGCCAAAACATCTGTAAATCCGTGTTTAAATAACATTTGGCAAACTTTTATCCCCTTCTTTCCATGTATTATATTTTTGGTTGAAAACAACGTAAGGATTTCACAAATACGTATTGTTTCATTGTCTTTATTAGTAGAGAAGTGGAATCCGTACTCACTGTATTGAAACTTTTTCTGTCCCACATTACAAGCAACCGCACCAAAAATATGGTCTTTTTCCAGAAAATTGAAAATAGCTTGATCGCTATATGGAATCTTTGTCTCGATTCGTCTATTTTGATCATCAAATCTCCAGATCTGACGGATAAGAGCCTGTTTTTCAAGCTTTATGAATGCTTGATAAAACCGCTCTTCATAATCCCTTAAAGCGACTGGATTGCTCGTATCAAGCAACTGTAAACATGGAAGTTCTGTTTTTATCATTGTGTCGTAAAGGTGGTTGCGCTACGAATGTAGAATGCCTAAAAGTTATTAGCTAGTGTCCATCCAGAAACTATAATAAATGAAACTTTGTTTTCAATTCGGAAAGGAGGGATTTTTTGCAAGGTCAAGGAAATCAAGGATTTCGCCGAGTTGTACTCCTGTACATCGCACAAGCAAAGCCGAAGATTGACGCAGAGATTGCGAAAAAGCACCCTTGACCGATGAAAACTAGCTAGTTTTCCCGATAATATCAAAAGTAGATATCTATTACAAAGTTTTATTGCTATATTTCTCACTTTTCAGATAATTTAGGACAGGAAAAGGGGACAGGCTGGAATGGCGCTAAGTTAAGCACCGTTCCCTTTTATGCCCTGTGGGTGCTGTGTCCTCCGTGGCAAATTTTCTTTTTAATATGCCTTTCAATCCGCAATCCGCAATCGAAAATCAACAATCCCCAAACGGGGTATTTTCAGGGCAGAACAAGGTTTTTATCCTTTTGATATGAGAGCCATAGTGTATTATGAATATCTCTATCCACAAAAATGTGATTCATGTTTCTTTGAACGTTTTTATAAGAAACCATTAAGGGGTTTACCCCGTTAGAGCCTCACGCTCAGCGGGAATGATTGGCTCTAACGGGGGAAAGTTTGGAAGAAATAAAAAGGAAAAGGATAAATTTGAAAGCCCGATCCGGCAAAATGCTGGGACGGGCTTTTTTGTTTGCACCACTTAAATAAAATGGTACCCTATGTCATTAAAGATAAAGCTAAATCTGCAATCCTTTAAAAAATGACAACTTTATCTCTCGACAGCAAATACAACCCCGGTCTTTCCCGCTTCTTTTCTCCGGGTGTCCTCAATGACCTGCTCAGGAAGGGCTCATCTTCTTTACTGGACGAACTCGCCGCTTATGCAGGTCTTAACGAAGCAATGGCCCAGAAAGTAACCCTGGGTGATCTTCTTCAGCGGGTATATAAGCACCTCTGCCTGAATTACCGCAGCGAATACATCTACAAAAACGCCATCGCCAACAAGATATTGCTCGGCAAACACAGCCTGAATACTTCCTTCATGCTGACCGAATTCCGCGTTGATGACTGCAAGGCTGATGCGGTCGTAATCAACGGCACTTCAAATGTCTATGAGATCAAGTCGGAGTTCGATTCTATGGAGCGACTCCACCGCCAGATTGCCGCCTATGAAAAGGCTTTCGATATGGTGCATGTTATAACCGCGCCTTCGCAGATTGAGAAGGTGCAGCAACACGTACCCATGCATGTTGGCATAATAACCCTCAACGAAAGGCATAATATCTCCACCATTCGGGAGGCGAAATCGAGAAAGGGGCTGATCGAACCGGGCGTTGTTTTCGACTCGCTCCGCAAAGAAGAGTACACGGCTGTGGTGAAAGAGCATTTCGGTTTCATTCCGGCAGTTCCGAATACACAAATATACAAGGTCTGTAGGGAGCTTTTCTGCAAGCTCCCGCCCGAAGCAGCCCACGACGGTATGGTAAAAGCGTTGAAGAAGAGAGGTCAGTGCAAGGCGCTCAAAGAATTTATAGAAACATCTCCTGAATGTCTGCGTGCCTACACCCTGAATTCTGGGTTAAAGGACAGGGAATTCCTTCCTTTTAAAGAGTTGCTGAAAATTCAATACAAATCGCTCATAAAATCTTGAGGTAGCCCAAATGTATCACCCCTATTTCAGAGGCAAGCAGTACGAACTGATCACGATCCGGGAACGCTCCGAGTTGATTGCACAGCATGATTTCTGCCCCATTATAGAGCCTGTCAAAGACAACCTTTCCTCCCTCAAAAAAACGACAGCCGAGTTGTGCGATAAAAACGCAAACTTCATTCTTATAGTCAACCCTAAATTTGGAGACCTGAAGACCAACACCCTCCCCCTCTTTTCGGAGCTTATAGATGACTCTTTAAAGGGGTATGAGCGATTCTCGCTTGGCTACATTGCCGATGCCGATTGCAACCTGATGGACATCAAGACCTTCATCGACGACTATCAAGGGCACTCAATAGCGCTGATACATTACGGCTTCCCGAAGGGCAAGGATTTAAGCACACTGCTGGCGAAAACAGACAATGTGACGAAGCATATATTTATCGATGGCTATTCGGGCAAGCTCTACCAAAAACACTTCAAGGAAGTTGACCGTGTCTTAATACGCGACGGCTTCGAAAAACAAAAGAATGCAGACTATAAGGAACAGGATCACTTTTTTGACCTTCATGTAACCTATGAAGATGAGGGGATGAATGGTTTCGGTGACTTCCTTATTGTTGGCGATGATTATATGGAGACCGGTGGCCCTGCCTATGCCATCGCCATCCACCTGACTTGCCTCGATGGTGAAGGGGACATGTTTGTCAGGCATTTTATATCGGATAGGACGAACACACCGACCGACCCGGCGGGCAAGTTTTTCGAAGCCCTCGAAAAGCTTGTCGAGGTACTTAAAAGCGAAGATTGTCCCATCTTCAGGTCGTCGGCTTGCGAAGAATATTTAGCGCTCCACAAAAAAGGGCATTTTCCCGGTCTTGGCACAGTAAAAAAGCTCTCAATGGTACACCACCTTGAACTGATTGCCGAATACATGAAGCAGGCATGATATGTTTTGTTGCGGCAATTGCTTTTCAGACAGGTTCCTATCATCTCAAATTGTAACAGAATCACCCCAAAAGGGAGATTGCAGCTTTTGCGGCTGCAAGTTTGTCGATCTCGCAGCGCCCGAAACCCTTGCGGACATTTTTCAGCAGGTTATCGATCTTTACGGCGTCTCTGAAGACGATGCCGCTTTTTCGCTTGTAGCATTATTGAAAAAGGATTGGAGTCTCTTCGATACACTGGATGACGACAAGAGCTTTGCCATCTTAGACGCCATCTACCCCGGAACAGACTTTAAATCTAAAAAATACCTGCCGAAGATGTACCCCGATTCAGTTCGCATTATTAACTGGAACGCCTTTAGGGAAGAGTTGAAACACAAGAACCGTTATTTTCCGAAGCAGATACCCGATCTGGACCATCTCGAAAACCTGCTTGATTTTGTTATCCTTCCCACAGATGAACAGCCTAAATTGATGTATCGCGCAAGGTGCAACACCGAGAATGAGGCCTACTCTAAAGAAGAAATGAAGAAGCCGCCAGAAAAGCTGGTGGGTGGTGGACGGGCAAACCCTCACGGCATCCCTTATCTTTACGCCGCCTCCGATCCCGAAACTGCCATAGCGGAAATAAGGCCTCATAAAAGCGATTGGGTATCCGTTGCAAAAATTGAAGTATCGGGAGAGTTGAATTTGCTGGATTTGAGGTCTCCACGCAAGACAATCTCACCTTTTGCACTGGACGAGGATGACTTAAGCCAGCTCTATATGGACATTGAATATCTTTGCCGCCTGGGCGAAGAACTGGAAAAACCTATTCTTCCTCGTGAAGCAAACTTGGAATATCTGCCGACTCAATATCTGAGTGAGTTTATAAAACATTCAGGCTTTGACGGCGTTGTATATAAAAGCTCTGTTGGTAATGGTGTTAATTACGCCATATTCAATGACGATCAGCTTGAGATAGTGGGAGTACAGCTTTATGATATAACCGATGTTTCGATAGAAGCTGAAGAAAGGGTGGTATAAATTAGTTCTGTTTTCCAATAGTGGCGGTCAGTTTCTAAAACAGTCGTTGCTGATACTATTTATTTCTATCGACAAACAATGTTATTGGTAAATGAATAAATCGACAAGTTTCATATGCGAACGTACTGCGGAATATGTATTAATTCCTGCACTAAAACAAATTCTTCAAAAAAAATATGAATTTGTGACGCCAATATTTCCTTGGATTACGAGAGAAGGAAGTAACATTTCAAAAGCAGTTCACGAAAAAGAAAAGTTTCATATAGTTGGACTTTATCCAAGACGCCCTAAATTGGCAAATGCGGAAGGTACGGAAATACATATCAAAATAAACCGCGAAATTATTGCAGGTGCAAAATCAGCCTTGGAACATGGAATCCCTGTAGTCGCGGGCTGTCCTCTCGCAAATAATTTTGAGACATTGGGAAGTGAACCAGATTGCATATGGTTTAACTTGTATGAAAGCACAAGTGAAAATTATCATATTGAGATGGATAATGGACACATGAAATCTTTACTACATAAACATATTTTTGCCTCTGAAGAAGATTTGTTAAATTATATTGTTGGCAATTGTAATCTGCTGAGTTTACCTGATGCATTAGAAGCTTTTAAGGGCGTAAAAATGAAAAGCAGAGGGCTTGGATATTACCATCCAATGGCTTTTATGGGTGGCTATAAGCCAGTCTACTTTCTCATGAAAATCACTTGAACCAATCGTTGAATGTCAATGCAAAGGCCCAGTGTACCTACTAAGCTTCGCAACTTGGGGTCGGACCAAGTCAACTCCCTAATATTAAAGGATAAAACCTCTAAACAAGCCTCCTTTTTCGCCTTAGAGCACTCTTTTCGCGAGTGAAATGAGCGGTATAAGAAAAGGAAGAATATGCTTTGAGGGTTTGTGAAAAACAGGAAGAATTACTTTTTGGGTCTATCAAGAATTTTTACAGCAAGCTCATGAATAAGTTCTATCTCATCCGGTGATTTTGTCTTTAAATAAGTCAGTAAATCCTCTAACTCCCTGCAAACCTTTCCGGCTGTCTTTTCATCAAAAGGAGAAAGCAACTCTGTCAAAGGCATCTTGATACCCTTTGCGACCTTATACAATGTGTCTAACGACGGTACGTTGACCTCTCTCTCAATTTTTCCAAGGCTATCTTCACTAATATTAGTAAGCTCTGCAAACTGACTTTGCGTCAGCTTCATTGCTTGACGAATTCCTTTTATTCTCGAACAGATATCTTTTCCAATCATCCTATACCTATTCCACTCTACCAAGAATTATAGAGTCTCCTGTCATACAAAACTTTTTACCCTGGCACCAAAAAATAAGGGAAGGCTCCAAACCTTCCCAAATAGTCATTCATTCGTTAATTTTAATCTTACCCTGCTCAAGCAGCCAATCTTTCAAAATCCGCTCTATCTGCCAGTTTAGAGAACGTTCACTCCTTATCCAAATACCCCCGCTCGATCAGCCAGTCTTTCAACATGCGCTCTATCTGTTTTGTAAAAGAACGGTCTTCTTTTTTAGCGACATCTTTAACCGTTTTATTAATGCGGGGGCTTAGATAGACCGTCGTTCCTCTTTTTGTTTCCTCATCCTTTTTCATGCCCTCAATCTAATATAACAAAAAATAATTGACAATAGTTTATTATGAGCTCATAATAAACTACAAATCATTCACACAAGGAGGCAACCCATGTCAGAAGCAAAACCAAAGAAAGGTGAATTTGATATATGGCTCGTGGGGAATATGTATGATGCGCTGGACCAACAATCCTCTGTTTTGGAGGCACTGGGGATGCTTATTGCCACATCCTGTCTGACAGGTTTTAGCAGTGAAAATGGGAGTGATAATCGCAGCGACAGCCTCCGCTGGGGGATTCAGCAGATTATCGAACTCTATCTGGAAAAGAAAAAAAGGATTCTTACTGAATATTCGGAAAAGTTCAATGATTTCGACCTTGTGATTTTTCAACGGGGAAAGAATCAGTTGCAGAGTGTCTTGCAGGGGTCCTGTATTACAAGAGCAAGTGAAGAGAAACCGCTGAAAAGCGCTATGGAATCTTTTGATATTGTTATCGGGCGGGGCGGGCCGCTTAAGGGCGAGGCGGAGGAATTGAAGAGGCAGTGTGAGGCGCGGTTGAAAAGATGATGGAACACGGATAACGCGGATTAGGCGGATTGGCGCGGATTTAACCACGGGAAAAGATTTTTTATCCACCAAGGGTCACGAAGGACCACTAAGAAAAAGTATAAATTAGGGCCGCTTCGCGGGAAGGGCAAAAAAAATGGGACACGGATGACGCAGATGACGCGGATTAGAATTTTGTTTCGCGCAGGGGAAGAGCAAGAGCTTTCATACTTTTCTTTGACGGCCTTTATGCCCCTTGAGGGTAAAAGATAAAGTAAGAATATATTTTAATGATGGAAAAAATCTTATGATTCTAACTTTCCGTGACTTCCGTGTTTCCGTGGTAAAAAAAATCTTTGCTTTATCCTGTCAATCCCGTTAATCCCGTCTCAATAAAACTCTTTAAAATCTTTTTTCTTTGACAGGATTTACAGGATCAACTGGATTTTAAAAACCTTAAAAGGGCTTTTTGCTGTAGAGCGTGCAGCACCCACAGGGCAGAAAAAAATACAGAATAAGGGCAGAAACTTTCTTACTTTTCTTTGTACCCAAGGGGCATAGCAAACGGCCAAAGAGAAAGTAAGCAAAAGAAAGGCCGCCCGACATCTTGGCCTGCGGCTTCCCTCGCTCCACTGTTATCTGTGGCGGGTTTATAAACTCGCTTCGCTCAGACAGTATAAACCCTTTTTCCACAGAGAACAGCTCCACTCGGCTGCGTTTAATGGGAATAAAAAAATAGAAAGAGTTTTTTGGGGCCGCTGTGCGGGAAAGGAAAAAGATGCTTTTGATCGTAACTTTCCGTGACTTCCGTGTTTCCGTGGTAAAAAAATCTTTGCTTTATCCTGTCAATCCCGTTAATCCCGCCTGCCCCGTTAAACCTCTTAACGGGGTCTAAATAAAAATCTTTAAGTCTTTTTTCTTTGACAGGATTTACAGGATTGACCGGATTTTTAAAAAAGATAGAACTAAAAGAGCTTTTCAGGGATTAAGGATAATAAACTAAAACTGGTAACTAAAAAATTGAGGAAGGGGTAACAATGAAGAGAATAAATCCACTTTTTAACGAAGAGGATGATCCCATCGATGCCTTGCAGAGGGTTAGTTATATTTTGAGCTTTTTGAGGGATTTTCAGTCTTACAATTCCGATGAGGTTTCTTTTAGCAGGCGAAGCAGGGAGGGTTTGATATTCCTTGTCAGTTTACTGGAAGATACGACAATGCAGATTTCTGAAGCGCTTTTGGATCAGGGGAAAGACTCATGGTAACAGAAAGGACTTGCAACTAGACGCAATAGTGCTATATAGTATAGTACATGGTGGACAAGAAAACATATTCTATAATCGACATGGTCGTATTGGGCATATTGAACAAAGAGCCCATGAATGCCTATAAGCTTGCGCAATTTGTTGAAGAACATCAAGTCACGCGCCTGGTAAAGCTGAGCACGCCTGCCATTTATAAAAGCTGTAAAAGACTTTTTGAACAAGGGCATTTAAGTGGCGAGGTGAGGCGTGATGGCGAAGCGCCTGAAAAAAGGATGTATAGAGTGAGCAAAGTGGGTCATGAACACTTCAGGGAATTGATGACACATTTTGCCGGCACAATTACCCCCTTTTACTTCGATATTAACAGCGTCGTTTATAGCCTGGAATCGTTGGATTATGAAGAAGGGCTTGAATTGATTGATGCTTATGCGGCCGAAATTAAAGCCATACAATCCTGGTTAATACCTCATTCACAAGAAGGCAAGGGAAAAGCCACTTTTGCCGGCCGTCTGATTGTAAAACAATATTTGATGGTTGTTGATGTTTTAGTGAAATGGGTAAAAATATTGCGTGAGGAATTTATAAAAGAGCACCGCTAGAAGTCTGTCGGACTTAGGAAATTATAGGGCGAAAGGGCCCTTTTTTTAGCAGTCAATACTATACCGTAAAGTATTATTAATTATAACACCAGGGAGGAATATGATGAATATTATTGAATTAAAAGAGGTGACCAAGAGTTTCAGCCAGGGCGACAGGATTTTTACGGCGCTTAAAAACATTAGTTTCGGCATCGAAAAAGGTGAGCATATCGCCATTGTCGGCAAGTCCGGCAGCGGCAAATCAACCCTGCTTAACCTGATTGCGGGAATTGATCATCCCTCTGACGGTCTGGTTAAAGTGAAGGACACAAATATTCATGAACTCGGTGAAAGTGAACTGGCCGGCTGGCGCGGCAAAAATATCGGCATTGTGTTTCAATTTTTTCAACTTATTCCCACATTGACTATTATTGAAAATACCCTTTTAGCCATGGAGTTTGTAAAAGCCATACCCAAAAATGAACGACAAGAACGAGCCAGATCATTGCTCAGGAGGGCAGGCATATTGGACCATTTTGCGAAATTCCCTGCGGCGCTGTCGGGCGGAGAGCAACAACGGGCGGCTATTGCCCGTGCGCTGGCCAATGATCCCGATATATTAGTGGCGGATGAACCGACAGGCAACCTGGATAGCGGCGCCGCCAAATCAGTAAAAGCTATATTTGCTGAATTGGTTGCCGGGGGCACAACAGTTATTACAGTAACGCATGAGAATGTCGATGGCGGGCAATTCGATCAGGTTATCAGGCTGCAAGATGGTGAAATTTCCCAATAAATCCGACATTTCAGGTTATGAGGAGTAAATCGAATGCCTATTATTTTTAAAAAATCCATCCGCGACATGACAATTAGATACAGATCGACATTGGTTGCTATTTTGGCTTTGACCATTGGACTTTGGGGTGTTGGTTCATTATTGGTATCCATGCATATTATGACCCATGATTTGACTGAAAATTATTTGCAGACTGAGCCTGTACACATCTCAATTGAGTCGGAAGATTTTAACAAATTAAAGCTTCATGAATTACTTGCAAAACCGGATATTCTGGCAGCTGAATTTCGGGATAAAGCGGTGTTGCGCGTTGAAGTGCATCAAGATGAATGGCTGCCCTTATGGCTTTATTCGGTCCATGATTTTGAGCAATTATCGTTGGCTAAATTTTTCAGGCAAAGGGGAAGTTTCCCGCCCACTGAAGGAACAATACTCGTTGAAAGGAACAGCCTGCTCATTTCTGATTTTGACGTAAATTCTACCGCACGTGTACAATCTGAAGGCAAAATTATTGAAACGGAAATATCGGGGATTATCTTTGATCCTGCCCAGGCGCCCGCCACACAAGATGCCTTTGTTTATGCCTATACGGACAAAAAAACTTACCGCAAATTGACGGGAGAACCGGTAAATCAACGCCTTATCATTCGATTTAGCAATGTTGAGACAAAGCAGGATGTAAAGGCTAAATTTGAAAAACTATCTGACGAATTTTCACGTTCGGCTATTAAAGTAAAAAGCTTTCATATCCCTGAATTTAATGAACATCCCCATCAGTTCCAGCTCAACACATTGCTCTATTTAAACGGCGCTATGGGCATGCTGGCCTTTATAATGGCCATGGTTTTGGTGTCGCAATTGATGAGCAGTATTTTAACTCAGCAGATCAGACAGATTGGTATTATGAAAGCCATTGGTGCAACGGGAGGGCATATTTTAAAAAGTTATATTACCTATATTTTAGCCATGTCACTTGCCTCCATAATCATTGGCCTGCCATTGGCGATAATGACGGGCAAAGCTTATTCGGCATTTGTCGCAGGGATACTCAATTTTGATATTCTAACGACGCAAATACCGCCTGCCATCTATGCTGTCATCACTTTGCTCGGCTTTGCGCTGCCTCTTATATTTTCACTGCCTGCGCTGCTTAAAGGCATGAATATATCGGTCAATGACGCGCTTGGTGACTACGGAATAATAACGAATGACGGCACAGCTTCCAGTAAGGCCACGGGCATTACAAACACAAACGTTTTATCACTTTCCATAAGAAATGTCGGCCGTCGCAAAACCCGAATGATGGGGACCATGGCGACTATGGCGCTGGGTGTTGCGATTTTTCTAACGGGCTTTAATGTGCGCGCATCATTGAGTGAGTTTTTGGATAAAACCGGTCAATCGATGAAATATGACATTAAGGTCCTATTGAAACAAAGCCTGCCGCCTGAAATTGCCATAGCGCCTTTTAAAGATATTGACGCCATTAAAAGTATTGAAGGTTGGCTTGGCGGTGTTGGGCGAATTCAAAATGACAGCCTGTCAACGGCTTCCCCTATTGGACTGATTGCCGCGCCCTTTGACAGCAAACTGAAAGACCATGACATGATGCAAGGAACCTGGCTTACGGGATCAAAAGAGCTGGAATTTGTCGTCAATCAACAGGCGGCAATGGAGCTTAAGCCCCTTATTATCGGCAGGCACTACGCCATTGCTCCTGGAGACAAACAGGTTTCAGCCAAATTGGCAGGTGTGGTGCGTGAATTCGATGTTGCCAAAATATACGTCGACCTTGATAACTATAACCGTCTGGCAAACCCTGACAACAACATTAACAGCCTTATGATCAGCCTGAATGATCGTGCTTATGATAATGTTATCAGGGTCAAGAAAGAGGTTGAACATATCATCGAAAAATCCGGCATGAATGTGATCTATGTAATGTCACAAGCCGAAAGGGCGGTCATTATTTTTAATCATCTGAATATCATTTTGATGATTATCCTCTTTCTTTCTTTACTGGTTCTGTCCGTCAGTTCCATGGGTATGGGCTCTGCCATGGGTATCAATATCATTGAGCGCACCAGGGAAATTGGCGTTTTACGCGCTATCGGCGCCACACCAAAAATGATTATTCAATTGTTTGTCCTTGAAGGATTTATCATTAGCGTACCAAGTATTATCTCCGGCCTGTTACTGGCCTTGCCCATGAGCAGCCTTGCGGCCGGGTTTTTTGGTGAATTGATATTAGGCGAGGATACTCCTCTTGACTTTGCATTTAGCACCCCGGGCTTTACCATCACCCTTATTGTAACGCTGTTATTTGGCTATATCGCCAGCCGGGTGCCCGCCAATAAAGCCACAGAGATTACTGTTCGCCAGGCCATTGCCTATGAATAAATGAAGGGCAACGGCCAATATTCTCAACATGATATTGCCCGGTCATCTACCTCTATTTATGCTTCCGGCTAAAGATCAGGTCAGGTTATTGCAATATTGCATTCAGGCTGAAAACAGCATCATTAGGGAAAAGAATTTATAAATTTGACAAAAAGGCCTGTTAAGTCTTAAATTAGCACACTGCATAAAGGGAAAAAGCGTCTCTATTTAAAAAGGAAAAGGGCTTGTTATGCTGCGAAATGCCGTTACTCTTCTTGTTGGGGCTGTTGTGCTCTTTTCAATTGCGGCCTTCCTTTTCTTCAGCCTCAAGGCGGAGCCCCTTGAGTTCCTTGTCAAAGTGGAGAAAGGCGAGACCCTGGAGAGGGAGTATATGGCGCGCTATAACGCCATTTATGAAATTCGCCTTGAGACGGAACGGAAGCTGGATATACAGGAACAAATCTGCCTGCTCGGTATCGAAACCGTAGCGCCGCAACGGTGTGAGCCCTTTCCTGCCGAATTATTTATTTCCTGGACTGTAGAGGTGGACGGGAAAAAGGTGGCTCACGGTCATTCACTGGATAGTAATAAGGGTTACAAAAGGGAAAAAATGGGGAAACTGCTTGGCCGCTTTCCGGCCCGGCAGGGAGTGCGCTATAATATCACTCTGGCTGTGGAGCGATCATCCCTTAAATTGCAGCAAACGAACCCGAAAATCAAGATAGAAATCTCTCCCAAAGCGCTCAAAAGGACCTACATCTGGGCGGGACTCCTGGTGGAGGTTGGCTGCGCCTTTTTACTGCTGGCAGTGATTTTGCTATTTCTCCGATGGACGAAAAAGCCCGATAAAAGGCAAGGCGAACTCTGAGCCACACCTCTTTTGCCCTTCCCTGCCTGTAAATATCAGCCACCGATGCAATACTTATTGCGGCCCTTCCTCAAAAACAGGCAGGTTTTCATAAACTGATTCAACGACATTTTTCATCTCTTCATCAGAAAGCGGCAGGTAGGCCATCTCTTCACCGCCTTCCTGCATTTTATTGAGATCGAGAACCGTTCCTGCCATCAGCTCTTCTCCCTGGCCGAGGTTTCCCTTAACGGCATAAACAACCCAGCGGGGACCTTCCAGAGAGAGAACCATATAGGAAAAATCCGATACGGCCAGGATGGAATGGGCGCCCATATGGGAGAGGGTGCCGTAGCTGAGAACAATACCGCTCCCCAGTTCATATCCTGCGGGAACGACGACGGCCTTTGAAAGCTCATAGACACCCAGAGCGCCTCCTCCCGCCGTTGAGATTGCCGTTCCTCCTGCCAATGCCGTCCCTGCAATGGTGTTTCCAAAGAGTTGCGTTGCCGCTGCGCCGCTTTCACCGACGATTGACACACTTCCTCCGGCAAGACCGCCTGCCGTACCGACAGTCGTTCCCAGCGCTCCCCCTGTGACGGTAATGCCTGCCGCAGCGAGGGGAACACCAATGTACTGCAAGCCTGCCCCTGCATAGCCTGTCCCCTTGATGGTAAGGCCCGTTACTTTGCCGGCCCCCTTTACCGTTGCTCCGGCCACTTTTCCGGTCCCTTTGGTAAGCGCGCCCGCAACCTGGCCGGCACCGGTAATAACGAGATCCGTCATTTTTCCTGCGCCTTTTACAAGAACTGCCGCCGCTTCTGCGCCTCCTCTAGTCGCCACGGCAGCTACCTGCCCGCCCCCTTTGGTTGCAACACCTGCCACCTGGCCGGCGCCCATAACCGTTGTGCCTGCCGCTGCCGCCGGTACCGTTCCCCCGCCTGCCACGACAGCGCCTGTTACAGCGCCTGCTCCCTTGACAACTTCACCGGCCACCTTGCCGCCGGCCTTTGTAACAGCGCCGGCTACCTGTCCGGCACCCTTCACCGTCTGACGGGCAACTTCTCCCCCTCCCTTTTCAGTCATTCCTGCCATGGTACCCCCCAGGGCGGTTACGCCGGCAACAACATTGGAAGAGGCATAATCGACAAGGCTGTATACACCGGCAACGGCGGCAATGGGAGTAGGCGCCACAATATCATAAGCGCCTCTTGCCGTATTCCATGTAACCTCTGCCGCCACCTCAACGGTTGTTATGCCTTCCCTCATGACAACCATTGCCGGGAAAGCAACCATGTTGACGCCAATATAGCCCACCGAAGCGGCTGTTATTTTTGCGGCAGGCTCCAGAGTCGCATCCCATAAGAGCCCTTTAAGTACCCAGCCGATGGATTTTAATATGGAAAAACTCATGCTTGATGTTTTGTAACCTTCGGAAAGCTCTTCCTTTGCCCGCCTGAAGGGTTCAGAAACGTCTTCAGCATAATCGCTTACTGTCTCTACTGCAAGTCCGGCAGGACCTTTAGACAGCTTTCTTGCCCTTTCCCACTCTTCCCTGGCTATATCACCCAGTTTGAGTTCTTCCAGGCTATCCCCTATGCTTTCTTTTCTCTTGCCCAGTTTTGAAGGAAGTGTGGCATAACCGACAACAAACTGTTCATATCCGTAGTAAAGCGCTTTTCCGCTTCTTTCCCTGCTCCGCCGGTAAATCCCCCTTGCCTTTTCAAGCGATTTATCTATATGCCTTTCGCCTGCCTCCCTGTACTTTTCCCCGATTTCTTCACCCTTTTCGACAGAGCGCCTTGCCATTTCTTCGCCCTTCCTAGTGGCCTCTGCGGAAATTTCATCACCCACTTCGCTCGACTTCCTGATGATTTCTTTCCCCGCTTTTGCAGGCGCCATCATAATTTCCTTCCCCCTGGCAATGGAACCTTCAACAATGTCATCACCCTTTCTGATTGCACCACGGGCAATTTCCTTACTTTTTATCTCTCCGCTTTCCGCTATTTCCTCACCCTCAATAACTGACGCCCCGGCAATCTGCTCCCCTTTTTGAGCAGCGCCGGTTGCCATGCTTTCTCCAAGGCGCTCTGATTTTTCAGACAGCGATTCTCCCGCTTTTCCCATAGCGCCGCTAACTTTTTTCCCGCTTTTGTCAAAGCTTTCAATCGTAGCTGATGTGAGCCTGTTTATGTCGGCCACCCTCTCTTTTGAAAACTCCCATGATTTGACGGCAATGTTTTTACCGGCGCTGTATGATTTGGAAACGAGTATAATCCCCGTACCGCTAACCTCCCGCCTTATGGCTTTGGCGCCCCTGTCTGTCACTTGATGGATTTTTTTTGCCAGCTCGTAGCTCTCTTTTGTCCCCTCGACGACGACATCAACTGACTCGGCAGCCCTTTTTAGAGAAAGCGTCATTGACTGCTTTGCCCGAAGGCCCGCCAGTTCCCCGGCAAACTGAAGGGTATCGGGACCGGGCGGTATAAGCGTTATGGACGTATGGGGCACCCTGAAGGCGCCGTTATTATAGAGCGATAAATGGCCTTCTTTTGCCAGCTTCTTCGTATATTTGAGGGGATCATCAACCTTCTTTGCACAGCCCGCCATGCAGACAATGAGCGCCACTGCCCATAATTTAGAATATTTCCTGCTGCAATTGTTCACAGGCCCCGCCTCCTTCCCTTAAATCACATGGAATTTTCTCGATTACTTCTTTTATAACATGAGGATCTTCGGACAAAACTTCTACTTTAATACCGTTTTCCTTCCTCATTTCATCAATATTAACAACGACTCCCGATGGAAGGTCTCCGGGGCTATAGTTTTTACCTGCCTGCCCGCTCGCTTTGATTAAAACAAGCCTCGGCCCGTCCCAGGCAAGGAAAATGGCGCTGTCAACGGCGCCGACAAGAAGGTGCAGGGGGATGGCAGTGAGCGCGTTATAACCAAGGACAATACCGGCGCTTGTCTGGTTAATAACGACTTTCGTCGTCCCCTTAACGCTGTCATAAGCAAGAAATCCCACATATTTTGCCGAACCGCCCACCCCCCGGGCTGCGCCTTCGGCAGTCCCGGCAACAGGCGCTCCTGCCGTGAAGGCTACCTGGTTAATGGCGCCAAGCGTAATACCTGACGCATAGGTAAGAGGAACGGCGCCGAGAGAGAGCATGGCAAGCCCCGTATAAAATCCGCCCTCCACGGTGGGCGCTATAATATTTATGCCGCTCTTGCCCGTATAGTAAACAGCGAGCCCGGCAGACTGAACAGTCCTGCCTGCTACCACCGTTGCCGAGGCGGGAAGAAAGAGGGCCCGGCTTGTGCCGATGATCCCTTTTTTAACAATCGTTTTTGAGGAAGGGGCTGCAAATCCCTCGTAAAAAACCTTGAGATAACCGTAAAGGATAGGCCCAAGAGCGGTCAGGGAATTCCCCTTTTGTCCCGACAGTTCATACTGCTCCCTGAATTCATTGCCTGCCTTTTGAAAAGCATCTTCCCATGAATCGTTTATGGGTCCGGTAACCTTTTCAAGAAAGCCGTCAGTTGCCTCTTTTATGTTGCTGAAGTCCTCCTTAATACCTGAATAATAGTTATGAGGAAGTGCGGCCAGTTCCTTTCTGTCCGCCTCGGTCCTTGCTCCTATAGACATATTTCCTTTGATCAGGTGGCCCCAGGCAGCACGGAAATTCTCCTCTCCGTAGTGAATTTCACGTTGGCCCAGGACATGGGTCTTTTCAATAATGTCGCCGCTTTTTTCCTTCCCTTCCCTAAAAACCTTTTGCGTTCTTCTTCCGGCAGCAGCGACAGCATCCTTCATATCCCGGCCCAGGTCTCCCGTTCTCTTGCCATAGCTCGCAAGAAGCTCTGACAGGGCGCTGCCGGAAGACTTTATGGATTTCTCTTTCGCATAGCTCAATGCCTTTTCGCTGGACGTGACAACACGCCACCCCTCTTTATATAATGCCTTGTGCCATTTGATATTCCCCATTGTATAAGGAATGATTTCTTCCAGCTCCTGCTTTCCCGCCATCCCCGGCGCCGCATCGGCTTTAGGCCTGGAACCCGAGCATCCACCGGACAAAACCGCCAAAAGGAGGATAACAAGCAGCATGGAAGGAGCAGAAAAAGATAATTTAATATTTTTGAACATAGTCATCATTGCGCTCCCTCTTAAATATGCCATATATTATTTTTACCACAAAAAACTGCGGAATGCACAAATAAACGCGGTATAACCCGCCTCTGTCCTGTGGAAGCAATCCCCCGGCGCCTTGACTCCGTCCCTTCCCTGAAGTAGAATTAAGCCATTGTCAAACCCGAGGTTTTCATGGACTACAGGCTTATACTTCTGCCCATTATCGGCGCAATTATCGGCTGGCTTACCAACTATATCGCCATAAAAATGCTTTTTAAGCCTTATCATCCCGTTAAGGTTCTCGGCATTACCTTTCACGGCGTGCTTCCAAAGCGGCGCGAGGCATTTGCACACAGCCTTGCAAAAACCATTGAAAGGGAACTGCTGTCATCAAAGGACATATCGGAAATACTGGAAGATTCGGGTTGGGAAGATGAGGTGGAACATGCCATCGAGGGGATTATCAAAAACTACATCAGAACGGAATCAGTGAAAAAATACCCCATTGTCGGCGTTATCTCCGATTCCATCCTGAACAGCATCAAGTACTACCTTTCAAAGGAGATCGTCAAGCAGGTTGAAGGGAAAAAACCCGAACTGCTCGACAGGTTTCACGACATGGTCAATGTAAAGGAACTTGTGACAGCCAGGGTGGATGCCTTTGACATCAAGAAACTCGAAAAGCTTGTCTTCGAGCTGGTGGCAAGAGAACTGAGACATATTGAGATCGTAGGAGCCGTTCTCGGTTTTATCATCGGCTCTGTCCAGGTTGCAGTCGTCCATTTTCTGAATTAGTTTTCAATCTAACAATATTCATTAGACACTGATCTGCACAGATAAGCTATGATGAACACAGATAAAAAATATAAAAATTAGTAGATAGAGTTAGCAAAGAATCCACGCCGAAAGGACATGGATTTCAATGATTAATTAAAAAATCTGTGAAAATCATAGTGAATCAGCGTAAATCTGTGTCCAATTTTTTTTTTGATTAATACCCTTATTTAAGCGTCTCCAGATAATCAAGAATAATCTCGGCATCGGAATCGCCGGCGCCGTAAAATTTCATATTCGTCTTGGCCGAAGGATCACCACTCAAGGTCTTGACGACTTCCGTGGCAGCGCCCGTACTTCGGCTAATAATAAGACGGATGTTCTCACGTGTCCAGGTCCACTCCCCTTCGGCAAAGGCTTTAGAATACCTGAAGCCTTCGGCCTGCCCCACCTTTTTGCCCACAATGCCGTAAAGGTTGGGACCTATCTTGCGCTTTCCCTCTTTTTTAAAATTATGGCAGGGCGTGCAGTGGCGCATCTGCTTGGGAGGTTTTGTAAAAACTGTTTTCTTTTTATCCTTATCTGTAGCGACTTCATTGGTAAGAATAATGAGGGGCGGCTCTTCCTCTTTCGAGCATGCCGTGAACAGTAATATGAAAAGGGGAATAAAAAAGAGTTTCTTCATGGACAAAGTATATTTGTGTGTTCATCATCTTGTCAAGGAAAGCAACGGAAGAATGTTACCTGCCATAAAAAGGGCCGGAATATCTTCCGGCCCTCTGTAATAAAAATATTTCGTAACTATTCAGCGAAAAATCCTGTATGAGTAAAAACGCTGAATAGTTACATTCTCTCTTTCATTTCAATTCGATTCCACGGCCTTAGTCCATCTCCTTTCGTAGACCTTAAGCAGTTTATCCATATGGAGTCTGACGGCATCCGTATCTGATTTTAGTTCATCAAGTTCTCCAATAATCTCTACCAGTTCTTTTATCCTCTTGTCCATTTTTTTCTCATCTGTCGGCGCATACCCCGTCACCTCTTCAAAATCTTCGATGATCTCATCGCGTTCTTTCCTCTCTTTACCGGAAACAATGAGGGTCTGCAAATCATTGAGAATTCCCGCTTCCAGTTCGCTTATCCCTTCGACTACTGTAACCGTATAGGGACATCGGATTTGTTTTCCCTTTTCAATTTTATCCCTTTTCAGGCGATGAACCATACATGGCAAATATCTCCGCCTCGGTCATGTTCTGCGTTTCATTGGAAAAACTATAATATGCCGGTTTTTTATCGATAAAAACCTGGTTATCAAAAACAAGGTTTTCACCGTTTTCAAAGATACCGGCGGGAATGATGTATTGATTTTCTTCTTTTAACCGGTAAAAGAGATGACTGCCGCACTTTTTGCAAAAGCCACGCTCCGCCCACTGTGAAGATTCAAAAACACTAATATTTTCCTTCCCCTCAAAAGTAACTTCACTGCCGCAATTAACGGCCATCAAAGGCCCCCCCGTCCACCTTCTGCACATTCCGCAATGACAGGCCCCAACCTTATTGCTCATTGCCCAGGCAGTAATATACACGGCCCCACAAAGACAGTGCCCTTCCCCCTTACTTTTATCAGTCATTTCCCTCTCCTTTTTTAAACCTGCTCGTCGCTATTATCAATTAATCGGGCAATCTTCCAGGAATTATCCTCCTGCCGTCTCACAAAAAAGAGCCTCCAAAATCAAAAAAACCCGTAACCATCACCGGCCCGGGCTTTTTCTTTCCTTCAATGTCTTTACTTTTCCCATTTAACTTTCCCCCAGGCTTTTAACTTTATTTATATACATGATGTATTCTTTTTTGTAAATAGTTTTAAGGAGGGAAGTGAGATCGGTACCAGTACTCATTCAATGTAATAAATTGGGATTCGGAGATCTCCGA
>Ga0224514_10000008_pt1 | contig 107722 bp, 109 predicted proteins | sample SF_May12_sed_USG_3_FD_169107 | JGI IMG/M metagenome (GOLD analysis project Ga0224514, IMG submission 169107) | Sediment microbial communities from San Francisco Bay, California, United States - SF_May12_sed_USGS_24 | ecosystem: Environmental > Aquatic > Marine > Sediment | place: USA... | reverse complement strand
ATCCTCAAAAAGCCGGAATAATGCTTCAGTTTATCAGAGCTGAAGGAGATAATCAACGCGCATGCCTTAAATGAAGACCATTTTATGCTATAATTCTGGAAAGGGCCGTTGGATGCAGCAATGTACGTTTAGGAATTTGCAGTTTTAATTGTCATTTCGAATGCGCCCGAACAAAGTGACAAGCGCCCTGGGGTAAAATGACAATTTTATGGCCTGTTTACCTTAAAATTAATCATTACAATTTACCAACCGGACAATGCCTTCAGGCGAATAGAGTCAAGGAAAAAAATCTTTTTGCAGGAGTCAAAATGAAAAATCAGGCGCCTCACCACAAACATCGGGGCATGAGTGCACAGAATAAGTTACTCCTTTACAAGAACAGGCAGCAGGAAATACATGCGCCGGGGATTCAGAAACTCAAAGGTTTAATCTGTCTGCTAATTGCATCCCTCCTTATGTTGCCTTCCTGCACAACGCTACCGAGGCATCCCCTCGATGAAGAGCAGAAGACCTTTATTGCTGAAGAGGGGGAAGGAATCTTTAATCGCCATGCACCGGTCTTCATTGTTGAAAGGCCTGAAAAAAAATACAACCTTATCGGAACACCGGCAGCAAGAACAGATAAAAAAGGAGAAGAGAAAATCTTCGTTGATCCCGGCAGGGCCGCCGTATTTTACGAAAAAAGGATTTTTGAGACGGAAAAGGGGAAATATACCAACCTCTTTTACAGGGTACATTTTAAAAAAGTACCCTCTTTTAATCTCACTGCCGGTAATAACGGCGGACTCTTTATCGCAATAACGCTTAATGAAAAAGAAGAACCGCTCCTCTATACGACTGTTCACACCTGTGGCTGCTATATTGCTTTTATTCCGACCTCCTTTCTTCCCCGTGAAATGATGCCTCACAAATGGGATGATAAGAGACAAATTGTATTGGGTGAAAGTTTGCCGGGTATTCTGGATTATAAAGGCGCCTTCCATAGTTCTTTAAAAACAATGATTCTTTTCAGGGATGCTACTCACAGGATTATGGATCTCTGGCTAGAAAAGACAGAAAAGGTCTTTAAAAGAAAAAACAGCGTTGAAACAAAACTCATCCCTATGAAAAAACTGGAACAGCTTCCTTTGGAAAAAAAGGGCACAACCTCTTTCTTCGAGCATGACGGCCCGAGAAAAGGCTATGTTAAAATGAGCCACAAGTTTTGGGAGCGCTTGCTTATGAGTTGGTGGGCCTTTGACTGGCGCATCGGGGAAGACAAAATGCTGGGCAAAGATAAATCCGAAGGCACACGGTTCTATACAAGCCTTAAACCCTGGGCACGGGACGAATCGGACATGCGCGACTTTCCGGCTTTCCTGGAATACTGGGGCTGGGGCCTGTAAAAAAATACCCCGCCCTTGCGGCGGGGTATAGGCATGGAGACCGCCTTCCCGCTTTATCCCGATAAACGGGGTGAATACAGCCAGCAGGGATTCAAAGTATTTTACGGGTTAATAGCGAACCTTTACTCCAGCCCACAGGACGTAGTTTGTATATGCTCTTCTTATTGAGATATTTTCATCTTCCGTATTGCTGTCCCTGCTTTTCCGTTCAAATTCAAGGTAGAGCTTTCTTTTATAGTGAAACTTATAATCATATTCGATTGAGAAGTCAAAATAGGTATAATCCAGTTTAGGGTTTACCCCCGGTGACGGAGCAGTCCGGCGTTTGTACTTACGAGTTTCATAGTCCCCTTTAACCTCAATGGTATTTTTATCATCAAAATCGTAATCAAAATGCACGTCCAGGATCTTCGCCGAATAGCTGTCATAATCCTGGTAGGTATCTTCTCTTTCCCGGGCAGTCAGTTCGACAGCTACTTTCCCCCGCTTATTCAACTTCGCCTTTACCCCAACCATAATCGACCGGTATTCGAGCTCACGCTTTTTGCCTAATACATTGTCGCCACCGTTAGCCTCCTTGGCAAGGTCCTCCCTGTATTCTCTTGCCCTCTGGTCATATTCAAGCTCAAGTTGATACTTTTCTGCAATAACCTGTTCCATGGCGACAATCGATCTATGTTCAGTATAATCGTATGATTCGTAGGGCGCCGGCGGTTCGTCATAATCTTTATCCTTGTACCGCCCTTTTAAAGTCAACAGGGTTTCACCAAATTTCCTTTCCCTATTTTTATCTTCCGGCCTGATAACAAATATAAAATCGGGACCCGTATAGATAGAGCGATAGGAATATTCCTGGATATATTTGTCGCCGAATATGTTCGTCTCATCCCTTTCTTTTTTCCTAAAATCAGCATGGAGTTTGATTTTAAGCCTCTTATTGATTTTGTGGCGTGAATCGAGCTTAACCTTGCCCGTCGTTTCATCGAGCACATCGTGATTAGAATATCTTTTTCCTCCAATAGCCACGCCTGCTTTATATTTGTTTTTTTCGTTCCATGCTCCCTTTATATGAGCGCCAACTTCCATGGCAAGAAAAAAGTCACTTTTTTCAAGACCCGATTTTGTTCCATAGACAGGGTGAGCAACCACCTTGTCAGGGCTGTGAAATACGTTTGTTTCATAACCTGTTGCCACATCACCTTCAATATAGAGCAGTGCGCCCGACTTGCCCAGTTTATAACCATACTTCTCCGCGCCATAAGAAGTGCCACTCAAAATTAACGTAAAGAATAATAATAAAATAACCGCTTCTCTAACCATCATATCACCTCGCTCCATTTGATAGCCTTTCAATATATTTTTTTGCCTCTTTATTATGAGGGTCAAGCTGAAGGACCCTTTTGTAATACTTAACCGCTTTATCCTTATTGCCCGAGTCCTTATAAATTCGGGCAAAGGCAAGCCAGCCTTCAATAGATGAGGGAGAAAGGCTGACTGTTTTTCTGACCTCCTGGATAGCTTCTTTTTTTGCGCCTGATTTTTGCAATTCCTGTGCCAGAAGCAACCGTGTTTTTATATCATCCGGTTTTTGTTCGAGTACTTTGTTAAATAACGTGATGGCTTGCGCCTTCTCACCCTTATCTGAGCCGGCATAGAGAATCCCCAGTTCTCGCAATGCCTTAATATTTTCCGGTTTGAGGGCGAGAATTTTACCATAGGCCCTTATTGCTTCATCCAGGTTTCCCATTTTTGCATGGCCTTTCCCCAGCCTGAACCAGGCAGGCAGGTACTGGGGATAGAGCGCCGATACTTTTTCATATTCCCTGACCGAGCCCCTGTAGTCACCCTTTTGAAAAAGGAGTTTGCCCATATTCATACGTGATTTAACATAGTCCGGTTTCGCTTTAAGCGCTTTTTCGTAACTCTCTATGGCGGCATCAATGTTTTCCAGTTTCTTGTATATTACGCCCATCTGGTGCCACGCCTTATAATAGCTCCCTTTTATTCTTGCAGCCTCACCAAACTCCCGGAGGGCTACCTTATATTTTTTTTCTTTATAGTAACTCTGTCCCAGATTATAGTGAGCTGTTTCATAATCCGGCTTTATGGCGATTGCCTTTATGATGGAACTTCTTCCTTCTTCATGTCTTCCCATCTTTCCATAAGCAAGTCCCCTGTTCAGGAAAGCTTCGGCATATTTGCCTCCCCCTTTGTCTATGGCCTGGTTATAAAATTCTATCGATTTTTCGTAATCTTTCTGTTTGTAGTAGATTCTTGCCAGGTTAAAAAAGTCTTCTTTTTGAGCATTTGTCTCTCTAACGAGAGACAAAAATCTTTCTTCAGCAAGGTCAAGCCTGTTTTTACCCAGATAAAGAAGGCCGAGATTGTATTTTGCTTCCCTGTAGGCAGGATTATGCTTAATAGCTTCCTTGTAGTACTTTTCGGCTTTTTTATAACGCTTTTCCTCTTTGTAGAAGATTCCGAGATTAAAGTAGGCCGGTGTATAATCGGGCCTTAAATTGAGCACCCTTTTGTAAAGGCCTTCTTTTTTTCTTTTCCCTTCTTCAGAAGCGGGTTGAATAAGCGCCAGGTTCATTCTGGGTTCTATATAAGCGGGATAAAGGTTTATTGCTTCAAGATAGGCATTTTCAGCCCTCTTTTTATCCCCCATCCTCACATAGGCAAGACCAAGGTTGAATGAAGACTTCGCTTTTTGTATTCCGCTGCTCATGTCGATTGCTTTCAAAAGACTGGCAGCGGCATCGCTGTATTTTTTTTGTCCTAAATAAAGAATCCCCAAATTATAAAAAGGAATGTCATATGCCGGTTCCAGGGCGATCGCTTTTTTGTAGGCCTCCTCAGCGCCCTCATAATCCCCCAGATATCTTACTGCATGTCCAAGATTAACATATGCCTTTGCAAAATCAGCTTTCAGGGTTATCGCTTTTTTGAAAATTTGAGATGCATTCTCATAGTTGCGCATTTTTAATTCTATGAGACCGAGATAATTTAGTATAAAGGGATTATCCGGAATTTGACCAAGGGCCAGCTTAAAAAAGTTCTCTGCCTTGTTGTAATCAGCAGACCGGTAAAGCTCCCTTCCTTTTACAAAGTTCTCAATCCTTTCCAGTTCCACTGCCGATACTTCTTCCCCGTCATCGGTCTCATCCTCGTTGTTTACTTCCCCCTTATTTGCTGTTGCTATCTCCTCTGCCTTTATTTTAATGACAGTCGGTCTGGAACTGGCCACCTGGGCAAGGTTTTGCAAATAGGCAATAAATCCCACCAGCAGTAATAAAACAGTCAGAACAGGGACAAAGCTTTCTTTAAGGAATCTCGACATTGCTTCAGTTAACCTCTTTCATTATCTCTTTAAGGCCCATGGCATTGACATTCTGAATTTCCAGGCCGGGCCTGGCATTGATTTCCATAACCAGGGGACCCTGCGTCTTATCGATAACAATATCAATACCAAGATAGTCGAGTGGAACGACACGGGATGCTGCTTTTGAGATTGAGATAATGTCCTGCCAGAAAGGGACCTCCAATCCTTCAAGGCAACAACCGCTATCAGGGTGACTAAGGAGATAACCTTTCCCGTCAAATCCCCTCCCTGTAACCCCTGTTTTGATGTCAATTCCAAGCCCGATAGCCCCCTGGTGAAGGTTCCCCTTGCCCTCCGACCTGGACGTGGGTATTCTCGCCATAGCCATAATGTTTTTGCCTTTACAGGTTATTATTCTGAGATCAGCCACACCATGAGGATAAAGCGCGGTAAAGAAGGGGTGGGGATGGACGCGATGCTCAATCAGCACCCTGTCCCAGAGACCAAAGGAGTACACGCCGAAGATAATGTCAGCCATCTGCTTTTTCAACTGATCTGCCCCGAGCAGTCTTCCGGCAGCCGTTTTCCAGCAGCTTTCCGATTTTTCCGCTACCAGGATGCCTCCTCCGGCCTTTCCTCTTGCCGGTTTTATGGCAAATTCATCTATTTCGACTATCCTCTCCCAGGCGCTGTTTATCTCACTCATTGCTGAAAGGACAAGGTAGTTTTTTGGCACAGGTATCCCTGCGGGCACAAGATATTCCTTGGTTTTCACCTTGTCGTCTGCAACATTGAAATACCTGCGCGGATTATACTTGTAGACATAATCGATATTTCTCCCGTTAATGCCAAGCACCCTGCCATAAAGCCCGGCAAATGAATTTAAAGAAGGCCATTTCATTGTATTAACCACCTGAATCTTCCTATCTCCACAACCCTCATGCCTATCCAGCGGCCGATCCAGAGATTAAGCGCTGCAAGAATAAGCAGCATCTCGGGAAAGGCAAGAAATATGGCTTCCATAGCGAGAGAATTCATTGCAAGAAAACAGAACCAGACAACAACAAGGGTCATTGCTGTAACTTTGAGGGCCTTTAAAAGGCCCTGTTCCGTCTGAATGAGGGCGAAGCGCTCTGCCGTAATGGTCAGCACGGCAATAGGAAAGAGGCTGAGATGGGAGAGTTCAAAAAGACCCAGGTTCACCCCCGCTACGGTTATGCCGAGTATAAGCATAACGACGCTTATAAGCAGTATGCTCATTTTTGGGGTATGAAGGATTCCCCATTTTTCCAGCGGATAATGAATGAGACTGACCAGGGCAATGACAAGCAAAAAACCGACAGCCCCCCACACAAAACCTGTCTCCCGGCTGGCTGCCGCAATAAGCGCCGGAAGGAAGGTCCCGAAGGTTTCCAGGCCGATAACATTACGGAAAATGACAACAATAAATGCCCCCAGCGGTATCATTATTATTATTTTTAAAAGGCTAAGCGAAATGCCGACACGCTCAAAAGCAGCCCATGCGGCATAGGCGTTGAGAGGATGCTCTCCAAGTTCCGTCAGAAAATCACTTTTTGATGTCAGTTTTTTGCGTATTTTGAATGAGTAGTTAAAATTAATATCCGCTGTATGCTTGAAAAGCGCCTCGTCTGTGCGATAGAGGGAGAGATAGTTTTCAGGTATCCGGGCAAAATAACCGTTTAGCGTATCGAAAGGGACCCAGTGGCCCTTAATATGGACCTCAACCCACTGATGGCTTGTCCGCTTTGTGCCGCTTTGAAGAATCAGTCCCCCCACTAACCTTGACGGAATGCCCGCTTTTCTCAATAAGGCAATGAAGAGCCGGCTTTTTCCGTTACATGACGCCTCGCCAAGCCTGGCCGCCGTCGCCGCATCGGTAAGCCCCTTGAAGGGCATAGGTTTTAGTCCCCCGGCATAGTCGAAGGCGGCCTTCAGTATGGGAAGCAGTTTTTTTCCTTTTGGAATTTGCTCATCAAATATCCTGCTTATAACAGGATCACCAAGTTGTATAGTCCCCGTTGCAAGGAGGTATTTATTAAGGCGCTCAGGGTAAGATTTTGGAATAGTCAGCCTGTCGTCAAGTTCATAAACTATCTTTTCACCTGTCACTGAAAAGGTATAGAGTATTTGCTGAAACCCTGAGGGATTATCGCTTTGCCAAAGGCCAATCCTTCCAGACTCTTCATGGGATACCTGGAAGGACATGCCCCCTGAATTATTAAGCTCATTTCCTGTTACCTGCCTTTCATCGGAAAGGGGGAGATAGGTCCTGATCCGGACAGGCTCACCAAAACCCTGGAAGGACATGCTTATGTCTACATCATAACGTATCCGGGGAATAATAGAGGAAAAGGTATAACCGACAGAGAATATTTTATAGCATATTAAACCGCTTGCCAGAAGGGTAAGAAGAAACGCTGTCAGCCTGAGAAAGCTTTTTTCTTTTTTCTCTGTCATGCTTTAAAGGTAAGGCCTGATAAATAACCTGCGTTCCTATGACCTCCGGAACTATCCATAAATAATGCGGGATATAAGTATAAAAACAACCTTCCCGCAAGATCCCGATAAATGGGGGCGGGAAACAGCCGCCATGGATTTAAAACAAAAAAATATCATGACCGGCAAGCTGCAGGCTAATTTATAAGTTAACAGAGTAAAAATATTAATGCAACCCTCTCCGGCTTTTGAACTGTATCAATAAGGGATTGCCGATGGATTATCAATATTAAGCAATCAAAGGTTTATAAATATATGCCGGGACCTTATAAAACAATCTTTTTTAATGGAACAAAGACAGGATTTACAAGAGATTCCCCTAAAATTTATTTTTCCAAATACCCTCTTTTGTCAAAGGGGAAAAGTGAAGGCAATGAATATTTGCAATTACTCTCTCCTGTTGTTATTATTCGCTATGGAATAGGTATTCTATTTTATATTGTAAAGGAGTTTTGGAATGTTTAAGACGCTTCATATTAAACAGGGGAACAGCAGCGCTGTCAATAAATGGACTTTTCTCTTTATGGTAAAGAACTTCATTTTTCTCACCCTTCTTGCGGGGGCAGTACAGGCAGCCTATGTAACAGATAACTTCAACATAACCCTCCGTGCTGAACCGCTTAAGAGCGCGCCTGTTGTGACATTACTGAAAAACGGCACCAAACTGGAGGTACTGGAAGAAAATGAGGGATGGGTGCATGTAAAGATAGAAGACGGGAAAGAGGGGTGGATAGTAAAAAGGTATGTTTCACTGGAAATACCCCAAAGCATCCGTATTGAAAAGCTGGGCAAAAGTCTTGATGAAACTTCCATAAAACTGAAAGTTACCGCAGAAAAGGCGGCGGCAATAGGAGAGAATAATAAAACCTTAAAGCGGGAACTGGAATCAACCCGGGAAAAACTCAATCAGGTAGATGCCGACTACAAGCGGCTCCAGGCTGATTCGGGCAATGTGGTAGAGATTAAAAAAAATTATGAGGAAAGCACGGTAAACCTTAGCAGGGCCATGGCAAAAATTGAAGGGCTTCAGGCAGAGAATAACGAGCTTCGTTCAACAACAGAATTTCGCTGGTTTTTAACAGGCGCCGGCGTCGTTGCCGCTGCATGGATCGTAGGTTTTATCATGGGGAGCATGAACAGGGGCAAAAGGCATCATTCTCCTTTTATCAACTGATACTGTTAACCTTCCAAAGCTTACCCTCAAGGGTATAAACCCTTGAAAGTGAAATTTTATTCATCTTAACTTCATCTTTCCCGCTCACTGAATCAAAACCATGTGCTTTGCTTCATTGATTGCCTTTTAAATTATCAAGAGAGAAAGGATTTTTATAATCTATGAGTACGGAACCGAATAAAGTCATTTACTCCATGGTGGGAGTAAGCAAATTTTACAACAAAAAACCTGTTCTAAAAAATATCTATCTTTCCTATTTTTACGGGGCAAAGATAGGCGTGCTCGGTCTTAACGGATCGGGAAAGAGTTCTCTGCTTCGCATTCTTGCCGGTGTGGATAAAGATTATTCCGGAGAGATCAGTCTTTCACCGGGCTATACTATCGGTTATCTTGAACAGGAACCTGTTCTCGATGAAAATAAAACGGTAAAACAGTGTGTGGAAGAGGCGGTACAGGAGACGGTGGACCTTGTTAATGAATTCAACGAAATAAATGCAAAGTTTGCCGAACCCATGTCGGACGATGAAATGACGGCCCTTTGCGACCATCAGGCAGAAGTGCAGGAAAAGCTCGATAATCTCGATGCCTGGGATCTTGACAGCAGGCTTGAAATGGCTATGGACGCCCTCAGGTGCCCGCCTGAAGACAGGCCTGTTAAAATACTCTCTGGAGGAGAAAAAAGAAGAGTGGCTCTTTGCAGGCTCCTTCTTAAGAAACCGGATATTCTCCTCCTTGACGAGCCGACCAACCACCTCGATGCCGAATCGGTGGCCTGGCTGGAACAACATCTTCAACGCTATGCAGGTACCGTTATCGCTGTAACTCATGACCGTTACTTTCTTGATAATGTGGCGGGATGGATACTGGAACTGGACCGTGGTGAAGGCATTCCATGGAAAGGAAACTACTCTTCCTGGCTGGAACAAAAGCAGGAGCGGCTTGCTAAAGAGGAAAAGGAAGAGAGCGACAGGCAAAGGACCTTAAAAAAGGAACTCCAATGGATCAGGATGTCGCCCAAGGGGCGTCATGCCAGGTCGAAGGCAAGGATTACCTCTTATGAAGCGCTTCTTGGTCAGGAGAGTGAAAAAAGGGCCGGCGAACTGGAGATTTTTATTCCACCGGGACCAAGGCTAGGGGATATAGCCATCGAGGCAAAGGATGTGATCAAGTCTTTTGGCGACAACATTCTCGTTGAGGGAATGACCTTCAATCTCCCTCCCGGCGGTATTGTCGGCGTTATCGGCCCCAACGGGGCAGGAAAGACAACGCTTTTCAGGATGATTACGGAGCAGGAGAAACCCGATGGGGGATCGGTAAAAATCGGTGATTCTGTAAAACTTTCCTATGTCGATCAGAGCCGTGACAGCCTCAATCCGGAGCACAGCATTTGGGAGGCCATCTCCGAAGGTTACGATACAATTAATCTCGGCAAAAAGGAGGTTAATTCCCGTGCCTATGTAGGCCGGTTCAATTTTTCGGGGCAGGACCAGCAAAAGAAGGTTTCTCTACTTTCGGGAGGAGAAAGAAACCGGGTCCATCTTGCAAGGATGCTAAAGGACGGCGGCAATGTCCTTCTTCTCGATGAGCCGACCAATGATCTCGACGTTAATACCTTAAGAGCACTCGAAGAAGCGCTGGAAAACTTCGGCGGCTGTGCCGTCGTTATCAGCCATGACCGCTGGTTCCTGGACAGAATAGCAACGCATATCCTTGCCTTCGAGGGAGAGAGCAAAGTCGTATTTTTTGACGGAAATTATTCGGAATATGAAGAAGACAGGAAAAAACGCCTCGGAGCTGCCGCCGACCAGCCCCACCGGATCAAGTACAGGCACCTGACGAGGGATTAAAGAAAACTTCAAATAGAAAAGGGCGGTTTTTATACCGCCCTTTTCACTTTTATCAAGAACTAATCAGATGGGCACCTTATCAACAACGTCAGCCGCCTCATCAATTACTCCATGAGCCGCGTCTCCTGCAACAGGGATAATGGTAAGCACACCACCAACGGCACGCATGGGTGCAGAAACAAGCCGGGTGAGGAGACAGCCACTAAGTTGTGTTGCAATCAAGAGTACAAGCAGAATTTTTAGAAACTTCATAAGGTCCTCCTTTCTTTTTTTTTAACTATGGGAAAAGTATAACCTGCATAATTTCCTTCGACAAGCTATATTTGCAATTCACTACAAAATTCATTGCCCTTTCCGGGCGATCATATCGGCAACTTTAATGCCGTCAAGGGCTGAACTCATAATACCGCCTGCATAGCCGGCGCCCTCGCCACAGGGATAAAGGCCGGCTATACTGACAGATTGCATGTCCCTTCCGCGCAATATTCTAAGCGGCGCCGACGTTCTTGTTTCAATCCCGATCAGTGTCGATTCACTGGAAAGAAAACCCCGCATCTTTCTGTCAAAAACAGGGAGCGCTTCTCTCAGGCTTTCCGTCACATAGTGGGGAAGACAAAGGGAGAGATCGGCATGTTCCAGCGCGGGAAGAAAAGTCGATTTATTTAAGGAGTAACACTTTCCGGGTTCGCAAAACGCCATAAGGTTCTGGGCGGGCGCATTATAATTGCCGCCGCCATGAATAAAGGCAATCCTTTCCCATTTTCGCTGGAATTCCATACCGGCCAGCGCATGTTTACCAAAATCTTCGGGCGTAACATTTACAATGAGAGCGCTGTTTGCATACCCCCTATCCCTGCCGGAATGGCTCATTCCATTTACAACAAGCCCGGCAGGCTCTGAAGAGGCATTGACAACCATACCGCCGGGACACATGCAAAATGAATAGGCGCTGCGGCCGCGCTCTTTCATATTATGGGTAATGGCATATTCAGCCGAACCGAGGCCGGCATGGCCTGCACATTTGCCGAACTGTATTTTGTCGATGAGTGGTTGCGGGTGCTCAGCACGAAGACCGACAGCAAAAGCCTTGGATGTCATTTCCACTCCTCTTTCCAATAGTAAACGGTAAGTATCACGGGCGCTATGCCCTATGGCCAGGACAAGGCAATCCGTCTCTATTTCTTCTCCGTCATTCACGCTGACAGAAACGATCTTATTACTGCTTGCCTCAATACCGGTTACTTTTGCTCCAAAACGAAGCTCACAACCCCTTTCAATAAGCAGCTTTCTTATATTAACAACAATATTGCGAAGCTTGTCGGTCCCGATGTGAGGTTTTGCAAGGTAAGCTATTTGAGGATCGGCTCCGGCCCGGACAAAGGTTTCAAGAATATAGGAAATACGGCTGTCATCAACACGGGTCGTCAGTTTTCCATCGGAAAAGGTCCCTGCCCCTCCTTCACCGAACTGAACGTTGCTCTCGGGATCAAGTTTACGCTCCTTCCAGAAGCGTTCAACATCTTTTACCCGCTCTTCTATCTCTTTTCCACGCTCCACAATGAGCGGCCTTAGCCCATACTCGGTCATCCTCAAAGCGGCAAAGAGTCCGGCCGGTCCCGCGCCTGCGATAAGGGGCCCTTTCCTGCTCCGAAGTTTAGGGAATTTTACAGGGCCTTCTTTCTCAGCAACCTTTACATGGGGAGTATTAAGGTCAATCTTTTCAGCCAGGCAATCATCAATTTCCACATTGAGGGTATAAACAAAATTGATCTTGTCCTTTTTCCGGCTGTCGAGGCCTTTGCGAATAATCGTTAAAGAAAGAATGTCATCAGCCGTAATATCCAGGCGTCGGGCTGCCTTTGACTTAAGCAGTAACTCTGCTTCATCGAGGTAGAGCCTTATTTCTGTCAGCCTCAAAATCATGGTGCTATAATAACAGAATGGGACCTTTAAAAACAGCAGATGGAGTCAATCAAAATTCTTTTCACTAAGTTTGAAAAATTTGTATAATAGCGGTTCAGGGAATCCATAAGCCGGCGTAGCTCAGGTGGTAGAGCAGCTGATTCGTAATCAGCAGGTCAGCGGTTCAATTCCGCTCGTCGGCTCCATTAAATTGATTTTTCAAACTTTTTCAACCGTTCCATACAAAAAAAGTTCTTCTCCGGTTGTTTCCAACTTTCCTCATTACCCGACTTGAAATGCCATGTTCTTTTGCTAAACTTTTCAATTAAGGGCAGTTAGCCCTCTTATTAAAACTAATTCATAAACGAGGCGGCAAATGGATAAAAATAAAAAAGGGAGAATCATACTTCTGCCGGGACTATTTTCAGTGTTTATTATCTTGTCACTTGTCATTGGCCTTTCACACATATCCATGGCACAGCAAGGGCCTGGATATAGAAAACAAAGGACTTTTACACCTCCAAAAGATGAACGCCAGTTAGTCTCCATGCCCGATGGGGTAAAGCTGGTCCTGCGTCTGGATATGATTTCACATTTGAGCGCTTTAAACGAAATTTTGGTCAACATTTCAACGGGTGACCTCGATGCGGCTGCAGAAGTCGCTGAGTTAAAGCTGGGGAAAAGTTCCATGGGAAAACATAGAGGTACCGGCATGGGGCCTGGACGCTTTATGCCGCAGGATATGCACGATATCGCTTTTAGCATGCATCAGGCTGCAAGCAGTTTTGCAGAACTTGCGAAAAAGAAGGGAGATTTAAAGGGAGTTTATGAGGCCTTACAGGAAATAACCGCCCATTGCGTCAGTTGCCACTCAGCTTATCGGATTCAGTAACATATGATTTATAGAGGAGAGTTAAAATTGACTCTTTTCCCTACCCAAAAGTGATATTCAGTTTCTGATGTTTGTATTAAGTCACCAAATACTGGCCACTTCAATTTTTTTTTGTCTTTATAGTAAACAAGGGGCTCAACCCGTTCGCGTCCAACACCTATATTATGGGGCCACTTAAGAAAATGCCTTATTGATTCAACGCTTAATATACTGTCATCCCCCACATCATATTCAAAAGTGTCATAATTCTCCCATGCCCTGACATTATATGAATCATAATTTTCACTATCTTCAATAATAGTAATATACCCTTCAAATTCATTTGGGATTACTATCAAGACGGGATAAGTTTTGTTGCTCCAGTAAATTCCATAGCCGGCAACAGCTATTACGATGAAGATGAACATAAATTTTTTTTGCTTTAATATTTTAGACATAATGACGGAACTGAGGCGCTTACGGGTTGAGGGCAAGGCCATTGGGTTAAATCAATTGTTTTTAAAAGCCACTTGTTTCGATTTAAAACTGTTGCCGGCAAGTCCTTTTCTTTGTTAGATAAATTTTTCTCTATTTCTACAAATCTTTAAGCTTTTTTTGTAGCGAACAAAGATTCGACTCATATAATTTTGGGAGTTCACCCTTACTTGAGCCAGTTATTTTCTTCTTAATAGCGGAGATTAAGTAATGCTCATTGAGCGCGAATTCCTGTTGAATGGCACAGGATGAAAAAGTGTCGAACTCAATAGTCACATTCCCGGCTTGTTTCCCCTTTATCATCTCCTTAATTTTAAATGTTACTCGATTGTGAGCACCTTCAAAATCTATGTTTGATATTGTCCCCTTAAATACAATATCACTATTTTTGACTATTTCATCGGTAAGTTCTGTAGGTGCAGTACAAAAGCAAGCGGATGCGAAATTCGGTAACAGAATAAGAACAATTATTAAATATCTCATGGTAATCTAACGAGTCTGTAGAAAAACTCCTTTTAATTTGAAAACCTTATAATATCGGGGTGCCAAAATAATTCCTGGTACTGAGGTTGTCCAATACAGGCCAAATATGGGACTCATTTTTTTCGTAGAATCTACCAATGGGGAAACCGACAGCTTCATCGATTGAATTAACCGGCCGCTATAGCGAGCTATTAGCGGCCGGATTGAATGGCTTGTTATAAATTAATGGACACCTACACCCTCAAAAACAAGCTCAGAGATTGCAACATCTTTATATTTGGACCCAGGGTAGACTTCCATAATTTCAAATTTAATCAACGTGGTCGTTTTAGGTGGAAACATAAATTTCCCAATATCAATGGTTTGAATTTCAAAACTATCAATTATTTCTAAGATAGCGTATGGCTCATTATTTACGTACATTCTGAGTTTCTTAACTCTCGAATTTGCTTTCCATAATTCTTTAGATTTTTTATATCCGTTCGCTAGCAATATTTTGGTAATACCTAAATGCCCATCATAGTTTTCATACCTGTCAAAATTAAATTTATATTCTACATATTCACCAATTCCATAATCTTTTTTGCCTTCGACCCATGCGGTTTTCATTTCAAAATCATGTGCATTTTTCCCAAGATAGGTATTGCTCCCGTTGCTTCTTAATTCAGATGAGGCCGTAATTTCTTCAACATAACCACCACAATACCAGCTGCAACCTTTTAAAAATACTAAATCGCCAATTGGCTCGTTTGGGCCAGCATAATCCTCGTAATCCATATAATTAGAATCAGAATCTTGTATAGCCTTTATTACAGGGATCTCTTGGGCGTGCAAAAATGTTAATGATAGTAACATCAATAATATGGAAAAAAAGATTGTTTTCATTTTGACCTCATATTTATAACGATTGAATTAAACGGCCGCGTTTAGTGAGTGAAACGAGCTATTCGCGGTCGGGTTGAATGCTTTGTTCGGCATACTTGCGTAATAAATTAACTTTCTGAGTGACTTTTTTCATCGTAATCATCGCCCAGTATTCGTTGAATAATAGATTGTTTCATTTCAGCATAGTTATCAGTATCAGTTACTCCCTCCGAAATAATGCGTTTTTTCTCCGCTATGTAAGCGGAAAGTAATTCAGAGTCATTGCATAATCTGTCACGAAAGATTCGAAATCGGATTGCCTCGTATGAGTCTTCATGAATGACATGAACATATATAAGAAAGGAAGTGTTATCATATTCAAATGTTCCCATCATTACTGGCCTTGTATCAGGAAACCTATTTCTAAATTCTTTGCCTTGTCTTTGAAATCCCATTGCTGAAAGTAGTGATTTAACGACATCAAGAGATTCCTTTGGATAGAGTGCCATCAAATCTACTACACCTTTGCCAGAACAGCTTGGTATAGCTGTACTGCCAATGTGTTCGATAGTCACTCTTGGTACGCATAATTCTATTTGTTTTTTCAAATATTTAGCAACTTCTGGAGCCCTATGATCGTAAGGATTAAATGTAGCCTGCGGTTTCTTATATGGGCCAATTATTTTTTCCATATGCTTAAACATATTTGTACTTTTTGAAAACCACTATTAGGTGCGTTGATGCCGAACGCTAACCGGCCGCGGTTAGCAAGTGAAACGAGCTATTCGCGGTCGGGTTGATAATGGGTTAGGGCGTAGCCCTATGCTGACCCAGCAAGTTTAAGTTCGAAATAGTCCAGTCCAATTCCAACGTCTGAAAGTTTTGACTCTGAAGCTTCTTTTATTCTTTGTTGGATGTCATATCTGCCGTAAAGCTCCTTAAGCTGTGCGCTTTTAGCTTCATCAATAAGCTCTTTATATTCGTATTTGTCGATAATTGGATATAAAGCTTCAACAACTTTATCATAAACATAATCTCTTGCAAGTTTGTCGCTGTTTAAGCTTCGATAATATTTAACAGGGTCGGAAATTTTCCAAACAGCACGGCTTTCCAATTGATGAACTTGCCTGTCTTTCGTCATTATCTCAGGCTTAATTTTCATTATGCGTGGCGTTTTAATCAAGTAATGTGCTTTATGTATGAAGGGGATTTTGAAGTATTCGCCGGAGACATTTCGAGCGGTGCCTGTTAACTCTCCAAATTGGGTAATTACAACTAGATCGTCATCATCAAGTGTATATCTCGCATTTTCATATGCAATGAAAGAGAGGATAACGGCACCTATGACTATTATGATGGCATTCTTTTTCATATTTTAGCCCTAACGTTTCAACTCAAAGACTTGCGGGTTAAAGGCAAAGCCTTTGGATTAATTTAACGGATGTTTACACCATGCACTTCGATTCAACAACGATGTCAGCAAGTCCCTTGCACCTAAAGGTAATGTTGGGCTAGGTTGTTTCAACATTTTATTATTGTGGAATAGCTACTTTCTTTCTACCCGAGAACCACAAATAACCAAATAATAAGAAATTAAGAAAAATAATTCCTGTTAAAATATACCAACTACGCTCGCTTGTAACTTCTGGTTCAAGTACAGCAAAACCAGGGTTATTAAGGTCATAATATACTGTAACAGGCTTGCCACTTGGGTATTTAAGAATGTATTTTTTGCTAAATGCCTTATCTTTTGAGCCTGTCGCTCCGAAACTAACTTGATTAGATTGATATTGCTTTCCATTGACATAATATTCATAGACAATATTGTAATGATAGGAAAGTCCTCGACTTGTTTTAGTGACTCGATTGGATTTTATTACTCGCCCATCTGTTTCAACCAAATCAAGTTTATCACTAAAAAATGTCCCTTTTAATTGATTATATTGCATACCCATGACAAATAAAACGAAGAGAGTGAGTAACCCTAATATTTTCATGAAAACAATATTTTGATTATCACTGTTAGAATTATCAAAATTGTTTTTCTTTGTCTTTTTACGTGCCACTATATCCTAATGGGTATTCATATCATAATAGAACAGGGGCTTGCAGGTTAAAGGCAAGGCCGCTGGATTAAATTAATTGTTTTTAAAAGCCACCCACTTCGATTCAACACCGTTACCGGCAAGTCTCTTGCAGTAAGTGGTTATACTTTTTTGGTACTCAATACCTTCCATGACATTAAAACAATTGGAGCAGAAAACCAGGGAGTACTGTAATTTTTAACATTCTCAATAATCACTTTTTGATTGCCAGGTTCAGCATGTATCCAATCACCATTGCCGATATAAGTTAGAACGTGTATTCCGTCACTCGTAACAGCAATATCTCCAGGCAGAACGATTTCATTGCCTATCTCCAGGATATTATCAAATTCTCCTTTTTTAATTGTGTTCCCACGATAGCCATCACGCATAGCTCTGGCTGAAGTATCGAACCACCAATGCAAAATTGATTCTCTAAGTGCCGTACCATTAAAACTGAATATTCCAAACTCTCTGTAAGTGTCTATCAGAGCTTTCCTCGGCAAGCCTGAGCAATCTATTCCTTGAAAGGTTTCCCCTCCCCATACATATTTAACATCTAAATAACTTTTAATATTGCGGACATAGTTTTTACGAAAATCTTTCTCATCAATCTTCGATCCAGTTGGATTTGCTATAAATAAAAACACTACAGCTATGATAACGGAAAATGCGCATAACAAGCTCTTCATCTTTCGTACACCAAGCAGCGAAGAAACAATAAATGTTATTCCTGAAATAATTAATGCCAGTCTCAACATCGCATTATTGATCGGCTGTACCCAAAACAGAAAGAATAGGATCAATGAAATAATGGAAATGGCAATGAACGCAGGGATTCTTATATTCATTTTAAGTATAACGCTAACCAGCCGCGCAAAATGTTGACTTCAAATCAGACTGCGTTTTCTGCGGTCTGGCAGCAGATGCTTATGTGCTGATGTTTTTAATGTATTCATAATTGTCCGCATCACACTCAAACACTGAGTCTCTTAAATAAAAGAGATAATGTTTATTAGCTTCAGCAGGGCTGATGATTTTCCAGTCGTCTGGGCATTTGTCAAGAAGCAAATCCCCTTTGACCTCATAAAACTCGCCCCACTCAGGAGCAAGTTTGCTAAAACGGCATTGCCCCATATACCAGCCTTCATCATTTACTGAGCCTAAACGCCAATGACTACAACCATAAAACCGTATTGCAGCTCTTTGTTCTTCCTCATACCCTTCATATGCCCATGGATTAACATAGAAAGAAAGCTCAACATAATCTGGTTTTACCTCTACTTCTTCAGATGGCGCGTTTGGTTCAGCATTCCAATCTTTATTTAAATGTATAAACTCTGTTTTCATTTCTTTTGCATATAACGAATCTGCAGGAAAACTCAATTTAATTTAAAAACCTTAAAATATCGGGGTGCCAAAATGATTCCTCGTACCGGGATCATCCAAAACAGGCCATAGACGGAACTCCTTTTTTTCGTAAAATCTACCGATTGAGTAATCCTACAGCTTCAAGGATTGAATTAACCGGCCGCGGTTAGCAAGTGAAACGAGCTATTAGCGGTCGGGTAGCATGTGGTTAGCAATGAACTTCAAAATGAAAGGCCAATCTTTTTGGCACCAACTTCAATTGCCGACAATATTCTAGCTTTTTCTGTGCCTCCAGTTGCAGAGTTAATCGCCTTATGAGCTTTTTTAAGATCAATCCCATCATGGATAGGAGACTCCAACGCTGTAAGGATATTACTCTGTGTTTTTTTAGGCTGTTTGGAAAATGACTTAATAAAGTAGTCAGGGTACTTTATTGCCACTGTGTAAATAAGTTCATTTACCCACTCTGAAAATTCCATGCTGGAGAGGCAACCGCTATTAACTGAGGATAACAGTGTGCTAGTTTGTTTTTCATCTAGGGCATTAAGAGACTTCTCAACGGCAACTAATGTCTGACTACAATTGTCCAGCGTCTCTGAATTTTGAGCGAATACAGGTGAAGAGATAACAATAGATATCAGAATAAAGATCTTTTTCATAATATATCTCCTTTATACTGCTAACGAGTCTGTAGGAAAACTCAAATTTAATAAAAATTTACAAAAATATATTTTTTTCGATTTCCTAACATACTGATTTTATTGAATTAAATATTTGTCATTTTTGTAGTTTTTCCAAAAAAAACTTCAAAAGGGGTTTTCCTACAGCTTCAACGATTTAGCTAAGGGGCTAGCTGAGGCGCCCCAAAAGCGGATTTAAAATGTTTAAGAGACTACTTTCAAAAATTGAAAATGCGTGTTTGCCAGTCCCGTCTTGAGCGCCTGGTTATAAGCCTTACTCAGCTTGTGTTTTTACGATATTTATTAAAAATAATCGGTTCCTCACAAGTGCTGAACTACACCAGACATTTACTGTATCTTCAATCAATACACAAGAATTTTCCTTGTCCTTTAGTTCTTCAACAAGTTCAGATTTAGCTTTTTCTCCTATGCCGTTCCAATCTTTGATGTTGATATTCTCTGCCCACTTTATTGCAGCGGTTCTTGCTGTGGATGCCTTGACTTGTACTATGGTACTTTGACCATTGTAATCAATGTGTAATGTAAATAATGACATTAATTGATTTTGCCTTATAACAATAACGCTAACCAGCCGCGCCAAGTTGCTTGTTTTTCAATTCAGACCGCCTTTTGCGCGGTCTGGGTTGAGCAGCAAGTTAGAACTGACTTACAGAGAGTCTATACCAGTGCCAACAATATAATATAGTGCAATAAATGCGTAAATGACAAAACCAATACAAGTCTGCAATCCGACAAGTAACAATCTCTTCCACAGAGTAATTAGAGGTTTTGTTGCGACGAATGCAAGCCAGAGAGCAATAGTACATAGTGCCATCTGGATTAAAAACCACAATAATTCGGGGATACCGCCTGTGCGTATAGTCCCATCTTGTATCCTTAGTAAATGATCAACTCCCATTTCAAGCGCAAAGCCACCAAAGAATATAAGCCACGCAATTATTTTTTTTTCATTTTCGCTCTAACGTAAAGCCAATCGGCCAAGCCGGAGCCATTGGAAAGAGCCAATGTGGGTGTACGGTCCGGCTTACAGTCTGAAATTTTTCCTTGACTTTATTCACCTAAAGGTAATGTGGGATTAGGCCTCAGCATGAGACACCTTATTTTTTAAAGCATTAATAAAATCATCATGGTTTCCATGAACAATTGATGCTTTAGGCAGTACATGTGCTTGAATCTCATTCAAATAAACAAATGAGTAAGCATCTTTAAGCACAATAGGGCCAACAGAATTCCACGGTGATTTGGTTTCATTGAAATCTGTCTTTTCAATGAGACCATCTTCTTCAATTCTCAATTCATGATCGCAAAGAACGGACTTCATAAAGTCACTATTTTGTTGGTTTTTTAAATTCCGTACTTGCCACCAACGAACATAAAAAGGATACAGTGTAAAGCAAATGGCAGCAATGAGAAAGCCAATCAAAGCTAAAAATATGCTGTTATTTAAATAGGAAACATATGAAATTCCCGCAAAAACGCCACCAGAAAACCATAAGTTGCTCTTGAGAATTTGTTTTTTAACTTGTCGAGAGTTCTTATATTGGTATTCATTAAAGTTAATCAAATCGGTTAATTCATTTCTATATTTGATATTCATTCACCTATTTATTATTTCTAAAGAATTTTTACAGATTCAAGTTTTGCTGAGCAACTGCCAGCATCTTCTTTTTTATATAGCGAGTTAATGAAGCTAAAAGAGCTAAAACAAACACTGAAAAACCGATAAATTTAACCCAAGAGACTTGATATATCCCATACATGCCAAATTGCATTACAAGTAACATAAGAATCACTGTTGCAGACCAAGCTAAAAAGGAATGATAAACCCATTTTTTTAGTTTCCATAAGCCTAGAGTAGAAACTAAAGCTGTTCCGCCATAAGAAAGTGCTATGAATGCCATTAAAGTTGAGCCATTATTGGAATTTAATTGGATTACAGCGTTGCCAAAGCCTGCAATTGCAAGCCAAGCTAAAATAAGTGCCAAAATTGTAAAACCAACGGGTCGTTTCAAAACACTCTCCTTCAATTAATTAATAGAGGGACACATCCCAATAAAATCCAGGACGGTTAATCTTCCTTTTTGGGGCGTCCTTTTCCTCTAAATACCAGCTTCCGGCCAAGTAGTTTCGAAAGCCTATCAATGAAAGCCAAGTCCCCTAGTGGGTGTCCAAGAAGCGTTTTCTTCCGAATTTCTCCGACTTCTTCATCACGACAATCCTCTGCTATAAACTTTTTGTAACTATCCCTTTCTCCTTCTTCAAAAAATGGTTCATTGATTACAAAGTTATCTTTCCCTGTTAAGTGATAGGATGCGCTGGAATAAGAATAGTCAACAGCTTTGCTTACTATCTTTGCACGTACAGGATTATTCTCAATATATCGGCTGACAGCCCAGAGATATGAACCTCTATCAACGACACTCGAATAATAACGACACTCCCATAGACGGCCTGTTCTGTCGTTTTTTTTATTAAAATATTGTGTATAGCATAAGGCTACACCCTGCATCATTTTTGCCAGTGATTTTTCTTCCTTCGGATTTAGAAGCAGGTGCACATGATTTGTCATAAGACAGTAAGATAATATTGATGTATTGGTTCGCTCTGAATAACGTTTCAGCAACTTGAGGTAAAAATACTTATCATCATCATCGAGGAAAACATTCTCTCTGTTGTTTCCTCTTTGAATGATGTGATGGGGATATCCATATCCAACTATTCTTGCGACCCTTGGCATGGTCGATTTATATCATATCAATCTGTTGCTGTCAATTAATTGGGATGTGTCCCTGTTAATAATAGAAATAGTAGCCCTGCTTTTTTGCTGCCTTACTCAACACCTACTTCTGAAGAGCATGGGTAACAAGCCCTGCAATGGAATCAGCCAGGTCTTTAAAATTGAACTCGACTTTGATATTTTCCTCTTTCCCCATAATTCGCAGGTCCATTTCAAGGGACACACTGCCGCCGTCAACGGCGGAGAGTTCACCTTCAAAACAGACCTTCTTCAGATCAAAGATCCCGCCAAGACCATAATTGGCTATACAATCAGCGGCCTTTGCCCCTTCTTTAACGGTTAGTTTTACACCTTCAAGGACGATTTTACCGGCTTCGAGAGCTCCTCTTGCCGTTTCCTTGGCCACGATGAGCCCTGCAACCCTGGGATCAAGATCAACAGGTGTGGTATCGATGGCAGTCTTTGCGGCATCTATGGATTTTTGCGCGATTGTCAAACCTCCCTGGGCCGTTTCTCTCAAGGCAATGGGGCCGGCCACCCTGGGGTCAGAGTCAGGGGGAATAAGGGACAGCCCATTCTTAATTCCTTTCAGTACCTCTTTGGCGGCTTTCAGGGCAACTTCCGCGCTCTTTTGTCCAACAATAAGCCCGGCCACCCTGGGATCGGAATCAACAGGTATAAGTTTAACCCCTTTCCGTACTGTACTGAGCACTCCTTTAGCCACCTTAAGGGCTTCTTTGGAGACATCTCTGGCCACATAAAGGGCCCCGATCTCAACATTGGCGCCCGCGCACTTTGCTGCCCATTTTGGGTTATACCACTCCTTCTTCATTTTCTTTTCATATTTCTTAATGTCGGACTTTTTCCTCTTAATATCATCGTTAAGGTTATTAATCTTTTTTCTGGCAGAGTCTATCTTTTTCTCTGCTGACCGGATATCACGGGTCGCCTTCTCCTGTTCGCCTTTAACCTTTGTTCTCATAGCGGCTACCTGATTTTTAAGGCCCTTTACATCCCTTTCAGCGGCAGATACTTTATTCTCCGCATTTTTCAGATCTCTCTGGGTAGCGGCGCGTTCTCTTTTAATAATATTTCTCTGTTTGCTTATTTCCCTGTTTAACTTGTTCACGTCGTCACGGGCTTTTTTCAGGTCCTCTTTGGCTTTGTTAAGCTCTTTCTTATGGACCTCACGTTCAGACCGTACCTGTGCCCTGGCCGATTTAATCTGACTATCCAGCTTTTCCACTTCTTTTTTGGCTTTATCCACCTCTCCCTGGGCCTTGGTTAACTCTTTCACAGCGCTTTCGGCCACTTTTTTTATCCCCTCCCGCACATTCTCATTAAGATAAGAAATGAGATCATTTTGCAGGGAGGCCCTGATCATAAATTCTCCCGACTGAAAAATGTCTTTCCCATTCACATCAAGCTCTGCCTGGAAAAGATCAAATATCTTACCGACAACAAGAAAGCGGAACCCTTTATCTGAAATACTAATATAGGTGGCCTGTTTCAAGCCCAGCAGAGAGACTGCGCAGGCTATTGTTAAACTGGGCGTACTGCTTATACGCAGATCGAGTTTAAGGAGGGGGTCTTTTTCTTCTCCCGCTCCGGTGAGGGCGAATATATCTCCTGCTTCGATGCTCTCCATTTTCCCTTCAACAAATATTCCTTCCATATAATCGATAGTAGCATTTATACTTCCTTCCCAGTCCATGATTTCAAGCTTGCCCTTAACGGTTATACCGGACTCAAAGTATATTTCTCCAATCCGTGTAGCCGCAGGCACAACATGGACCTTAACATCTTCCAGCCCTGTATCTTTTAATACTTTCTTAAGATCTTTCGCACTTCCTTTTACCTTGGGGTCACAAAAGGCGGACAGCAGATCTGCCAGCAAAAGCTGATCAAATGAAACAGCAAGCATACTCTGAGTAGGATCAGCGGCATTAAAGGCGACAGCAGCTCCCCCCTCAACTTTGCCAATCTTCATGCGCCCCGCCAGGCCGATAGAGGGGAGCCCCTGAAAACTGATTCCAAGTTCAATGGCAACATCGGAAAGGTTGAATCCTTTGGCCCCGAAAGCATTTTGCCAGGTCCCTTTCATGGTGGCGGCAAAAGTGGCGCCATTAGGCATTACACTGAGCGCTCCCATAAAAGCAAGGTCTTCCTCGTTGACCCTGGCTACAACACGGCAAATGGCCATAAATTCCGGAGTTGTTCCCCCGGGAATAATGCGCAAACCGATTTGGCTCATGGTCACATTTTTGGCCAGCTTCATCTCTCCGGCCACACTCCCTTCAAGCATGAACTTCCGGGGATCTTTCCCAATGGCAGCCTGCATAACGATCGTTTCAATGCCAAGGAGTTTATCAAGGCCCGTATCTTTAAGAGTCATCGTTCCCGCAAAATTGAGGCCCTTCGACAGTTGTAACTTTGCGCGGGGCATATAAACCCTCTGGAAATTGAGGGGACTTCCTTCCAGTGATGAAACAATAAGTGCGGCATTGCTTAAATCCATGGAATCGAGACATTTAAAGGCCTTATTCACATGAGAGAACTTCCATTTTTTACCAGGCTTTAAACCGACCCCGGCGGCCCATTTCCCCTTTTTGCTTTTGCAGAGAATAACCTCAACAGCGTCGAAAGGCCCTGCGGCCGATGCAATGGAAAAACCGGGGAGGTTCGGCATAAGGCTGATGTCCACATTTTTCATGGTAAGATTCAAAAAACCGGAAGGCATGGATATGCCCCCGTCAGCAACAAAACCCTCTATCTTTTTATAGACCGAAGCAAGATCGATTTCCTCATATTTCCCTTTTAAAAGTAAATTGCCCGGCAGAATTGACGCCACATCAAGCTTTAAACCAACCACCTCAGCCGAAGCGATTAATTCCCCCTTTTTTACATGTTCTCCCTTTTTAGCTCCCGGCCGGGAGCTAAAAGAAAACCGCATGTTTTCAACAGAAACCATACCCGGAATGAGATCCCATTTCTTTTTCGCCTCTCCCTTAAATGCAAGAGACTTGTTTCCGGGGTTTGCCTCAAGGAACAGGCTGTTCAGATTGATGGCAGGCATTATGTCAGGGAGGGGAAAGCTTTTGGGTACAAGTGATTCGAGAAGGGCCTTCAGATCCATTGAAAAGCCTTCTCCTGTGAAAGCATTTATTGAGAATCCCGGGGAATAGGCGCTTACCCTCAGTTTTTTGGAATCAAGGAGCAGGTCTCCCGCGATGGCCCAGTAAAAATCCCTCTGCTGTTTTTTGAATGGAAAGAGGAGAGTGAGAAGGATTTTAGTGTTATCAATAGAAATCTTGTTTTCAATAATCTCCCATTCTTTCAGGAGGCTGAAACCTGTCTTAATACTAAAAACCTGCATCTTTTTGGGCATAATCGTTACACTGATTTCACTGAGCCCTATATTTTTTGTAATATCCGGGCCTTTTCCTATTGAAGAGGAAATATCGACACCGGGGAAAATTTCGGCCAAAGCCGTTAAATCATTAAGGGGCAGGTTTTCAGGTCTTGCCCGGAAAGTAAAAAAATCTCCGCCTATGGGAAGCAGGGAGGAAAGCTCAATTGTTTTTTCTCCTGCCTTAACATTGGCAAAAAGCCAGGGCTCAGACCGGACATTTTTTGCGCTATAATCTTTCCTGAAATCTTTAAGCTGGAAAAAAGGCTCATGTAGATTAAATGGCCCTATACCGGCTTTTTCTCCCAGAGGAACTTTTAAATTTGTATGCAGTACATTTTCCTTCTTTAAAATAGTCCCTGAAACAGGGAGGTCCTCACCGGCATTTAAAAGGGTGGCGAAACTTTTAAGCATGCCCATTCCTGAAAGCTTCCCTTCGAAAGAAGCAAGGGGATAAGTCGTGCTTGAGGGCTGGAAAGTCAATCTCCCTTCAGAGAAAACAAGATCTGAAAGGAGAGGGCCTTTTGTTTTTTCTTTAGTCTTATAAAATTTCCATCCCTTAGGGACCGATAAATCAATGTAAGCCTTTGCCGTGGCCCCTTTTCCTTTATATAAAAAAGTAATGTTGTATAACATGCGGCCGAAAGCGGCATTGTCCTCATTTTCCTTTAATGATGTGTCGGAGATGAGAGACTCATAAAGTTTTCCTTCTGCTTTCAAATCCCTATCTGTAGATTCGACTTTAGAGATCTTCAGCTTTTTTTCGCCAGGCCCCAGAAAATCGATTAAGAGGTCATGAACATTTTTGTCCAGCTGGAATCTCGATAAGGACAAGGTTTGTTTGGTCTTGTAACTCTCTAAAAGGTCTTCCATCGCCATTACAAGCCTCCTTCAGGTTTACTTAAGAAAAAACCTTTCAGCGGGGGGGGACGGTACCTTTTATTACATGCTGAAAGGCATAAAAATAATCAATTAGGATTGTCAATTTCTTTGTTTGGACATTGCCAGGTGCGGGGTGCCTTTGTTTTAACTGCTTGAAAATTTCGTCTTTTCTGAAGACAGTTGGCGTCGTTATCATCAGCCATATAAACTTTACCTTCTTTTGGGAAATAGAGAATATCCCCGGGATTGTATCCTAAAGTGTTCATCACACCGACTATTCGCTGTTGTTGAGTAACAAGAAAAAGAGACTTTGTGGTTACCTGTATACCTTTTGGTTGAAGATACTTTACTATATAATCATCCATTTTTTCATCCATGAATTCCTTATCACAGCCCCCTTTCTTGTCAAAAAACATTGTCCCGGCGCCTAACCACAGATCAATCTTCTCACTTGCAGCCCCCTCTGTTATCATGGCGAGAATGGTTAAACATGCTCGTTCATAAAGCAGCTTTTGACTTCTTTTATAAGTATGTACATGAGCAAGGCACCCCTTGTTTTCACTGTGAACAACGACAGTTAGACAGGGCCCGGCTCCACATGTGAAAAGTGCTTTTTCATCGGAAAAGCTCCAATAATTGGTATCAACATCATAGCAATCCTCGAAATTATAATTAGCGGGAATAGCTTTCTCTGTTTTTATTGCCATAATCTCTCCCTCCTCTCTATTTTAGTGGGCTAACAGTTACTTTTATACCTATTGTCTGCACTATAATTAATGAATAGCATAACCGTTTCAAATGTCAAAAAAATATTGCCTCTTCACGCTTTTTCTTTACTTTCTTGACATTCAAAAATGCAATAAATTTCTCTTTATATGGCATGTCAGTCTGTACGCCAACTTGAGGGATCGCTTATGATTCAACAAATCAAACAGTATTTTTTCGCAGCATCATATATTCCCGGAACCTTCCAGGGGGTAATAATGGGTGATTATTAAAATAGCAGGGATAAAAAGCAGATCTCTGTGGGAGAAAAGGGAGTTTTTTTAGACTTTAAAGGAGAACTTTAACTTTTTCCTTGACTGCTTGCGCCTAAAGGTACTGAATTGTTACAGGCTTTGACACCAAAAATAATTCGAAAAACCAATATAAGTACAATAATGTCTATTGAACAAATAATAATAGAAGGCCAAGGGTTAACAATTATTCTGACAGTCCCTTCAACTGCTTTCGGAATAGGAACATCAGGAGCAGAAAAATAGCTAATTGCATCGTATATTCTCTTTAAAATATCGATAGCAATGATTGGCGCAATAAATCTTATTGCACGTATCTTATTTTTGAAAATAAAAGCCCCACCAATTATGAATAAACCAGGGATTAGAAAATCGAAGAAAAAGAGTTGAAAAATAGACCAAAGCCCTTGCCCATCAAATGCATTAAGGTTACTGCGCAGTAAAATATAAAAGAGAGGGGGCTTGAAGAATACCTGCCCATCAAATACATCAACACTGTTATGCAGAATAATGTAAAGGCCCGGAAGGATTGTAATAGCGCCCACTATTTTATACATTTTATTGTTTTGACCTATCAACTCGTTCCCAAGCTCCAGCCTGGGAACAAAGACCGCGCGCACCCTACCTGGCTTCATAAAAAATATTTTAACCTTATAAGCTTTAATAGTTCATATATAAGAAAAGTTGCTGCTAAAGTAGCGATAAATATAGATAACACCATCTTTGCAGTACCACAATCTCCTGATGCAGTACCAACCGACCATGCTGGGTGTATGACTAATAACACAGCCATTAATATAAATATTCGAGTAGTAGCGCTTTTGATTCTACGGCTATATTTAATCAGTATAAAATATATGCCTATCGTAGCGAAATGTACTGCAAACAATACCCAAGAGAAAGTAATAGCATATTGTAAAGCATTAGCAGCCCCGGGACCGCTGCAAGCAAACGAAATATCATGAATGAGTATTAGTGTTATGAAAACAAAGAGAATTCTCATATTTTAGGTTCAACGACTTGGGTAAGACGCGTGCGCTGTTTGCGCGTCGAGCTTGATCCGCCTGTTAGGTGTTTTTTCCATACTTTAATATATTCACTAATTTACTTCTTACAGTTAGAAACAGCTTTTTTGTGGGACTATATGACTCCCACCTTTCTTGAGCCAGCTTGTCAAAAGCATCTCTCAAGCCAATATACTCAGATAATGCAATTGGACCCATATAGGGCTCAATTGCGTGTGTGCCAAATGACTTATGAGAAGAAATAAATAAAATACTCTCTATAAAGCCAAGATCTAAAACCTCAATTACTTCTTCGCTTCCGTTTTTATGAATATATTCACATGCGTTAAATATTTTTTTAAAATCATCAGTCTTTCCTTTGGATAGCTGATCTACTACATAATGCGCAAATACTGACATATCATTATAATAGCCGCGTTCATCATCCTCATCCCAGAACTCAATATGTTCTTTCCAGTACGGTTCAATTTCATCGCAGCTATCTTTGATTAAATTTATGGCATCAATTTCGCTTAATTTTTTACACATAACGAGTCCGTAGGAAAACTCAATTTAATTTGAAAACCTTAAAATATCGGGGCGCCAAAATGATTCCTCGTACCGGGATCATCCAATACAGGCTAAATATGGGACTCATTTTTTTCGTAGAACCTGCCAATGGAGTAATCCTACAGGTTCAACGGCGGAAGTAAACAGCGGCGTTAGCCGTCCACTTGACTGAATTGTTATGTGATATTATCGAAGTCTAGTCTGTTAAATAAAAGGTAATGTTAGTTATTACTCGAACATCTTTTTCTATCTTATTTGTATCACCATATTCTTCTCCAGCATCACGGATTCGAAAAATCCCCTGTCTTGCACTACGAATGCTTCCAACATTTACTCCAGCATTTTCAGCGAATTCTTTAGCCGCGATCCGGGCATTATGTGTTGCCTCTTTTAGCATATCAGGTTTAATTTCATTAAGTTTAGTAAAACGATAGGCTGGAGAATTGTTTTCTATATCAATGCCTTGAGCCATAAGTTTATTCACGCTTGCACGTGCTTTTGAAATAATTTCAACATTACCGGTTTCTACACGAATCGAACCAATTAATTCATGTTTCTGGTCTACCAGCCGCTGATTTTCATCACGAAATTCTTTGTACTCATAGTCTAATATGCCAACAGTTATTTCATCGCTGTCAAATCCATTTTGTTTTAAAAGGTCAACAATTGTGGCCTGATTTGTTTCAGCCAGTTTATATAATTTGGGAATTTCATTACGTGTTTTACCTGTAATGGTAAAATTTATCTTCCAGTTTGCCCTGTCGGAGTTAACCCTTCTTTCCGCCAAACCTTTAACCTCCGCAGTATTTAAAGCAACTTTAGCATTGTACATCGTTTGCCCAATAAAATAGCCTCCCACTGAAATCCCAACAGCCAAAAACATCCCTAGCAAAAGTAGCCCGATTTGATCTCTATTAGTCATCTTTCTTCCTCCTTATATTGATACTTAGTATACATTACAAGTCTGTAGAAAAACTCAATTTAATTTATAAACCTTAAAATATCGGGGTGCCAAAATGATTCCTCGTACCGGGATAGTTCAGCACAGACCATATATGGACCTCATCTTTTTCGTAGAATCTACCGATTGAGTAATCCTGCAGCTTCAATGATTTCAATCAGGGGCTTGCGGATTAACGGCAAAACCGCTGACTTAAATTATTTGTTTTTAAAATCAACCAATTTCGATTCAAGACCTCTGTTAGCAAGTCCCTTGCAGTGCTTTATTAGAGCTGCAACATTTGACTGAATAAGTATGTCACTATCATAAGTAAAATCAATGAAAGCCAGAGATATGTCGTGTACTTTTTGTTATGTGGCTTTTCTGTGCAAAATAAGTGACCCAAAATAGTAAAGCAAAGTTCTGGTGTATATGCAAAACTTAATACTATACCTATCATTGATACTATAACAAATGGCCAAATTGTAAAAATCCTGTATGACCAGAAATCAAAAAATAAAAGAGGAACAATTAGATATGTTAATGAAATCGAAACCGAGAAAATGAAAGCCGCATATATTTTGTCTATGAGATTTATTTTCTCTTTATTCATTGAGTTGCTACCGGATAGGTCAGGGGCATTACTCTCTACTCTACCTATTTTCCTATTTTACGGTTATGTGCAGCACCTATTTTGACAGAACAGCATAATGTTCTTCTGAATCAACAAATTTTATCAGCCATTGTTTTTTAGGTATAAGTTCCCTGATGGCAACTAAGTTCTCTACATAAGGATAGAAATCTTTTTTAAATAACTTGTGCTCATCTTTATCACCATTCAATATGGCTGAAGCGACTATTTCACCATGGATATCTATAATTGATAATACAGACTCGACCTTATATTCTTGACTTGAGTAGATTGTTAGAATTCTCTTGTCTTCAGGATGCCACGATATCAGAGTATCAATGCATTCATCTCCTGGACAGCCAGTTGAAAAATTTTTTTTATTTTTCAAATTGAAGAAGTGGAAAGTATAATTCCACGTACCGCAGCAACCTGTAAATTCTGGCGTAACAAGCAGGTCTGGATTAGCTTTAAGAGCATATCTCGGCATATAAACTATTCGATCAATGCTTTGACCTTCATAACTGTACACCTCAGTTATGTCACTGTCTTGGATTTGTTCAGAATAAAGGATAGCTTTACTATCTGGCAAATTTACGAAAGTTTCACGCACACCAATAGAAAACTCTTTACCATTTTGAGAGAAGTAAATAGCACTATGACCTTCTTGATCAGTATTTACTATGTCGCCATCTCTACCGTTTGTTAAGCGTCTGAACTTTCTTGCCAAACTAGACTTATTATGTTTTTCCGCAATCTTTCTGATTTTTTGAGAGCCAAATTCCTCCACATAAGATTCGACTGTTTGTCTGTTCAGCTGTATTAAAAAATCTTCAAAAGGAGGAAAGTTTGGGTGGAAAAGCTCTCCATTTACTTCACGAGAGTTAGTCGGTTTAATTTTTTTTATTTTCTTTATTTCTTCTGTTTTTTTGATAATTTTAACATTTGATAACTGAATTTCTGTCAATAGGTTATCATGATACCTGGGATTAACTTTGTACCAATCTTTGCCATGGAAATAACTGGAAAGATCTTTGCTTTTAAATTTCCGTCCATATCTGGCAAAAATAGAATTCCGTATTATGCGCAGATTTGTTTCAGAAAAAGTTATTAAATCGCAAACATCCAGCCTTTTATTAAATGCATCATGAGCAGTTTCCTCAAAGGAAGTTTTATTTGAATTACAAAGGTATATTTTATCTGACACCGCAGCACTGGATGACGTTGCTAGAGAGGTAAAAAATAGTGCAGCGATTATGGTAGCAAATATTTTCATTTAAAATTTCTCCGAAATTTTATTCAAGACAATTCAAGACACAAAATGATTCAACTTAGGGGCTTGCGAGTTAAGGGCAAAGCCTCTGAACTTATTTAACAATTTTTAAAACCGACACATTCAAATCAAACGCAGTGTCAGCAAGTCCTATTGCAGTGCAGGGTCATGTGTTTTTATTCTTAAAGTAATCTTTCGAGCTTTTACCAAAAGCAAATGAAAACAGCCACCAACTGAGTAGACCAGCTATCACGACCCCCAAAAATAAGTTTGGGTAAAATGCATCAGGATTTGATTTATTAATAAATGGAATAGAAATAAATGCGATAATGAATAATCCAATCGGTAAGGAACAAAATGCTCTACTCCATCTGCGAACTCTAATTAATCCGTACAGTCCGACAGAAAATAAGCCGGGGAATATGAGTGTAATATGGATGGGAGTATTGAATTTTGATACTGAGTTCTGAGCAGACATTATCCCAACCATGATAAACAAACCGTACAGAACGATACCTGCAACATGGGATGGAGGTTTCTTGAATTTTACTTTTTCCATTTGATCTCCTTCACATAACGACAGCATCAGCCCCTTGGCAGACTGCAGAGTGAAGCGACGCGGGATGCCAAGTCGGTCTGCATGCACTTCCTGGACTATGGTGTTGTTTTTTAATTGATTTATTGATTATGCCAAAAAACTTTTAAAGTTCCTTAAGGTATTTTTTGATATAATCAGGTAGCTTATTCTCCTGCCATTTTTCAATATTGAAGATCTGAGTCTTAGATCCGCCCTTGCCATCATACTTTGGTTTTGCCACCTTGGGTCGTTGATCATCATTAAAATAAGTACCTGCCTTTGTTGTTATAGGTTCAGCTTTCATTTCAACAGGATCTATTTTTGATGCAAAGTTAACCCACCATGGGATGCTATCCAAAGCATATTTTTTTCCCTTTAATTCTAATATTAAAAAACATTCATAACTATCTATTCCATCAATAAAAAATAAAGTAGGTTTTGGGGATAGTTTTGTCTGACTTCCATATATGTTACACAACTTAGACTTTGGAGTATTCTCATAGGGACCAGTCCACGGGGCATCATTAAAATCGTAAATATCCGACGTCCATCCCATTTCATCAAAATCCAAATCAGATGCTTCCGTTTTTGCATACCAAAAATCATCATCTATATCGTCATAAGCCGGTACATCTGTGATTTTCTGTACAATTTTTTCTTTATTTAAATGATAATAAAATCTTTCCGAAGAATAGATTGTATTAGTAAATCCGATATTTATAATCTTAGAACGAAGACCTTTTGGAATATTCACTTCAACCCCGAAAATTAATTTTTGGCTGCCAACTTGTACACAGTTAGTTTGAGAGTTATAATACTTTACTTGAATTAAGTTGAGAGTCTTTTTTGGTTTTCCGCTTGTGTATTTTTCATCTTGACCTAGCTTATGCTTCCACTTCCATTTAACTAAATGGCCATCAATATTTTTTTGACACATACGATTTATCCTTTCATTTATAATTCTATTTAAGATAGAAAAAAGGGGGCAACTTTCTTTTTTTCTCCGGCGGACAACTTCCTGTCCTTGACGCTATTCCGGAGTTGAGTAGTAAGGTCAACCATATCTTTGATGTTTCCCATTATAATCTTCCTACCGCCGCAAATCAGCCGAGCAGTAAGGAGCGACAGCGACTGAAGGTGTCGGCTGGATTTGCCCTGTTATACCTATATTTCCTTACTCATTACTGCCACCTGCATTCCAAAATAAACAGGCCTTTCAATTGTTTCCCACCCTTGATGCATATAGAATTGCTCTTTATCAGGAGTATGAAGGTAAAGCGTTTTTACACCTAACTCTCTTGCTTTAGTTTCTGCATGTTTTACTAGAGTACGACCAATACCCTTTTTTCGGTAATTTGGTAAAACGTATAGTGTTCCAAGCCAATGATATAAATGCTTATGGGTTGTCATTTCTTGTATTTTAAGACTTACAGTACCCACTGGCACAGATCCCATCAGCGCTACAAGAGCCAGAGGGAAATTATTTGTGTTTAATCTGTCAGACATTTTTGCAATCTGTTCCTCAACAGATTGTATTCGATACATCTCTCCCCAGTAATCATATACCCATGACGCCAGTACCGGAATATATTGGGGATTGCGTGATAGGTATACAATTGACACTTGCTCATTCATTTTATTTATAACAGATCAGTCTAAAGTTTTCTGGAGTTTTCTCGTTCCCAAGCTCCAGCTTGGGAACGCAATTGCAGTAAAAGCTCTGCTTTACACCCCATCCGAAAACAAGCAAGCGCTTGAATATACCAAACCTGTTTTGTTGATTAGTTTAGACCGCAATAATAGAAAAAGAGAAACCTCCCCTTTTCTTTTTCTTTTTTCATCCGACGACCTAGCACACTAGCGAGTGATTTATTAAGGTGTCAATTCAAATCAGACAGTCGTTTGCCCATCTGGAAGCGTTTTGTTAGCCCGATTTTTTATCTCTTACCTTCAAAATTAGTTTGTCTAATTTTTCCTGAGCCTTATTTAGCGCTCTTTCATTGCTCGGAAGAAATACATTTTTTATCCAATCTTTGTGAGGTGGTAATATCTTTCCGTTCCTAACCTTGTCAACAAACAATGGACGAAACCCATGCCAGTCTGCGTGCTTTCCGCTTTCCAGATACTCTTTACCTTTGGCAATAGCGTCTTCAAGATGTTTGATGCGATCAAGAATGGCCTTCTTCTTTGAGTTCATAACTGTCACGTAATCTTCCGGGCTAACGAGTCTGTAGAAAAACTGTTTTGCCAAGGGAGGTTTATCGAGGGAGGAACAGATTTTTCATAGTTTTGTTAAAGATTACATTCTATAGTTAGTATCGTAGGATGGGTGCAACGAAGTGAAACCCATCGTTCTTAACTTTTACTTCTAAGGCTGACCATTTGAAATCATTCTTAAATATTTTCATTCAAGAATCAACTGGTAATGTCAATCAACGATACAGTGAAACAGAAACTTCCACTTAACATAAAATGATGGGTTTCACTTCGTTGCACCCATCCTACATTTGCTGTTGGGGGCAGTAACCATATTCAATGCATAAGTAAGTAGTGTTTTTCTTCTTTCAAGCAAATTAACGGCAAAAAAGTAGCTGGTACCATTAATTATTTGTCACCTGTAATTTGGCATAGTATAAAGCTTCAATCATTCGGCGGATGGCGCAAGCTTATCCGCCCTACTTGGCTTATCGATTGAATTAACTGGCTGCGGATAGTATTATTCAACTATTTTACGTACTTTTACTCGATATTCCTCGTCTGAAATAATGCCTTGATCTCTTAGTGTCTTTAATGCTTTGATCGCTTCTTCTGTTTTCCCATCATTGTCGAGTGACTTTGTGGTTATTTCAATCTGCTGTTTTGGAGTGACAGACTCTAATCCAAGATCAAATTTCAGGGCTGCATTGCCTGTGCCTTTCCATTGGCAAGGGTCAATTTGTTTTGATTGAGTCTGGCCTTGGAAATTTTTAGGAGGATATGCTTTTACCTCATACTTCCCAGATGCATTCATCCAACCGCCCGGTGCATTCATTACGCCAACCCACTTTTTGTTGCATTCCAAAATAATTGTTGTGGGAGTCTCTCCCATGCTCACACCATTGACGTCAATTTGTGATTTTGGCGGGTAACTTGTCACATTGTAAGGTACTTTCTTGGCTGAAGCACAGCCGAATGTTAAAAGACAGCCAAACATTATTATGAATACTTTCATTCCCTCTCCTTGGTTTACATACTTAGCAAGTATGGGTTATATTTTATTATATAATTTGTATTCAACATTCTTCTGCACGTAATCAAGAGATTTTATAATGGTTTTTTCTGGTTCATAACCTTCTTCAAAGATCTCTACCAGGAATAATTTTCCATTATATATATCTTCTATCAGTCGTCGAATAGCTTTTTCACGAGTTAAACCATACTCCCTAGCTTCTATGTCTCCATGCGTATGGTAATCACCTTCTAATAATTGAATTGAATCTTCATCATCTTTCCAAATTGAAATTTCTAATATTCCGAAGTTATTTGGCAGTAGGACATGGATATCATCATTGACATATGAAAATATAATATTTCCCTTTTTTAGTTCATTTCCAATATTTTTTAGTGCTTTATTTCTCATAAATATAACGAAAAAATTAAACAGGTGCGTTAGCAATCTGATTGATGAAGGGTTAAGGGCTTAAACGGCCATTTAAACATTCAAAGTCCTTAAAATCATAAGCTTTTTTAGCTCGTAGGGCGTATAAGCCTGCGCCATACACCGCATGAAAAACTCCGGTTTATAAACCCTCAACAATGCAACACACCCATTTTTTGGGATAAATACCATACATCTGATCAATGAGAAGTCGCTTTCTTCTTTGAAGTAAATTAACGGTAAATAATAGCTAGCTCCATTGCTTCTTTGTCTGCCGTCTATAATTCAACATGGTGTAATACTTCAATCATACGGCGTATGACGCAGGCTTATACGCCCTACAGGGCTGCATTTGCATTGTCATGAAATTTTAATATAATTCTCAAATATCTTTTTAACGGCATTTGAGAGTTTTTGAAGAAAGCTCCACGCTATTTGTATATCTTCTTTTTCATATAGATACCGCCATTCAACGAAAGCATTAGAAATCTTGGTTAAGTCTTTATGGAACAATTCGCTATCTAAGCCGGTCTCTTCAATAATTTGCGTTTTACGCTCATGTTTTAAATCATTAAAGAGCTCGTGTAGTTTGTGACCGTATTTTGAAGTACCATCGTTCTGTAAAATTGCCTTCAAAAAAAGCTCTATCGAAAACGCTCTATTAGTAACCGCAGGCACAAGTAACCACTCTACTTGATTCTGACTTATTCGCTTTTGTTCTTCGCATCTTTCTGCAGCTAAAAAATAGGCATTTGCAGTTTCACTTATATTAACCATTCAAATATTTCTAAAAAAGGTATCTAAAGTTTTTTTGCATAACGCCCGTGCTCACTGGAGAGCGAACGAAGTGAGCGAATCTAGTGAAGCACATTGTTAGGCATCAGTTTCTGCAAGCTGTAAAAGCCTTTTTATCACCGAAGAACTTACAAAATGGACTAGTGAACTTGTTGCTGTTCCTCGCAATAACATACCCACAATCAAAGGAAATTGAATTTGTTGCTCGCCATTCATGACTGTTTTCAGGAAGAAAACTGGGCTTCCGCTTAATCCATCATAGTCCGATAGCCTGATCGTAGTGTCTATTTTGGCTGTATGGCAGTGCTGAGATAGGCTATTACCCTGATAAGTAGCCCGAATCACACTTCTCGTGTTTTTAATTGTACATGAATCAAAGTCAACAAAATTACTTTCTGAGGGATAACCAATTATCCAAAGTTCATCATTTCCTGAGAGCTCTTCGGCAGTCATTATCCCAGCTTCTATATCTTGCGCCGTCAATGGTGCGTCGCCATTTCCCTCAAATTCCGATAAATCAACACGTAGGGCATAGATATCTTTATAATCCTCATCGTCCAAACCTTCAGCCTTAATCAGGTAATTCTCATTAAATGGTAATGATATCCTAGAGTCATCAGCGGGGAATATTCTAAGCATGTCTGCTGCCCCGCCCATGTTGGTGATTACGTGCTTTGCTGTAATCCAATAATAATGATTAGAGTTTGCTAGTAGAAAAGAAGATCCCTTTCCCCAATACGGAAAATCAGGATTCTCTTGCTCAAATAATACAGGCCTGGCTACACCCTCAAATGTGTACATTTATTCAATGCCTAATAGGTTAGTCTAAAGTTTTTCTGGAGTTTAACAGAGAAGTTTTTATTTTGTAAATAGTATCGGTTTCTAAATTTATTTTTTTAATATTATCAACACTTCCTCCTCTGGATAACTACGGAAATCTGTAGTTATAAAGTTTTATTGATAATATTAAACAATGAACATACTATCAAATATTAGTTTTGTAGGGTGGGTTAAGCTCCTTTTAGCTATCAGTTTAATGCTGAAATAAAGTTATTTTTTAGAAATTCTCACACTATGACGTTAACCCACCACTTTTGAGGCTGTCGGTAACGAGGGTGGGTGGGTTTGATGTAGCGTTGGCATATTCATATATAAAAATTAATTCTAATAATTAGCTATCGGTAAAATTGAACGTAACCCACCCTACGCTACCTCAGTTTGGTGCAGCTAAAACCAGCGTCCAGTATGTTTTATAGTCAGCCGCCTCATTTACGACGCAGGCAGCCCCAATCTCGAAAAGATTTGCATTCATGATAGCTTCGCAATGAACAGGGCTATTTAGCCAACCATCTTGAACTGTCCCAGCCGCATCGGGACGGCCTGCAGAAATATTTTCTCGTGCATTCTGGAAACTATAGCCTGTAGCATTGATGCGAATTCCCGGATCTGAACCATCAGATCCAGTGTGACTAAAGAAATTATAATAGGCCATATCTCTGGAGTGTCTATCTGCGGCCTCGCGCAATTGCTCGTTCCAGGTAACAGTTGTGGTCGCGGAAAATGCGCCAAATCCCCCGCACGTTCTTGCCACTGCTCTTGCCTGATTCACAAGAAGAGTCATTTCTTCTTCTATTGGAGTGTCGAGTATGCATGCCCTTAAGGAATTGGGACCATCAAAATTGATGTTAGATGTATCTTCATCGCTTTCATCCGAACCGCAACCAAACAATATGGGAACAACTAGCAGCAATACAAAAATTTTCTTGCCAAAATCTATATACATCTGTAAATAACCTCTATTAGCTTATAAGGTTTAAATATTTTTTTAATTTGAATTCATCAAAGCACATAACTACAGAAATCTACAGTGATAAAGCTTTATTGATAATATTCAACAATGAATATAAAAAAACCCGAAACCGTCACCGGCCCGAGCTTTCTACTTTTTCCTTCAATATTTCCTTTTTCCCCATTTGCCTTTCCCTCAACGCATTTTTCTTATTTATATACTCTAATCATCTCTCCATGTAAATAGTTTTAACCCTTCCCAGCCTCCCCTTGCCAAGGGGAGGAGCGAAAAACCAGCCTTACTTCCCTTTCCGGGTTTCTTTCATAAAGCTCTTTTTAAAACTCTCATAGGCTTTTTGAACGTCATCATCTTTTAAAGCGCTTACATAAGTGCTGAGCATACCGACAAGACCGAGCTTACTGTCTTCCGGCAGGGCATGAAAGAGGTCGACAAGTTTTTCATCGACTATGGGAGTTTCACCACGGCCAACGTAATTGGCATCCTTGTTTTGATAAGCTTCCTCCCCGGTAAGAAGCCAGTTAATTGAAACACCCAACGCATTCGATATCTTAATCAGGTGCTCAGATTTGGGGATAACATTTAGGTTGAAAATTCTATTAAGTGCACCTCGGTTTAAACCTATTGACAAGCCCCAGGGTGTAGGCTTCCGGCTGCCAAGTTTCTCCAGTATTCTATCTTTAAATGTCTTTTCCATAAAAAAACATCCTTAACGTTGTTTTTAGCCTTGACAATAAACATCTAAATCGATACTATCGATGACTGAGTAATAACAGTCTGTAATTACCAGGCGAGCAATCAAGCACAAAAAGCAAAAGGCTGATGCTCCTGTCAATTCTCATGGCAGAAGTGCAGTCAAATCAACTTTCGATTCTATCTTACAGGCCTTACGAGGTCAACGGATAAAAGTATCTAAAAATCACAAGTATTATAAAAGTTTAATGGAGGTGGCAAAATGATGAAATATTTTAAGAAAAGGGTAGAGGCTCATGAGAAGGGGGAACAGAACTTTATAGCGCTCTCTGATTACGATGTGCTGGGAGAAGATCTGGCTATCATTTCCGCCATCTGTGATCAGTTTACCCTCTATACACACATCCTGACTTATCACCCCAACCCTAAAGAACATCAACGTATTGATATCGCCATAGATACTTTATGGGGACTGGGACAGGGGATTAATAATTTAGTCGAAGAGCTGCAAGAAAAATGTGAGGTTCTTGATGAAAAGTTTCATCTCCGCATAAAGGACGAGTATAAGAGGGAGGGGAAAGCTTCTAAAGGCAACCCACCAGACCTTACCGCTCCGGGCATAAGCCCTTGACAGGGAGGCTGTACTTCAACAAGCACAACTCTCAACCCCACTACTCGTTCCCAAGCTCCGGCCTGGGAACGAGTAGTGGAGTCGTTAAATATGATGATGATATGTTTCACAGGTATTTGTGCCATCAAAACATAAGTCCGACAGGTTTATCTTCTTTATTACCTCAAATATAAACACTACTGCTTCAAAAGCTTTTTTTTATTTTTTTTTTTGCTACAATGGGTCTTTTATCGAGGCTGAGGGTTTCAGTGTTCTCTTTAGCTCAGGGCCTCTTTTTTTTAGTCTGGAGCCCGCAAATTCATGTTACTGCCTTATCTCGATATTTTCTGCAAGGTCTATGAACTTCAAAGCTTCTCAAAGGCGGCAGCTTCACTATATCTCACCCAACCCACGGTAAGCACTCACATAAAGGCCCTTGAAGAGGAACTGTCTATTAAGCTCTTCGACAGGCTGGCACGCCAGGTAACACCCACAAAAGCAGGTGAACTTCTTTATGGTTATGCCCGAAACATAGAGAACCTGAAAAAAGAAGCAAAAGAGGCAATGGAGAGTTTTTCAGGAAAATTGAGGGGAAGTCTTCATATCGGGGGAAGCACCATTCCCGGTGAGTACCTGCTGCCTGAAATAATGTCAAACTTCAAAAAAAAATGTCCCCAGGTAATGACGATTCTGCAAATTGCCGATACTGGAAGAATAGCCGACAGGGTGCTCGAAGGTGAAGTTGAGGTCGGCCTTGTAGGGGCAAAGGGTGATGATAAGAGACTCGAAAGCAGGCGATTTATCGATGATGAACTGATTTTTGTGGCTCACCGTTCTTACCCTCATGAATCTCTTTCCATCGATAAACTGGGAACTGTACCTGTCATTGCCAGAGAGAGAGGGTCCGGTTCCTGGGCTTCTGTTGAAAAAGCGCTGGCGGCATTCGGTGTTAATCCTGAAAACCTCAATATCGTTGCAGAAATGGGTTCTACTGAAGCCCTTAAAAGAGGAATCAAGTCAGGAATGGGACTTTCTGTCCTTTCCACTATTGCCGTAAAGGATGACTTGTGCAGCGGATCATTGAAGGCGCTTAAGGTTGAGGGATTTCCACTCAAACGTTCTCTCTATGTCATTACCCACAAGAAACGTGCAAAAAGCCCCATATGTAAGGCCTTTCTTGATTTTCTGTCCCTTGACGCATAGTTTCTAAATCTTTGAGGCGTGGCTTCCTCAGCATTCAGCCGGTCTATGCCTTACCCTTAATCTATAGATAAAATCAATTTGAATTATAGTTATTTTTAATAGATAATAACTGTAATTCAATCTGGAGTTAAAAAATGATTATTAAAAAAACATGCGCTATCTTTATACTTTCTGCTTTACTGCTGGTCCTTGATTTTGCGCCGGTCCAGGCAAAAAGCCGCACCTTTGAAATGACCTACAAGGCAAAGATTGCTGAAATCCCTGCAAATGCAAAAAAAATCGATCTCTGGCTACCCTACCCTGTCAGCGACGAAGCCCAGCAAATACTGGATATGAAAATTGAATCTCCCTTCCCTGCTCATGTAAATTATGACAAGGAATTTGGAAACGGTATTCTCTACATAAATACCAAACCGGGGACAAAGTCTTTTGAGGTAAAAATGACTTTCCTGGTCAAGAGAAGAGAGCTTAGGCAGAAAAATCTTCCAAAAGAAGTATCCACTAAGCAGCTTGGCAACAAAGATCAATTTTATCGCTACCTCACTGCATCTAAATATGCCGTCATTAACGACAAGGTAAGATTTTTTGCCCAAAAAGCGACAAAGGATAAAAAGGGAATCTCGGAAAAGGCCAAAGGCGCTTATGATTTTATACTTGAAAATATGTCTTACGATAAGGTCATTCCCGGCTGGGGGAAGGGCGATGTGAACCGCGTATGTATCAATATTTCCGATGGAAAAGAAGGAACGGGTAATTGCACGGACTTCCATTCTTTTTTCGGCTCTATCATGCGGGCGTCGGGAATACCTGTGGTTTTTGAAATGGGTTTTCCCCTTAATCCATCGAAAGATTTGCCCGAAGGAATAAGGGGCGGCTATCACTGTTGGGCAAAGTTCTATCTTCCCGGCAAGGGGTGGGTGCCTGTCGACATTTCAGAAGCTGACAAGGCGCCTGAGAAAAAAGACTACTACTTCGGTTCTATCGATGAGCATAGGGTAAGGTTCAGCAGGGGGAGGGATATACTTCTCGAACCTAACCAGAAAGGGGAGAGGCTAAATTATTTTGGTCCCGATCCTTATCTGGAGATAGATGGCATTGCGTCTGATAATTTCGAGAGGTGGATATCATACGGGGATATCTGAGTTAACTCATTAAACTCCGTAGCCGGAAGTACGGCCGATCTCAGCAGAAAAGAGAACGATTGCCGTATACATGATAAGGTTTTGGAAAAATGAAGAGGGGAGAGTTTTTTGAAACTCTTTTTTAAATTTCTCCAGCTCCGCTTCACGACTCTTTGCCGGTCCGTTCTCTATATTTCTCTTTTTATCCATATAAACGCGAAGTAAGTCAGAAGCCTGGGTGACAGAAACAATCCCTATACAGAACAAAAAACCTCCGGCTGTCCAGTCAAACCATTGCGTACCCAGAAGCCCTAAGAGTATGTGCATAAATAAATTCCAAAGCATAAAAAATAATCTCCTTTTTAATGAACACTCATTATAAACAATAAATTAAGAGATGTCATATATATTAATGTCCGGTCACTAATTCGAAAATCAGATATCACCTTGCGACTTTCGCTTGTCTTTAAACGTAATTCTAAATTCCGTACCCTCTTCACTGCAAAGTTCTATTTTCCCACCAAGCTGGAGTTCCGAAAGCATTGTTACAAGGCACAGACCGATTGAATCCGAATTTCTTATATCATAATCGGGACTCATTCCAATACCGTCATCTTTTACAAGCATTTCAATCAGGTCACCTTCTTTTTTTGATATTTTAATATAAATATTGCCTTTCATTTCATCTGGAAAGCCATATTTAAGCGAATTGGTAATAAGTTCATTAATTATAAATCCGCAAGATATGGCGAGGTCGAGGTCAAGAAAGGTTTCCTTAATATCTACATTGAAATTGACATTATAGGAAAGGCCCTTATAAGTATTTATAAGCAGAGCAATGAGATCCGAGATATAATTATTGATATCAATAAGTGCCAGCCTTTCGGACTTGTAGAGCTTTTCATGAATGAGGCTCATAGATCTGATTCTCATCTGACTTGCCTTTACCATCTCAATATCGCCTTTATTATCCATTTTTTTAATTTGCATGTTAAGGAGACTGTTGATGATCTGCATGTTATTTTTTACTCGATGGTGAACTTCTCTCAATAAAACTTCTTTTTCTTTCAGGGATAATACAAGCTTCTTTTCAACCTCTTTTCGTTCTTCTATATTTGCCTCCAGAGATTCAATATTCTCGAGCAATGTAGAGGTCATAAAGTTAAAAGATCCTGCCAGATAAGCAAGTTCATCGTTGCCGGAAACGTTGGCCTTTTGATCAAAGTCACCCTTTGAAATTGCCTGGGCAGTATGTGCCAGTGTCTCTATGGGCTTTACCATTTTTTTTAAAAGCAAAACAATAAGCATTATGGCGGCAAAAAGGGTTATTACGGAAAAGATGACAGTTATCAGTAAGGACTGCCTCATATAACTTAAGGCTTCTTTAACAGGAACTTCTGTGACAATGAAATACTTTTCATCTCCCAGCATCATCTTTACCTGTGCAATAGCAACGCGGCTGCCATCAAGTCCACTCGAAATAGTTTTCTTATTATCAATATTAAAGTAGGTTTCTTTCAATACAATGGAAGGATCAGGGTGGGCAATAACTCTATTTTCGCTATTGAGTATGTAGGTAATCCCTGTGTCGCCAATTTCAATTTTTGCTATCACGTCCCACATGTACCGCATCCTGATATGTGCGATCAGGACACCTTTGATTTGACGCAGCCTGACATCTTTCAGAGGCAAACTTACAATTAACAAGGGTTCGCCCGTTCCTTTTTCAAAATAAACGGGTTCATAATGAATTTCTGCCCCCGCCATAATTGCTTGATATCCAGGGTTTCCTGAGAGGTCAATAAGGTCACTTTGAATAAAGATTTCAGTTCTGGAAACGTGAACTTCCTCGAAACCCTTTTCATCGAGCAGGATAAGGTCCTGAAATACTTTCCCATATTCCTTGTTTATTGTAGAAGAAAGAAGCATGGAAAGAATATTTTCTTTTTCATATTGATTAAGTTTAATAATATTCGTCGCTTTAATAGTGGACAAAAGCAATACCCTTTGTTGATCGAGGTAATTATTAATTTTTTGTAAAGCCACATTTGACATTAATCTCTGAATTTTTGCGATATGAATTTTGTGGGAAAGATAATGATCCCACGACAGGAGAGTACTAAGCAAAATAAGGGGAGAAATGGAAAGCAGGCCAAGGGAAAGGATAAGAAATTTACGTATGCTTTTTTCAGATTTTTTCATAACTCTAGATGTGATTATGCCTATTGTATGACGAAGTTGGCCTGATCTATAACGTGATCGGCTATATGGACATTAATCCTGGATGCCGTCTGCAGGTTAAGACCCAGAAAAAAGTCGGCCATTTCAACAGGGAGATGGGAAGGCCTTGCTCCCTGTAATACGGATTCCGCCAATCTGCCTGCATGAAAGGCAGCCTCATAGTGACTTACCCCATAAGAAAGGAGCGCACCCTTTTTATATTGAACATGCCCTGATGAAGCAACAGGCAATTTCTTTTCTATCGCCTTTTTCGAAATGATTTCCAGATTGGAATTGATCAAAATAGAGTGAAATGTGAACACTGCCTCTGCTTCAGCCGGGATAGATTGCAGAGATTCTATTAATTCTTCTTTATTTGTTACCTCAGAGAGAAGGATTTTAACATCAAGCTTTTTTGCCGCCTTTTCCAGTTCATTAAAACATTGCAAAGCAGCTTTTGTATCAAATGACACGGGAACCCAAATAGTGGCCATATCATGAAATATGGATTTGAGCCATTCAAGGGTCTTTGGCGTACTGCCGCTTAACTGAATACCGGTCAGGTTTCCCCCGGGATGCTTTATGGATTCAACAATATTGGAATTAACAGGATTGTTAACAACAAATATGACAGGAATTTCTTTTTTTTCAGTCAGTTTTTTAACGGTTCTTGTCACCGGTGTGGTTATGGTAAAAATGAGATCAACTTTTCTCTCCACCATTCGATTAATAAAATCTTCGAGACCTTCATTATTTTCACGGAAATAGAATGTTGTATTTTCCCCGCTAACATAGCCACGACTGTCAAGAGACGCAATAAAGCCGTCTGTTCCATGGCTCGTACCTGATTTAGGTATCACAATAGCAATATGATAGTGTTTTTCAGGTTTTGCAGTACAGGCAAAAACGGTAATTAAGAGGACAAGGACTAATAGTATGGATAAAAGGCCGGCTATGCTTTTCATTTAATAAACTGACAAATTGAATTTAAGCGAAATAACAGGGCAAATGACTCTTGTTTCATTTTATCATTTTTAATAGCGTGGGCCAAAAACAAAACAAAAAGTTAACAAAAAAGGAATAATGTCAGGCTATATTATAAAAGTATTTATTTTCGCCAAAACTGTAAAGGAGGTTAATCTTAAAATTAGTCTGTATGGGCCGATAAAAGACGAAACTAAAGTGCCGGTTTTTTCTTATGCCAGTCCGTCGCCTGCTCATAGGCATAAGCCACTTTAAGAATACTTTCCTCATCAAAGTAATTTCCCATCAGTTGAAGACCAATAGGCAATCCGTCTTTAGACAAACCGCAGGGAAGAGAAATGCCCGGAAGTCCGGCCAGATTGCAGGAAATAGTCAGAATATCAGAGAGATACATCTGAAGTGGATCACCTGATCGCTCGCCAAGCTTAAAGGCCGGTGTGGGAGTTGTAGGCGTTAGAATGACATCACATTTTTCATAGGCGCCCGCAAAATCCCTGGAAATCAGTGTCCTTACTTTCTGCGCCTTAAGATAATAGGCATCATAATATCCGGAGGAAAGCGCATAAGTACCGAGCATAATTCTTCTTTTAACTTCTCTTCCAAAACCCTCATCCCTCGTTTTTTTATACATATGAAGAAGGTCATCAACTTGTGAAGCCCGAAAGCCGAATTTAACTCCGTCATAGCGAGCCAGGTTAGAGCTTGCCTCAGCAGGAGCGACTATATAGTAGACGGCTACGGCGTATTCCGTATGAGGAAGGGAAATTTCAACAATCTCTGCACCAAGGTTTTTGATTTGACTGATTGCCTGTCGGGTGGCATTTTCAACATCTTCATCCATACCTTCAATGAAGTACTCCGTTGGGATACCGACCTTGACACCCTTTAAATCTCCTGTAAGCACCTCTCGGTAATCAGGCACTTCACGGTTTATGGATGTAGAATCTTTTTCATCATATCCGGCAACAGCGCCAAGCAGTATAGCAGCATCTTCAACATCTTTAGTCATGGGACCAACCTGGTCGAGAGAGGAAGCAAAAGCAACGACGCCATAGCGGCTTACTCTTCCATAAGTAGGTTTTAAACCGACAATGCCACAGAGTGAGGCGGGCTGTCTGATCGACCCCCCCGTATCGGTCCCAAGGGAAGCGATGCACTGGTCAGCAGCGACGGAAGCGGCAGAACCGCCACTGGAGCCGCCAGGGATTCTTTCAAGGTCCCAGGGATTTTTAGTGGGGCCATAATAGGAAGTCTCAGTAGAAGAACCCATGGCAAACTCATCCATATTTGTCTTGCCTACAATAACCGCGCCCTGGGACTTTAAATTTGCCACAGCCGATGCATCATAGGGTGGAACGAAATTGGATAACATTTTAGAAGAACAGGTCGTCAAAATGCCATCAGTGCAAAATATGTCCTTGACGGCAACAGGAATACCCGTAAGCGCTGAAGCTTCACCTCGTCCAATACAGGCATCCGCCTCCCTGGCCGCATTTAGAGCCTCTTCTTCCATGACCGTAACATAAGAATTAATCTCGCCATCAGACCTCTTTATGGATTCAAGTACAGCTTTGGTTACTTCAACAGACGAAACCTGACGCGAATCAAGTTTGTCTCTAAGTTCATGAATAGTAAGTTTTTCCAGGGACACTGCTTTCTCCTAATCTATAACTTTCGGTACTTTAAAAGAGCCATCTTCACCGTCAGGAGCGTTAGCCAGGCCCTTTTCCACAGTAAAATATTCTTTAAGAGCATCTTCACGAAAAGCATTAGTAACGGGAACGGCATGACTGGTTGGTTCTATATTTTCTGTTTCAAGCTCGGCAAGTTTGTCGATATAACCAATAATGTTGTTCATATCTTTCGTCAGGGAATCAACTTGACCCTGGGAAAGTTCGAGCCTTGCAAGGTGAGCTACTTTGTTTATATCATCTTTTTTAAGTGTCATCGAATTTAATCCCTAATCGTCATTTAAGGTGAGATAATGTAACATATCATCATATTACCTTTCAAGTATGATTAAGTTTTATCAATGCGAAATTTCATTCTAATCAGGCTTAAACATTGGATTTTGATAGACTAGATAGGCAACTTATGTTAAAAATATATAAAAAAACGACAGGATTTGTTAAGTGAGAATTGGAGTTGTTGGCGGTGGCAGCTGGGGAACTACCCTGGCGAATTTACTATCGAATAAAGGATATGATGTTACCTTCTGGGTTTATGAGGAAGATCTTTGTCGAACAATAAATGAATCACATGAAAATACCTTATATCTTAAAGATATCACGCTGTCTAATGAGTTAAGAGCATCTAATTCAATCTCTCAGGTTATCGAAGAAAAGGATTTGCTATTGTTTGTCACGCCTTCTCATGTAGCCCGTGCCATTCTTACTGAGGCCAGTGATCATATTAATGAAGATCAGATTTTGGTAAGTGCAACTAAAGGGATTGAGGAATCTACACTTAAGACAAATTCACAGGTCATTGAAGAAATATTATCTCCCTCTATCTCTAAGAATACCGTATATCTTTCAGGCCCCAGCTTTGCCAGGGAAGTAGCCATAAGGCAGCCTACTGCCGTAACGGTAGCTTCCCAAAATGAAAAGAGGGCACAGTCCGTTCAGGAAATTTTTTCGACTGACTATTTCAGAGTTTACAGGTCTAGCGACATTATAGGTCTAGAGGTAGGCGGTTCTATAAAAAATGTTATTGCCTTAGGTGCAGGAATATCTGATGGTTTAGGTTTTGGAAGTAATGCCAGAGCTGCGCTTATAACCCGCGGTTTGGCCGAAATGCTGAGACTTGGTGTTAAAATGGGGGCCAATGCTATGACTTTCTCCGGTCTTTCCGGTCTTGGAGATCTCGTACTCACATGTACAGGTGATTTAAGCAGAAATAGAAATGTAGGTTTAAGATTGGGGAAGGGTGAAAAGATAGGGGATATCCTTTCAGATATGAAAATGGTTGCTGAAGGCGTAAAAACAGCCAAGGCTGCTTATGATTTGTCCAGAAAAATATCTGTGGAAATGCCTATTACGGAATGTATATACAACATTATATATAATGATATGAATGCCAGAGAGGCCGTATCGACCTTGATGACGAGAGAACTAAAAGAAGAACTAACAAAATAATTAATTTAGTTGAGAGGAGTGGATTCATGAGTATTTTATTTTCAGCATCAGAGGTTATGACCATAGCAATTCAGATAGAAAAAAATGGTTTAAATTTTTATAATGCTATGGCAGCTAAAAGTGAAAACAAGGAGGCAAAAGAGCTGTTTAAATTTCTGGCAGATGAGGAAGTAAAACATTACAGTACTTTTCAAAAGTTATTAAATGGATTAAAGAAGCTTGAAATTTCAGCATACGATCAGGAAGAGTACAATAACTATCTTGGAGCATTGACAAGTTCCAGAGTATTTAACAGAGATGCCAACACTGCTGAATTTGTAAAGGATTTAACTGATCTTGATGCAGTTGAAATAGCGATTGAAGCTGAAAAAGACTCTATTCTTTTTTATTATGAACTACTTGAACAAGCCTTTTCAGAAGATAAAAACGAGATCGAAAAAGTAATAAAAGAAGAAAAGATACATTATGCAAAGCTTATCAAACTTAAAAAGGATCTTTCTGCCGGCTAAATGAATTCTTTCATATCTGTTTTAGACAAGCATAAACTGCCACCACCTGTTAGAGTCGATATCCAAACTCTTCAGGTTAATCTGGGCAGCCTATGTAATATGACCTGCGAACATTGTCATGTAAATGCTGGCCCTGCATCTTTGGAAATCATGTCTCAAGAAACAGCTGATTCCATCATTAGATTTCTATTTAAACATCGTATACAGACCCTGGATATAACAGGAGGGGCACCTGAAATGGCACCTCCATTTAAAAATCTGGTAACCAGGGCTAATCAACTGGTAAAGGAAATAATGGTCCGTTGTAACCTGACTGTACTATTTGAACCGGGAATGGATGACTTACCGGATTTTTATGTAGGTAATAATATTCATCTTGTCTGTTCCCTGCCATGCTATACGAAAGAGAATGTGGACAAGCAAAGAGGGACGGGAACATTCGATAGCAGTATAGAAGCTCTCAAAATTCTTAATAGTGTAGGATACGGTCAAAATAGCGACTTGAAACTTGATCTTGTTTACAATCCTGGAGGCGCTTTTTTACCTGCAAATCAAGCAAAGCTTGAGGCTGATTACAAGAAAGCCTTAAAGGACAACCATAACATCAGTTTTAATAAGCTAATTACAATAACTAACATGCCCATCAGCCGATTTTCAAAGGAAATTAAGAAGAACACAACAGAAGAAAACTACTTACGTTTGCTTGCAAATAATTTTAATCCTTCGGCCCTTGAAAGTGTCATGTGTAAATACTTGTTAAGCGTTGCCTGGGATGGAAAAATCTATGACTGCGATTTTAACCAGGCTTTAGGAATAGAAACAGCCGACAGAAAAGGTAACTCCATATCAATTGAGAACATAGACCTTGAACAACTTCTGGGCGGGACGATAAGATGTGCTGATCATTGTCTGGGCTGCGTTGCAGGAGAAGGAAGTTCTTGTTCGGGCGCATTGATTTAGAAATAATAATTAAGTACTGCAATTTTTAGCGAAAAAAAAGCCCCACTATCACAAGAATGTGGGGCTTTTTATAATCTCTAATTATGTTTTACTTCTTAATCACCTACGAGCTCATTTAATTCCTTCAATACAGGAACATGACTCATATCATGCATAGCACAAGCAAATTCAATTGACTCAACTCTGGAGCCGGGCATGCGGAGAGCCATTACTCCAAAATGCTTTCTAAATACCTCTAATGTTTCAGGGTACTCTTTAACAACATCCCTAACAAACATCTCTTTTTTTATTTTACCTTGCGGTTCATCATGACCAGCAGCCACTTCTATCCTCCAATCTCTAGAAAAAAACCTTCTCTGACATTCTAATAGCAAAATCGGTTACAGGTCCCGGATATACACCAAGATATAATACGCCAACGTTACAAGCTGTTAGCGCAACTTTCATAGTTACACTTACAGGAATCTTTCTATCATCTTTAGGCTCTCTCATATACATAGCCTTGATAACAAGAATGAAGTAGTAAAGTGTGACGACGGCCATAATTGCTCCGACAAATGCCAGGAGATAATTCTTTTGTTCAACAATAGCCATAAGTAAGTATAGTTTGCCTATAAATCCACCCAGGGGAGGAACTCCGGCTAGTGACATGAGACCAATAAAAACGGTTGCCGCCAGGTAGGGCGCTTTCCTGGCCAGACCATTAAAATCCTCAATAAGGTCTGAATCAGTAAGGTTAGATACAAGGATAAGCACAAGAAAAGCACCGAGCGTAGAGAAAAGATAAGCTGCGAGATAATAGATTGTACCTCCCGCTCCAATTTTACTGGCTGCTGCAAGGGCCATAAAAATATAACCTGCAGAACCAATTCCGGCATATGCTATAAGTCTCTTCAAACTTTTCTGCGGAATGGCAGCAAGATTTCCAAAAATCATCGATATGGCTGCAATACCCGAAAGGACTCCGATCCATGCAGAAGACATGGGTAAGAGCGCACCAAAGAGCACTCTCATGAGAACTGCTACGCCCGCCACTTTGGAACCAACGGCAAGAAATGCCGTTACCGGTGTTGGAGCCCCCTCGTAAACATCAGGCGCCCATATATGAAATGGTACCGCTGCGATTTTAAAACTGAGACCTGCAATTACCAGCACAACACCAAATTTTAGAGTATTTGGAAAGTCGCTCATTCCGGAAACGGCCTTATTAATCTCTACATAGTTAGTACTGCCTGTTACGCCATAGATAAAACTGACACCGTAGAGAAGTACGCCCGATGCCATAGCCCCGAGTATCAAATATTTCATACCCGATTCCAACGATACCGGATTGTCCCTCAAATAGGCTGCCAGTATATAGAATGTAATGGTTGTCAGTTCAAGGGCAACATACATGCTCATAAAGTCAGCCGCTGAAGCCATAATAAACATTCCCAAAGCCGCAAAGAGGGATAGGACATAAAATTCACCCTGAAAGGACTTTATTTTGTCAGCATAGGCAATAGACATTAGAATGACGAGCAGCGCTGTTATACCAAGAATGATTTTAAAAGCCATGGTAACCCCATCCTGAACATAAAGCTCAAAAAATGCAGTATCGGCAGCAGCTCCTCTCAATGCAACTTCAATAATAACAGCAACCATAGTGATAGCGCAGAGATAGCCAATCCATTTACGGTCACCCTTCTCTATCATGAAATCGAGAGTCAAAATGACCAGAGCCGCTCCACAAAGAAGCAACTCCGGTGACATAAGCATATAATTGGTTGCAGAAAAATCCATTACTACCTCTCTATTTTATAAGCTGTGCCGTCTTTACGGCCTCGGCTGCGTGATTAAGTTTATCTACAAGCGGCTCTACCCCTGAATTTATAATCTCCAGAAGAGGAAAAGGGTAAAAACCGACAATGAGAAGAATAGATATTAATATGACATAAGGTGCCCTGTGCAAAAAGGTATGGGCATCCTCTAGATCCGCCCATTTAGGGTCTGGCTCTGAAAAGAAAGCATCTCTGATGGCTCTCAACATATAAGTAGCTGATATAATAATACCGAAAACCGCAGCTACAGCCGCCAGTGGATAAACCTTAAAGGCTGCAATGATGACCAACAATTCTCCAACAAAATTGGCAAAGCCGGGTAATCCCGCTGAAGCAAAAGCCATGATAGCAAAACAAACGCCTAGAAATGGAATGTGCTTAGCCAATCCCGAAAAATCGTAGATCATCCTGGTATGTGCCCTGTCATAAATAAAACCGATAAGGGCGAATGCGAGAGCCGTCATAATACCGTGCGCAAACATAACCATAACAGCACCATTAATCCCTGCTATGTTTACACAAGCCAGTCCAAGCAGAACATAACCCATATGACTGGAACTTGAATATCCAATCATAAATTTAAAATCTCTCTTACTCATTGCTACGAGTCCACCAAATATCATGTTCAATACGCAAAGCGCAGCGACTAGCGGCATCCAGGCCTGAGCTCCAGCAGGGAACATATCGAGACATATCCTGATAACGGCATAGGCGCCCAGTTTCATGAGAACACCGGCATGAAGCATACTAACAGCCGTTGGTGCAGCAGCGTGTCCGGCAGGCGACCAGGAGTGAAAAGGCATCATTGGAATAAGCGCACTGAATCCAAAAAGCAAGGCCGGGAAGAAATACCATTGAAAATCAACCCCATAAGGCGTCGAAGCCAATACTGTCATATCAAATGTCAGGTAGCCGTTAACTTCTCCAGCAAGGAAATACATAGCAAGAAGGGCAACAAGGGCAATAAGCGAACCTAAGGTCAGATATATGGTTAGCTTCATAGTCGCATATTCTTTATTGGAACTTCCCCAGATCCCAATGAGAGGATACATGGGGATAACCGCTAATTCATAAAAGAGATAAAAGAAAAGGAGGTCAAGAGACATGAAAACACCATGAACTCCAAAAACGAGTGTTAAGAGAAAAAAGAAGAATTCCTTTTCTCTTTCCTGAATACTAACCCAGGAAACAAGACAGCCCGTGAAAATAACAAAGGCCGTGAGCAAAACCATAGAAACACTAATACCGTCAACACCGAGAAAGTATTGTACTCCCAGTGTTTCCACCCATGTAATCTTCTCGACAAATTGATAACCACCGGCAGTCGTGTCATAAGCCCATGTCATATAAAGTGAGAGCACCAGCGAAAGACCTGTCGATATAACAGCTGTCCAGCGAACACCCATTTTGTTGCCTCTTGGCAATACGGCAATAATAACAGCGCCGATGAGAGGCAAGAACATTATGGCTGATAAAAGTGGAAAATTCATTTAATGACTCCGGATTATACTAATTTAAAATACTGACAGAAAAACCAGGGCGGAAAGGCCCAGAACAAATATAAAGGCGTAACTTTGGATCTTACCTGATTGAGACAACCTCAAAATGGCGCCGCTCTGCCTTGTCCAGAAAGCGAGTCCATTACAGAAAAACCCGATAACAATATTGACCTCACACCAGTTAGTAAATGCAGAAATTTTGTTATATACGTTTTTTACAATCCAGAAATAAACTTCATCGAAATAATATTTATTTTCAAACATTTCGTAGAGTGCTCCCAGTTTTTTAGGAAGTACATCTTCTGTAACCTGCTTTCTCCCATAGATAAACCAGCCGAGAGCCAGACCTAAAAGAGCAATAACAGTCGATTGAATCATTATATCCCAATGAAGAGGTCCATGATGATATTCACCGTAGTGGATAAAGTAACCAAAACCATGTACAACTCCGGGGATTCCAAACTCACCAATAACACCTGATACCACGGCGAGAACTGCAAGGATAATGAGTGGGACGGTCATTACAGCAGGTGATTCATGGGCATGGTGATCTGTACGTTTAGGCCCGGTAAAGGCTACACACCAGAGTCTCGTCATGTAAAAAGGCGTGAGGAAGGCAGCAATAGAACCCATGACAAAAAGGATCATAAAACCATTATCATGAGCTGCCCCTAAAATAAGATCCTTGCTCCAGAATCCGGCAAAAGGCGGAAGACCAGCCAGAGCGAGATAACCAATGAAGAATGTCCAATAGGTCCATGGCATGTATTTTCTTAATCCACCCATATCCCAAATATCCTGCGAGTGCACTGCATGAATAACACTACCGGAACCGAGGAAAAGAAGGGCCTTGAAGAAAGCATGTGTCGTCACATGGAACATTGCGGCAGTATAACCCGCTGTCGTGTAGTGATCAGCGGCAAGGTTCACCACTCCCATAGCCATGATCATGTAACCGATCTGACTTAATGTTGAAAAGGCAAGAATCCTCTTAATATCATTTTGTGAAATGGCAATAGTTGCAGCAAAAAGAGCCGTTAAACCGCCGATATAGGCAACGACTTCCATAGCAAAGGGGGTAAGCATTAGCAGTGGATAAGTCCTAGCCACAAGATAGACACCGGCAACAACCATAGTGGCAGCGTGAATAAGGGCAGAGACGGGTGTTGGACCTTCCATCGCATCGGGAAGCCAGACGTGAAGCGGCAGCTGTGCTGACTTACCCATGGCACCGCAAAAAATGAGCAATGCAGCCATGGTTAGCGTTCCCGTAGCAAGAGTAGCTCCATCTTTGGCAAGAATATGTTCAATCTCATAGAAATTAAAAGATCCAATTGCATAATAGAGAACAAGAATACCAAGGATAAAACCAAAGTCTCCTATCTTATTAACCATAAAGGCTTTAACAGAGGCCTCAGCAGCAGACCTCTTTTCATAATAATAACCGATGAGAAGGTAGGACGCTACACCAACAAGTTCCCAAAAAACAAATATCTGCAAATAGTTAGTGGAGAGGACAATTCCAAGCATTGAAAAAATAAAAAGAGATAAACAGGCAAAAAACCTTGAGAAACCTTCTTCGCCATGCATGTAACCACGGGCGAAGATATGAATCAAGGACCCGACTCCCGTAACAACCATAAGCATGAGAATGCTCAACGGATCAAGCAGGGTGCCCATTTTTATCGTTAATCCGGGCAAAACTATCCAGTCAAGAGTACTCTCAATGGGTTCAAAGTGGCCATGAGAAGTTACTAACTCATAGAATGGAATCAAGGAAATGAAAAAGGGTATACCAACCCCGGCAATCGAAATATAGGAACTTAAGTCCTTATATTTCCTCGTGAGCAAAACTATCGTTAAGCACGAAATGAGAGGTATGAATAATATTAACCAACTGTAATGAATGTTTTGAATCACCTTTAAGTCTCTCCCTTAAATTATCCTTACCACTTCAGCGTATCGATCTCGTCAATCTCCATTGTCTTTCTGACCCTAACCAGATTAACTGCTATGGCAAGCCCAATTGCAACTTCTGCAGCGGCAACAGCCATGGTGAATATGGAAAATACCCGACCTGTTAAATCACCCAGATAATATGAAAACGTTACAAAGTTAATATTGACTGAATTAAGGATTAGCTCAAGTGACATGAGGATAACAATGATATTTCTTCTCGTCATAACGCCGATGACGCCTATAGAAAAGAGTATACCTGAGAGGACCAGGTAATATTCCATTGGTATTGAAGACATAAATCAATCCTCCTTTCGCGGTTTTACGGTGAGAACAACTGCACCCACAAAACCGATAAGCAATACAACAGATATAATTTCAAAGGGCAGCAGGTATTTTGTAAAAAGAACCCTGCCAAGTGCTTCCGTATTCTGACCAATGCTAAACAATTTGGAAATATCTGTGACCTCTTCAGATGGCTGCCCGAAAGTTCCACCGGCAATTAGAGCTATAATTTCTATTAGGAAAAAGAGCGCTATAGGTACTCCTAAGACAATCCATTTACTGAATTTCTCCTTAGCCATAGAAGTCCTGATGTCGAGGAGAAAGACGGCAAAAACGAAAAAGATCATAATAGCGCCGACATAAACAAAAATCTGTGCACCTGCAATAAAAGGAGCTCTCAGCAGTAGAAAAAGGCAGGCTATCTGAAAAAAACAGATGATTAGAGAAATCACGCTATGCACTGGATTCCTGAATGAAATCACCATCACAGCTGATACTACGGCCAACGCTGCAAAAAGAAAGAAAAATAGAGTTTCTACCATATTAAATTTTCCTGTTTACGATTGAATATAATTACCACCAGCGGTATCTTTTACCGCTTACCTCTTCAACCCTGACGGGTCCCTTACCTCTTATAAACTTTGCACTGGCAACTGTTCCCACTTTTTCAGGATCAGTTTCATTAGGCTTGTTTTTTAGAAGATCTTCAAGAGTCATCACCGCATCTTCACGCTTGTAACCGGCAAATTCATATCCGGCGCCATGCATAATGGCATCTTCAGGACAAACCTCAACGCAAAGGCCGCAATAAGCACACCTATGAAGATCCATAGTATAAAGATCGGGACGCCTCTGCCCTTCTTCATCTTCCTTCGCAATAATAGTAATAACGTTGGCAGGACAAATTTTGGCGCAAAGCTCACAGGCTACGCACTTGACTTTATTATTCTCATCAACAGCCTGGTAGTGAAGACCACGGAACCTCTCATAAGGGACCCACTTCTCCTTATCAGGATAATGCATGGTAATCGGCTTTTTAAACCAGTTATACTTAAAGGTAAGCCTCGCCCCGTTGAAAAGATCTACTAAAAATATAGTTTTAAGGAGTTCCTTGATCATTAAATCCTCTTATCAATATAGTAAAATAAATCCGCTAATAAGCACGTTGGCCACGCCCAGTGGAATCAGAATTTTCCAACCAAGTGTCATGAGCTGATCATACCTGTATCTTGGCCAGGTAAACCTGAGCCACATAAAGAGATAAACAAAAAAGAGCAGCTTCAAAACAAACCAGATAATACCGGGTATAAAGTCGAGGAATCCAAAAGGCGGCATCCAGCCACCGGCAAACATGACGACCGCCATGGCAGAGATACCAAACATGGCAACATACTCGGCCAGAAGGAAGATAGCGAGACGCATACCGCTGTATTCCGTATTAAAGCCGTTCCCGAGGTCACCTTCACATTCGGTAAGGTCAAAGGGTATCCTGTTGGCTTCGGCAAAACCGGCAACCATGAAGATAAAGAAAGCTACCAACTGTTTATGAGGCATAAAGTTCCAGTTCCACCAGCCTGCACCCTGGGCCAGTACAATCTCCTGCATATTGAGCGACTGGGCCATCATGATAACGCCGATCACTGCAAAGCCCATTGCCACTTCATAGCTAATCATCTGGGCAGAGGCCCTCATACCGCCGAGCAGGGCATATTTACTGTTAGAAGCCCAACCACCGAGTATTATTCCATAAATAGAAAGGCCACTCACTGCAAGAATATAGAGAATGCCTATGTTCATATTGGAAAGATAAACCGTATCCGTCACAGGGATAGCAACGAAGATGGCGATATAAGGAACAAGCGCCATAAAGGGAGCGACTTTAAAAAGAAACTTGTCAGCGCTAGCAGGAATGATATCCTCTTTCAAAAAGAGTTTCATACCATCAGCCACAGGCTGGAGTATCCCGTGAAATCCAACTCTCATTGGCCCGGGCCTCAGTTGAATATGACCGGCAATCTTTCTCTCAATCCAGGTAAAGGGAAGCGGGAGACCGAATATAATAAGTACAGCCGCTATCGACTTGAGCACCAGGATAAGTATGTCATTCGCCAATAATGCTTCCAGCATTTTTTTACCTTCTTCTTCCAAACATATAAGAAATCATGTCAACGTAAGTAGAATTCATTCTGCGGACTATCATATCTACATGAAAAACAATGTTTTTCATAATCTTGTAGGCAGCCCGAGGCTGCTCTTCAATAAATTTATCGAAATCAGCCTTCTCGATTTTAAGAATTCTTGTACTGTGAACAGTAGAAACTGTCGCTGAATGGGGCCTTCCGTCTAGAAAAGACATTTCACCAAAAATATCACCATCTTTCAGAAGCGCCAGTACCTGCTCACGTCCCTCAGGGTCCTTCTTGGTAATTTTTACCTCTCCGCTCTTTATAATATAGAGCGTTTGCCCTTCTGTTCCTTCATCAAAAACAACTTTTGCCGGGAGATAGTCAACTTCATCCATGATCTCACTGGCTGCTTTAAGCTCCTCTTCATTAAAGAATGAAAAGAAGTCTAATTTTTTCAAAACATTAATATCTTCACTCATAATAGCCTCCTAAGACCTTTAACCTTTTTTGGTTAATCTTCCGCCGACAGCGCCACCCGTTTTATCAAACAAAGGCCTGGCATCGAAATCACGATGATTAATAAGGACGATAACCGTACCTGCTGGTACACGTTCGGAAACAACAGCAACAGATGTGACTGAAGCATTCTTGGTTTCAAGGGCAACTTTATTTCCAGTTTCGATTCCAAGCATGGCACCATCTTCTCGGCTAATAAGAATACTTCCCTTTTGTTTAAGTGTTGAGAGTCCCTCATCCATCCATGACAAGGAAGAGGCAAGATAAACATCCTTACCTGGAACAACAAAGAGGGGCGCACCTCCCTTTAGTTCCGAGCCTGTTGGAATTTCCGGAACAGAGACCTCTCTGAGAGAAACATCCTCTGGTACAACTGCCGGCAAAATTTTCCCATCTCTTCCAATACCTTCCTTAAAAGCCGCTCCATAAGAAGGAAGTACTTTCCCAATTTCAGCAGTAATAGCATTTAAGTCAGAACATCCGAAATTATCAACCATTTGCTCTGCAATCTCATTTAAGATTTTCCAGTCAACTTTTGTCCCGCTGAGTGGACTTATTGATCTATTGAGTGTCTGCAGTCTTCCTGCCAGATTGGTTACTGTTCCCTTTTTCTCTGCATATGAAGCTGCCGGCAGCACAACATCAGCAAGTTTAGCCGTTTCTGTCATAAAGAGATCTTGTACGACGAGAAAGTCTAGTTTCTCCAGTGCGACTTTAACTTTATCTAAATTAAAGGCAGTGGCAGCTGGATTATCACCCATAATGTATATGGCTTTCAATCTGTATGCAGCAATAGATTCCAGCATCTCATCCCAGTTACGCCCCTTCTCTTTCGGCAAGTCACAGCCCCAGACTTCACCAATCCTCTTAAGGGAATCCTCATCATCAATCCTCATATGACCAGGTAAGAAATCAGGCCCGACACCCATATCAACGGCTCCGGCAAAATTACCTGATGTAGAAGCATAAATTGTTTGCCCCTTTTCACCGTTAAAATCAAGTAACTGAGAGAGATTATAGATGGCTTTTACAGTTTCTACTGCCAAGTGTGTAGAAACAACATCATTTCCAAAAAGTATGCACCCTTTAGATGCTCCGGCAAGTGACCTGGCAAGAGTCATTATATTAGCTTCTGTTAAGCCTGTCTGATCTTCAACCTTCTTGATATTCAGACCTTTAACAGATGATGTTATAGCTTTAAGCTCTTTGCTTCTTTCTCCATTAAATGCATCAATATACAGCTTCTCTTTAATAATAGCTTTAATTAAGGCTAGAATAATGAGATTTTCAGACCCTTTTCGACAAATCAATTGCGTGGGCCTGGATGGTAAAAGTCTATTTTCACCAGATGAAATCATTGTCAGTTCAGCACCATTCATTCTGGCTGCAATTCCCGCATTCATTGAAGCAATCGGTGTATCTGTGCCAACGGAAGAACCCAGAATAAGAATGGCATCAGAATCCTTCATCACTTTGATATTTCCCCTCATAGACGAGAGCAAAATAGTAGTCTTTCTATCAAAGTCTCCTGAGCGACACATATCGATATTGTTTGTTCCGGTAGCTACACGGAGGAATTTCTGGAATACGTAATTATCCTCATTACTGCAAATACCGGAGGTAAGTCCACCAATTGCCTGCCCACCTTCCCTCTCCTTTATATTAGAAAGTTTAGACGCAACAACAGATATCGCTTTCTCCCAACTCACCTCAACAAATTTGCCATTTTCCTTGATCAGGGGCGTTCTAATTCTTTCACGTGAATTGATAAATTGATATCCATAACGTCCTCTTGCGCAGAGGCTGATCTCTGTATGAGCTTTATCAACAGTAGCATTATTTCTTAAAACTTTTACTTCCGTCTTTTCTAAAGCTTCTGTTTTGCCAACACTTTGAGTGTGCAACATCTGCGTCGCAAACGGGTCAACATACTTACTTTCAGATGTGATAGAACAACCGACGCTGCAATGAGGACAGATAGTTTCAGTCTTAATAAGATCCCAGGATCTCGCCTTATATTTAAAAGGCTTACTCGTAAGAGCGCCAACAGGACATATCTGGGCTGTATTTCCTACAAATTCACTCTCAATGGGCGTATGACAAAAACTTCCCATTTCCAGCTCATTACCCCTGTTGAGTTCACTAATAGCATAGTCACCGGAAATTTCACTACAGTACCTCGAGCATCTTCTGCAAGCAATACAACGATTCATTTCCTTTTCAAGGGAAGGTCCCATATCCCTCTTTTCAAAGGTACGCTTCTTCCACCTGAAACGACCGGCAGAACCTCCAAAAGCGAATGAAAGATCCTGAAGATCACACTCGCCGGCCTGGTCACAAACAGGGCAGTCAAGAGGGTGATTAATAAGGAGAAACTCCATTTGGGCTTTTCTTGCCTGGACAACAGTCGGCGACTCGGTAAATACCTTCATCCCGTCCATAACCGGTGTTACGCAGGAAGGCTGAAGCTTTCTCATGCCATCTATTTCAACGAGACACATTCTGCAAGAACCAAGCTTGCTTAACTTTGCATGATAACAAAAGGTAGGAATCTCAAACCCGGCATCTCTTGCAGCATCGAGAAGCAGCATCCCGTCATCAACTTGCATTTCTTTTCCGTTAATCGTTATTAAGGCCATAACTTACCCTTAAGAAGCACTCAAACATTTCTTATTTTTTATGTGATACTCAAACTCATCGCGGAACTTGTTAATAGCGCCGGTAACCATCATGGAAGCGCCGTCGCCGAGGGGACAGAAGGTGTTTCCGAATATGCCATCGCTAACGCTTAGCAGAAAGTCGATATCTCCCTCCTTACCTTTTCCCTCTTCGATATCTTTAATAATATCCACCATCCAGGTACAACCTTCCCTGCATGGAGAGCATTTGCCGCAGGACTCATGGGCAAAGAACTTGGCAAGCCTTAAAACCGACTTGACGATACATGTGGACTCATCCATAACAATAATCGCACCTGATCCCATCATGGAACCGATGGCCGCAACGGAATCGAAATCCATATTAACGTCTATCTCATCAGGTGTTAAAACGGGTGTAGAAGCGCCTCCCGGGATTACTGCCTTAAGTTTTTTGCCGTCTTTAATACCACCGGCATGTTCGTAAATGATTTCTCTGAGCGGCGTACCCATGGGGAGTTCATAGGATCCGGGCTTTTCAACATGACCGCTCACATTAAAAATCTTTGTTCCGGGAGACTTTTCCGGTCCGATAGAACCGAAAGCCTTACCACCCTTTCTTACAATAAAAGGAATGGCCGAAAGCGTTTCCACGTTATTTACAATGGTCGGACCATCATAGAGACCGGCCAGGGCGGGGAAAGGGGGCTTGATTCTCGGCATACCCCGCTTACCTTCAATGGAATCAATAAGCGCCGTCTCTTCACCACAGATATAAGCACCGGCGCCTCTGTGAACGTATATATCGAAATCAAAACCCTTACCGAAAACATTTTTACCGAGAAGACCTTTTTTGTAAGCCTCTTCAATCGCTTTTTCAAGACGTTTCGCACCGAAAGCAAACTCGCCCCGAATATAAATGTAGCCCGCCTTGGCGCCAATGGCGTATCCGGCAATACAAATACCCTCCAGAAGCAGATGGGGGTCATTTTCAATAATTACCCTGTCCTTAAATGTTCCGGGTTCACCTTCATCAGCATTGCAGCAAACATACTTGGGCTGATCCGAAAATTTGGGAATAAAGCTCCATTTGAGACCGGTAGGGAATCCGGCGCCCCCTCTACCCCTGATACCAGCGGCTTTGACCTCATCGATGATTTCATCGGGAATCATACCGAGAGCCTTCTTGAGGGATTCATAGCCCCCCTTTTTCAGGCTCGTTTCAATGAGGTACTGCTTGGGATCCTCTACGTTTTTAAATAATACTTTTTCAGCCATCTTATTAATCCAGACTATCGAGAATCTTGTCTATTTTTTCCTCTGTAAGGTTTTCATAGTAATCATCGTTGATCTGCATCATAGGAGCCGTCCCACAGGAACCGAGACATTCCACCGTTTTCAGTGTAAACCTCTTATCATTAGTGGTTCCACCGGCTTTGACGCCAATCTTTTTGGAAATGTACTCTACAATATGCTCAGCGCCGAGAAGCGAACAGGAAAGGTTGGTGCAGACCTGTATGTGGTTCCTTCCAACAGGTTTTTTGTTGTACATGGTGTAGAACGTTGCCGACTCGTAGACCTGGACAGGAGGCAACTTGAGAAGTCTGGCAATTTCAGCCATTGCCTCTTTCGTTACATGACCCTCCTCTTCCTGAGCAAGGTAGAGGGAAGGAAGAACAGCGCTCCTTTTGGTAGGATACTTCTTCTGAACTTCCGCTATTTTCTTAACTGTCTTTTCCGAAAGGACGCTCACTAGTCAAACCTCATTAAACCTATTTATCCGTCTCACCCATAACGGGATCAAGACTACCGATGACGGCAACAACGTCAGCGATGAAACCACCCTTACACATCGTATTCAACGATTCGAGATTAACAAAGGATGGTGACCTTAACTTGAGCCTGTAAGGCTTGCCCGTACCATCACTTATTATATAACAGCCAAGCTCACCCTTGGGTGATTCAAGGCCGAAATAAACCTCACCTTTGGGGGGCTCTATGCCATGCATAACCTGTTTGAAGTGATTAATCATCGACTCCATATCGGTCTTTACTTTTTCTCTTGGAGGAAGACAGAACCTGCTGTTTTCAGTCCTGAAAGGTCCACCGGGCATTTTATCAAGACACTGCCTGATGATCTTGAGGCTTTCCCTCATTTCCCAGATCCTGATAATGTATCTATCAAATACATCACCATTTTCCCTGAGAGGTACTTTGAAATCCAGCTTGTCATAAACCAGATATGGCTCATCTCTTCTAAGGTCACGGTTAACGCCGGAAGCCCTAAGGCTTGGTCCGCCAAGACCCAAATCAATTGCATCTTGACCCGATATCACACCAACATCCACCGTTCTTTTAAGCCAGATCCTGTTTTCTGTAAGGAGTTGCTCATACTCGTCCAGTCCCTGAGGGAAATAGTCGATAAACTCCAGGCATTTTTGCAGGAACGCATCTGTGGCATCGTAACTGACACCACCGATCCTCATATAGTTAACTGTCATCCTGGATCCACAAAGCATTTCGAAGAGATCGAGAATCATCTCCCTATCCCTGAAACCATAAAGAAGGACAGTTAACGCACCAATGTCCAGTGCAGCGGCGCCAACACAAACAATGTGGCCGGCAATACGACTGAGTTCCGCACAGATAGTTCGTAGATATTGAGCCCTTTCAGGCACTTCGATCTGGGCAAGCTTTTCGACGGCCATAACATAAGCCAGGTTGTTGGACATTCCTGCCATGTAATCAAGCCGGTCCGTGTAAGGAATGAAACTATGATAGTTCCGGCTTTCGGCAATTTTCTCTACACCTCGATGGAGATAACCGACAACACACTCAGCATTAACAATCTTTTCTCCGCTGAGCGTCAGGATAACCCTTAAAACACCGTGCGTACTCGGATGCTGAGGGCCGAAATTAAGAATCATTTCCTTGGCGCCGCCAAAGGTTGTTTTCGCCTCTGTTATATCATAAGCCTTGCTAGACAAAACTACTCCTCTTCACCGAATGGCTGGTATTCATCTTTGTAGCCTCTTTCAGGATAATCTTTCCTGAGAGGATAACCAACCCAGTCGTCATCCATATATATTCTCTTAAGGTCGGGATGCCCTTCGAACTCAATCCCGTACATATCGTAAGTTTCTCTTTCCACCCAGTCGGCAGTGGCCCACAAAGAAGTCACTGAATCCACCTTCTCACCATCGGCAACAGGTGCTTTTACTCTGATACGCTGTCTCTTATTGATTGAATGGAGGTGATATACCACTTCAAAACGGGGTTCTTTCGGCAGATAATCGACGCCGCATACGTCGAGGAGATAATCGAAGTCGAGATCCCTTTCGTTCTTAAGGAAGGTGCAAATCTCTTTTAGCGACTCTTTTTTAACGATTATCGTATCGTCACCACAAAAGCTGTGGCTGTCGATAATAGCATTACCAAACTTTTTCTTTATTTTTGTAATAACAGCTGAATCAGACATGGTAACAATCAGGCCCTTTTCCGAAAGTTTGATTCTCTTTTGATTTTTTCCTGGAGCTGAAGGAATCCGTACATAAGCGCATCGGGCCTTGGAGGACAACCAGGGACATAAACATCAACAGGAACGACAAGGTCACAACCCTGAACGATACTGTAAGTATTGAATATTCCACCGGAAGAAGCACAGCTTCCCATGGAAACAACCCATCTCGGCTCAGACATCTGATCATAGAGCCTTCTAAGGGCGGGAGCCATCTTCTTACTAAGCGTTCCGGCGACAACCATAACGTCGGACTGCCTTGGTGAAGGCCTGAAAACGACGCCGAAACGGTCGAAGTCATACCTTGAGCAACCCGACGAGATCATCTCGATGGCACAACATGCAAGACCGAAGGTCATGGGCCACAAGGAGGAGCTGCGCCCCCAGTTGATGATAGCGTCAGCGCTCGTAAATAATACGTTATTTTCCAGTTCTTTTTCCATTAGCTCACCCACTCCAGCGCTCCCTTGCGCCAGGCGTAAAAATAGCCCACAAGGAGAATCGCAATAAACAACACCATTTCTATAAAGGCAAACATTCCGATCTTGTTCAGAACAACGGCCCAGGGAAAGAGAAACAGTGTTTCAACATCGAAGATAACAAATAAAACAGCGATAATATAGAATTGAACGGTAAATTTACCGGCATCGGCTTCACCAACGGGATCAACACCGCACTCCCAGGGACCGAGCTTTTCATCATAAGAATTTCTTGGCTTGAGGATCATACCTACTAGAACGGCAGCTTGTGCCATTACAAAGGTAATACCCATAACGACGATAACAGGCAGGTAGTCGTGGAACAGATTAACTTGGGGCATACTTTTAATATCCTTTCAGTAATCTTATCGACGAAATTCATGGAGCAAAATTTCGTCCGGTACGGCTAAGTAGGGATAGAAGATTATTGCATCATTAAAAATAAGTCAAGAAAAAAAAAGGAATTGTATATTGTATACAATTGTCCTGCTTACGACATAATCACAAAAGATCTTAAATAACTGCATGTTAAGAAATCAATACAAGGCCACCCTTTAATCAATATTTCTTAAAATAAGTTGTTTTATTTGTCTTTATGGACTCAATTTGAGCCTATTTTTTCATACCAAAATACGTGAGAAATCTTTCTCTTTTCACAATTTCAACTCAAAAGCGACTCTACTTCTGCCAAAAATAAGTCGAAAAACCAAAACCTTTTTCCTTTTTTGACTTTCCTTTTCTCTTTGCTAGACTTTTACTGAATCTAATTATTGACACCATTGGTCATTCAATGGCGGGGAGATTTTTTTGGATAAAAAAATCACCATCATAGGGACAGGTGTTGCAGCGCTTACCTCTGTCCGGAATCTTCGAAAACTCGATAGCTCTATTGAGATCACTGTCATAGGCAAAAAGCCGGAATTCGTTTATCTGCCGAGCTTGATCTGGATACCGTCGGGAATTCGCCGCAGTGGGGACCTTATTATTCCTCTCGATAATTTTTTTAGGCGAATGAAAGTCAATTTTTACGAGGGAGAAGCAACAGGCCTTAAAGACGGGGGACGCACCGTAATAACCGACTCCGGTGAAATAAGCAATGACGGTCTCATCATCGCAACGGGCGGCAGGTTTATTAAAAAACTTCCCGGCATAGAGAATGTTATCACCCCCTGTGAAGGGATAGCGGCAGCCGAGGCTATAAGAGACAAGGTTAAGGCTATGAAAGAAGGCACTATTGCCTTCGGCTTTTCGGGCAATCCCAAGGAGCCCGGAGCCATGAGGGGCGGTCCCATATTTGAATTCCTTTTCGGCATGGATGCACAGCTTAGAAAGGAAAAGCGCCGGGACCGTTTCAAGCTCGTCTTTTTTACACCCGCCCCCGAGCCTGGCAAAAGACTGGGCCCCGGCGCCGTCAAAGGATTGCTTGAGAGCATGGCAAGCAGAAATATAGAAACCTACCTGGGTCACAAAATAAAGAGCTTTGAAACCAAAAAGATAATCACTGAAGCAGAAGAGATACAGGCCGACCTCACTATTTTCATGCCCGGCATGACAGGCAATAGCTGGTTCGACAATACGGATCTGCCACGTTCACCGGGAGGCCTCATAGAGGCAGATGAACACTGTGGCGTCACCGGTTTTGATTGTACTTACGTGGCTGGTGACAGCGGCAGCTTCCCGGGACCACCCTGGATGCCCAAACAGGCCCATATGGCTGACTTACAGGCCAAAGCGGCAGCAAAAAACCTCATAAATGAACTATACGGAAAAAAACCAACGGCACGATTCAAGACAGAACTCATGTGTATCGTCGATAACACGGAAAAAGGAATGCTCGTCTTTCGCACGGAAAATAGAAATATCGTTATGCCCAACGCCCGTCTCTGGCACTGGTCAAAGCGCTTTTTTGAATGGTGGTATTTGAGGCGGTACAGGTAGGGGCCGTTAATATAATCTTTATTTTGGCAGGTATAAACCTGGGCAGGTATGAGACCTGCCCCTAAATTATTTGTAGGGGCAATCCCTTGTGGTTGCAAATAATTATGGCAATCTTCCGGGAATTATCATCCTGTCGTCTTACGATAAATCTTGACTTCCACTTGTCTTCAATCACTTTTCCCCCGTTTTTTAGATATCGTTTTATACATTGCATTTGAACATGATGCCCTTCTCTATCACCTTGACAAGGCTAGTAAACATGATTAATTTAGTTATACAAAGCTAAAAAAGGAGGATTAATATGGCTATTGTTAAATGGGATCCATTCAAGGATATGATTACACTTAGAGACAGGATGGACAGGCTTTTTGAAGACAGTCTTGCACGCTTGAGAGGTGGGGAAGACGATATGGGGCACTCTGCATGGGCGCCTGCCGTCGACATCTACGAAACTGCCGATACGCTGGTTATCAAGGCTGAAATTCCAGGCGTTGAAAAGGAAGATATAAGTGTGGAAGTGAAGGAGAATGCCCTTTATCTCAAGGGAGAGAGAAAGTTCGAGAAGGAAGTGAAAGAAGAGAACTATCACAGGATGGAGCGCTCCTACGGCTCTTTCAAGCGCATCTTCCAGCTTCCCACCTCTGTCGATGAAGACAAGATAAAGGCAAATTTCAAAGACGGTGTTCTGGAAATCAATATTCCCAAAGCGGAAGAAACGAAAACAAAACAGATCAATGTTGATGTGGATTAGACCTGCCATCCGACCACCGGCTCAGGGCAAAGAGACTTGCACCCATAAGGAATAAATAAAATGACAAAAGAATCCAGGACGGCAAAACAAGAAAGGGGAGGCAATCAGACGACGTCTGATGCTCCCCCGAAGATCAATTTTTCTACTTTTGTTTATTCTCTTTTTACAACGGCCCGGTTCCAGCTGGGCGAAATACCCAATCCCTATACGCAAAAGTATGAAGAGGACCTGACGCTGGCCGGGGAGACGATAGACATTTTAACAATGCTTGAGAAAAAAACGGCGGGAAATCTGACGAAAGAAGAAGAAAAGCTAATCGAAGACCTTCTCTATAATTTAAGAATGACTTACCTGGGAAAAATTAAAAAGCAGGAAGTCAGAGAATAACCATATCATCACGGTGAATCACTTCATCATAATCTTTTTTACCAAGAATGGCCACAATCTCCGAACTTTTAAGCCCTTTCATCTTTTCCAGATCATCACTATCAAACTGAACCAGCCCCCGCGCAAATTCTCCGCCCCCTTCTTCACTGATGGAAACGAGATCACCGAACGAAAAATCTCCCTTTACGGATTTAACACCCGATGGGAGAAGGCTTTTACCGGCCACAAGGGCTTTTTTTGCACCACTGTCGATAAGGAGAGTGCCTGACACATTGATGTTGTAGGCAATCCACTTTTTCTTTCCCTTTATCCTCTCTTCACGGGGAATAAAAAAAGTACCGCTTCCTCCGCCGTTAAAAATATCAAGAAGAACGCCCTTTTTTTCTCCATTAGCTATGAGAGAAGGAACGCCGAAAGTTGCCGACTTTCTGGCCGCCTCCGTTTTGGTCAGCATACCTCCCGTTCCCGTATCTGAAATACCGATGGAAGCGCCCCTTGTCTGGCTCTCGAAATCGCGTACCGTTTCAATGAGCCTGGCATCACTGAACTTGCGCGGATCCTTGTCATAGAGACCATCCGTATCGGTTAGAATGATAAGAAGATCGGCATCGGCAAGGCCCGTTACCATGGCTGACAGGTTATCGTTATCACCAAACTTTATTTCATCGACGGCGACACTGTCGTTTTCATTGATAATAGGAATAACACCATGATGAAGGAGGGCAAAAATAGTGTTTCTCGCATTGAGGTAACGCTCCCTGTTGCTGAGAGCATCACCGGTAAGAAGGATCTGGCCCACCCTTTTTCCCCGCTTGTCGAAGGCGTCTTCGTAAAAACGGATGAGTGTACTCTGGCCGGCAGCAGCGGCGGCCTGTTTTTCCGGGATGCTCTTGGGCTTGCCTTTAAGCCCCAGCTTTCTCCGGCCTGCCGCAACGGCGCCTGAAGTAACCAGGATTACCTCTTTTCCCATATTGGCAATAACCGAGAGATCACTGGCGATAGATTCAACTATCTTTAGATCAATAATCTCACTATGATGGGTCAAAACACCACTACCGATCTTGACAACGAGTCTTTTAGCTTTTTTAAGCGTTTCCAGCCTCAAACCTCTGTCGTTCATTCCCAATCCTCTTTTTCTTCTTTAGGACAAAAAAGAAGTTCCGCCATTTTGTCAATAAGCTCATCAAGTCCTTCGCCGGTAACGGCAGAAACGTAATAAACAGCATATCCTCTCTCTTTTAGGGGACCTGCAACCTCCTCAAGTAAAGACCTGTCCCCCACGGCATCAACCTTATTAAGGGCGATGATCTGGGGGTTCTTTACGAGCTCACTGTTAAACTCTTTCAACTCTTTATTGATTATATCAAAATCCTTTAAAGGATCTCTTTCTGTAAAGCCTGAAACATCGATCATATGAACAAAGAGCGAAGTTCGCTCAACATGCTTTAAAAATCTTATCCCAAGGCCTGTACCCAGATGTGCGCCTTCAACGAGACCCGGAATGTCGGCAACGACAAAGCTGCTGAAGTCTTTATACCTGACGACACCTAAATTGGGTGTAAGTGTGGTAAAAGGATAATCGGCAATTTTTGGTTTTGCCTTGGAAATTCTTGATATGAGGGTCGACTTGCCTGCATTGGGAAAACCAATAATACCCACGTCGGCAAGGAGTTTGAGTTCCAGTTTGAGGTCTTTTGACTCTCCTTCTTCCCCCGGCTGGGCAAAGCGGGGCGCACGCAAGGTGGATGACGTAAAATGGGCGTTTCCCTTGCCGCCTCTCCCCCCCTGAGCGGCAACAAAGGTAGCCCCGTCTTCAACAAGGTCAACGATCTCCTCACCTGTTTCGGCATCTTTGATGACGGTCCCCACAGGCACATTGATGATCAGGTCGGCTGCGTCCTTTCCATGGCAGTTTCTTCCCCTGCCGGGCTGGCCCTTTTTGGCAACATTGATCTTGTTGTATTTGAGATCCAGGAGTGTATTCAAACGGGACATGACTTTGATGATGACGTCTCCCCCTTTACCACCGTCTCCACCATCGGGCCCCCCTTTGGGAATATACTTCTCCCGCCTGAAGCTGACACAGCCGGCGCCGCCATGGCCGGAGATAACGGTTATGTTGACTTCATCAATAAATTTCATGGCATTTATGTACTATGAATTATGGACCCGAAGATAGAAGTAAGGAAAATTTTTTATGTTGCCTGAGGGGAGGGGTAATGAAATCAGGGGGCTAAAGCCCCCTGAAGTGAATTGATAATTTAAAAAGAAGGAAAGAAAAAACTAAGACGCAGCATATACGCTGATCTTTTTCTTGCCGCCTCTTTTGGTTTCAAACTTTACATTACCGTCAATGAGGGAAAAAATCGTGTAATCCTTACCGAGCCCCACGTTATTTCCGGGATGAAATTTGGTTCCTCTTTGACGAACAATGATATTACCCGCCTTTACAGCTTCTCCGCCGAACTTCTTGACACCAAGACGTTTACTTTCACTATCTCTTCCGTTCTTACTGCTTCCGCCTGCTTTCTTATGAGCCATTCTTTCCTCTCTTAAGCCTTAATCTTTTCTATTTTAAGGGCCGTGTACTGCTGACGATGTCCCTGCAGCTTCTTGTAGCCCTTTCTTCTCTTCTTCTTGAAAACAAGGATTTTCTTATCTTTTCCCTGCTCAACAATCTCACCGGATACCTTTGCCTTTTCAACGGTAGGCGTGCCTATTTTTGTAGCGCCTTCCTCACCGACGAGTAAAACATCACTAATCTCAACCTTGGAACCAACCTCACCGGCCAGCTTCTCAACTCTTACGATATCACCTTCAGATACCTTGTACTGTTTTCCACCCGTTGCAATAACAGCGTACATAAAAAAATAACCTCCACGTTATATAAACATTCCTTTGCGAAATTGGAAATGATACCCCTGTGCACTCAATATGTCAAGTACTTTCTTAAGATGGATCTCCCCGTTTTCTTTGATATTAGCCCCGTCATTTCGGGTTTCACAAATAATTGATGGCTTTCCGGCAGGGCATGCCTGCTCCTCAGTACCTTAAACCAGCCTTCCTTGCCTGATTAAGTTACAAGGTGAAAAGGAGGCCTTATCCGCTTTTCCCTGTCAATTCGGGAAGACCGGGTAAAGGAACACTTGTCATCCCATACGCCACCGGAAGAGGATTCTCCCACACTTCTGTTTGAGGCAGGGTCTCTTCATAGATCAGGTTCATCTCTATATCCTGATGGCGCTGCTTTTTGGAATTCATCATTAATCATCTTAAAATATATTTCTCATTCATTACAAATTAACAGGGTTTCCTGCTAAATCTTCTTGACTGTCTCAGTCTTCTTTGCTTCACTGTTCTTTTTAAATAACTCCTGCTGGAGATAAGAAAAAATGCCCGGGAAACTGAGGAAAACAAAAATAATTGCAACCATGGGGCCCGCCTGTGACAGGCCTGGAACACTTGCGCCTCTTGTCGAAGAAGGCGTTGATGTGGTGAGGCTCAATATGTCCCACGGCGATCATGAATCTCATGCCAAAAATATCGAAACCATACGCAAGGTAGAAGAAAAGCTGGGCCGCCCTGTTTGTATACTGGGAGATCTCAAGGGACCCGAGATCAGGACGGGAAAGCTTAAGGAAGAAGAGATTCATCTCATGAGCGGCGACCTTGTCTGCCTGACGCCTGATGAATACATAGGGGACGGAGAAAAAATACAGATTACCCACGAACCGCTCCATAAAGATGTCAAGGCGGGACAGCTTGTTTATATGAATGACGGCGCCATTACCCTTAATGTGGAATCCATAAAGGGGCACGATGTCTGTTGCAGGGTTCAGAGAGGGGGCACGCTGGGAGAGCGCAAGGGGCTTAATTTCCCCGGCGCTAACCTGTCACTCCCTTTTCTCATGGAGAAAGATTATGACGACATTACCTTTCTTATGGAGCAGAACATCGATTTTATTGCCGCTTCCTTCGTCAGATCGGCAGAGGATCTGAGAGAAATGCGCCGTTTTATGGATGATAAGGGCGGAGAAAAGATAAAGATCGTCGCCAAAATAGAAACACAGCAGGCCGTTGATGATCTTGAGGATATTGTTATGGAGTGCGACGGCGTCATGGTTGCCCGTGGCGATCTGGGAGTAGAAATCCCCATTGCCGATGTTCCTCTTGCCCAGAAGAAGATCATTGCCGTCTCTAACAGGAGAGGCATTCCCGTTATTACTGCCACACAGATGCTTGACTCCATGACGTGGAATGCCTATCCCACGCGGGCCGAGGCAACAGACGTGGCTAATGCTATTATCGATGGAACCGACGCGATTATGCTTTCCGGCGAAACGGCCGTCGGCAAGTACCCGGCGCTGGCCGTGGAAATGATGCACCGTCTCGCAATCAAAGCGGAGACAACCGGCAGAATGAAGCTGGAAATATCTGAAAAAGAAAGTTCCATTTCAAAAGCGACTTCCGCTGCGGCCTGCCTTGTGGCAAGCCAACTCGAAGCGGCAGCTATTATTACCGTAACATCGACAGGAGCAAGCGCATGCAGGATAGCGAGAAACCGGCCCCAAATACCGATCGCTGCCTGTTCGCATGATAAAAAAGTAGTGAGGCAACTGCTCATGGTATGGGGGGTGAATCCCTATTATATCGACAGGCCGGCTGATGTTGAAATCATGCACCGGTCTGCACTGGATGTGACAAAGGCGGCGGGTTTTGTAAAAAAGGGCGATATTGCCATCCTCGTATCGGGCACTCCCATCGGTGTGCCGGGAAGCACTAATTCTATTGATGTGGAGAAGATAGAGTAGAGGGAATTCAGGGATTGCAGAATAAAGCCTCTTTTCCGTCATTACGAGGTCGATACGACCGACACAATCTTGTTTTTCCGGGATTGCCGCGTCGCTGCACCCCTCGCAATGACGGCAGCTATATTAGCCATTCCCTATTATTTATGAATAATAACAAAAAATGGAAATTCGCCGTCGACCGGGGCGGCACCTTCACCGACATTGTCGGCATTGATCCTGAGGGCTGCTTTCACACATCAAAACTCCTTTCCAGTTCACCTGCATATAGTGACGCCTCTATAGAAGGAATAAGGCGGGTGATGGGCATTAGAGGTAACGGTCCACTCCCGGAAGAAAGAATCGGGGAAATACGTTTCGGAACGACTGTTGCCACAAACGCCCTCCTTGAACGTAAGGGAGGGCGTGTCGGCCTCGTCATTACAAAAGGTTTTGCCGACCTCATCGAAATAGGCTATCAGGCCAGGCCCGACATTTTTTCTCTTGCCATAAAAAAACCTTCCATCCTCTATTCAAAAGTTATCGAAGTCGATGAGCGAATCGACTCAGAGGGGAAGGTCGTTAAAAACCTTGATAGTGAGCGCCTTTCAAAAGCCATTAGTGAGATCAAGGGAAAAGTCGATACGGTGGCCGTCGTTCTCATGCATTCCTGGAGAAATGCCGGACATGAATTGCTGTGCCGGGATATTCTAAAGAGACACGGCATAAAGGAAGTATTTCTCTCTCACCGGACGATGAATCTCATCAAAATCGTCAGCCGGGGCCAGAGCTGCGTCGTTGACGCCTACTTAAGCCCTGTCATTCATAAATACCTGGACGGCATCAGGGAAGCAACCGGCAATATTCCCATTGAATTTATACAGAGTTCGGGAACACTCAGCCATCCCGACAACTTCCTCGGAAAAGACGCCATCCTTTCGGGACCCGCAGGAGGCGTCATCGGCGTCGCCTCCATTACGGCTGAAACGGGATTAAAAGGCGTTATCGGCTTCGATATGGGAGGCACATCGACAGATGTTTCCCGCTATGACGGTGAACCGGATAAAGTCTACGAACGGATTATCGAGGGCATAGAGCTGCAAAAAGAGATGCTCAATATCAATGCCGTTGCCGCAGGGGGTGGCTCCATACTCTCATTCGACGGCCGGCGCATGCTGGCAGGCCCTGAGTCGGCAGGGGCAGATCCGGGGCCGGCCTGTTACGGTTTCGGCGGCCCCCTTACCGTTACCGATGCCAACCTCATTACAGGCAGGATCGCCCTCGAATATTTCCCAAAGACCTTCGGCCCTGAAAGGAATGCCCCTCTTGATGCAGGCAGGGCAAGGGCACTTTTCGAGGAACTCTCCAATGAAATCAATGCAGCCATGGGCGCCTCTTTGTCGGCGGAAGACACAGCCAATGGATTTCTGCGTATTGCCAACGAAAAGATGGCCCTTGCCATTAAGGAAATTTCTCTTTCCAAAGGGCTCGATGTAAGGCACTACGCCCTCGTCTGTTTTGGAGGCGCCGGCGGTCAACATGCCTGCCAGCTTGCGTCTCTTCTCGGGATGAAAAAAATCATCTTTCATCCCCTGGGAGGTGTTATGTCTGCCTACGGTATCGGGCTGGCAAAACCGGACAGAAAATCAGACAGAACGGTCCTTATGGAACTGAACAGGGAGAACCATAAAAAGATAGAAGCCCTTCTCGATGAAATGGAGAGTCAAATTATGCCGTCATCATCAGGGGGGAGAGCCTATCTTGCAAAAAGGGAGACCGACATCCGGCCCAAAGGCACAGACTCTTACATAACGGTCAAATATGGCGCTTATGATGAAATACTAACTTCATTTATGAAAAAACACGAACAATTGTTCGGCTTTCACCCTGAAGATTCACCCCTTGAAGTGGTGAACCTGAGAATCCGCGTTAGTGAAGAAGTGGACTTTTTCCCCCCTTACAGAGAAAACAAATCCGGCAGGCGCGAAAGCGCAAATCCCATATCCAGACAGGAAGTTATCTTCCCTCATGGAAAATACAAGGCAGATATGTATCTGAGAGAGTCTCTCCCCCCCGGCAGAATCATTGAAGGACCGGCCATGATCCTTGATAAATATTCAACCCTTATCATTGATCCCGGTTTTACGGGAGAGGTAATGGATCAAGGGATTATCTCCCTGACAGGGTTTTCCGGGAAAAAAGAGCAAATAAAAGCAGAAAAATCACCGGATCCCATACTTCTGGAAGTCTTTAACAACCTCTTTATGAATATCTCCACTGAAATGGGGCACACACTCAGAAACACGGCCCATTCGGTCAATATCAAGGAGCGACTCGACTTCTCCTGCGCTCTCTTTGATAGCAAGGGAGAACTCGTTGCCAATGCGCCGCACATCCCCGTTCATCTCGGCTCCATGTCCGATGCGGTCAAGGGGGTTATGGCCGGACAAGGCACCCTCATACAGCGTGGCCATATTTACCTGACAAACGATCCCTACAACGGCGGTTCACACCTCCCTGACATAACCGCTGTCTGCCCCATTTTTTCCGCTAAGGGAGAGATCATTTTCTTTACGGCGGCAAGGGGACACCATGCCGATATTGGAGGCACAACACCCGGCTCCATGCCCCCCGGGGCGCTTCATATCGATGAAGAAGGAGTGCTCATAAAAAACATGCTCATCGTAAAAGAGGGGCGCTTTATGGAAGAAGAAGCAAGGGGACTTCTAACTTCCGGCAAGTACCCTGCCCGGAATATGGATGAACGGATCTCCGACCTTAGAGCCCAGGTGGCGGCATGCCACAAAGGGAGGGAAGAAATAGAGCGGCTCGTTAATAACTATGGACTTGCAACGGTGAAATCCTATATGAATTTCATCCAGCAAAATGCCGGCTTCTCCATAAAAAAAGCCCTAAGCACTTTTCTTGCCCCGAATACGCCTTTCGAGGCTTCCTTTAAGGATCTATTGGACGACGGGTCACCGATAGCCGTCAATATAAAAATCAAGCCCGGCAACAATCCTCCTGAAAGCATCCGTTGCATCATCGATTTTACGGGGACGGGGAGTGAGCACAAGAGCGACAATCTAAATGCGCCGCTTTCGGTCACACGCTCTGCCGTACTCTATGTGTTAAGGAGCCTTATTAAAGAGGATATTCCTTTAAACAGCGGCTGTTTGAAACCGATCAGGATCATTGTCCCCGAGGGCTCACTCCTTAATCCCGCCTACCCTTCTCCTGTCGCCTCGGGAAACGTAGAAACTTCTCAGCGTATAGTCGACGTATTGCTCGGCGCCTTTGGTGTGGCTGCTGCCTCACAGGGAACAATGAACAATTTTATCTTCCAGGTAGAGGGTGATACGCCTTATTATGAAACCATTGCAGGCGGATCAGGCGCCATGGCCGGTCATGACGGCGCGTCGGGTGTACAGGTGCATATGACCAACACGAGGATGACCGATCCCGAAATACTGGAAGTAAGACACCCCGACGTAAGGCTGGAGAGATTCAGCCTGAGAGAAGGTTCCGGCGGGGCAGGCAGGTTCAGGGGTGGAGATGGCCTTATAAGAGAATTGACTTTTTTGAAAGCTGCCGAAGTTTCACTCATATCGGAGCGAAGAACATACCCGCCCTATGGAATAGCGGGAGGCATGGCTGCGAAAAAAGGCCGAAACCTGGTGAGAAAAAATGGAATGCCTCCCGAAGAAATGGAATCACGCTTTAATATAAAACTGGGTAAAGATACGTCTGTTATTATCGAAACACCGGGTGGTGGTGGCTATGGAGAAAAGCTTCCCTGAATTGTTCAGGTTAAAGAAGAGATATTAATATAATGTTGAAAGGGGATAATGACTATCTCTTTTCATTCCCGGCCGGTTGAAATTCCGGCAAGGGGGAAGGGCTCTCTTTGTTCTCCAGTTGGAAAGATTTTGTCAGTTCAAGACTTTTCCCGCAGTCTCTGCAAAAATAGCCCCAGCTTTCAGGAACTTCCACTGCGCCTTTTCTCGGCTTCCTCTGTGAGCATATCCTGCAATGAATTTCCTTTACACCATTAAAGTAGATATCGAAATCAATAGATAATCGGTCTTTCCTGAAATCGACCCTGATAAGATTTGACGCTTCCATTTTAATATGAGTATCGTCCCCTTTCATCAATGTTTGCGGCCAAAATCATGGATTTATTCCTCACATGAAATAAGGCCCTCTAAAAAAGCTGCCTTAGCCACAGTTTCAAATTATACATGATTTATGAAATATCTTCGATGATAATTTCTGCCACATCCATAAAAATTGGGCACAGGCGTTTAGGCCTGTAATAGCATCAGGCATTATGAATTATGGAGAACCATAAACTCAAAATTTGTTTTAAAGAAAAAAACTTTCTTTAAAACAAATGCCTTTTACCATTTAAAAAACTTCCAAGGGCCATTCACCTTTCTTCATTGCAAAATTATTATTGACGTGCTATATAATCGAGGAATGATCCGCCTTCACATAAAGGCGGCAATAATTATGGCTAATAACAAGAAATCGCCTTTTGTACTAATCAAACAGTCAATGGGAAAAATCGGCAAAAGTGAAATAACATTACTTCTTGCAAGCACGATTATTTCACTTTTGCTTGTTGAAACAGGGGCAAGGGTTTGGTTGCATAATTTTGCAACGCCCAAACAATTTCATATCTACTCTCTAATTTCAGAGATAGACCCACAAAGCAGAATCTATTCTCCCCATCATTATCTAAATTACTATCCCACACCAAACTTTAAGAAGGGATTAACCTATCACAACGCTTTAGGTTATCGAGACAAAGAATTTACCGTAAAAAAACCTCCCGGAGAATACCGTATAGTCACTCTTGGCGGTTCTACCACATACACAACATCTGTTGCCGACAATGAAAAAACCTATCCTTCACAACTAGAAAAAACATTAAAGAAAACTTACGGTTATGATAATGTGAGGGTAATTAACGCAGGGGTAGGCGGTTATAATTCCTGGGAATCTTTAATCAATCTTCAATTTCGTGTTCTTGATCTCGACCCTGATCTTGTTATCGTTTATCATGGCGGGAATGATATAACTCAGAGAATGGTCTTACCTGAAGCATACCGGGGCGATAACTCAGGGTCACGCAGACAATGGTCTTTGCCTCCCGTCAGTTTTCTCGATTACAGTTGTTTTTTAAGAATAATCAGAAGAAAGATGGGATTATCCTATCAGACTGATCTAAACCTGGTGACAAGAGCAAACAGCAACTTTATTTACAGAACATATTTTATCAGTCCCCAAATTGAATCCAGCCTTGCCGGACTGTTGAAAATCAATCCTCCAATATATTTTAAACGTAATCTTCAAAACATGGTTGTTATTGCAAAAGAACATGGAGCAAAAATTATGCTTGCTACATTTGCTCATACCCATGCCTATACAACTTATACAAAACACTATTTCTCTTCCGGAACATATCGGCAAATTGGATACGCTGAGAGTAATAAAGTGGTAAAAGATATTGCCATTAATTATTCCATTCCGCTTTTTGATTTTGCCAACGCAATGCCAAAGTATGTGCGATACTGGTCTGATGCGGTGCACCTCAACGAAAGTGGCGCACTGCTGAAAGCAGAATTATTTGCTCAATTCATCAATGAGCAAGGACTCATAACAAAAGAACGCTGACCGGAACAAGCACTTTAACTTTGCCACAGGTTCCGTTGGTTCGACAAAAACAGGTGTTCCTCCATAATATCTCCCCAAAAGCCCGGTAAATATTTATTTATCTTTGGCTCAAACTATCTTCCAGCTCCTTTTCAGCAAAGAAGTAGCTGATTATCATCAGCGATCAGAACAGACCGGTTGCCATTTTCTCCTTTTAAGGATATACTTCAACGCTCATCAATAAGAGGAAGGTTTTTAACATGATTAATTTGCAGGATAAAGGAACCAAACTAACGGCCGTTGCAATCATCATTGTCGCCGGTGTGATTACTATTTACTTATCTGCCGTCGACCCCACTTTCAAATTAAAACCCTTTAACGAGGCTGCCTGGAAAAGCGGCGATGCCCGGTCCCGGGGTGAAATGGTCAATGATCTTCTAAATTCCCCTGTTCTTGTTAACAAATCCATGGAAGAAGTAAAAAAACTCCTGGGTCCGGGGGAGACGCGAAAAAAAAATTTATACTATCCCATTGAACTGGGCGTTAAGGTCGGTTTTCAGCCATCCGTCTTCGAGCTTGCCATCATATTTGACAGACATAGTCGTGCCATAGACTGGGAAATTATTGAGCAGGGTAAAGTTCCTGAAAAGATCTCGGGCGCAAAAGGGAATAAAGGCAGGTAAGGACAGGTTTACAAAGAGCTTCTCTCTTCATCCTGCAATCTAAATAATAGAAATTGGCAATGAGAGAAGATAAAGACTTTTTTAAAACCGCTATACTGGCAATACTTGAAAAATTCCCGGCAGGCATTTCAGAGTATAATATGATGCAGGAGCTGAAAGGGAAAACAGGCCAAATCCCGCAAGATTTTGGACACAACAACCTGGCCCTCTTTAGAAGCCACTTTCTCCTCTTTAATGCCCTCTATGAACTGCAACTCAAACTCCCTGAAAAAACAGGAAAAGTTCTTGAAATCAGCCCTCTGCATATTCAACTGAGATCGCCGTCATCTGAAAACAGCGGGAAATTGCCGGCAGATAACAGCCATGCAAGCCTGCGCGACTATTACCTCGATATGGCTAACCTGGAGCAAACCACATCAGATGATGTTGAGGATATGCTCAATCAATTCTGGAAAATCTATTTTGCAAGGGACAAGCGAATAGAGGCGCTCAAGGTTCTCGGATTGGAAGAGGGCGCCCGCTTTGATGAGATAAGAAAACGATACCGGGAGCTGGCTAAAAAAATTCACCCCGACAGGGGCGGTGATAAGGAGAAGTTGCAGGAAATCAACGAAGCAATGGAAATACTGGAAGGCTGTTACAAGAAATAAGAACAACGCCCCTCATCCCGTGAGGAGAAGAATAAAGGTGGTCATGCCCCATTATCGATATCCCCCTCCACAGCAGTAACAACGCGATTCCTTCCTTCTGCCTTTGCCCTGTAGAGGGCCTTGTCGGCAGCTTTTATAATCTTTGACACTTCATTTTCCTTAGTCGGCTCAATAGAAGCAATGCCGATACTTATCGTCACACAATTACCGGTGGGAATATCACCATGATAAATAGCCAGGTCCTCAACCTTGCTTCTCACCGCGTTGGCAATAATTTCAGCGCCTTTCAAATGGGTATCGGGGAGAATGATGATAAATTCTTCACCACCATAGCGTGCAATAAGATCACCGGGCCGGTTAAGGAGCGAATGAATGGTACTTGAAACGAGTTTCAGGCAATCATCTCCCGAATGATGGCCGTAGGTATCGTTGAAATGCTTGAAATGGTCCACATCGACCATAAGAATTGACAGGGATCGTTTATTCCTGATGGAACGCTTCCACTCTTCCTTTACATGCTCGAAAAATGAGCGCCTGTTGGCAATGCCCGTCAGGCTGTCCGTTGCAGAGAGTTTTTTTAAGAGTTCATTCTGCTTGGCAAGTTTTTTTGCAAGCTCCATGACTTTTTCTTCATGGAGCTTGCGGGAATCGATTTCTCTTTTCAGCCTCAAAATTGCGCGCACCCGGGCAATGAGTTCAAGCTTTCTAATCGGTTTATGCACAAATTCTACTGCGCCTGCTTCCAGGGCAAGAGCAACCACCTCTTCCTCTTCCATGGCTGAAATCATGACAACGGGAATATCGTAAAAAAGATCGAAACTCTTAATATACCGGCAGGCTTCAATACCGTCAATATCCGGCATGGCCACATCAAGAAGGATAATCTCTATGGGAGGCGCTTTTGGAGGTGCACTATCTTTCCGAATCCCCAGTTTTTCATAAGCCGCCAATGCAGAATCCACAATGACAGGACTTTTAAATCCTGCCTCTTTCAGATAGGCACGGTAGAGAGCTCTCATCTCTTCCGAATCATCTACAATCAGTATGCTCATTTTCTATTATTTCTTCTCAAAAAATTGGAGAGTATCTAATTAATTATATAGTTAATCCATGATAAATCAATAGCTGCCTTTCCCCCTGCCGGAGCACTATAATCAATTACCGGCATAACCTGTCATTTCAAGGTAGCCCTTCCCTGACAGCGGCACACCATGATGCGTCCCCTGCACCTTCACCGCCCCTTCCCAGTAACGTATGGAAAGATCAAGTTCCTGATTGACGATTAAAGGTTCTATATTTAGAAAAAGAGCCTCTTTTTTAAAGAGAAACTTCCACTTTATGGGGTATGTTCCGCCGAGAGGACTTTCCCATTTTTCCAGTTCTTCTATTTCTACATCATCCGCCTTGATGGAAAGAACACTTCCGTCGGGACCGATAAGCTTACCTGCACTAAAGGAATCAACGGTGCCGTTTTTCAGGCGCAACTTGTAAAACATGAGGTCATAACCATTGGAAAGCTGAAGAGCGAACCAGTCCCACCCTTCCTGATCCTCAGACAGAGCACTTGTACTCCACTCCCTGTCGAGCCAGGAACTGCCGCTTACCTGAAAAGTTTCCCCTTTCACTTCAATAGTACCCTCCGTTGATAGACGGGGGATGGAATAGTAGTAAGAGGCGTTGCCCGGCTCTTTACTTTTTTGACTTAGCCCTTCATCACCTTGTAAAACAATCCCTTTTTCAGGAGTCAGGAGGAGATTAACAACAATGCCATTTTTCTTGGCCCGGAGGCTCCAGGGGTGTCCCTCCCCTTCTACTACTTCAACAGACCAGTCTTCAACCCAGACCCTGAAAGGTTCGGCCTTTGCCCCGGCAAGACCTGCCCCCTCTCTGGCAAAGCGTTCAAAATTATAAAATGTTTCTGTCTCAACGTCAGTGAGAGCGAAGTGCCCCATGTAAATGTTGTTCGTCGCCCACTTTGATGTTCTCTCCACGGGCTTGCTCTCTATGGCAAAACGAAAAAGGCTCAGTTCATAGCCGAATTTTCGTCCCCTTTTGTCCTCCAGGTTTCCTGTAAAGTACCACCATTCTGCTTTGAATCCGGGGTGGGGGCCGTGGTCTTCGGGGAAGATGAAAGGCCTCTTTTCCAGGGCCCGTTCAAAACCGTCATTCCCGGAATCACCAAGGAGTTCCCTGAAGTTGAGACTCTCTTCTGTACGAGCAGGGGCAGTAAATATAAAAAGGAATAATATGCTTAATAGTATTTTATTCATGGATCTTTTTTATAGTTTTATTAAATTCTAAATCACTCCCTCTCCCTCGATAGGATCTCGATGCCCCTTGAGGGTAGAGGGCTGGGGTGAGGGTGAAAGCCTTTGGAAATTTCATTCGCCCGTCCCCCCTCAATCCCCTCCCACCAGGTGAGGGGAAGCATCTATTTTACTTTGCGGTTTTTGCGCGCAATAGATTTTCACTCCTCCCGCATCGCCTCAACAGGCAATGCCCTTGAAATCCGCCATGCCGGATAGATGCCGGCCAGCAAAGCAGCCGTTAAGGCCAGCAAAATAGCCTCAAAGAGAATGGGTGTTGAAATGACCGTTTTCATAGTCCAGCCGAAGGAGCGTTCATTGATAACATGAATAAGCATATGGGCCATAACAAGCCCCGAAGGGATTGCCAGCGCCCCCGCCATTAATCCCATAAATCCCGTCTGGCTAATAATGATCCCCGCCACCTGACGCGGGACAAAGCCCGTTGCCCGCAGTATGGCCATCTCCCTTGCCCGCTCCATCTGAAGAGCCATCATGGTGCTTAAGACACCGATAAAGGCAATGATGACGGCAAGAAGGCGTAAAACACCTGTTATGGTAAAAGTACGGTCGAAAATGGCAAGGGAGCGCTCCCGGATTTCCCCGTTTTTGCGCATTTCGATAATCTCGCCGGAAGAAACAAGGGCCCTCACTTCATTCATAATGTTATCTGCCTTTGCCTCTTCTTCCAGGTAGAGCCCTACCGATCTGACGGATCGGTCTTTAAAATGCCGGTTGTAGAGTTGTCGATTAATCAGCACTGCAGCCGGCCCTGAACCATAATCATAGAAGATACCTGCCACAGAAAAGGGCAGAGGACCGTAATCGGTAGGAAGCTCAATTTTATCACCAACTTTTGCGCCGTACACATTGGCAAAAGGTTCAGAGATAACGACGGCCTTATTATCAAAAAACTGCTCCCACACATCAGGCTCTCCCTCTTTAATGAGAAAGGGAGGCGAGTCTTTCTCCCATATGTCCGTTACATGCATTTCCTTCATGCCTTCTTCTGAATGAAGCGTAATCCATTGTGACGAGCTTGTTCCCTCAATGCCTTTTATATGCTGCAATTTTTCAATGAAGGCGGGATTTAAAGCGGATACGATATTTTTCGATTTAAAACTGGGGGAGCGAATATAGATATCGGCCTGGACGATAGACTCGAGCCAGATTTTGACGGAATGACGGAATGAATCGATCATGACACCCACGCCGACGGTAGTGGAAAGGGCCAGCATGAGAACAGCAATGGCGATCCCTGTCCGGCTGAGCGCTGCGCCGATCCCCCTGATAGCAAGCCTTGTGTGGAGGCGGGAAAGGGAAGCGGGAAAAAGGTTCAACAATCGAACACCCTTTGCCGTCAGAAAAGGGGCAAAAAAGATCATGCCGAGAATAATCATAAAAAGGGCTGCAAAGCCTGCCGAAAGGCTCCTTCCTCCCATATGGAGAAGACCAAAAGCCAAAAGGATGAGAAAAATCCCCGCAAGGGCAATTCCTGGGGCGGCTGCCTCGGCTTTGCCTTCAACAAGGGAACGTTTAACAGCCGCCACAGGAGAAATTCCGGCCGCTTCCCATGCAGGAACAAAAGCGGCGAGAAGGGATGCTGCAATACCGACAAAAGCTCCCTTTATAAGAGAAAGAGGACTGACAATGAAATCGTCTATTGTAAGAACAAAGTAAAGATCATTAATCGTTCTCGTCACCAGTTTGACCAGCGCCGTACCCAGAAAAAGGCCTAACACAATACCCAAAACCGTTCCTGCAAGGGCAATGATAAAAGCTTCCGTCATGACCATTTTAAATAGGGCTTCTTTCGTCACCCCCAGGATTCTCAAAGAGCCGATAAGTTGTCTCCTTTGCAGAATGGAGAAAGTCATCGTATTGTAGATAAGAAAGGCGCCAACGAGGAGAGCAAGAAAACTCATGGCCTTAAGATTTGTCCTGAAAGCCTTGGTCATATCATCCATGGCCCGGCTTCTCGAAGCTGCGTTTACGATTTTTACACTCTCCGGCAAAGCTTTTGTCATCTTATGAAGAAGTACGTCTCCCTCCTTTCCGGGAGCGATTATCATGTCAATGAAGGCAAGTTTTCCTTCCATCCCTGTCAATTCCTGGGCCGTCGATATATCGGCAATGAGAAGATCCTCTGTTGCTGCTTCCGGGTGAGTCCCCCCGGGAATAAAACCGATTATCTCCAGGTCACGCTTTTTTGCGCCAACCCTGAAGGGAAAAGAATCCCCCACTTTAACAGCTATTCTTTCAGCTGTCCCGGGGGAAATAAGAACTGTGCCTGATTGGGTAAGGAACTTTTTCAGATCAAAGGTTGCTCCCCTGCCAAGGTGGGAGCGAAAATCACTTTCGGCAAAGAGATCGACACCGAGAAGACGCAGGGTTTCCTTCCCTGCCTTACCGTAGGCTTCAATAAGAGGCGCAATGGAAGTGATTCCTTCCTCGACCCTTAGCCTGGTGTAGAGCCCTTCATTAATACCATTGCTGCCGCCGATAATCCGGTGTGTTGCTTTTCCCGAAACCTCTTCAACCGATTGATTAAATGAACGGTAAGCGCTTTCGCTCGCCAGATCGACGGAGATAACGACGGCTACGCCGAGGGCAATACCTAAAAGAGCGAGAAAAAGCTGTAAAGGATGTTTCGAAAGATGACGAAAACCGGCGCGGCTTATAAGGGAAGTCACTAGTCTCCCTCCCGCTTATCATGACTGATAGCCCCATCCTTCATGGTAACGATCCGGTCTGCCGTGGAAGCGACCTCCCGGGAATGAGTAACAATGATCATGGTTTTGCCAGAGGCGCGCACCAGTTCATCGAGCAGGCCGAGGATAAGTTTGCCTCTTTCCGAATCGAGGTTGCCCGTCGGCTCATCGGCAAGGACAAGAAGCGGATCATGAACAAGCGCCCTGGCAATGGCAAGACGCTGCTGCTCCCCGCCGGAAAGCCTGTCGGGAAAGCTCCCCCTGCGGTCTTCAAGCCCCACCCTGCCAAGAAGGACAAGTCCCTTCTCAATGGCTTCACGCCCTTTTATGCCGTTAAGTTCCAGCGGCAATAAAAGGTTTTCTTCCACCGTCAATGTAGGAATAAGGTTAAAAAACTGGTAGACAAAGCCGATGTTTTTCCGGCGAAAAAGGGTGCGCTCCTTCTCATTAAGTCCCGTAAGGCTGATGCCATCAATAGAAATATCACCGGATGCCGGATAATCGATACCGCTGATGAGGTTTAAAAGGGTCGATTTACCCGACCCGCTCTGCCCGAGAAGCGCCACCGATTCACTACGGGAAACCTGCAGGTTTAAATTCTTCAAAACATGGCGAACCTTGTCGCCTTCCTGGTAGTTATGCGTGATGTCTTTTATGGAAAGAAGAGGGGCTTTTGTATTCATTTTATATTAAGTTTTTTGACACTGATTTTCACTGATTTGTTATGATTTATTTATCATCCTTTCTTAAGAAATTTAGCACTTCATTACTTTACTTTTCCAGTTCTTTTTTCTCAATATGCTTTCACAGTGAATCCCTGGCAGGTGCATTCCCCACGGCTTGCCGCCATAAAGCGGGAACGTAGTCTCCGCGCTCATACCCCGCTGTTTGCGGCAGAGTGATCGATTAAGTTTTGACACCATCTCGTTCCCAGACTCCACCCTGGGAATGTACCCGGATATAAAGCTACAGCTTTGAAATAAACGTCTGGCCCCATAAGAACAAGATATATATTCCTCTTTAGGGGGGCTATGTGGACAGGCTGGAAGATTGGATTTATTCAAGGGCCTGCATTTTTCCGGAGAACTTTTAAAGCAGAGCTTTTACTGCAATTGCCTTCCCGGGCCGGAGCCTGGGAGCGAGTTGAGACGAGTTGAGAGTTGAAAAATAATTACAACCCTACTTCATCTCAAGTGTCTTCCTGAGCCGCCTGGAGAGCGTCATAATAATCCCCCGTGACAGGGAAGGGTATTCATCGAGAATATTGTCGAGCAATTCCAGGCTGTTGGCCCTGTTTCTTTTCACATCACTTATATCGTTAAGGTATGCCTGATACACTTTTTTTCACCTCCCTTTCGATGGCCCTGATAAATTGTGCGCTGTACTTGAACAGCTTCCCCGGTAGGGAGCGGTTTAGCCGCCTGATAGAGGCAATGACATGATCATTGAGATTGGCGTCATCTTCAATAAGAAAGGAGGCAAGCCTGTCATGAAGGAATATCATGAGAAAAAAAGAAGAGGAATTTCTCAGGCGCCGACGGGAATCGAAAAAATAAAGGTGGACCCCTTGTCCCCTTTGCTTTCAATCCAGACCTTTCCCTGGTGAGCATCAATAATTTTTTTTACAATCATTAGGCCAAGGCCTGTACAAATCTCCCCTGCCGTCGGCCTGGTGCTCAACTTATTAAAATTATAAAAGAGCTTTTCCTGGTCCTCCGGGGATATTCCCGGACCTTCATCCCTGATTGAAACCCGGCTTGTATCATTTACAATTTCGAAATCGACATAAATATTTTTTCCCCTGTCGGAAAACTTGATTGCATTGGAAAGAAGGTTGTCCAGTACCTGCGTAAGCAGCCTGTCATCAAATGAGGTAGGAAGCGCATCTTTTTTATGATAGTGTATTTTTATATCTTTTTTCCTGGCCATATGCTCACCTATGGCGATACGCTCTTCAATGAGATCAGGAAGAGACGATACTTGCAGTTTAAGATGCATTCTGCCGCTTTCGATGGAAGAGACATCGAGCAAATCATTAACAAGGACAAGCATTCTCTGGCTGGCATTAAGAATCCGTGAAATAAACTGTTTTTGCAAATCACTTAAATTATTCGGTTCCTCACTCTCGATAAGGTCGCAAAAACCTTCTATTGATGACAGGGGCGCCCTCAGATCGTGTGCGGCAATGCCCAGAAATTCATTCTTGAGATTATTGAGGTCTTCCAGCGCCCTTACACGTTCAAGCTGCTCAAGATTATTGTTGACCCGATAATACAGTTCCTCATTTATGATCGGTTTATTAACATAATCATTGGCGCCGCATTTGAGAAACTTGGCTGAAATACTGTGCTTGCCCACACCCGATATACCGATGACGGCAAGGTGGTCTTTTGAATATTTATTTCGTATTTCAGTGGTCAACTGGAAGCCGTCCATGACAGCCATACTGTAATCGGTTATAACCAGTTTAATATCTTTTTCTTTCCCGAGAATTTCAAGGGCTTCCTTACCATTAGATGCCTCGAATATAGTGTAGTCATGTATCTTTAAAAGCCCTGTCAAATAATTACGGGCAACGACTGAATCATCAACAACAAGCACTTTAATATTACTGTTGCGTTTAAGATTTGTTATGGCCTGACAAACATAATCGAGGCTGAAAACATTCCCTTTTTCAACATAGTCCACAACCCTTTTGCTCCAGATATATTCTCTTACATCGTGACTATTCTGGCCGGTAAAGACAATGACGGGGATATTTTCCGATAAAACATAATCGATGATTTCACCGTTGGGCGCATCAGGGAGACGAAAATCAAGCAAGGCAAGAAAAATTTCAGACTTGCATGTATTAAGAACCCGTCTGGCATCGGCAAAATCAGCTGCACTGACCACATCAAGACCGAGCTTCTCATTGATAAGGGATTTAATCACTTCCCTCATCATATCGCTATCTTCGACAACAAAAATTTTTTCTTTTTCCATCGCTTTTCCCCGGTGATTTACTTCAAATTGCTTTAAGTTTGAATAGTCTGAAATCCTTTGCGCAATGCCTTGAATTTTATCTCTTTCTTGAGTTAATAAGGTAATTAACGCTAAAAAAGAACCTTAAAGCAGTGCAATAGTTTTCTCCCCACAGCTGATAATGAAGCTCACCCTTCCATAATGAGAGTAGCATATTATTTCAGCCAATTCTAATTTTCCCCAAAAAAAACTCACTTGTTTTTATGCTATACTCTAAAAGGTAAACTTTAGCAAAGGTGAATAGAAATATGCGAATACTCATTGTAGATGATGATGAAGACACAAGGATTCTCCTTGCTTCCTTTCTGTCAAAAGAAGGGTACGAAAATGTTATATCAGCCAGTTCGGCAAATGAAGCTTTTCAGGCTCTGGACATTGAAAACCGGGACCCTGAAAAGAAAGCGGAAGCAGACCTCATTCTTATGGATATTATTATGCCGGGAACAGACGGCGTGGAAGGATGCCGGCAGATAAAGAAGAACAACCTGTATAAAGACGTTCCCATCGTAATGGTAACCTCCAGGAGAGAAGATGAATATCTTGTGAAGGCCTTTGCAGCAGGCGCTGTAGACTACATAACCAAGCCCTTTAACAAGGTCGAACTTATGGTAAGGGTAAGGTCGGTCATTAAATTAAAAGAAGAGATGGATAAGCGCAAAACCCGCGAAAGGGAACTTGAAAAGGCATTAAGTGATATCAAAGTGTTAAGTGGCCTTATACCCATCTGCTCACACTGCAAAAAAATGCGAAATGATGAAGGTTATTGGCAACATCTCGAGAAATTTATTGCAGAACGCTCCAATGCCAATTTTACGCACGGCATTTGCAATGAGTGTCTTAAGAAATTCTATCCTGATCTGGCCGATGAGGAGTAAAGCTCATCAATGCGGGCTCCCGGCCCGACTACAAAAGAAGACCTTACTATTTCACCCTGAACAGGCAGCCCCCGGAGGCAAGCCAACTTTTTACAAGGGGCGCCCATTTTCGTTTTAACAGACTAATTTTTCTGCTAAATTAGACTCATATGCGGCCTTTACTCCTAACATTTATAATCATTGTTTCACTCTTTGCTCCCCTCCCGGGTTGTATGACGACTCCCGAATCCGGTCTTCCCGTGAGAGATTTTTCCAGCCTTTTCCCCCCCTTAAAGGCCCCAATGGGGCGCATTTTCTTTTTCCGTCACTACATCCTGGCCGGGTCTCTCATTACCCCCCCTGTCAGCCTAAACGGCGCATACGCAGGTGACTCACTGCCGGGAGAATACTTTTATATCGATACCTATAAAGGAAAATATCATGTGGAAATTTCCGAAGGGTATACACTTGACCTGCAACTGTCTGCCGGTGAAGAAAGGTTTATACTCATGGACCTTGGCGGCACCGGCATTTTTTATGACATCATACCTAAAGTGGCAAATCCTGAAGTTGCCCGGCGCCAGATTATTCAGATTCATGAGATGAAAGAACGGGTGAAGGAAAAATAGGCAGCAAGCAACAAAGTATGCACCCGCCGGATTCAAAAAACATGGACACTTTTACCTCTTTATGTTAATTTTCCAGAACATTGAGGACATAGATGAAAAAAATAGCCATTATCATAAAAAGAAATAAGCCTGAAGGGCTCGGGCTGGCCAAAGAACTCATCCCCTGGCTAAAGGAGCGGGGCATTGAAGCCGTTTTTGACAAGGAAGTCATTGGACCTCTGGGAATAAAAAAAGGTTATTCCAAGACGGAAATTCACGAAATTGCCGATCTGATCATCGTCCTTGGTGGTGACGGAACGCTTCTTAGCATCGCCAGACTGGCCGGCAAGAGAAGCATCCCCATTCTGGGAGTCAACCTGGGCAGCCTCGGCTTTCTTACGGAGATGACCGTTGATGAGCTTTTTCCCATCCTCGAGAGAATTCTCGAAAGCAAGTACGACCTTGAAGAAAGAATGATGCTAAAAGCCTCCATCTATCGTCAGGGAGAAAAAATTACCGAATATTCCGCCTTGAACGACGTCGTTATCAGCAAGGGTTCTATGGCACGAATCATTGATCTCGATACGAGGATCGATGATAATTTTCTTACCCTTTACCGTGTCGACGGCCTTATTTTTTCCACGCCCACAGGATCGACAGGCTATTCGCTGGCAGCGGCAGGTCCCATTGTTCATCCTACGCTAAAAGCCATTATTATTGCCCCCATCTGCCCATTTACACTGAACAACCGCCCCATCATGATACCTGACCAGTCCAGAATAAGCGTAACGCTGAAAACGGAAAATGTCGATTATCTTCTTACCATGGACGGGCAGGTAGCCTTTGCCCTCAAGGAAGGTGACACCATAGAGATAGAAAAATCGGAAAACCTGACAAAGCTGATAAAATCACCTTACAGGGATTATTATGAAGTACTGAGAACCAAGCTCCAATGGAGCGGATCGAGGTAGTATTTCCCTATCCCCCCTCTTAACTTCCCCCTTTCCTCAAGACAGCGATAAGTTCCTTCATATTCTTTCTGTGCAAAAGAAGCATTAACAAAGACAGTGGCAGGGAGAATAAAATGGAGGCAGCCCCGGCGCCGGTAAAGTAAAGAATGGCAGGCATGGCTGCAATCATGCTTATTGCCGCAGCATAGACATTTTTTGTAAAAGCAAAGAAAAAACTCCCCAGCAGGAGTTCCAGAGCAAGGGTTAACGGTGATATCAAGAGGAGCGCCCCCAGGCTGGAGGCAAGCCCTTTTCCTCCCCTGAATTTCAAAAAAAGAGACCAGCCATGGCCGCAAACAAGACCCAGCCAGCCCACCATGGGTGATGAAGGGTGACCGGAAATATGGACGGCAGCAGTCACCCCGGCCACCCCTTTCAAAACATCGAGAGCAAGCACGGCAAAGGCCGGCCCTTTACCTATAACTCTTTTTACATTCCTCGCTCCAAGGGTACCGCTTCCCTCCAGTCGAAGATCGACACCCTTTAGCCTTCCTGCCAGCCAGGCAAAGGAAAGGGAACCGATGAGGTATGAAATCAAGAATACGGGCACAAGCTCAGCCATGCGCTACCCTTTTAGGTTCAAAAACCGCTTTAGAAACTTATCCATTTCTCCCGTATCAAGGCAATCTTCCAGCGCTTCATCTCCCTTATCCTCACCACAGGCAACAAAGAGATCAGCCGGTAAAAAAGGCCGGGAATATTTTCTTGCTTCCCCGTATGTTTTAATTGAGCCTGTCAGATTATGAAGAACTTCTTTTGCAAGGCCGGTAATGGATCCCTTCATCGCCTGCCCCGACCAGGGATCTTTAAAGTGACATTCTTCATTTAATATATTCAGGGAAAGAGAGGCCTTATCCCCGTAGAGAAGCGCTGCATGGTCCTCAAAACGATTTCCCGACAATCTATTGACGAGAAGGATAAATTGCCTGAAAAAGTTATTTCCGTAAAGCGAAAGAAGCCTTAGCTGGAATAAACGGGCTTTATCGAGCCTAAGGACCATCTCTTCTGTGCGCCTTTTTTCATCTTGAGCAGGGACGGACCTTACAAACAAAGAAAGGCATGATGGTGGCGGCTTCATCGCCTTCAGCCTCCCGGTAACAGAGGCAGGGCTAAATTCTCCCTGAGGAAAGTAGTGCGCCATTAACTTTAAATCGACAAGCCCTTCCAGAAAACGGTGTCTCGCCTGAGCCCTCTTTCTTTCTGCAAGGTCAGGGTGAAAGTAATTGCCCGTAAAGTAAACAATAAAGGGATGAAAAAGTGAATCAGCCCACTGGTGAGATATAAGGCCGCAACAAAAAGCAAAGTTCTCATCACTTCCACTGATTCCTTCTTCCAGCGCCCTCGTCAAAAAAACCTTATCCAGTCCTCCCCGGTTTGTGTGAACTCTATGGGACAAAAAAGAGATACTTTTGTTTTTCATAAAAAGAGGGAGATCATAAAAAGCCGTATCGGGAATAATGGAGCCTAAAAGGTAAAGATCATAATGGGTCCGCAGGATAGTCCCCTTTTCAGGGCATGTTTTTTCAATAATATTTAGCGCACGGTCTGAAAAAATGAGGTGACTTAATTCTTTAGGCATAAGTAATCAATAAATAAAAAGGCAACCAATTTTTTTTCCCTTAAGCGCTGCCAGCCCCTTCTCCGCCTCTTCCGACTCAGGATCGACAGCAAGAACCGCTTCGTAAGCCTTCATCGCTGACGGTTTATTACCAAGACGGTGATATGCAGAGGCAAGACCCATATGGCCCGGAATATAGTCGGCTTTGAGACGGACCGCCTCTCTGAAAGATTCCACCGCGTCCCCGTCCCTGTCGAGATTCATATATACAACACCAAGGCCATAATGAATATTGTAATAATCGGGAACAAGCCCGGCAGCCTTTCTGTATACTTCGAGTGAACTGTCAAAGCGCTTCTCATCAGCCTCCAGTGAGGCCATATTATAATAAGCAATCCCTTTGGCCAGATCGTCATTATCGGCGTTAACGGCATCCCTGAAAAAACCGAGGGCCCGCTCCCTGTCTTCCATAGCAAGCCAGCAGGCACCGAGATTGAGCAAAGCCCTTGCGTAGTCAGGAACCATATCGATGGCCCTCTCAAGTTCTTCTATCGCTTCCGCCACCATTCCTTTTGCATAGTAGACGGAAGCAATGGCCTTGTGAGCCGACGCTGAACGCGCATCGGTAAAGAGGGCTTTTTCTGCGGCGGCAGCGGCTTTTTCAAGCAGCCCCGGTGACGCTTCAGGATTTCTGAGATATTCCTGTATGTAAGCTTCCGCCAGGGCCGAATAGGCGGGAGAAAAGGAGGGGGAACCTTCTATTGCCTTTTCAAAAAAAATGATGGCTGCCTTGATATGGTCATCGCTAAAACGGTTATAAGCCTCTCTCCCGCGCTCATAAAATGTCTGAGGATCTTCCCCGGCGCCGGCACATAGGGGCAGAAACATGACCACCGTCATCACATATAAAATAAGGTCTGCCAAAACCCGTCTCTTCATGAAAATTATTATTTAATAAAATAATGAACATGTAAAGTCAGAAAATTCCCCAAATCCCGACTTAATGGAATCTCTAATAATTTATGAGGGGCAGATAATACGGGCCGCTTTATCAATAAGCTGTCTTAAGCTGAAGGGTTTCGACAAATAGTCGTCAGCAATAGACATTTTTGAAGTAGCCGTTTCCATGAGAAATTTATCGGAAGAGGACAGTAAAATAGGGATGTTTTTTGTTCCCTCTCCTGATTTTAACGAACGGCACGCATCGAGACCATTCATTTCCGGCATGTTTATATCCATAATAATCATGTCCGGTTTTTTTTCAACGGCCAGAGACAGCGCTTCCATGCCATTTTTTGCCTCTATGACGGTAGCGCCGCAACTATCCAGCGCTGTCGATAGCGCATCCCTTACTTCCGTCGAGTCATCGGCTATGAGAATTTTTTTTCCTGACAATTTTGCTTTTTTTACTAAACTACCCATTCTAATTTCCCCCCTAAGAACTCATCCTTACCCCGGCAAGTCTTTATTTTTTCTCATAATACACCCGCCACATGGTACTGGCAAGTCAATTTACACCCATTACGTTATAGACGATGATTCTTTCAACTGATAGTATGACTGGACAAATGTGACATAGGAGAGGACAAATGAGAGCATTTAAAACATCCCGGCATATTGGAGAGAAAATCAAAGAACGTAGAAGGGACCTGGGTATAACCCAGGAAAGGCTGGCCGAGAAGCTCGATGTAAGTTATCAGCAAATCCAGCGCTATGAAAAAGGGTCAAACACACTTAATACGGAAAAGCTGCAAATGCTGGCAAATTGCCTCCATGTTCCGGTAGGATTTTTTTTTGAAGAGCCCCCCTTCCTTGCCGGAGAGGAAAAACCTTTCTACCTCCCCGGCGAGGAAAGTCAGTTACTTGACCTTTTCAGAAAAATAGATGAAGAGGACAGAAAGACTATCCTCCACATAATGAAAATAGCTGCAAGAGGGAAAAGTTAAAGCGATTCTCCGCAAACCCTCCTGCAAACCTCGGCATAGGCCTCTTCAATTTTACCCATATCTCTTCTGAACCTGTCCTTATCCATCTTTTCATGGGTCTTTTTATCCCAAAGTCTGCACGTATCGGGGCATATCTCATCACCAAGCAGAATTTCACCTTTATGCCGGCCGAATTCCAGCTTAAAATCGACAAGGTCGATATTTCTTTCATCAAAAAACTTTTTAAGAAGGCCATTAATCTTTACTGCATATTCTCTTATTTTTGCCATCTCGTCATCCGTTGCCAGACCGAGGATCCTGATATGGTCCATATTGATCAGGGGGTCTCCCAGGGAATCATCCTTGTAATAGTATTCCACAACCGTTGCAGGAAGAACTTCACCTTCTTCCTTGCCCAGCCTTTTGGCCAGTGAACCGGCAGCAATATTTCTTGCAACCACTTCAACGAGAATAATGTCAAGCTTCTTGTTAAGCATCTCCCTGTCATTTAACCGTTCCACAAAATGCGTGGGAATACCCTTTTCAGCCAGGTATTTAAAAAGTACTTCCGAGATTTGATTGTTCATTATCCCTTTGCTTGCAATGGTTCCCTTCTTTTCAGCATTAAAAGCTGTGGCATCATCCTTGAAATATTGAATGATAAGGTCCGGATCATCGGTTGCGTGAATAATCTTGGCCTTACCTTCGTACAGCTTTTCTCTTTTTTCCATTCTAATCCCTTTCTTTTCTCCTCTTTTGCCAGGAGGTCTTCAAATTTAAAAAAGCATAATTTTATCGATCATTATCGGTCCATGTCAACTGAAATGAAGAACAGCTTCCACCTGCATGGAGTAATTGACAAGAAAAAAAATATCTGTATAGTTGAATTATTCAGGCCAAATGATTACTTTATAATCACTCACTTGATTCAAGGAGTAATACAATGAAAAAAATATATTCCCTCTTATGTTTATTAATAGTGTTATTTTTTCTTACGGGAACTTTGTATGGGGCTGAAGAGGAACAAGGCCACCTTCACGATGAAATGGCCCATAAAACAGAAGAGGGGGAAATTGCCGAACTTAACAAAGAAGACAAAGAACGTCTTTTAGAAGAACTGATGGAAAAATCCGGCATTAACAGACAACTCGAAGCAATCCCACTCTACATAAAAAGAGGCTTCAGGACCGGCTGGGCACAATCCGGTCAAGCCCGGGGAGAGGCTTTAAATAAAAGTATCCTCATTTTGGGAAGCGCCTTTTACCCCGGCAAATTACAGGTAAAGATTAGAAAGGCCTTTGACATTGCCCTTGGCGCCGATGAAATTTCAGACCTGCTTCAATGGTTTGATTCACCACTTGGCCGGGCAATTGTCTCAATTGAGACTGATGTATTCTCCGGAGCATCGGTGGAGAGAAAAAAGGCAATGATGAATCAACTCATGCAAAGCAGGCAGGGTACTGTAAAAATGGAACGCATGAAGAGACTCGAAAAAGCGACAAAAGCAACAGAAAGAGCGGTCAATATGGCGCTTAACATGGAAATAGCCATGTCTATGGCTATGTTGGGCGCTTTTAAACCTTCAAATGACGAGGCCTTAAATGCACTTGAAAAGGAGGCGCTTACGCAAAGGCCTGAACTTGAAAAATCAATGGAAGAAAAAATATTATCAGGCTTTCTTTATAACTACCGCTTATTAAAAAACAACGAGATAGAAAAATATATTGCTTTTTCCGAATCAAGTTATGGCCGGAAGTTTATTGAGACCTTTCACATGGCGATTACAGAATCACTTACCAATGCCGGACGTGAAGCAGGCAGGGCCATTGGAGAGTACTTAAAAAATAAAAACACCCGCTAGGAGTCTGTCGGACTCAGGAGCCCAAAAGCCCCATCATAAGTATGGCCGCAACAAGAGAGAGTATGGCATAGAACTCGGGAAATGCGGCCAGGATCATGGTGTTGCCGAAAACATCATGACCACTGCCGATAGCCGAAATGCCGTTGGCACAGACCTTTCCCTGCTGTATGGCTGACACGATGGAAGCAAGCCCCACGGCAATACCGGCGCCGAAAACGACGGCCCCCTGAAAAAGAGTGATTCCCGAGTTAACACTCCCGTTATACATAATGAAGGCAACAAATCCATAGAGCCCCTGTGTTGCAGGCAGGCCCGACAATACAAGCCCCCGGCCAAAAGCGTCAGGTTTCTTCTTCATCATGCCGAGCACGGCGGAACCTCCGGCCGCAAGTCCTATGGCCGAACCTGCCCCGGGAAGACCTATCATCAATCCCATTCCTGTTAATGCAAGAAAATATCCCATTTTTAACCTCCTCTTTAACTTGACCGCTCAGAATGATTATGCAATGAAAGGGGCTTAAATGCCTTTCCACCGCCTTCAAAGTTAAGGTTTTTATAAAACTCGACAAAGGTTAAACGAAGCGAGTGAACAAAGGCGCCCAGTGTGGCAAGGCCGAGGTTAAGCGTATGCCCCAGAAGCAGTATAAGCAGGGTACCCACCATGCCGAAAGAGGTATAGTGGATAACACCGCTTCCATCAGTAACGATCATAAAAGCGATCCTGTTGAAGGCATTTCCCAGAAGGGCCCCGGCAAGGCCCAGTGCAAAGAGTCTCAGGTAAGAGAGGATATCCCCCATAAGCCCCGTAGCAAAGCCATATAATTCCCACAAACCCAGAAGCGGCCTTATATGTATTTTCTTCGCCGGATTATTAAATAGAAAAAGAAGAAGAAGGCCGCTAAAAACAAGCGCCTTTCCCGTTGCTGCGGGGATACCGGTCAGGATTGCGCCAACAGGAATGGGCCCTGCTTCTGCCGCTGCCAAACCCATTACATCGGCCTGCGCTGCCCAGACAAGCCCTCCCGTGATCATCAAGAGGTATGACAAAGGCTGAAGCGCATAAAGCGGGCCGCTCAAGCGGGCCCTTTTTACACCGTTCAGGACGATCCCCAGAATAACCTGAATGAAGCCGAGCATGAGCGCAAAGGTCATACCGGGGAATACCATCTCACTTTCCGACAGGTAGGGGCCCAAGGGGGCAAAAACGGCTCCCTCGCTAAAGAGGGCCCTTTCAACACCGGGCCTGTAGAATATGGCCTCACCAAATAATGTGTTAAGCATCATCCCCCCTGCTACGGTCATGAGGCCCAGTATGAGCGCCATGGTAAAAAGAGGCCGCAAATTAAAAGGCCCTTTAAAGGCAAGAAAGCCGGAAATGACGGCGATTATGAGACCATAACCGACATCGGCAAGACAAAGGCCGAAAAAGAGCGCAAAAAATGGCGCAAAGAAAGGGGTTGGATCGAGTTCGAAATAGGAAGGGAGAGAAAAGATTTTCGTTACCGGCTCGAAAAGCTGTGTAAACCGGTTGTTTTCAAGGAGGACAGGCGCCTCATCACCGGGAACCGGGCTTTCTATCAGGTAACAGGCATTGAAATCATCGAGAAAAGAGCGGATTTTATTTTCGTGGTCATGCCTGAACCATCCCGACATGGCCGCAAGCGACCCTTCCGCTTCTCCCGCCATATGAAGTTCGGCCTCCCTGAAACGGATCCGGTCTTTAAGCCTGGTTTCACAGTCCTTGAGCAGCGGCCTGTAAGGAGTGAGCCGTTCCAGCGATAAGTGGAGTTTTTTTCTTTCTTCCCTTAAATCATTGAGTTCTTTTAAGATCTCTGCAAGAGATTGCATGGGAGGGTGAACTTCCGTCCCCTTTAGATGCGCTTTCTCTCCCCTTTCGATAACAAGAAGAAAGCGCTTTTTCCTGCTGCTGCTTATCACTTCACAAAGCGTATCCTCAAAATCCATGCCCTGAAAATCCTCCCTGGAAACGACCATAAACCTTACATTGATACCGGCTTTTTGAATGGTTTCTATTGTATGGGGATCAAAATTCCCCCAGGGAGAGAGTTCTTCAGCTATTTTTTCAAGTCCTTTAATGTCGCCTTCTCTTTTGCATAAGCAGCTGTATAGTTCATCAAAGGCGTCAAGTATGCACAGAGGTTCCATGGTTAGTTCTTTTACAAAAGGCCCCTCCTTTTTGGCTGCCATCTCATGGAGTACACGGAGGCTCCTTTCGTATCTTTCATGGAGTTCAATGGCCTTTTCAAGCGCCACTGATGTAACGTCAGGCAGTGGATTCACATGAAGAACACCGATTTTTTGCAGGGCCTTTAGAAAAGGCTCCTTGTCCCTGTGATAGAGCAGAAGAGATAGTTTTTTCATCCTTACGATCATGAGGCAGCTCCTGCCATGGCCTTTCTCTCTTTCAGTATCTTTTGCGACGACCTGGCCAGGTTATCTTCATCTTCCAGAAAACGCTTGATCTTCCTTATGGCCTCCCTATAGGCCGGAACCTGCACCTTTTCATAGAGATTGACTTTTTGCGTCGTCTTTTTCCTGGCATAGTCAAGAACTTCCAGCTCTTTCGTGAGCACTTTCAGTCTGACCTTCATACGGGCAATATTTCTCAATATGTCCACCCCCCGCATAAACCAGAAGGGACGACCGAAAAGGCTGAAACGCTTTACGTCAAAATCGATTCCTTCAAGCTCGTCTATCTTTACCCCTGCTATGTTTTTCGATTTAAGCCTTACTTCCCTGATACAGAGAACCCGGGGAAATTCAGCCCAGAGTTTTTCCATAGGCGCTACTTCTTCAAGCGCTTGAGCAATATCGCTTTCGATCTTTAAAACAGCCTCTTTTGCCCGCTTTACCTCATTCCTGAGAGCCGCCTCCTTGGCATGAAGTGTGGGAAGGGCGTCGATCCTTACCTTCAACTCTTTTGCAAGCTGCTGCTGTGATGTCTTGTTGAAATGGTACTTGAGTTCCATTTTTTACGGGGCCTCTTCTTCCTGTTTAGCCGCCTTTTCCCGGCCTTCTCTCCAGTATCTCTCCATCAGGTCCTGCCTTATGCCCGCTTCTTCCCTCGAAAAGTAGCGCCCCAGCAGTTCCCAGGCTGTATCAAGCATGGCCTCCATAGAGAGATCGACGTCGATAGCGAGGAGTTTTAATGAATAGTCTCCGGCGAAATCAAGGGTCCTTTCATCGTACCCGGTCAGGTCGAAGCCATTCTCCTTTTTCGTTTTTGCATTGGCTGCATCGGCAAAAAGCCGGATACAGGCATTCATAACCTGGGGATGGTCCTCTCTCGTCACCTTGCCTATAACCAGCTGTTTGAGGCGGGAAAGGCTCCTGAAAGGATCGATGACAACCCTGCTAATGTCCGTATCACGCCTTAAATAGAGCTGTCCTTCCGTAATGTAGCCCGTGTTATCGGGAATGGCGTGAGTAATGTCACCGCCGCTTAAGGTGGTAACGGCAATAATTGTTATAGAGCCGCCTTCCGGAAGCTGTGCCGCTTTTTCATAAATCCTGGCAAGGTCGCTATAGAGGGAGCCCGGCATGGAGTCTTTCGAGGGAATCTGGTCCATGCGGTTGGAAACAATGCTCAGCGCATCGGCATAAAGGGTCATATCGGTGAGAAGCACGAGGACCGTTGCATTTTTTTCCGTTGCAAAATGCTCGGCGGCAGTAAGGCACATGTCGGGAACGAGAAGCCTCTCGACAGGCGGATCTTCCGTCGTATTGACGAAGCTGATGATTTTTTCCAGGGCACCTGCACTTTCAAAGACATTTTTATAATAGAGATAGTCATCATTGGAAAGTCCCATGCCTCCCAGTATAATAATGTCCGCACTGGCCCGTAAGGCCACATGGGCCATGACCATATTAAAAGGCTGGTCGGGATCGGCAAAAAAGGGGATCTTCTGGCCTGTGACAAGGGTATTGTTAAGGTCGATACCGGCAATGCCCGTTTCAATGATGCGCGACGGTTGCCTGCGCCTGACAGGATTAACGGACGGCCCGCCTGTTTCCACCTCTATCCCTTCCACATGAGAACCTCCATCGATCGGTTTGCCGTAAGGGTTGAAGTAACGCCCTCTCAATTCATCACTCACCTTGAGGGTGGGAGGCTTGCCCAAAAAAATAACCTCTGCATCACTTGCTATCCCTTCTGTGCCGGGGAAGACTTGCAAGGTCACCCGGTTGCCCATGATTTTTACCACCTGTGCGGGACGGTCGTCTACATAGGCCATCTCTTCATTTCCCACCCCTTCGGCAACAACGGTGCATGTTGCCCGCGTAATATTTTCGATGCTCGTGTAGATCCTCTGGAAGGCCTTCGTATGCATTAGACGCGCCTCCTTTCCTTGAGGAGTTCCGCAAGCGAGGCCCTTTCCTTTTCAAAAGCATCACTTTCATATTCAAGATAATTCATCTGCCTGAGCCTGTTGATAATGCGCTTGAAATAAGGGGCCACTTCGTCAAAATGCTCAAAATGAAAATCGCTTTTGCATAGGTCCGTCACCAGATCAACCATATACTTCTGCCTTTCCAGCGGCGTCGATGCGTCAATACGGTCAAAACTGTCCTGCTGGAGGATGGAAAAGTCGATAGTCTCCGCCTTCCAGAAGGTTTCATGATAGCCGACGGGAACACCGTCATCACCGAGAATCTTGATCTGGTTACTCACCTCCATCCCTTTTTGAAGCATATCTTTTAAATAGCTTACCCTGTCACACCAGCCTCTTTCCATGAGCGAATTGAGACAATCCCTCACTTCCGGGTACTCCAGGTATTTTGAATAACTCTCGACAGGGTCTATGGCGGGATAGCGCTTTGAATCAGCGCGATTCTGGGAAAGGGCATAAAAAGTCCGCGCTGCTTTTTTAGTCGATTCCGTGACGGGCTCCTTAAGGTTTCCCCCTGCGGGACTTACCGTTCCGATAAAGGTGACGGACCCACTTTCGCCGTTTGGAAGGTAGACAAAGCCCGCCCTTGAATAAAAGTTGGCCACCGTTGCGGGCAGGTCCATGGGAAAAGCATCGGGACCGGGGAGTTCTTCCATACGGTTTGAAATTTCCCGCATGGCCTGGGCCCACCTCGATGTGGAATCGGCCAGAATAAGGACTTTAAGCCCCATGGCACGGTAGTACTCGGCAATGGTCATGCCTGTATAAACGGAAGCCTCCCTTGCGGCGACAGGCATATTTGATGTATTGCAGATGATGATGGTCCTCTCCATCAGCTTTCTTCCCGTCCTCGGATCATCCAGTTCGGGAAAATCCTGGAAGATTTCCACTACCTCATTGGCCCTTTCTCCGCAAGCAACGACAATAATCAGGTCGGCATCGGCATTTTTGGCCAGCGCATGCTGAAGGACCGTTTTGCCGCACCCGAAAGGCCCCGGGATAAAGCCCGTTCCTCCTTCAGCCATGGGATTCATCACATCGATAACGCGAATACCCGTCTCCATGACTCTGAAGGGCCGCGGTTTATGGCGATAATTCTTGACGGCCCTTTTGACGGGCCATTTCATAATCATGGAAATGGCCCTTTCATTGTCCTCTTCATCGACAATGGTGGCAATGGTTTCTCCCGTCCTGTATTCTCCTTCAGCCACGATATGCCTGATCGTAGCTGTCCCCTTGCAGTCAAAGGGGACCATGATCCTGTGTCTTATCCAGCCCTCTTTGACCTCACCGAGCCAGTCCGAAGCATGAACGGCATCCCCTGTCTGCATGAGGGGAGTAAAGCGCCACTGTCTGTCATGATCGAAGGCTTCTGTATATTCACCCCTTTTCAGGAAGAGGCTTTCCATTTTATAAAGATCATTCTGGAGACCGTCATAAACCTTTGACAGCATGCCCGGGCCAAGGCTCACTTCAAGCAGGCGCCCTGTAAACTCTGCCTCATCACCAACTTTCAGGTTTCTCGTGCTTTCAAAGACCTGGGCATAAGCGATCCCCCTTTCCATTTTGATTACTTCCGCCATGAGCTTTTGCCCTTTAAGTTCAATATAGCAGATCTCGTTTTGCGCCACCGGCCCGTCAGCGGCAATAGTAACGAGATTGGAAACGATGCCTGTCACCTTTCCCTTTGTTTTCAAGGGATCACCTCCTCCATGGAAACCCCTTGACAGGAACTTTCAAAGGAATGCAGCAACCCTTCGAACCGTTCCTTTCCGGCTTGGGGAGTAAGCCTTTTCCAGCGGTCCATAATCTTCAGCTTCAAGCCATAAGCAAGAATAAAATCAATATCGAAATAATTATGTACCACTGCTTCCGTAAGCCAGTCCCACCTTATGCGGTCCATGCTTTTTTCAAAATTTTCCAGGTCACTCCTGTCAAGAGAGAGAACCCTTGAGGCCAGAGGGAAGATGGGAGGGAGAGAAAAGTCGGGATCTGAACTATTCACGATGGCTTCAGCCGCCTCGTTTCTCGTAATAACGGCCTGGGTGCAGATATTTTCAATCCTTTCAGTCACCCTGCGCTCGATGGGAATATTAAATTCGCTGCAACTCATAACGGCAAGGAGATTATTAAAGGTCACATCAAAGGCAAACCACTTGCGTAAAAACCGGCTCTCCACCGCTTCCATGGCTTCGTAAAAGAGCCAGTTAAGCTGGTCTTCCCAGGTAATATTGTGAAATACGGGAATATCACTCTGCCAGGCCTCTATCACCTGCTGCATACAGGGGGGGAAAATATGGGGATCATGAAGCCCCTCCTGAAGCGCCTCTTTTTCATACAATCCTCCCTCTGTAAAAAGATGGTCCCCTCTTTCCATTAGCGCTGCAAGGTTGCCAATATCGATGGTCAGTTGAATTTTTTGGAAAAGCAGGACATCGGAAGGGAGGAGATGATCTTTGGCAAGCTTCGCAAAGTCCGGAAAGGAGGGGCACTCCCGGGGCGCATCGAAGTCGGCTTCAGGAAGCCCTGCTACGAGAAAATAGTAGTTTTCAGCCATTCTGCCTCTCCCCGAAAAGGAGTTCTCTGGCTCTTGGCTTAAGATACTCTTTGAAAAATTCCAGAAAATCTTCGTCCGTCAGGTTTATGCGGTACCCCCCTTTCTTTGATTCTATCTGGAAGCCTCCCTTTATTTTCTTGTGGAAGTTAATGGTAATACCCTTTTTAAGTCCCTTGCCTATTTCCGATTTAAACCATTTTTCAAGTTCTTCTCTTCTCTTTTCGGGGAGAAGGACTTCGAGGCTGGGTGACTCTGTTTTTTCAGGGTGCCAGTTTTTAATAACTTCTCTCACAAAATCTTCTATATTTTCAAGATTATTCATGGAGGTCCGCAGGTTTTTATCGAGGGCCTCTGCCACGATAATATCTTCTATCTCCTTTTTAAAAGTGCGCATGGCCTGCCGTCCTGCAAGCCGTACTTCAGCTTCTACCCTTTCTTTAAATTCGGCTGCGCTTTTTTTAGCCGATGAGATGATTGCTTCCGCCGTATTTTTTGCGTCACTGACTATATTTTGGCCCTTCTCTTCTGCTTGAGCAACGAGTTCATCCGCTTTTTTCCGGCCTTTTTCAATACCTTCTTCGTATATTTTTTCCGTCAGATCCTGCAGCCTGTTTTCCATCCTGGTCCCCTTCCCGAAAAGCGCCTTATTAGAGAAATATAGTGCGTCAAAAAAATTATCCTGAAAATCATGGACCGACAGTCCTTTACACATAATAAAATGTATCAAAAAATAAAGGCCTTGTTAAGATAAACCTCTCCTGAAAACAAAAAAGGCCGCACCTTGTGCGGCGCGGCCTTTTTCCCCTCCCTGACAGATTGATTGAGCAAGCCCTTTATCGTTGGTAAGGATTTTTTTCTCCCAGCCAGCCGGTAAAGCCCCCTTTCATATTGATAATATTCTTAAAGCCCATACTTTTCATCTTTTTCTGAGCCCTCTTGCTTCGTTTGCCCGAATGGCAGTAGACGAGGTAGGTCTTGTTCCTGTCCAGCAAGCCTATCTCTTCCCCGAAGTTTGCCGACTTAATGTCAATATTGATGGAATTAAAGAGATGCCCCTTATCATATTCCCCTTTTGTTCTTACATCGAGAATAACAAAGCGGGCGTTATTTTTTTCTTTTGCAACCATTTCGGCCGCTTCCTTAACATCTGCATCCCGAAATCCCTCACCTGCAAGCAGGGGGGATGAGATCACTGACAGACAGGCAAGAACCATAAAAACAAGATAATGCTTTCCCTTTTTTCTCAACATAATACTTTCTCCTGTAAATTAATATTTATAAAATGATATCCAAATAAATTTAAAAAGGCAACGGGCCGTCAAATGGTGTAATTTTTTTTCATCAAGATGATTTTATCGTCATTTAATGTTATAATAGACATTTCAGGGGTGAAAATTGATATTATTTAGGGGAGAAAATGGCATGGCAGCACATATTCAAAAGAGATATGATCTGGCTCTCGAAAGGATCAGGGACAATGACTACGAAGGCGCAATAGGTTTTTTAGAGGATAATATAAAATATGGAGGACCCACACCGGCATCACTGTCCCTTCTGGGCGCCCTGATAGCCAAATCGGGCGGGAATCTAAAAAAAGCGGAAAAGCTTTGCAAAGAAGCCCTCAAACTTGATTCAGGCAACGCCGAATGTTATTTGAATCTTGCCGAGGTTTATATAAAGCGAAAATGGCATAGCAAGCTGATAAAAACCCTGAGAGCCGGTATCGAAACAGATCCTGAAAACGAGGAAATAGTAAAACTGCTCAACCAGTTTTCTACCCGTAAAAAACCACCCATTCCTTTTCTGAGCAGATCAAATGCCCTTAATAAATACTTAGGAAAGCTTATGGCGAATTACCGCCTATGAATGCTTTTTATGGTTGACTGCAATAGAAATTTAAAAAAAATGAAGCCTGCTATGCTTTTATCCAGCCTTGCAATGCCTCGATGATTTTATTTGCCTGGTCAATGCTTGAAATATTGAATTTGGACTGCTGCTGGTAATTGCCGTGCAGCTTCCTGTAGCGGCGTATGGTGAATTTCTCCGGGCCGTAGGTCTCTTTCTGCCTGTCCCAGTCCTGGAATTTGAAAATGATCGTTGTCCATGCGCCCCTGGAAAGAATGACTTTGTCCAGTTCTTTGGTAACAATGATCCCCTCTTCTTCATATTCGATTGTAATATCCTGTACATCAGATGCCATGATAAGCCTGCTCCTTTATCTTTAGTGGCCAATATATAACACAGATGCCTGAGATATTAACAGGTTTTTATCTGCTTTTCTCATTTGCCGGCTCAACAGTCACCCAGTCGACAACATATTCAGAAAGAATTTCCGCATCAATCCCCTTTTCACAAATCAACTTTTCCCTGTATCCTATTCCCGCCTCATTTAAGGATTGCCTTGTTCCTGAAATGAGGGGATGCCACCAGGGAAGGTCTTTTCCTTCCTTCACGAGCCGATAGGCACAGGTTGAGGGGAGCCAGGGGACCTCTTCAATATTTTCAGCCGTCAGTCTTAAGCAGTCATTTTTTAAAATACTTCTTCCCTCATAGTCAAAACAGCGCCTCTTTTCATGATCCAAAAGAGAACAGGCCACATTGGTATAGAGATACTCGCCACTTTCATCATCTTCAATCTTGTTTAAACAGCAAAGGCCGCAGCCATCGCAAAGGGCCTCCCACTCTTCATGCGTTAATTGGGAGAGGCTTTTATTTTTCCAGAAATTTTCTTTTAGTAGAGACATTTTTCATTAAGAGGATATTTTTTCTTTTACTTTTTTTCAGAAGACCAGTTACAACTCGGGGAATCGATTCCAGCACCCGATTCCGGCTCCATTCTTTCACTTTCGGCAAGAGGGGCCGCCACTTTATCAAGCGCCGTAAAAATCTCTTCATTTTCAGGAAACCTTCCCCCGTGCTCCCTGTTATTGTAAGCCATTTTCCCGTTTATCTTGACCGTAAAAATGCCGCCGCCACCCTTTATCAGTTCCGATTTGATAGCATACCTTCCTTCAATTGCAGCCGCCAGACCGGAGGCTTGGGGAAGAAAGTTTCACTCAACACAATATTCGACTTCAATCTTTAGGTCACTCATTGCAGCCTCCATATTAGAAAAGGGATAAAATAGTTTAAAATAAATCTAAATAAAAAACAGGCTATTGTCAAAGGTTAAAGAGATTCAGTTATGGATTAGAAATATTTTGGGTTGTCGGTAAAATCCACCCCTCGCCTTAATCCTCTCCCCATGAGGGGAGAGGAGATTATTGCATATCCCTCTCCCTGGGCAAGGACCAGGGTGAGGGGTGGATTTTATTTGCACCTTGACAGTCTCCCACAGTCCCCTTAATATTACGCCTCTGTAAGCAGAAAAATGACAATGGAGCAAAATTAAATGGTGCACAATAAAGGCAGAAACAGCGATTTTAAAAGCAGTCACAAGGCCTTTGGCCGCAAGGCGGTCAAGCTCTCCGCCAGTCAGAAAGACCTGCTGGAAAAAGCTCTGCCAAAAGTGGAAATTCCCTTCAAAGCCGGCATTATTGATCTTTCCTCTTATTTTGAGGGAAGCGGTCCCCTCCATCTTGAAATAGGTTTTGGAAATGGCGAATATACGGCTGCACTGGCCGACGCGCTGCCTGATGCTCACATTGTGGGCTGTGAGATTTTTTTAAACGGCATTGCCGCCTTATTAAAGCATAGGGAAGAAAAGAACCTGCAAAACATCTGGATTATTCACGGCAGCGCCCTCATGGCCATGGAAGAGATCTTTGCCGATGAACTCTTTGACTATATCCACATCAACCATCCCGACCCCTGGCCCAAGAAACGGCACACAAAAAGACGCATCATCCAGTCCCATACGGTGGAACTGCTTCTGAGAAAGCTCAAAAAAGGGGGAGAAGTATGGCTTTCTACCGACGCGGAAGCCTATTATGAATGGATGAAAGAAGCCTTTCAAAGCTGTGACGCATTTGAAAAAATCCCTGTGGAAGGCCGTTTTCTCGATGAAGTCAGGCAGGATAAAATAAAAACGCGGTATGAGAAAAAAGGGGCCATTCACGGACGGGGGACGCAGCATTTGATGTACAGAAAGAAATAGCTATTTGACACTAATTTATCATGATGGCTTTCCCTCACTGCAAGCCCCTAAGCCAGACAAGCTCTTTGGTCCTTCGTCTTTATTATCGCTATTTCTTTTGTTTTCAATTTGACCTTTATCCGCCAATCCATGTAATTTGAAAGTTGAACTTGCAAATTACATGGATTTTTTTCGTGATAGTAGTGGCCATGAGGTTGATATGGTCGTAAATATGGGGCCTGATCTTTTCCCTGTTGATGGAATTCATAGAAAAAGCCGGATCACAGTAAAATTAAGCCGGAAGAGATAAAGCTGACTTTATTATTTTGTTCTTCATCCTGTCAATCCCGTTAATCCCGCCTGCCCCGTTAAATCTCTTAACGAGGTCTAAAACAATCTTTTATTTTTTTTTTGACAGGATTTCATAACAGGCAGGGTGGAATAAGGCGAGAAGCGGCGTTTCCAGCACTTGCGCCAGATTTGATTATGTCTCTTTCTTTGCTGTTAAAAGTTCTTTTCGCTTCTGCATCTTTTCATCCTCTTTCTTACATTTTTCTTCATACTGCTCACCATCCAGTAAAACGGCAGGCACCAGGCAATTTGATTTAAAAAGATAACATTCAGCCGGTGAATCCTTATCACGATCAATAAAGGTCGTTAATTCAGCTTCTTCCTGAATAAAGTCATAGGCAATACTGTTAGGTATATTTTTATGTACTGTTACCGTAACATCATGAGCGCCTGCGCCTCTCAAGCGCATCTTGCACAAACCTTGTTTCGCAAGCCCTCTTAATTCTTCTGCTTGTTTCGGATCCATTGGCATCTCCTTTTTTATACGAAATTCGAAATTATCAAAAAATAAATCAAAAGCCTTAACCGTCAATTCCCGTATTTTACCCAAAAGCCTGTCAGCTTCAAAGGGTTTCGGTAAATAATCATCCATCCCGGCGGCAGCGAACTTCTCTTCAATATAGGCATTGCCGGATAAAGCCATAATGGGAAAATACCTGACCTCCCTGCGAATCGTCTGCGCCGCTTCACAGCCATCCATTATAGGCATATCTATATCCATAAGGCAAAGGTCATATGCACCTTCATTCGCCACGGCCTGTTCGACCGCCTCCCGCCCGTTACTCGCCGTATCAAAATCAAAGCCCCAGCATTTCAATAACATACCAACCGACTTTTGAAGTCTCACGTTGTCTTCTGCTATCAGGATTTTCATGGTTGTTCCCCCTTTATTGTTAAAGTAGCCTGCCCCCTTCGAATTAATCGAATTAATAGGGACACATCCGAATGGCACTAAGTTAAGCCCCTTCAGCACGATATTTAGCCCTATGTGGAATATCTACCATTTCATGTCTTGGTGAGGTCAATAATGCAAAGTTTTTTCGTCTCCTTT
>Ga0224514_10000007_pt1 | contig 109029 bp, 108 predicted proteins | sample SF_May12_sed_USG_3_FD_169107 | JGI IMG/M metagenome (GOLD analysis project Ga0224514, IMG submission 169107) | Sediment microbial communities from San Francisco Bay, California, United States - SF_May12_sed_USGS_24 | ecosystem: Environmental > Aquatic > Marine > Sediment | place: USA... | reverse complement strand
TTTTTCTTAGGGTTTAAGAAAAAGGTAACACCCATAGGGAAGCAGTCAAATTAGAGAGACTATCACCTGTATTCAAGAAGGGAAGGTTTGGAGTCTTTTTCCCGCGTAAGCGGTTGAGTTCAACAAGTTATTCTGGAGTTTCCCGATAACACTCCTTTTTGAGTATTATCCGTCTTTTCTATCAGTGTTATTTAATCATTCGGCGTATGGCGCAGGCTTATACGCCCTACCGCTACGGGGCTGCAAACCCCTAAACCGAACTGAAGTCAGAAACAATTATGCACTTTGAAGGTCAGGCCGTAAAAACAGCGAAAATCAAAGATTTTCGCTAATAGATTTTTTTATCCCTTGACTAGCGGGGACCATATATGTGTTATAATTTTTTTGTTATTGAACTGTTAACTCTTTAACAACACTACTGGAAATAACATTTGCTAGTTTTACAGGAACAGCATTTCCAATTTGCCTCATAGCTTCAGACCACACGCCTGTAATTTGGTAACTTGCAGGGAATGTTTGAATTAATTTTGCTTCTAAAGTCGTATAGTATCGGACTTCTCCATTTGGATAACGAATCATGTTTTCACCACCAGGAACACCATGATCCCCAGCCTTGATTGTTTTTGAAGGTAAATCAAGGGGACTTCCTGTATGTCCAGGATACGCTTTTGCTCCGGGTCTAAATATATGGTCTTGGTGTTCTGTCAACTCTCTAGCGTTGGGTGTAGGCAAATGCCCTATAGCGTCGCGAACTGTGCGCCAAGGTTTTTGAAGTGGGGCAAAAAGACTATATTGTTGTTTAAGTTTTTTTGTTTTTTGAAGAATACTTTGGCTAACTAATGAACTACTGAGGTCACTAATATTATGTCTACCCCAATATTCTTTGGTAACAAATTGGCTCCAGAGTAGACTTTCTTCTGAATGAGTTGGTTGAGGAAAACTCCATGATAAATTCAAATCATTTCTTATTCCAACGATAATAACTCTTTCTCGTTTTTGTGGCACACCATAATCTGCTGAGTTAATGAGCCTATAAACAATGTTATACTTCAGAGAATTTTTACCCCCTGAAGTATGATTTTTTTCTAACCTCTTAAGATGGTTTAACCACTCTTCTTCAGGCTTCCTGATTATTTCAGGATACGTTAGCTGAAGTAAGATGTAGTTAAAATATGATGCAAATGACTTTCGTAACAACCCTTTGACATTTTCAAAGATGAAGGCCTTGGGAGTTAATTGTTGTATTGCTTTTATTGCATAAGGAAACATATCTCTCTTGTCTAAATGGCCCTTATGATTTCCTCCAAGAGAAAAAGGTTGGCATGGCGGACCACCAGCAATAATTGAAATGTTTTTGAAGTTCTGGAAATTAAATAGTTCTATATTGCCTTCATAAACAAGTTTCTTTGCATAGTTTTGTCGTAAAGTTTTACAAGCTTGAGAATTTAATTCAACAAAGGCCTCATGATTAACACCTGCCAACTCAAGCCCTTTAGCCAAGCCACCTGCACCTGAAAAAATTTCAATACTATTTAACATACTGTAGTTACTCTTTAGAATTTGTAAAATAGGATGCAATATTTTCTTGAACTTTTATATCCGTTGAATGTTCACCTTTACATTTTTCTGCCCATTTTCTTCCGGGATGCAACACGTCCCAATCAGACTTTGCCTGGTTATATCGACCTTTCCCCGGGTCATGGTTGCCAAAACCATCAATAGATGAATTCCATAAAGGAGTATATAGCCTGATTAGTGCAGCTTCTACTGTTCCTATCATGCTACTCGCATAATTTTCTAAAATCATGAATCGACATCTAAAGTCGTTGCACTCGAGATTTGAAGCCTGCAAAATACTTCTTGAGTGTTCTTTAAGCCTCGTATGTAACTCAAAAGTTATTTTGTTTTCTGTAGAAATAGTTCTGGCTTGTCTCCAGCCTGTTGGCACAGCTTTCCCAATATAGATTGGTAAGTCAAAAGAAGTGCGATTCTGTTCGTAAAGCTTTTTGTATTGGGGGAATCTTCCAATGTAATAAATGGCATAAACACCAGTCCCATGAAACTTTTCAGGTGGTGGTAGCATATGAACAGGCGTGCCGTTAAAGAATCGAATTGTATCTTTTACTAATTCTTCGAATTCATCGGAATGGTATACATGTTTGTCTCTTTCAAATTTAATCATAGTTCGTCAATTTTAAATGTTTGGCTCGTTTTTGTCTCTAAAATTATAACGCAAAACTGAGGGTGCGAAAAAGCGCTAGCTTTTAAGCATCCCTCTCAAGTGAGTTATTATCTGCTTTTTCAGAGTTATCTTCATTTATAACTGTAGATATAAATTCATCTTGGTGGTCAATAGTCTCTCTATGCCCTAGTAACAGCGAGATAAAACTAACTATAGCGATAATTGTTATTACTAAAATGTTTTCTGGGAAATAATAGTTATAATTATTGCCCAGATTAAATAACATCCATTTATCTTTATTTATCACATAGAATAATACTAGCCATAGTAAATATGCTACTATAGTTGCCGCTGCACCATTTCCATAGGCTTCTCCGATTGCCATAAATCGCTCTAAACGCTGATCATCTTTATCATCTTTCTTGGAATTCCGAAATTTTCGCAACACTTCGTGAAACTCGCAGGTTGGCGAATACTTCACAGAATAACGAACTATCCTTATATGGCTCCCAATGGCTTGTGCAGCCAATCCGATGATCCAGGAAAAAGTGAGTAGAAGTATCCAAACGACGAATTGAAGCTTTGATTTGAATAAATCAATATAGCTGAAACAATCTAAGGTTATAACGGTTGTGAATAGAATAACTGCTCCAGGCACGACTTTGCCCGCTAAATCACGAAGCAAAAAATGGCTATATAGAAGCTCTATAATATATTTCAGTTCTTTCATAATGTGCATATGATATAGGTTGGTAATTTTATACCGCTAAGTTATTATATAGTTTCCCGATAACACTCTTTTTCGAGTATTATCCGACTTTCTACTTCTCTTCTTTCTTCAAGGCCATCGTTCTGTACTGTTCAATATCTTCATCTTCTTTCAATAACTTTTCTTTATACATATCTTCATCAAAATGAACAATGGGCGTCATATTGCTTGACTTATAGAGATGGCATTCACCGGGTAAGTCCTCATTTCTATCGAGAAACACAGAAACCTCTATTTTTTTCTCAATAAAATCATGAGCAATTTTATTGGGCACATTTTTATGAACAGTTACAGTAAAGTCAGCCCCTTTAAAAGTCACCTTGCACAAGTCTTTTTTTGCAAGTTCCCTTAATTCCTTTGCATGCTGCTGATCCATCGGCATCTCCTTTTTTAAAATTAAATCTTTTCCATTAAATATAAATTGATAAGTCTTTACGGCCAGTTCCCGTATTTTAGCTAAAAGCTCGTGGGGAGAACAGGGTTTTTCTACAAAATCATCGGCGCCGGATTGAAAGCATTCTTCACGGTAGTTGTGATTTCCTGAATAGGCCATGATGGGGAAGTAGCTTAAGTCGCGCCGCATGATGCGTGTCGCCTCACAGCCATCCATTATAGGCATCTCTACATCCATAATGCAAAGGTCATATAAGCCTTTGTTTCTTTTTGCCTCATTGACGGCCTCCTGCCCGTTGGCCGCCAGGTCGAAGTCAAAGCCCCAGGCTTTCATCATCATTTCCATTGTTTTTTGAAGAGCTGTATGGTCTTCGGCGATTAGCAGTTTCATTTTATTCCCCCTTTTTAAAAGAATGTTGCAGGTTACAGGTTGCGAGTTACAGGTTTTAAAACCTTAAAATTCTCTTTCGACACAGATGAACACAGATAAGATATGATTATCACTGATAAACCTTTATTTTATATAAACCTTTGAAAAATCATAATAAATCAGTGTAAATCCGTGTCAAAAAAATTTTGCTCTTAATCCAGTCAATCCTGTTAATCCTGTCAAAAATAATCTTTCGATCTTGTGCTTTTCGTGCGCATGACGCACGCTACAAGGCTTTTTTTAAAAGAATGTTGCAGGTTACAGGTTGCGAGTTGCAGGTTTTAAAACCTTAAAATTCTCTTCCGACACAGATGAGCACAGATAAGATATGATTATCATAGATGAATCTTTATTTGATATCTCTCTTAAAATCATATTCAATCAGTGAAAATCAGTGTCAATTTTTTTTATTTTTTTATCCCGTTAATCCTGTAAATCCTGTCTAAAATTAGCTTTTGACCTGGATTCCCGCTTAAACAATGCGGGAATAACAACATTAAGGGCAAGCCCCTGGCCCGGAACCTGACATTCACCCTTTAAATCCAATCTCCCTTTTAGGTTTATCAGAGGATGCCATTAAAGCCCTGATAGTATCGAAAACAACCTTGAACTGTTCATCATATTTCTTTTCCATTTCCTCAAGCTTTTTTGACAACTCCTTGTTTGAGGCCAGCATTTCCCTCAGCTTTACAAAAGCTCTCATGATTGCAATATTAACCTCAATGGCTCTGTCACTTCTTAAAACACTGGATAACATGGCTACACCCTGTTCAGTAAAAACATTTACATTGGGAGCATGTTTAATTTTAGAACTTATCACAGTTTGTGATAAGTTCATGATCTCTTCACGCGAAAGAAAAAACATAAAATCTTCCGGGAAACGTTTTATATTCCTCCTCACAGCCTGATTCAAAACTCTGGTTTCTACTCCATATAATTCTGCCAGATCACGATCGAGCATCACTTTCTGCCCCCTGATCAACAGTATCTTTTTCTCTATAACCTCTACAGGAAGACTTACTATCATCTATATCAATTCCTTTCAGATCAAAAAAAGCCCTTAACCATTACCGGTCCGGGCTTTTCCTTTCTTTCAATCTCTTTGCATCCCTCATTTACAGTCCCCCATGCTTTTGTTTTATTTTTTATACATTAAGCAAGGGAGTTTGTAAACAAAAAGGAAGGTGGTTGCCGATTGCATGTTTAAATTCAGTTAATTATGCAGACGCTGTCAAAAATTTTAAGATTCCTCACAACCCTTCGAAATGACAACTGTCTCACATTTCTTCCTCTTATTAATAAAGAAAGCCAAAAAGCCAGAGAGGGATTTTGTTTCCGAAACCGGTTTCCATATTATCAAGGGCAAGATATGAATGATCGATATTTTTTATTTGAGAGAAACTTTTGTTTTTGCCTCCCACTTCAAAAAGGAGTTTTCCCTTTACAAGAAAATCTCCTTTGGGGGGAATCGATATCCGGTTTGTTGTCTTTACCATGTTAAGGAAGAAGGTTTCCCTTATGCTCCCTACCTCGGGTTGCAGACTTTCTGTGAGGGCATAAATCAGGTTGGGATTGTTGAGGTATATTTTTTCAGGTTTTTCCATTCCCCCAAGGCTTCTGCTCCCTTTTGAGAGAGTAAGAATGATTCCCGCATCTTCAAGGTACTTAAGGTAGGTTTTCAGTGTTCTTTCATCACCGATATGGAGTGTGGTTTTGAGCTTTCGAAGATCAGGCGTAAAGGGAACTGATGAGGCGATGACTGAAACAAGTTGTTTTATCTTTTTTATGCTGTTGCCGGTCAGGGCCGGATAAATAGCGATCAAATCCGACTCCAGCGTTGTGTGTACATTCTGCTCGAGAGTGATGTGAAATAGTTTTACGTCTCTATATTCGGAAAAATAGGGATAATAACCATGACTAAGATAATCACTGAAAAGGGCGAGAATTCTGGAGCCCCTTTCCTCTATGGTGGTAATAATTTTATTTGCTATCTGCTCATGCTCTATAACTATCTTTTCAAGGTTGCAGCAGCCAAGCTCGATGCCGAGTGTCAGTTCTATATACTCCCTGAAGGACATACCGAACATGCGATAGACAACGGCCCTTCTGCTCAGATCGTGTGTCCCTTTGTGGACTTCCAGCGCAGAGCTCCCTGAAGCGATAATTTTGAGACCGGAAAATGTATCATGGATGCTTTTTAACTCAAGAGACCAGTCAGGGTATTTATGTATTTCATCGAGGCAAATTAACTCTCCACCCAGACGATAAAACTGTTCCGCTATTTCATAAAGGGCGTACTTTCTTGTGAGAAAGTGGTCTGCTTGAATATATATGGCTTTTTTCGTGTTTATGTCGCTATAGGATGAAAGAAGATACTGAATAATGGCCGTTGTCTTACCGACACCCCGCTGACCTACAATAATTGAAAAACGGTTCTCAAGGGGACTTGTTTTCAGGAAGTATCTCTCATATTCCCTGTTGCTTATCTTGATAAAATTCCTGCTGAGCCTGAAAAGTTCGTCAAGCATTGCTTCTCACCTCCTATAATGGATTGCAATACTAAATTACCACCTTTTAATTAGTATTGCAATCCTAATTAAAAGGTGTGCCCATCAACATTTTTACAGGGAGTTAAAGATAGTTGCCGGATGCAGGTTACAAGTTGCGGGTTAATATTTTTTAAAATCCTTATCAATCCCTATTATCTGCGTCACCCGTGTTCTATTCCCATCTTTTTTAAATAGCCTCCTTTTCCGCCATATGTTATCATTCGCCATCAACAACGACAGCAGGAGAAGCACTAGTGAACGACAAGACTCAAGAGGGCGCTACCGAAACAGGGCCTTCTAACTTTATCAGAAATATCATCGAAGAAGACCTTAAGCAGGGGGAAAAGGGTGGTAAGGTTATTACCCGCTTTCCACCGGAGCCGAATGGATATCTTCACATAGGCCATGCTAAATCGATATGCCTCAATTTCGGGCTTGCCGGGAGATATGACGGCACTTGCCATTTACGCTTTGACGATACCAATCCTTCGAAGGAAGAGGAAGAATACGTTAATGCCATCATTGAAGACGTAAAGTGGCTCGGTTTTGACTGGGGTAAAAACCTCTTTTATGCCTCAGGCTACTTTGAGCAGATGTATGACTATGGCGTAGAACTGATTAAAAAAGGGAAAGCCTATGTCTGCTCACTCAATGCTGATGAAATGAGGGAAGGCCGCGGCACACTGACCGAAGCGGGGACTGAAAGCCCTTACCGAAACCGTTCAGTCGAGGAAAATCTCGACCTTTTTGAAAAGATGCGAAAGGGAGAATATGAAAACGGCGCCCATGTATTGAGAGCTAAAATTGACATGGCCTCGCCCAATCTCAATATGCGCGATCCCGTTCTTTACCGCATACAGCATGAATCTCATCACAAGACAGGTGATAAGTGGTGCATTTATCCTATGTATGACTTTGCCCACTGCATTGAAGACTCCATCGAGGGAATTACCCATTCTATCTGTACTCTCGAGTTTGAAGACCATCGTCCCCTCTATGACTGGATACTCGATGCGCTTGAAGTCGATTGCCATCCGCAACAGATAGAATTTGCAAGGCTTAACCTGAGTTACACCCTGATGAGCAAAAGAAAGCTACTTACGCTGGTGGAAGAGGGCCATGTTTCGGGATGGGATGATCCACGTATGCCTACACTGGCAGGACTTAGAAGACGGGGATTTCCACCGGAAGCCATCCGTGATTTTTGTGACAGGATCGGTGTGGCAAAGGCAAACAGTATGGTTGATGTGGCCATGCTCGAACATTGTGTCAGGGAAAATCTGAACGAATTTGCCCCAAGAGCCATGGCTGTTTTGAATCCGCTAAAAGTGATCATTGAGAACTATCCCCATGGACAGGTTGAAGAGATGGATGTTCCCATCCATCCGGCAAACCCCGATATGGGAAAAAGGAAAGTGCCCTTTTCAAAGGTGATCTATATTGAAAGGGATGACTTTATGGAAGAACCTCCAAAAAAGTTTTTCCGCCTTGGGCCCGGGAGGGAAGTGAGGCTGAGATCAGCCTACTTTATTACCTGCAATGAAATCATAAAAGACGACAAAACTGGTGAAGTTATCGAACTAAGATGCAGCTATGACCCTGAATCACGTGGCGGCTCGTCACCTGACGGACGCAAGGTAAAGGGGACTATCCACTGGGTATCATCAGAGCACTCTGTCGAGGCGAAAGTCCGTCTCTATGACAAGCTTTTTCTTTCGGAAAATCCCGGTGGAGGAAAGGGAGGAGCAGATTTCAGGGAAGACCTTAATGCCGGGTCACTTATAAAACTGAATAATTGCAGGGTAGAGCCTTCTCTTGCCAATGCTGCACCAGGCAGCCGCTACCAGTTTGAACGGCAGGGATACTTTTGTGCTGACGTAGATGGGAGTGAGAAGAGGCCCGTTTTTAACCGTATCGTTCCCCTTCGCGATAGCTGGGGCAAGGTGGGAAAGAAATAAAAAAACTAACAGATAAATCTACTCACGATGCTACTCAACTCGTCCTTATCAAAAGTCTTTTCAATAAAGTCATCTGCTCCGAGTTGAGTAAAGCCGTCCATCGCTTCCATTGATTTATCAACGCTTACGACGATGACCGGCGTCTTTTCAGTATCCGGTATATTTCTTAATCTTTCCAGCAACTCGAGACCGCTCATTCCCGGCATATGCGTATCAATAAAGATGAGATGCGGCAGTGCCCTTTCCAGACATTGAATAGCTTCTTCACCATTTCCCGCTTCAATAAAAGAGACATCCATTTTTTCAAGCCTCCCCTTCAATAGGTCTCTCATTGATTCATCATCATCGACGATCATAATGGATGGTTTTATGTGGGGAAAGTTCATATAGAAGGTTGTCCCATTCGCCGGGGAAGAAGATACGGTAAGATCACCGTAATGACTTATCATTATGTCATGTGATAGAGGTAGGCCAAGGCCGCTGCCCCCCTCATCAGAAGTCCCTCGCGTCGAACTTTTTTCATCGTATTTAAAGAGGGCTTCCATTCGTGATTTCTCAATGCCGATGCCTGTGTCCGACACGGCTATGACAGAACTTTCTCCCTGAGGGATGTAAATATCAATGCTGTCTCCCCTGTTACAAAACTTGACGCCATTTGAAATGAGGTTACGAAACACTTCCAGTATGAGCCTTTTATCTCCATAGAGGCGAAAATCTGAAGGGAGACTGCTTTTTAGTGTTATCCCTTTTTCTCTGGCAAGTATTGCATAATTCCTGATGGCCTGCTGAGCGATTTTATCAGCATGCACAAAGGAATAGTTGGGGTGCATAATCCCACCCCGGATTCTGTTCATGTTAAGGATTTCATTGATAAGAGAAGTCATATCATTACAGGCTATTTTTCCCTCTTCAATCATATCTTTCCCCTGATCTGAAATCTGCTGGCTTGCTTCAATGAGGTCCAGATAGCCTGCAATCCTGTAAATAGGATTTTTCAAATCATGGGAAACAAGGGAGACAAACTTATCTTTCAGTCTGTTCGCTTCTTCGGCTACCTCCTTTGCCTGACGTAAAGCCTCTTCTATTTTCCTCCGTTCAAGTATTCCTGCCAGCGTTGCAGCAATTGTTTCCAGAAATTCAATGTCATTTTCATCCCTTTTGGCCCCTTCATCAAGGTAAAGATTAATGACACCGAGCACTTCTTTTTTACTTTTGATGGGAATACAGTAATGGGCATGAGGCTTGATTTCTTCGTACCTGATATTGTGGCGGTCATTATTGCAATCGGTAAAAACCGTCTCCTCATCAGCGATAGCCCTTCCACATAAGCACTGGTCAAAGGGAAGGTCCTCTTTACACAGTTCCAGTAACCTGGCTCCAAGCCCTCTGTGAGAGATCATTCTGAGTATTTCCCCTTCCTTTTCTACAACAAAGATAGCTCCACTTGATTTAAGAGGGATAAAGGGGATGGAAAGAATCTCATCAAGGCAACGATCCAGCAGTTCGTTATAAGAAATATCTTCCAGGGAAAGAGAGAGAAGATAATTAAGAATCTCCTCCTCCAGATGGTTTCTCTTTATTAGCTCTTCAGCTTCAACCTGGTCCGTAACATTCTGGACAAATGAGGCTACGGCAATGACTTTTCCGCTATTATCAATAAGAGGCGTATTGTGCCACTCGCATAAAATTGTACGCCCGTCTTTTGTTACATTTTCGCTTCTTCTTAATGTGCTCTCTTTGTTTTCTATAAGTTCCGACCATACCTTTCCCGCTTCTTTTGATTTAGAAAGGGGTATAATTATTTGCCTTGCATCTTTCCCTATCGCTTCTTTATCTGCATAACCGAATATCTTTTCAGCGGCAGGATTCCATGCAGTAACCACAAAATCAGTATTCCAGCGAATGACGCCGAGCGGTGTTTGCTGAACATGGAGAGAAAACTTTTCTTCCGATTTTTTTAGCGCATCTTCAGCCTTCTTCCGTTCCTCCACTTCGGTAATCGCCCTGTCACGCATCTTCCTGTAATCCATAATACGCCTGGTTTCATCGGTCACGTCATGGATAGCAAAAAGGGCATAGGCTTCCTTATTATCGAGGGAGGGGATGGATGTTACCGTCGTCTGCTGTATACGCAGATTCCCATTTTCCATTGGAGATGGGATTAAATGCCTGTGGAGTTGGGAAGAAAAGATTAGCGGAGGACCAAACTCGAATATCCCTTCAATCCGGTTTGCATAAATCTTTTTATTGAAATGAGGATAATGATCACCGATGTGGTTATTTTCTATTTCGCTTCGGGCTACTCCCGTCCACTCTTCAAGGCAGCGGTTCCAGAAAAGAACAGTAAAGGCGCTGTCAATGATGAAAACACCGAAAGGGACGTAATCAAAGGCTGAAAACAATTTTACTTCTGAATCTTTCCCTTGCATCGTTTAAGCGAAAATCCTCCTAAATGCTATCTATAAAGTTATCTACAATAGAGAAAAGTGAGTCAAAAGAAGTTACCTCAAAAAGGACCATAATGTCCCCCTCTATACTGAGCTCTTCCGTACTAAAGTGAGCTTGCATTACAACAATCAAATCATCGGGGTCATTCCCGGCAGATAAAAGCATATTATCAATGCAATCTTCTCTGTATTGGGGGAGTGAATAATAGAGGCGCTGTTCAAGCAGATTGGCGAAGGAACCGGTGACGCCGTTTAAAATGATATTTCCTATCTCGCATAAAGTTGCGATTCTTACGGAATCAAAATCGATCAGGTCAAAATCATCTTCCGTAACGGCAGCAACAAGGTTGGCAGCCATACCCGGTGGAAAGGCCATAAGGGCAATGCCGGCCAGGTTGCCCTGAAAATGGAGATGAACCGTTGACAGTTTTTCTGAATCATCAGATTTAATACTTTCAAGAAATTCAGACTCTCTGTAAATATTTACGGAAGGAACATGGAGTACTATATGCGATGAAAGAAGTTCATTTAAGGTGGAGGCCGCCCTTCCTACTCCGATGTTAATAATTTCCTTAAGCGCATCTGCCCGGTTATCATTAAGCTCCATCTGATTGTCAGTTGTCCTTAGCCAAAGCTTTTTCGATAGCTTGCGCCAGTTCATCACTGCGAGGAGGTTTGTTGAGGAAGGCCCTGGCGCCCAGTTTGAGGCATTCCTTGCGGACACTCTCCTGAATATCTGCCGTCTGGATAATAACAGGTATGTCCCCATGATCCTGTTGAAGCTTTTTCAGTATTTCAACTCCCGACATGCCGGGCATGAGCAAGTCAAGTAAAATACATGACGGTGAATAATCTCTTGCCATTTTAAGGCACTCCTCCCCACCGTCTGCGGCAAGCGTGTCATAACCCAGGAGTGATACGATCTTCATTGTTGCCTTACGAGCGAATGATGAATCATCAACAACAAGAATTGCAGCCATAGAAGCCTCCATCAAAAAACCGTACGCTTAAAAAATTATTAGAAATATTCTAACATACTTTCTATTTAATTTAATTTACTTTATTTGAGCGTTTTTATGATAAATAAATTTTTTGATTAAATCGACCAGAAGCTGAGGTTCATCGAGCTGTATGAAGTGACCACCGGTCTCAACAATTTCCAGTTGTGAATTTTTTATTGCCCTCTTCAGCTTTTCACTGATTTCGGCGTTAAGGTAAATATCAGTTTTTCCCCTTATAATCAGCACCGGGAGCTGCAGCGCTTTCAGGCCTTCTGATATTGACAGGAGCTGCATATTATTAAGGCTCTTTGCAAGCTGCAGAAAAGCCCTCTTGCCCCTCTCCTTTCTCAATGGCTGATAAAAAAGATCCATTATTTCATCTGTAACACGCTCTTTATGATAGACTCCCCGCTTCACAAGGAGCTTAAAAAAACCGAGATCAAGAAGGGCCATCGCCAGCTGCCTGATAATGGGCGTCCTCATGCTGACTATGGGCTGGACAGGCCAGAAATCATAGGCAACGGTATTGATAAGTACAAGATCATAAAGCCTCTTTGCATACCTGACGGAAAATATCTGCCCAATACCTCCACCAATATCATGGCAGACCAAATGAACCTTCTCAAAACCCAACTTACCCATGACTTTTCCTATGATTTCAGCCTGTGCGGAGATAGAATAATCGGCGTCTTCCGGCTTATCCGAATCACCGCAGCCAAGGAGATCAATTGACGTGACATCAAAATTTTCTGCTAAATGTGGAAGAAGATTGTCCCAGATAAAGGACCACGTTGTCATACCATGGATAAGGAGCATAGGCTCCCCTTTACCGGTTCTGTGATAGGCTATTTTGTGGCCATCTATTTCTGCATAACTACACTGGTTCATATATAACAGCTGCTCTCCTCTATTTAATTATAGTCTGGAAATGAGGCAAAACAAAGCGATCATAAAATATGAGCTAAGCCATAGATTTTGATGCCGCCAGGCTGTCATTTTTTTGATGGATCATTTAAAAAAATGAGGCCAAATATAGATTGAAAGGATTTCATGAAAAAGCGCAGCACTATAAATGGCAGGCCTTTTTAAACAATTAGTTTGCCCTGCCTTATTTCTTCTTTATAGAAACTTAAACAATCTGTACAATAGCGCCAGTGAAAGTCTTTGCTCTTGTTAAAAAAATGTGAGGCACAGGGTAGTTGAAAATGGAAAGTGGTCGGGGTAAGAGGATTTGAACCTCCGGCCCCTGCGTCCCGAACGCAGTGCTCTACCAGGCTGAGCTATACCCCGAAAAAATATGTGAGAATTCTATGAGCTGCGTTGAATCAAGTCAAGAAAAAATATGGAAACCCTCTCTTTACCTGAAGGCATTGAGAGCACCCTTTCTTTCGGCAACAACACTTCCCATGATCCTCGGCGGATTGCTTGCACTAAAAGAAAAAGAAGGAAGCATGCTTCTCTTTGCGCTCATTATTACCTGCGGAGCGCTTATTAATCTTGCAACCAATACACTCAATGACTATTTCGATTATATCAAAGGCTGTGACAATAAGGAAACGCCACGAACACCATTTAGCGGTGGCAGCGGTCTTATTGTTGATGGACTGCTCACCACTGAAGAGGTATCGAGATTATCGACTGTACTTATTTTTTTTGCATTTACCTCAGGACTTGTCATACTCACGCTGAGCCCTGCCAATCCTTTTATCGTATTACTTCTTGGCCTTGGCGGTATTTTTCTCGGCTATGCGTACAGCGCACCGCCATTTAGCCTGTCTTCAAGAGGTCTTGGCGAATTGGCCGTTTTTTTAGCCTGTGGCCCCCTTTCCGTCATTGCGCCCTGCTACATTATGAGCGGTGCTTTTTCAACGACATCTCTTTTTGCCTCCCTTCCACCGGGACTCATGACGACGGCAATTCTCTGGATCAACCAGTTTCCTGATTTTGAAAGTGATAGAAAGTCGGGCAAGAGAAATCTTCTTGTCAGGATAGGAAGAGAAAAAGGACGGCTTTTTTATTTTATGCTCCTAATGGCTGCTGCGGGCACTCTTGTTTTTGCATCTCTGGCTTCCTTCCTTCCTATGGCAAGTCTTTGGGGGCTCGCCTTTCTTATTCCCTTGCCAGGGGCAGCAAAAATACTGGCAAAAAACGATAAAAACCCTGAAAAACTTATTCCCGCCATGGCCCTTACCATCCTGTCCCAGACCCTTCTGTCCATTGCCATGATCCTGGCAGTCATCATCTGAGTTTCCCATTTTAATTGACTAAAGTTGTCTCCTCTGTTATTTATGATTTGATATGCAACACGAAGGATACCTTTCACTAGGGTCAAATATGGGAGACCGGGCAGGAAACTGCCTCAAGGCAATTGAAATACTGGGTAAAATAAAAGAAACGAAACTTGTCTCGCAATCATCTCTTTATGAAACCGCCCCCATTGGTTATGAAGACCAGGCGCCTTTTATTAATATGGCCGTTAAGATCATTACAGCCATGAATGCCCCCGGTCTGCTTTCTCATATCAAAGCGATTGAAAAATCACTGGGAAGGGTCAGGACATTCAAATGGGGACCGAGACTGATCGATATCGATATTCTTTTTTTTGATGACGAAATTATCTCCGGGCCGGGACTTAAGGTACCCCATCCCGCCATGGAGGACAGGGCTTTTGTGCTTCTTCCCCTTGCTGAGATAGGGAGTGAATTTATACATCCCCTAAAAAAAACAAGCGTCGCTCAAATGGCAAAAGAAGTTCCCCGTAAAGAAAGTGTAAAGAGGATTACGGTCTGAGATGAATAAAAATCATGCAAAAGTAAAATGCTTTTTCCCAATCTTTCTTCTCATTATTACCCTGACGGCCTGCGAGGAGAAGGGAAAGCTCAAGATCAGTGAAGAAGTGGCAAAAACCGATCCCATGAAGTCTGAACGAACAGTATCAGACTATGAGGAAGCAATCCGCAATTTCAAGGAACTTCTCAAAAAAGAACCCGACAACGTAATACTCCTCATCTCTCTCGGCAACGCCTATTTCGATATCGGTCACGACATGGAAGCCATCAAGGTTTACAGGAAAGCCCTGGAAATCTATCCCGACAATGTGGCCGTCAGAACGGACCTGGGAACAGCTTACCGCAGAATCGGCCAGCCGGACAAAGCGCTGGAAGAGTACAGGAAAAGCCTTGCCATAGATCCACGCCATTCCATATCGAGATATAATATGGGTGTCGTTCTTTTATGGGACAAGAAAAAAATGGAAGAAGCCATCACTGTCTGGGAAGAATTACTGCGAATTGATCCCTACTTTGTCCTTGCCGAGGAACTGAAAAATAACATAAAGCTTTTAAAAGACATGCTGAAAGAAGCGAGAGAGAGAAAGACGTAATCATGCGAATTATTATATATCTCCTCATTTTCTACTTTACCTTAAAATTCCTCAAGTCCCTTTTCACACCTCGTGAAATCGGGAATGCAAAGGGGAAGGAAGGAGAAGAGATGGTGGCCGATCCCTGCTGCGGTACTTATGTCCCCAAAAGTACGGCCATCGTTAAAAAAGTGAGGGGAGAAAAGCACTACTTTTGCAGTACCGATTGCTGGAAGAAATATAAGGAGGGCAGCTGATAGATCAGGGAAATATAATGAGTCATAATTAACCACAAAGGACACAGAGAACACAAAGAAAAAACAAAAGAAAGACAGAGCAAGGTGTGAAAAATAAAATCAATATTTTTTCTCTGTGTACTCTGTGATCTCTGCCGTTAAAATAGCTTTCTCAATCCAAAAAATCAAAACCCTCCCGACATGGCAAAGAAGGAACGCAGTTTATCATTAGTCTCCCTCAAACGCCGTGAGAGAGTTCCCACAAATTTTGTGAGAATTTTATAACCCATTTCACGGTTCTTCTCCATAAGAGACTGGAGATCTTCTTTTGAAATGCTGATAAGTGAAGAGCCTTCATGGGCCGTTGCATCAGCTGTTCGGGTAATATCTTCGATTAATGCCATTTCTCCAAAATAGTCACCCGTTCTAAGAATGCTGAGCGCCTCTTCTCCCATACCGGGAATACTTTTGCTGATCCTTATGGCACCGGCAATAATAATGTAGAGCTTGTCACCTTTATCGCCTTCACTAAAGATTTTGTCTCCGCCTTTGAAGTCTTCCTGTTTTGTAAGGGCGAGCACCTCATTTAGCTCATCAGCAGTCAAGGTATCGAAAAAACTGATCTTTTTCAAAACGTCTCCATCCATCCCCTTCCTCCATTTTAGGGTATCTCTAAAAATAGTGATTTTTTTATGAGAACAAGGCAGCTCTGCGCTCAGAACCGCAGCGTATACGAAATAAATTAGGATTCGAGCACAGAACTGACGCCGTTATGGCGGGAAAAGTGCATTTTTAGAGGTACACTTTATTCAAAACAGTGGCCTGATATACACTCTTCTGCAGCCATGGCCGCCGTGGCGCCATCACCTACTGCAGTTGCCACCTGTCTTGAAAGTTTACGCCTCACATCGCCTGCGGCAAAGACGCCCGTAACCTTGGTATGAGTATCATGATCGGCGATAATATAACCGCCGTCATCAAGTTCGACAAATCCATTCAAAAAGTCTGTATTGGGAATCATTCCCACATAAATGAAGGCGCCTTCCACTTCAAGTTCGCTTGCTGAACCGTCTTTTACATTTTTTATTTGAAGTGACTTTACGGCATGATCACCTTTCACCTCTTCTACAACAGAATCCCAGACAAAGTCGATCTTTTCATTGGCAAAGGCCTGCTCTGCCGTAATCTTTTCGGCCCTTAATTCATCTCTCCTGTGAATAACGTATACCTTGCTGGCAAATTTAGTAAGATAAATGGCCTCTTTTACGGCAGAATCCCCTCCGCCCACAACAGCCACAACAGCGTCCCTGAAGAATGCGCCGTCACAGGTTGCACAATAGGAAACGCCTTTGCCGGTGAGCTTTGTTTCACCGGGGACATTAAGTCTCCGCGGCTCGGCGCCGGTACATATCAGTACCGTCTTGGCCCTGATCTCTTCATTGCCGAGCTTGAGCACTTTCATATTTCCATCCATTTTTATTTCATCTACTGTGGAAAATTTGAATTCCGCACCGAAACGCTTTGCCTGCAGTTCAAACTTCTCCATCAGGTCGGGCCCCGTCACCCCTTCGGGAAACCCCGGATAGTTGTCGATCATATGGGTAATCGTTGCCTGGCCTCCCACCATCAGCTTTTCAATGACAAGCGTTTTGAGCATGCCTCTCCCGGCATAAATAGCTGCCGTCAGTCCGGCAGGACCTCCCCCTATGGTTACAAAATCATAGTTGTTGTCAGACATTTAATAAATCCTCCTCATCTATTTTTAATGTAATGCCTCATTATGATACTTCCAACATTTCATTCTCTTTTATACCGAGAAGATAGAGTATTGAATCGAGGCTTTTTTGTGAAATACTGTAGTTTGCCGCTTCTCTTACCGTCTTTTTGGCGTTAAAGGCAATACCGAGACCGGCCTTACCGAGCATGGGCAGGTCATTTGCGCCATCCCCTATGGCGATGACCTGGTCCAGGGAAACAGCTTCAGCAGAAGCAATTTCCTCTAAAATTTCCGCTTTTCTCAGGCCGTCAACAATTTCTCCCAACACCTTGCCCGTCAGTTTCCCATTTTCAATTTCCAGGCTGTTTGAAAAGGCGTAGTCAAGGCCAAGAGCCTCTTTGAGCCTGCTTGTAAAAAAATCGAAGCCACCGCTTATAACCGCCGTCTTGTAGCCCAGTTTTTTAAGTACCCTGATAAGGTTTTCAGCGCCCGGCGTAAGAGGAAGAGACTGATAAACTTTTTCCAGGGCATCATCGGCAAGGCCTGCCAGCAAGGCAACTCTTTCTCTTAGAGATTCATTAAAATCAATCTCGCCATTCATGGCCCTTTCCGTAATTTCCTTAACCTTATCTCCCACCCCGGCATGCGTCGCCAGTTCATCGATAACTTCCACCTGGATGAGAGTCGAATCCATATCCATAACAACGAGGCGCTTGGAACGCCGGTATATGCTCTCTTTTTGGACGGCTATATCAACACCCGTTTCATGGCTGATATCAAGAAAAAATGCTGTTAGTTCCTTTATATGAATCGGATGGTCAGAGCTTACCGTAATCTCGAGGCAGTGCAGATTTCCCCTGGCCAGTTTACCTATTTTTTCAATATTAAAACCTTTTTCAAAAAGTTCAGCCGTAACGGTAGCCATCACTTCCGAAGTAATATAATCGCCGAGACAGGTAATTACGCATTGGTGTTCAGCGGGAGGATTAACGATGGAATCCTTTTCGCTCACAAGCCTGAAGTCGAGACTGATGTTCATCTCCTGCGCCTTGTATAGAAGGTCTTTGAGGAGTGGCTTCTTTTCCTCCTCTTTTACATCGATAAGAATGGAGAGAGTAAGTATATTGTGTATAACCACCTGTTCTATATCTAAAATCTCAGTGCCTGCATCTGCAATTATCTTTGTAAGGGTTGCCGTTATACCGGGAGCATCCTCTCCTTTTGCGGTGATGAGCACCGCCATATTGTCTCTGCTCATTCCTCTTTTACGCGCCGCAGTACCTTTCTATAATCTTTTCAACAATATTGGTTGAAGATGATCCTTCAACGAAAGGGATTCGTAAAACTTGCCCGCCATTGTCTTTAACGATATCACTCCCGATGATTTCTCCCTCACCCCAGTCGCCCCCTTTAACGAGAAAGTCGGGTTTAAGTTCATTAATTACATGATAGGGATCGGACTCGTCAAATATGGTTACAAAATCAACGGATTCCAGTGATGCAAGCACCTCTGCCCTTTCCGTCTGGGTCACAATGGGTCTTTTGCTTCCCTTGAGCCCTCTCACCGAACTGTCACTATTAAGCGCAATAACAAGATAGTCGCCGAGCGCTTTAGCTTCCCTGAGATACCTTACATGTCCCACGTGAAGAATATCGAAACAGCCGTTGGTAAAAACAATTTTACCGCCTGTCTTCCGAATTGCCCCTAATGTCTCTTTTAGTTCGTGGATTACTTTAAATTTGCTTTTCAAAGTTTTTCAACCTTGAATTCACCGGAGGTTGGATTAAAATGGAGCCGGTAAGATTCCTTTCCATCACTGCTTTTAAAATCGACCATATTACCGAATACGGTCTTTGCTTCCTGCAAAAGAAATTTCAGGTAGTCACTGTTGGAGGAGTGCATTTCTTTCAGCACTTCGATTCCTTTTTCGTCACCGGTAAGCTTCATGATTCATAATGCTCAAATATTTTACCCAGAGTAAGCCTGGTCAGAGTTGAAACAGATATGAGGTTCTTAATTTCGCCCATTACTTGTTTCTTGTCACCATTAATGACTATTTCATCCTTTTCCACCATCAGGGTAAGGGTCTGGATAACGTCGCCCATAGTAAGATTATTGATTTTGTAAAGATCGAGCCTCGATGAAAATCCTTTAAGAGGAAACATGCTGCTGAGCTTTTCTTCATCTCCGGTAAGGGCCACGCCTTCATCTTTGATCTTGACCATATGTATCGTCGGATAGGTTGCCCCCGCAGGGTAACTGGACATGAGTTGAACCAGGTTATTTTCTTCAAGAAAAAAAAGATTCTTGAAAAGGACCTTTTCGTCGATTTCAAGGGTGTCTACCATTTCAACGAACTTCACCGCCCGGGGATGCTTTTCATCAAGGTAGGACAATATTTCGCGGCTTACCTCGTTGTTTGACTTGGCCATGGCAACAGCTACGATTTAAAGGTTAAGTAAAATAAAAATTCAGTATATCAATAAAGTATTAAATGTCAAAGAATTTTCCATTTGAAAAAGGCAGGGACAGGGGCTGTGAAAAAGAGGATCAAAGCCTTATATCTCCTGCCTTTACAAGCGCACAGCGCAATGCGGCAGAACCGAATATTTCATGGATTGCCGTCACAGCGGCTATGGTCGTAAAGATACCTGCTCCAATGGCCGGAAAGCAACGCTAATTACACCAACAGTCATTACCTCTTTTACAAGCATAATGAAGCGTCCTAAAGTCCCTTATGGAAAGTTAAGAAATTCTACCAGAGGTCATGAGGGTGCTTTACTTCCCATCTGTCCTGGCATTCGTGGGAACAAAAATAGAATGCTTCCCCTTTCAGGTACATAACGGCAGCAACTGATTTTGCCGTTTTTATCCGGCACATTTCACATTCTACAAGTTCACTTTCCTCTTCACCTTTTTTTTCATTCTTACTTGAACAGCAGTCCATGAATTTCATCCTTTTTGATAATTTTTGGGTGAAATTATAGCATGGAGAAAAAGGATTTTAAATTGTTGTCTCTATCCCATGACCGGTTTTAAGTAGAAAAAACAAAATGAACACTTCATTGCCGGGAAAAAAATTCAGACTGCCGAAGATGAAATAATAGTAATCAGATAGCAGCTTCAGCCTGCCAGTGGCCGTGAAGGTTGCATAGTTCAACGATGCGAACCTTTGAACCACTTGCTTTCAAATGAAAGGCGGCAGCACCGTTAAGGGAAGGGGTGAGGCTTGCCCTGCCCACATAGTTGTCATCGAGGTAACAGTCAATAAACATAATATGATGGCCATCCTCCATGGGATGAAGGACTTCTCCAATCTTCACGTGAATATCAATACAGCCGGCATGGGGAATGAGTCCGCAATCTTTTTTTACAACAATGAAAGGGGTGTGCTTTGGCGCACCCTCCCTGTTTTTTTCAGCGGCCTCATCAAAGAGCTTATCATTTTGTGAGAAATTCTCTTTAGGCACATGGCAAACAGGGCAATTATCCGGTACAGAGCCAAACTCTACATGACCGCAGACCTTGCATATAAATATAGTCATATTATCCTCCTTCAGTTTTTATTTTTAAGACTAGTCGAAAAAAAAGTTTTTGCAAGAGTACAGACGGGAATACGGTAAGGACCACCTGAAAAAAAGACGATAAAGGGCAACGTTAAGCTCTTTATCAACAGTAAAATAGCCGTCCTGTGGATAACGTTCTTTCTATGAGGCCGGGACCTTCAAAAAGCTTCATCCCTTCACTTTAGCCACATAAAGCAAAACTATAACCTGCTGTATTATAAGAATAAATTTACAGGCAAAGAAATGCACAAAAAACAGGCAATCTGTTTATCCCCTTTAAAATATTGACTTTTTTCCCGGTGAAGAATAATAAAGGTCACAACTTATCCACAGATTTTGTTGAAAGTTTCGCAAGCTCTTTGATATCAGCCTTTTTTTCAGCTTTCCAGGATAAAATGAAGGGTATATTTCCATCGCTATTGTTGATTCATGACCATATCTGTAATATAGTCATTATCAAAACCTCGGACGCCAAAAGCGATACATGAATTATATTCTTTCCATTTATGACAGGTAATAACATTAAATGAGTGCTCAACGGCAAGTCACTTCAGGTATTGCATGCAGGACATCAGACAAAAAGTGTTGTGAGGAAGCGGCCATGGTCCTTGAAGCCGTCGGGATTGACTCACAGGTACTCTTTTTTGATGGCGAATTTCTTCTTATTGTAAGACCTGAAGATGAGTTTGAGGCAAGGGAGCAACTCGTCTTATATGCCCATGAAAACGAGGACATATCAAAAAGCAAACCACGCGTCCCCCCTCTTTCAAGAGGACTTGACGGCACCCTTTTATACGTAACCCTGCTTATCCTTGTTGACGGGCTCATAAAAGGTAACGACTCCAGCCGGACGCTGCTTGAAGCAGGGAGCGCAAATGCGGGACTCATATGGCAGGGCCAGTGGTGGAGGGCAGTGACGGCTCTCACATTGCATGCAGACATTGTTCATCTCACAGGAAATATTGCTTTCGGAAGCCTGTTCGGGCTCTTTGCCTGCCAGGCCCTGGGTTCCGGCGTTGCATGGTTCAGCATTCTTATGGCCGGTGCCGCAGGTAATATTCTAAGTGCCTCTTTGCAGACACCGTCACATACTTCCATCGGCGCATCGACTGCAGTATTTGCAGCCCTCGGCATTCAGGCGGCTTATACCTGTGTTTTCTGGCGCGGGCTGTCGCAAAATAAAATCAGGCGGTGGTCACCCATTGTGGGGGGGATTATGCTTCTCGCCTTTCTGGGGGGACCGGGACCCAAAATTGATGTCCTGTCCCATGTAACAGGTTTCCTGGCTGGTTCTATCACCGGGGCCCTCTTTGGTCTATGGGGTATGAAGTATACAGAGAGTGGAACATGGCAAACGATAAGTGGCGCTTTAGCTTTATTTATTATAGCCCTCTCCTGGTCTCTTGCTTTAAACCCCCAACTTTCGTAAAGAAATGAAGGGAGAAAGAAAATAAGCTTATGGAAATTAACTTTGACGAGCAAAATGCCGGTGAGATCTATTTCAATATGACCCAAACACTGGTACCGAGACCTATTGCCTGGATTTTGACGAAAAACGAGGTGGGCGGCTATAACATTGCCCCTTTTTCCTACTTTACCGCCATTTGCAGTGATCCCCCTCTTATCCTTTTTTCCGTCGGGAAAAAACCTGACGGCACGCCAAAAGACACAAGAGCAAACATACTTCGTACAGGCGAGTTTATCGTCCACATACCGGGGACCATTTCCATGGAGGCAGTCAATGAAAGCTCGGCAACTCTGCCGGCAGAGGTATCTGAAGTTGAAAAACTGGGACTTGAGACCACTGCTTTCGGCCATTTTAGTTTACCCAGAATAGCCGGGTGCCCTGTTGCCTATGCCTGTGAGTTGTATGAAGTAAAAGAGATAGGCCCCAAAAAACAGGCCCTCATTTTTGGAAAGATCAAGTCCCTCTACATAGATGAAAAAATTGTCTCTACCGATAAAAAGGGAAGATTAAAAACAGACCTTAAAAAACTTGATCCGCTTTCAAGGCTCGGCGCTGATGAGTACGCCTCACTGGGTGAAATCTTTAAAATTTCAAGGCCAAAATAAAAAAGGTATTCCCTTAAGTAAACGATGAGAATAGCAGTCATAATAGATATTTGGGAGCCCCTTATCGGTGGCAGCCAAAGCCATGTGCGTGAAATTGCTTACCGCCTGGTAAACAATCATGGTTTCGAGGTAGACATCTTCACCCGGTCACTTATCTATAATTCCAGGACCTGCAAAGACAATGAAGAATACTTCCATGGTAAATTAAGGATTATAAGAGTCGCTCCGGCAACCCGCTTAAGCAATACATGGGGGCGAATTGCAACGCTGTGGACCGTTGCATGGAAAGTTGCGGTTGAAAACAGGAAAAAAGATTATGACCTGATCCACGCCCATTCCATCCTGGGAGGCGCCATGGGCAAAGTGGCCTCATACCTGACGGGAAAACCACTTATTTTTACGGTCCACGGATCAATGAACCTGGACAGGGGAGTCAAAAATATTGATTATTTTATAGAAAAGTGGATACTTACTCAAATCAGTTATGACAAGTTAATTTCTGTTGCAAAGGGTTTTTTGAAATATAGAAATGTAAATAAAAATATTGAAATCATTCCCAATGGTGTATCAATCCATGATTTTGATATGATCCGCGGTGAAACAAAAGCGGATTATCTTAAAATCATTTTTGTCGGAAGACTGCATTGGCAAAAAGGGATAGACACACTTATTGAAGCAATAAAAATACTGAAAGATAAACAGGAAACCTTGCTGGATAGAAAAAAAGTGCAACTGCACCTGATAGGATACGGCTTTGATATGTCCAAATATAAAAAAATGACAAGCCGGTACGGATTAAATGAGCAAATAATATTTCGGGGAAAAATAAGAGGAGAAAACTTAATTAGAGAGTATAAGAGCAGCCACCTATTCATTTTGCCCAGCCTTTGTGAAGGACAACCGATTACTTTTCTCGAAGCAATGGCGTCAAAACTGCCTGTACTAACAACTCATGCGGCAGATAATGCCGACATATTAAGTTCAGAGACAGGCTGGAAAGTAGAAGCGAATAATCCTGAAGCATTGGCTAATAAACTTGCCGAAATTATAAATTTAGATAAAAATATATTAGCAAAAATGGGCATCAGGGGATATGAAACGGTAAAAAGCAACTATACGCTGGACAATCTTGTCACCAAAACCATAGATGCCTATAAATCTCTAAGGACAAGTGCATGAATGTATCCGTTGTTATAGCAACACTGCACAGAGAAGAAGATCTTCGGGTACTCCTTGATTCCTTTTTGCTTCAAACAAAATCACCCTGTGAAATCCTCATTATAGATCAGTCAGATGATGAGAACACAGAAAAACTGTGTATGTCTTATGAGCGGAAACTACCCCTCAAATACCTTCACAGCGCCGTCAAATCAGGAACCCATAGCAGAAATATGGGAATACAAAAATCGAAGGGCCACATTGTAGCGTTCCTCGATGACGATACAAAGCTGCTGCCTGATTATATTGAACAAATAGAAGCTTTTTATAAGGAATTCCCTCAAGCCATCGGAGGAATGGGCAAAATAATTAATTACAGAGATTTTCGGGAAAATCTCTTCGGAAAGGGCGCATTACCTGTCATATATAAAATGGCTGCCTCTTTTTTTGGATTAAACTCCTTCAGGAAAGGCTTTATCCTGTTAAAATCAAGCAGGAATATCGAATGTTATGATTCAGATCAGACACTTGAGGCAGAATGGCTCTCAGGACTTAGCTGGTATAAAAGAGAAATTTTTTCTGAATTTACCTTTGAAGAGAAATTTGATAAATGGTCCTTTGGAGAAGACAGGATGCTGAGTTACCGTATATTCAAAAAATATCCCGGATCACTCTATTTTTATCCGAAAGCGGGGCTTTATCATTTTGAATCGGACAAGAACAGGCTTCCTGAAAAAAACAAGATCCTTCGCAAGACAGTCTATCAGTATTGGTTTTCATACAGCTCTGTAGATAAAAATCGATTCTTTTACTGGTGGGGCAACCTGGGAGAGATACTATTGCACCTCCTTAATGCTGTGATTATGAGAGAACCTTTAGTCAACACATGGTATTACATTAAAGCCAATACAAAACTTATTCTCAACTTAAAGAAAATTCAAGCTGGTCATCTGAAATCTATAGGGGGATAACAATAAAACTTTTGACAAATAAAGAAATAAATTATTTATGGAACCCGACAAAATAAATCCATATATCAAAGCTGAAAGATGGTATGTCGTAACCATATCGCTTGTACTCTATGTAACGGCATTTATTACCAGGTGGCCGTTAGTTCGCCATATGTTCAATGGTCATATATTGGGAGAAGAATTAAGTTGTGCCTTTGGAGCGGTATTATCACTTGAAAATCTGGAACAATTCGATTACTTTGCATCCAATTTTGGAGCCTACCTTCTTTTCTGGTTATCATCAGATATCATACATTTTGACCTTTATTATGCAAGAACAACCAAGCTTTTTATCTCTTCATTTCTCCCTGTGATAAGCTTTTTATTCTGTAAATATCGTTTAAATCTCTCTATCAACTCGTCTTTGATTTGTGGTTTGCTTATAACTTTCAACCCTACTTTAATAAACTATTCGATCATAGGTAATGATATGGGGCTGGAACTTGTTCCTGGATGTTTGGCTCTTTTTCTCATACGATTCCATAATCTAAACCAGGATAAGATAAGAGTCACTATTGTATTTTTTCTTTCCGCGATGGCTGCTTCCATCTATGGCGCCGGCTTTGCCTTTGTACCTGCCGCCTTTTGGTGGGTAATTTATTGCCACAAAGGTAGTGATATTTTCAGATTGACCCGTGGGGGAATATATTGGCTGTTAGGAGTAATAATTTATATCTGGCCATATTTTCTTATAAGCGGAAATCCTATACCATCCAGAGGGGGAGGAAACTACTGCCCCATATTACCATGTATTTTTGATTCAGCATTGATAATAGCTAAAGACCTCCTTATCAAACCGGTCTCATATCACAATTTTGGAGACTTCCCATCATTTGGAATATTTGGAGCTTCTATATTCTTTCTACCCTTCGCCTTAGGAATTAAGAAACTTTGCTCCAAAAAAATGCGAGATCAGTCAATTCTTATAGGATTGACAATTTTATCGACAATGACTGTTTTACTTATGTCGGGAGATCACCCGGGAATTAGAAGAGGTCTTGTCCTTATTGTTCTAATATTTTTTGTCACTACTGTTGGGCTTGACACAATTTTCCAACTTATAAAAAATACCACCCTCAAACTTTCATTGGCTATATTGTTAATCGTTATCATTACATATAGAGGCTATTCTATTTACCATAACCTCTCAGAGTTAGATCCCATAGGTGTTTCACCTTCTAAATACGAAAATATGGTTGAAAAGCTTAAAAAAGAAGATGTTGTTTTGGTGAAAGGACAAGGAAGAGTTGATCAAACGTATAGCGTCCTGAAACTTATTTGCGAACGCCGGAGGCTTAATTGCAATAACATTCAAATCATTGATTCTTCAAACAAGTAGAGTGCTCATATTTACCTGGCAAAGTAAATTAATACAAGTAAGGTTTTTTATAAATGTGTTATTCAAAATGTCTGTTGAAGATTCCTGCCATTGAAAGATTAGATTTGAAAATTAACTTTTACAAGAAAGCTGAAACATTGTATATCGTAACCATATCGCTGATATTGTATGTAACAGCTTTTATAACTAGATGGCCATTAGTTCACAAAATGTTCAATGGTTATATATTGGATGAAGAATTAAACTGTGCTTTTGGGGCGGTATTATCGCTTGAAAGCTTACAACAATTTAATTATTTTGATTCCAATTTCGGTGCTTACCTTCTTTTCTGGCTATCATCACACAGTGCAAACTTCGACCTTTATTACTCGAGAGAAACGAAGCTTCTTATATCTTCATTTCTACCAGTAATAAGCTTTTTATTCTGTAAATATCGTTTAAACCTATCTCTAAGCTCGTCTTTTATTTGCGCTTTATTTCTAGTTTTCAACCCTACCTTGATAAACTATTCGATCATAGGCATTGATATGGGCATGGAACTGGTCCCAGGAGTTCTGGCTCTTTATTTAATAAGGTTCAAAACCCTTAATAATGACAAGTTAAGAGTAACTGCTGTTTTTTTCCTTTCTGCGATGGCTGCTTCTATATACGGTGCCGGCTTCGCCTTTTTTCCTACAGCTTTATGGTGGGCAATATATTGCCACAGAGGTAGCGACCTTTTCAGATTGGGGCGAGGAGCAATTTATGGATTACTTGGAGTGACAATTTATATCTGGCCATATTTTCTTATAAGCGGGAATCCTATACCCTCAAGAGGTGCGGGAAACTATTGTCCAGATTATTACTGTATTATAGACGCAATATCTCTAATTGGAAAAGATCTCTTTATAAAACCAACTTCATATCTCAACTTTGGTGATTTTCCTTCTTTTGGAATTTTAGGGGCCGCTATTTTTTTTGTTCCATTTATTTTGGGTATTATAAAACTCTACTCAACCATAATGCGCGATCAATCAATTCTCATTGGGTTGACAATTTTATCTGCTATAGCGGTTTTACTTCTTTCGGGAGATCATTCTGGAATTCGCAGAGGTCTGATATTGATTGTTTTAATATTCTTTGTTGTTGCTATCGGACTTGATGTTATTTTCCAACATCTCAAAAATCCTATAGGAAAGTTTGCTCTAGTATTTTTACTTACGATTATGTTGGCAGTCAGAGGACATGCAATTTTGGATAATTTATCCAGTATAGAATATGCTGGCATACACCCTTCAAGATATGAAGATCTTATTAAAAAGCTTGAAAATAATGATCTTACTTTAAGGAAGACTGGTAGTGTAAATCAAACGTATAGCGTTCTTAAGCTTATTTGTATGCGCAGAGGACTTAAATGCAGAGATATACTGATTGTTGATCCTTCAAATAAATAAGGTGTTCAGAGGGAAAAACAGGCCATAGGATCTAAATAACTATTATTGACAAAAGATTCTCTTTAGTACCTTTTAATGATATAGAATAATATTTCCTTCTCTCTGTACACCATATCTGCACAGAAGTTTTTTATACAAAGCGGAGGAAAAAAAAAGCAGTAAGAAGTGAAGGTATCTCTTCCAATTTAATGGGTTAATCTGAATTGCATGGCGGACAAATTTAAGTCCTTCAGAACGCTTGTCAGCAAGTGCATAGAGAGAACCGAGCCGCTGTAAATGATGAGATAAGACAGATGGAAATGCTTTCAAATCATCTTTGTATTTATCCAAAAGTATTTCCCTTGCTGAAATACGGTTATTCAAACCTGCTGACACCTGATTGCCATGGAGAGTATACTTGGCAAGTATTTCAGGCACAAAATCAAAATCATACAATTTTGCAATTCTGATCCACAAGTCCCAATCCTGGCAAGCTTTAAGATCTTCATCAAAAAATCCAGATTTATCGAAACATTCCCTTTTAACGATTGCAGTAGGACCACCTAAAATACAAGATTGCAGAGTCTCTCGATAAATGCTCCCTTTTAACTTAGGAATAATTTCTGATACAACCCTATCTTGGTACACACAAGCGTATCCACAATAAATCAGCCCAACTTTTTCCGATGACTCGGAAAATTTTGCTACCTGCTGTTCCAATTTTCTCGGTAACCACTCATCATCATCATCTAAAAAAGCAATATATTCTCCTCTGGCAGCCTTAATGCCGGTATTCCTGGCTGCCGAACCTCCTCTATTCTTTTCATGCCTACAATATCTTATTCTATTGTCATTAAAACTGTTTACAATATCTTCCGTATTATCTGCCGAGGCATCATCTACTATAATCAGATCAAAATTTCTATAAGTTTGACTAAGAACAGTGTTTATAGCAAGGCCTAAAAGGTGGGCACGGTTAAATGTTGGGATAACAATGCTTACAACCGGATAGTTCATGGTGGTGTTATGACGGTCATTTGACATTTGTTCAGCAAATATAGTGCTCATCTGTTAGATGTTCGGGAAATTAATCCTTTTAAAAAGCCTGCATGGGAGGCTACAGGTTCGACACACTTTAAAAGCCCTCTTTTCCGGTTGTGATTAAGCCAGTTAATGCGAAGCGGCAATATGCCGATTTTGAGTATTATGAGCATCGACATCTTAAATATTCCAAATAACCGGTTCTCTTCGACAATGCCTGCCTTAGCAATGCCCGCCATAAAGCTTCGCTTAATCTGGTAGTACAGAGTCATCTTTTCAGCCGGCACCCGATGTCTCACCTGAACGGCAGGGTCATACCAGAATAGGGGGTGCTCCTTATAAATGCGGTAAAATAGCTCAGCCTCCTCCCCAAATCCCATCATAATACCCAGCATGCCATAATCAGCAGAAAAGCCATTATATTTTACAAGAACAGATTTATTAATAGCCATATTTGATCCGGAAAAACCGAACTGCGCGTCTGGCTGCTTTAAAAATCCTTTCTCTTCCCCCCAACTTCTCATCTCAACACTATCTGAAAACCACGTTGGCGGGGGGATATCATACCACGGAAGGATTTTCCCGCCAACGGCCACTGGGGCAGGGGTTACTATCTCGAAAGCCTCCACAATTAACTCCGCCCATCTCGCCTCAGCCCTTGCATCGTCATCGATATAAGCTACGTACTTACCACGGGCCTCCATATATCCTTTGTTTCTGGCATGGCTCAGCCCCTGATTAGCTTCCTTCACGTAAAAAAAATTTGGATACCTCTCGGCAAAGGCATTTGCGATGTCTTCGGTGTTGTCAGTCGAGTTGTTGTCCACAATGATAACCTCGTAGTCAGATTCCTCAACTGATTGATGGGCAAGGCTCTCGAGACAACCCTTCAGAAGCTCGGCACGATTGTATGTGCAGACAACAATAGAAATATCCGGTTCAGATTGCTCCATATTTCATTCCACACTTCGCCATGAGTTTTGCCCTTTGAACAAAATTCAGCCCAGCCGATTTACTTAACGACGATTGACAGAAGGTCTTCCATACCCAGAGACCAAGCCCTGATGACATTGTGCATACCCTATACCACCTCTTGGCCAAAACCTGTTCAAAATCTGAATTATGATAGTAGCCCACCTTACCGTTTGCATCCAGCAATTTCATCAACCATAAATTGGCCGCTTCAACAAACTCCTTACAAATTTCAAAATCGTAATAACTCAAACGTTCGTGAATATTAAACTCTGCCGAGTCCGGCCTTAAACCAATCTGTGAGAGCTGTTGCTTCCTTACAAGGTTAGCTGCAGCCCTTTGTTCGCAGGATGACCTTTTCCCCACCCCATTAGGATGGCTGCGGTATAAAAGAAGTACCTCCTCTAAATTTTTCAAAGTGGAAAGGCTTGAGCACCTGACCCATAATTCGTAATCCTGCGCCCACTGGAGCTTCTCATCATAGCTCAGATGGTTATTGATAAAAAAACTTCGCCGTATCATGACAGATGGGTGTGCAAGTGCCGATTCAAAAAGCATCCGGCATCTTATAACCTCTGGCTCTGTCGGGTAACGCCAAATATCTTCTTTTGAGTCACCGATAGTCTTGACCCATGTTCCGCAAATTCCAATATCTGGCTCCCTATCCATAAGCCTGACCTGTTTTTCAAGTCGATGGGGGAGGCTAATGTCATCGGCATCCATTCTGGCAATATACTGTCCTTTGGCCAGCGACAAACCCTTATTAAGGGATTTGGTTAAGCCCATATTTTCCTGTTCTATGATTCTAAGACAGGTGCCATCATAAGATTTGAGTATCTCATGAGTTTTATCTATCGATCCGTCATTTATAATCAAAAATTCAAAGTCCTTAAAGGATTGATCAAGTATGCTATCAATCGCTTCCCGGAGATATTTTTCTCCGTTGTAGACAGACATAAGGACTGTAACTTTTGGATTGCTTAAATTACCGCAATATTTTTCTAAGCCGGCCATATAATCCAATAGCTCTATTCTTTAACTCAAAAGCCAATATCTTCCTTCTTATTGTCGAATTTGGGATTTTTAAGTATGGATTCCCGCCATAGTAAATATCAACGCGCTTATTATGCCCCTTCAAATACAATACCTTATTCAAATCTTCATATTCATAAAGCCGATTTTTTTTAACATAATCGTAAAGCTCCGAGCCAGGGATACCAACAAAAACATTCTTTCCAGTATAATCAGGCTTTATAGTAGAGATGAGATCTTCCGTCATCTTCCTGTCTTCTTCTGTTTCAGTTGGAGCTCCGACAACAAAACTGGCATACGTTTTTATCCCCACTTCCTTAGCCATATGGAATGCTTCTGTAAATTGTTCTACAGTCTCTTCTTTTTTGAAAAACTCCAGCATCCTGGGACTGCCACTTTCTACACCTATATAGAAAGCCTTGCATCCAGCCTTGGCCATGAGCTTTTGGTACTCCAGATCACATAAATTGTCTACCCTTGTTTCACATAGCCAGTCTATTCTTATATTCTTCTTTAATAGCAACTCACAAAACTCTACGATTCTTGATTTCTTGAGAGTAAAGTGATCTTCTCTAAAATAGGCTCCCTTTAGTCCATAATACTTCATCATGTAAACAATATCTGACACAATTCTTCCTGCCGACATATATCTGTATGTTTGTCCCCAAATTGACTGAACAGAACAGAAGTTGCAATCGAAAGGACAGCCACGGCTCGTGTTAAAAGTATATAACGGATAAGCATCAACCCATGAATGCTTCCAAAGGTAAGGTTTATAAATAAATTCCTCCCATGCAGGAAGAGGGAGACTGTCCATATCCATAACAGGTTTCCCACGAACCACCCTATTTTTTTGCTTCCCAGAAATTATCTCTGGAACGGACAATTCTCCTTCTCCTATAACTATATGATCAACAAATTCAGGGATAGTATCCAGACCGACGGAAGTGTGGGGGCCACCAACAACAATTTTTCCATGCCACAACTTTTTTTCTCTAAGTTCCTGCAATTTAATAAACATTGAGACTGTTTCCTGATAACATATCGTGTTGGAATATATTCCAACAAAATCTATTTTATTTTTTGATAAGAAATCGGTTTCAAGAACATTACCAGGTTCAAGATAGTTATCTATAAAAAAGATATTGTGGCCTTCTGCCTTGAGTACGGCAATAAGGTAGCCCACCCCCAGCGGGGGCCTCTTCTCTGAGGTCCAGAACGGCGCGATCTTTGGCGCCGGAGATGTCATCATAAGTATATTCATTGCACATCTGCCATAGAATATATCCCTACTTTCTTGCGGTCAGGAATAATTTATTATTATATATTCTTATATTGTTAAAACCTGCCTCTGTAAGCAGCCTTTCTATCTCTGCACGAGTGCAGATATGAAGGTGAAATTTATTTTTCGAACAAACTTTTTCCGCGTCGTCTTCAGTATCGGTAAAGTATGAACTTCCCACCAGCATGCCGCCCGGCTTGAGTACTCTATATAGTTCGTTCAGGTAAATCTTTATGTCATCTACGCAAAAATGTTCGATACTCTCCATTGCCGTCACCAAATGGAAAAAATCTCCCGAAAAGGGCATTTCAAGTACAGACCCATTGACTATATTTACATGTTTGCAGGGCCATACAGCATTGGAGAACTTAATCGACTCCCAGTCCAGTTCTATGCATGTCAGGCTTCTGCAAACCCCTTCCATTAGAAAAGCCCCCCATCCAAGACCACTGCAAGTATCCAGGATATCCTTGCCTCCGCCGTAACTCATGGCAAGTCCATAACGGAGCAACATCAGTTCATACCAGCCGGTTTTCACGTACCTTTCATTACTCGGAAGGGATCGTACCTTGTCAGTCAATATAGTATCACAAGGATAATCGTGCCCATTATAGTTCATTATATAAGATACTCGAGGGTTCTTCTTAAGATGATGGCAATACACCTTGTGCAATAAAATTCTCTCGGTCGAAAATATCCGCGCCAGTCTTGTGAACATACTCACTCTTAAAGGGTGGACAACTTATCAATGACAGGTTTGAAATTACTGGAAAAATTATATCTTTTTTCATAACATTCATAAGCGCCTTTGCTGTATGTAAGATAGTTTCCAAATATCTCCTCAATTGCAATACCGCTTTCTGATATGTCTGCAATGCATTCTCCACATTTGTATTTATTAATAACTTTCCTAATGCTGGAATAATCATTGGTTATTATCGGTATTCCGCACTTTAAATACTGGGCAAATTTTGAAGACGCAGCGCCAATGAGCCGATTATTGAGAACATCACCTCTATACAAGGCAATCCCAACATCCCCTGATGAAATTAGTGCGTCCAGTTCACCGTAAGGAACCCAATCCAGGGACAGCCTTACCCTGCCGTCTTCGGTATAGGGCATCAACCTTTCAAGGCAATCCTTTTCATGACGAGGCCCATGCAGCACAAGCACAAACTCCTCATTCCATTTGGATGAAGCCTCTGCCAATTCAACACACATTGCCCACCCACTTATACAGCCTGCATAAAGGACAATCTTTTTGTCTTCAGGTATTCCAAGTTTTTCTCTGAGATAATTGGATTTTTTCCTGTAGGCAGCACCACGTGCCGAAACCGGTAGAATTATTACCTCCTGGTCTTCAACCCTGTTATCCTTCAGCAAAATCCCTGCCCTTTCCTCGTCTTGAATAATTGTGCAAATTGCCCGTTTATTCCCAAGCCTTTCAAAAAATTTAAAAAGCGGTCTTTTCTTGTCCCAGGAAAGATTATTAAGTTCCAGACTGAAATATATTAAGGGTACCTTGTGCCTGATGGAAAAATATGTGCATGGCAACAGTCCCTCTGGCTCCACTGCTATGAAGCAATCATAATAATCCTTGTTTATTATCCCCTTTATCTGTCTGATGAATTTTATTTCTCCATAATAGAAGTTAAAGGAGGCAAATATCCGATGGTACAAAGAAAAAAAGCAATACATTATTTTCAATATGACCGACGGCATTGCAGACTTAATGGCTTGTTTTGCTTTATGGACGAGACCACCTGTCCTGTTTTCATGCACCCCCACCGCGATATCAAACTTCATACCCTCGGAGCCGGAAGGCATTGGAGGGAATTTTATACTTATATTATCATTAGTAAATACATTTCTATCGTCAATACGCTTATTGTAGAATATATCCACCTGAAACCCATTTTTCGCAAGCTCCAGGGCGCTATATACAATTGTGGGCGATTCACTGAGGATATAATCATATACAAAGAACGCTACCTTTTTATTAAGTGCCGCACTTTTACCCATTTAACCGCTCATTAGCAAGCCCTTGCGACAAACTGAACATTCCAGTCCTTTACTGAGGGGGTTTTGTCAAACTCCATAAAGGGCATCACGACTACCAGCTCAAACCCGTTTTTCGAAAGGAAGTATTTCATCTCCTGCGGGAAGAAAAATCTCATTAGATGTGATTCCTTTGTTTCATCTATAATCTTTTTACCTTTGGTACGCACAACCGTATAGTCGACCTCCACTGTGTGGTTCAGTATATCGAGCCGGGGCTTTGCAGTCCTTAATATCCTCTCGTCCGGCTCTCCCCCTTCAATAAACTTCTCCCTGTCCGTCGGTTTTTGGCTGAGAACTGCCGGACCCGACCATATGTCGAAGATAAAGAGTCCTCCTTTTCCAAGGTGCCTTCTAACCGTCCTTAACGTGTTCTCAACGTCCTCATTTGTCGTCTGATACCCCATCACCGCGAACATGGCAATCACGGTGCCGAAACGCCTCGCCAAGTCAAAGTCACGAAGATCGCCCTCAATGAATTCGACAGCTGCCCCCGCCTCTTCGGCCTTCTCCCTTGCCCGATCGAGCATTCCGGGGGAAAGATCCACTCCCGCACACTCATAACCGCGCCGAGCCAGCACGACAGTGTGTCCGCCCGTACCGCATCCGATATCAAGTACGGAGCTCACAGGAGTGCCGGAGTACTTCTCAAAAAGCCTTTCCAGGTAGTCACACTCAGCCACGTAGTCCTTCTGCGCGTAAAGTGTGTCGTAGAAACCGGCGTAACCGTTCCCGAAAACCTTCATCCGAGAACCTCCTTTAGCACACCGCACACCTGACCCATCTGTTCTTTTGTAAGTGCCAGGCCACTGGGTATATAGAAGCCCCTTCTAGCCAAACATTCTGCGACCGGATGTTTCTCTCCATCAAAAAGTCCTATTTTATTAAACACTGGCTGCTCATGCATGGGCCAGAAAAAAGGTCGTGTTCCAATCTCTTTTTTTCTAAGTCGCCGCATAGCCTCTCCGGCATCAAAAGGGATCTCTTTGTTCAGTACCAATCCATAAATCCAATAGATATTTTCAGCATAGCCAGTCTGGGACAAAGGCAGTTGCAGTCCGGGGATATTTGATATCAAAGAGGTATAGAACTCTCCTACATGCCGTTTTCTGGCAACAAACTCATCAAGGCGCTCAAGCTGGGCCAGACCGAGTGCTGCCTGCATATTCGTCATCCGATAATTCCACCCCATGTCTTCATGAACAAATCGCTTTTTAGATTGGAAACAGAGGTTGCGATAGTATCTACACTTTTCTGCCAATCCTTCATCATCTGTTACTGCCATCCCCCCTTCACCTGTTGTTATATGTTTATTTGAATAAAAACTAAAAGTGCTGATATCTCCAAAACTTCCGCACGGTTTCCCATTATAGGTCTGTCCATGCATCTCGGCTGCATCCTCGATAATTTTCAGTCCATGCTTTTCGGCAATCTCTATAAGCGGATTCATATCTACGGGCAAACCATAGATATGAACAACCATAATCGCCTTCGTTTTTTCGGTAATCTTTCTCTCAACCTGGGAGATATCCATGTTCCAGGTAAAAGGATCACTGTCCACCAAAACCGGGATACCACCTGCTCTTACGACAGAGGCAGCCGGCGAAATAATCGTAAAAGCCGGCATAATGACTTCATCGCCCTTGCCAATACCTATCGCTGCCACAGCAACATCCAGGGCAGCAGAACCATTGGCTACGGCAATACCATATTTGCGATCAACTCTTGCAGAAAATTGTTCTTCAAACTGCCTGACAAAGGGACCTTCTGAAGAGATCCAACCACTGTCTATACACTCCAGAAGAAGTTCTTTCTCACGACCATCAAGAAGGGGGGCATTCACGGGAATCATTATCAATCCTTATTGGGAAGGTGTGTTATCCCTTAAAACCTGGTTTTATCTTCATCTCCTGTATAAGGGCCCTGTTTCACTTCAATTATTTCGGTAGCTTCAAGCATAGTGAACCCATGGCCTCCAGAAGCCAGCAATATCACGTCACCCGTTTCAAGTACACGGCTTTCAAGATACATTTTATCCTGTGAATAAAAATCAACCTTGATCTTTCCTTTGCGTATAAGTAACACTTCCTGAGTAAAGTGGACCTTTCTTGGCACATAGTTATGGACATGTGGTTCAATCTGAAATCCAACTGGTCGGTTCATGTATGCAAGCTGCTGAGAAAATTCATTTGGTGTAAAAAATTCTATTCCTTCCTTGGCATAACCAGCATAAATGATGATGGACAGCAAGTTTTGCCCATCAACAACTTTTTCAACTTTCCCCTTCAAATGCTTCCTCCTTATATTAAATAACTAAAAAGATATTAATCCTTGAAGTAATTGTCCTTTAATACATATTTCAAAAGATGGGGATCTTTTTCCACTTGGGAACGGTGGTAGGCCTTCCCCTTCTGGTAAGCCTCTCTGACCTGTTTCTGAATATTATTTTTTTCAATCTCGGCTTCTTCCGAAAAGACAGGAGAAAACGTTAATAGCTGTTTTAAGCGATTAATAAATGAAGAAGAATCTCTATTCTCTTTTTCCTGTTTCGTCAAAGCACCTGCTTTCCTGATTTCTGAAAAGGAGTCTGAAATCCCCTGATTATATGCCCTCCGGCAAAAGTACTCTATTGTCAAACGCATTTCAGGGATTCGATGGAAAACAGCAGCAGAAGGAACATAGAGAGATATATTGTTTTTATTCATTATTTGCTCTGAAAGAGCACTCTCTCCATTTCCCCTGTACTTTATTAGTTCCTGCGGCATACCATCAGGATTAAAACCTCCGCATTCATAAAGAATAGACTTTCGGATAGAAAAGTTACAGCCGTAAACATAATGAGCAGGTATTCTTTTCACTCTATCGCCCAAATCGAGAAGGCTCAAATACCCAATTGCCCAGCCCCCGTCAACATCGTATTTAAAAGAATTTAACCAATGAGGAATATCGCCTTCCCAGTGTGGTAATATTTTCCCACCAACCAAAGAGACATCCCCATCACTGAAAGCTTCCTTAATCGACTGAAGCCAAGCTTTTGTAACAATAACATCGTCATCAATATAGGAAAGGATTTCAGACTTTGCTTCCACTGCACCTCGATGTCTTCCATTATGCAATCCATAATTCTTTTCAAGAACATACCTTAAATTAATATTGTTATTTCTGATGAAATGTTCTGTAACCTCTAAAGTATTGTCCTGTGAGCCATTGTCTACAACAATCACTTCAAAATGGCTATTGCTGAGTGTTTGTTCTCTTAAACTTTCTAATGCTGTTTTTAAATAGTCAGCTCGATTAAGAGTGGGAATAATTACCGTTATTTCAGGCATATCTAATAATTGAAAATTAGTGTGTTCCTGGTTTAAAGCACTTTAATTAGTAATAAAGTTTATATCAGTTTTTGTCCATCTTAAAAATCTTTTTCGCTTTTATAAATAATTTAAAATCTAAAGACATTACTTTAGAATCGCTTTTATCACGTATTTTTTTCATTTCTATATTTTTTTATTTCCTGCTTATAGATTTGATCTAGATCATGCATAAAAGCCACTTTCTCTTCATTCCCGAGGGAAGCTGCAAAACGTATGGATGCATTATATCGGCGGGTATAATATGAGGTCGTCTTCGTTTCGAATGTTTTTGTCCCATGCATTAATCTGAAGTTCCCCAAGATAGCATCAATTTTATTAAATTTGCATAATTTAGATGCATCCAGTAAAAACTCCCAGTCCATAAAATAATGTTCATCTTCATTAAATTTGCAGCCTTGTTCATGAATTTCTCTCTTGTAAAAATAAGCTGCCGGATTATATGGATAAGCTTGGGATTCCCACCATCTTATCATATCTGCAAATGATATCTTTGGATTATTAATCCATTGATTTCCAGATTCTTCTATAACACGCAGTTTTCCTACAAGAAATATGGCACTCCTGTTTTCCCTGAAAAAGCTTGATACTTTAAAAAATGCCCCAGGCTCAAAGTAGTCATCCGCATTTAAATATACAATAATATCTCCCGAAGACATTTCAAAACCTTTATTCATGGCTTGGGATTGGCCATTGTCTGGTTCAGAAATCCATTTTAAATGAGGATATTTCTTTAACATATCAATAGTGCAGTCGGTGGAACCTCCATCAACAATAATATGTTCAAAGTTGGAATAATTTTGTTTTAAAACAGAAATAATGGAATCTTCCATATATCTCACACTGTTCAGAGATGGAGTAATGACTGATATTTTCATAGTTTAAAATCAAAAAAATTAATTTAACTTTTATTCGAATTGTACCTTTTATTAATAACATTATAATAGAGATCCAAATATGAAGCGGTCATTTGATGGAGTGAAAAGTTGTTTTCAGCATTTATCCGTGCCATTTTCCCTGCCAAGAGCCCTAAGTCCCTATCATATAGAAAGGTTTCTATTCCTTTTATAAAGTCATCAATGTCCCTGTACCTTGCTACATAACCCGTTTCCATATGTTTTACAAGTTCGGGAATTCCACCTGTAGCAAATGTCACCACAGGAAGTCCGCATGCCATCGCTTCAAGAACAGCAAGAGGACAATTATCAGCTAAAGAGGGGTAGAGGAATAGATCGGCAGCACAATACCATTCCGCAAGCTTTTCTTCACAAAATATATGCCCCGTATTCATCCAGGTTACACCCTCTATTTCATAGCTTTCATCCTTCTCCCCCATACATATGAGAACAATGTCTTTTTTAAATTCCATTTTTTTTAGAGCTTCCAGCAAATAAGAGGCTCCCTTTTGTGAGTTTTTCATGCCACCAGCTATAGAGGTAATGAAAACAATCTTTTCGGAATCTATGTTAAACTTTCTTCGCATTTCAGATTTAGGTTTCGGTTTAAATAACGATGTATCTATTCCATTATAGATGAGATGTACATCTTTATCCGACAAAATACTCTTCTTTACAATATTATAGAGCCACTTTGAGGGGACAACGATATCAACCTCAGCCTCCCTATAGAGCTCTTTTTTATCTTTCCAAAGCATTGCAGTCGTATCCTTTTCCAGGGCCGGCGAAGCATCGAGGAGTGGACAATCCCCACAACCTGTCTCCCACTTGCCACAGTCATAGGAAAAAGCGCAGTGACCTGTTATGGATTGCATATCATGGAGTGTCCATACAGTGGGTTTTAGCCTCGTCAGGCCGGGTAACGCATGATAACTAAAATAATAACCATGTACATTGTGGAAATGCAGTATATGGCCATCTTTAAATGCCGCTTTATTAGCAAGATTGAATGAAGAAAGGAAGTTCCAGTATAAAAGACCTTCCTCCTGACAAATTTCACGAAAAGCATCATCGCGGCTATTCATAATGTTAATCACATTTTCATCTTTACTCGACTTATATCCAACAAACATTATAGAGTGATGTCCTTTTCCTCTATAGATATTGTACAGTCGAAAAGCCACAAGAGCAGCCCCACCTAAATTATCGTAAGTACTGATCTGAACTATATTAAGAAGCTCATCTTTTTTCCTGGAAACATTTTTTACAGGAAAAAGGAGGAGCTTTTCTTTTGAGGACTGAAGTTTACTAAAAAATCTGCGTTTCTGATAATTGCAATACAACTCTTTAAAGAGCCCTAAAAAAGAGATGTCCTTAGCTGTTCTTAAGAGTAAATCCTTCAATCTAAATTCCTCATGGCTTTTACTTTAATAAGGCTGATCCAAACAACAGAATTATAAACAAGCTCATTTTACCGGTTTAACAGCCTCCATATATAAAGTTATCCCTTCTCTAAGGTTGAAGAACCTGGTTTCCGGGATTGCCGAGATTAACATTTTCCCCATCTTTATCAGATCTGCTTGCACAAATAAAGTTGATAAATTTCATAACTTTTTAAATCTCACATATAAACTGTGTCCTTTACAATATCTATTAAGTCCTCTTTTTTTAAACAAATAAGCAGCATAATCCATCAGCACCAATGGAATTCGGACTTTATGACGAATAAAGTCTTTATATGTCTGCAAATACCAATCAATATGGTAATCCGCCAATGGCTCAAAGGAAGCTTTTTCAAGCTTTAAAGGAAAAATATTCTCCAGAAACTTAAATGTTGTCAGGCTCCACCTTGTCATGTGATGAGGTGGCATATCCAGAAGGTTAAATTGATGTTTGATGAAACTTTCTTTATTTGGTACGCAAAGGATAAGTAATCCACCCGGTTTTAAAAGTTTTAACACATCATCAAAAAAGCTGCGCGGTGAACTTATATGTTCAAGAACCTGAAAGCTGCATACAGCATCAAACAATTCTTTCCTTTCAATCAAATCCGTTGTACGTGCCATTTCTACAGGGAGTCCTTTTTCTAATGGTTCTACCAGAGCATCACCATTAGATTCTATTCCTTTTGCCATGATTTCAGGGAATTGATTTAAAACCTTTTCGATAAAGAAACCTCTGCCACATCCAATCTCAAGAAGTCTTCCACCATCTTTCAGGTCTTTCAGTGCTTCATCAAACTCCCATTTTTCCGGCATGTAGAACCAATCAAAATTTTGCAGTTTCTTATATAGTTCAGGGCCACCACTTGCAGAGACTGGATAAAAAAAATCAAGCCGGCTCTTTTTACACCTGTAAAGACAGATTTCCTCTATTCCTTTGAGTTCAGATGAAATGTCAATCCTATAATTTGATTCCCAATCGCGTATCAAAGTCAATGTAAAATATTTTTTTAATAAAATAATTTCAGAATCCGGCAGCAATGGATTTATTACATCCGTCATAATCAGATATAGCCTAGTTTGTCCATAACAGAATTATTATACTTGTAAAAAGCCTTCTCATCCTCTATTGAAAAATAGTTTTTCCATCCGCCAGACCTTCCCTCCCTGACAAAAAGAATATCTTTATTTTCAAGCTCTTTCCCAAGCGTTGGGCACTCATTATGTTGTCTGACTTCTAGTTCCTGCATCCTGGGAAAGGATGATTCCTCAATCGCCCTTTCAAGACGTTTTTTTTCAATATCAAGTCCGGCAAATTCGAGAGCTTTTACTAGTTCTGTCTCAGTATCTTTTAACACGTCTTCGTACTTGAGCAAGAGGATATTTCCATCTTTCATCCTGTCAAGCCAGGAAGCAACATTCTGCGACCAGGTTCCAAACAGAGGGATACCCTCCAAATAAAAGTCTTTTAAATATTCCGAAAAAGAAGTTTCTTCTTTAGATAGGTCTCCCCTTTTCAATCGATAATAATAATAGGAAACAGCCACATCTCTGCCATCCCTCACAATGTAAATAACGCGAGGATATTTGGAAGTATAAGGCATATGGCTTTTTATAAATCTTGGTCTGGCATGAATTTCTTTACAATATTCAGGATTAAAATGAAGATCGGGGACTACAAGATGGCTGTTAGTAAAGTCTACCTTATGATCTGAAATATAGTTACCTATGAGAAATCTCATCCATGTATTTCCCGATTTGGGATAAGATACCAGAAATACATCATCGGGCAGAATCTCCATCAAACTTTTCTTATCATATTGTGGCTTAAACAGGTCCCGAACTTTTTTAAAAGCATCACTTATCATATCTTGCTTGCCTTTTCTAAAGCACTTCCGTTTTCCACTCAAGTTTGGGTGCAATCACACCGAGCCACTTCTCTGGGTAAAGGGAACCATGCTGGCCTGTCTTTTCGGCATGGAACCGTATTAATTCCTTCCCGCAGACCAGAACCTTCACACCGGGACAACCTGAATGGATGAGCACAAAATAAAGTCCTGAATTTAGGAGACCACCTGGGATTGTGCAGACAGTACGGTAAAGCCCTGGGCTGTTTTCATCGCTACGAAGGTCCTCGTCCGTCGATGTAAAAGCAATTACACCTTCAGAGTTTATCAACTGAAGAATGAGTCTCATCCCTCTGATTTTCTCAAAAAGCCTGTAAGTTATTTCTACACTGATCGCTTTTCCGGTGTCGAAATTACTACCAGGTCTATTTTCCCTATCAAGGAGCCTGATGGAAACAAGTCGCATTTCTTTACCGCCAGGTGCTGTCTCCGAGTCAGGCCAGTTCACCACCCCTTCATCAGCAACTTCACCTGCCACAGTAACAAAGTATTGCTCAATTGTATGACCTACAGCCCCTTGTGCCATAAGCTTTCCCTCGGAAATAAATAAAGCTGAACTACATAATGATTTAACCGCTCCCATGTTGTGACTAACAAAGAGAACTGTTCTCCCTTCTTTCCCTACATCACCCATTTTTCCCAAACATTTCTTCTGGAAAGCAGCATCACCTACGGCAAGAACCTCATCGACAATAAGTATTTCAGGCTCAAGATGAGCCGCCACTGCAAAAGCAAGCCTCACATACATGCCGCTTGAGTAACGCTTGACGGGAGTATCCAGAAATTTTTCTATTTCGGCAAAGGCAACTATCTCATCAAATTTAGAATGGATCTCTTTCTTTGTCATCCCCAAAATTGCACCGTTTAGATAAATGTTTTCCCGTCCTGTTAATTCGGGATGAAATCCCGTCCCCACCTCCAGAAGACTGACTACCCGACCCCTCATTGCAATTCTGCCCGATGTAGGCTCCGTTATCCTGGAAAGTATTTTCAATAGAGTACTCTTACCCGCACCGTTTTTGCCGATGATCCCGAGCACCTCCCCCTCCTTTACCTCGAAGGAGACATCTTTGAGTGCCCAGATTTTGTTATCTTCCACGTCATCCATTGAATGACGTTTGAAGAGTGCCGTAATCGTCTGCATTATCTCATCTCGCAGAGAACCATAGGACACCTTTTTGCCTATACGATAGGACTTGGATATGTTTTCTACCTTTATAATCGAACTCATTTATAAATACTTGTGCAAAATATCAGCTAATTTTTTTTTTGCGCAGAGGACGGGTAAGACGCTGAGGAAAGAACTTAAATACCATTTAAACTCTGCTCTCTCTTCAGTGTGTGTTCTAAATTACATCAGCGAAATACCGTTCTACCTTTCTAAAATACAACATCCCGCCAACCAAAACCAGAAAACCGACTGCTGCCGATATGCCGAGTTGCTCCCACGGAATCGGAGCATTACCCAATACAGCGGGCCTAAAGGCCTCTATGATGCCTCCCATAGGGTTAAGCGCAAGTATCCATGCATACTTTTCGTTTAACATGCTGCCGGGATAAATAACCGGTGTGGCAAACATCCATATTTGAATGAGAAAGGGGATTGCATGCTGAACATCCCTGTACCTTACATTAAGAGCGGAAAACCACATACCGAAGCCCACGGCATTCATGATGACAAGCATCACCAGAAATGGAACAAGCAGCAGGCCGAAACTTATGCTCACCTCATAATAGACCATCATTAAAAGGAGTATAAGAGAGGCGATAAAGAGGTCCAGGAGGGCTGCAATGGCGGTGCTGGCCGGCATGATAAGCCTTGGAAAATATACCTTGGTTACCATATTTCCGCCCGCCACCACAGAAGTCGTGGACTGTCCCAGTACAGATGCAAAATACTGCCACGGGAGAAGACCAATAAAAACAAATATGGGATATGGGACACCATCTGAGGGGATCTTGCCAAACCTTCCGAATATGACGGATAATACAGTCATTGTCAAAAATGGCTGTATTATGACCCATATAACGCCTATGGCAGTCTGCTTGTACTTGACCTTTACATCACGCCAGGCAAGAAAATAGAGTAACTCTCGAAACTGCCATATCTCCCTAAAGTTAACAGGTATCCAACCTTTTTTCGGCTCTATAGTTGTAATATTATTGAACATATTTAATTTGCTTGACATCGTAGACAGTCCTTTATTGAGTATTAAGGGATATCTATTAATTCTACAAAATAGCCAAGTGAATTTAAGAAGTCGAATTCAAGGCAAAAATTTCGGCAATCAACAACGCTACTTGCCAATTTTTTTAATACAGAAGTTGGCTTTTTTTACACCTGGGAGCCTGTCGGACTTAGGTCGAATCTGCTGTGGAAAAGTTCTTTTGGCCGGATTTCCCGATTAAATTCGTTAAATATGTTCAATATTCGCCTCATTTAATGGTCAAATCCAACTCAAAATCACTTTCCCTCGCTTCGGTCCCCTAAGTCCGACAGACTCCCAGATGATATTCATAAATTATTAGAGGTACCCTTAAGTTACAATTGAGAATCATTGCCTTCCTGTAACAACTTTATTTCCCAGCGGTTTCTCCAAATTTTTTATATGGGTGACCTTTTTTGTATTTTAGCGAGCAGGCAAGGCACCTTTTAAATTTATCTTTTCCAGCATTCTTTTGGCTGCTCCCTGATAAAGCTTGTTCTGCCCGCTACGGATAAATTTTTTCAGGAATTCGGCAGCCTTATTATCTTTCCCCATCACGATATAAACCTTGGCGATCCTGTAGTTCAAAATATTGAGTTTTTTTTCATTATAAGCCTCTATGAGGCCCTTTATCCCGGCAAGATAATATGCCTCTTTCTCATCTTTGTCGGCAGCCGTTCCTGCTCTTTTCAGATTTATATCCGAAAGAGAGATGAGGATATCTCTTCTGACAGCTGCTCCTACCGTAACCAGCAATTTATCCTTTCTTGCTTCCAATAAAGCTTTTCGATAAAATCGTTCGGCTTCATCGAGATCGCCTTTTTCACAACTTATATGTCCGAGCCGATGGAAAAGAAAATGCTTTGCCCCTTCAAGCTTTATTGCTTTATTTAAAACAACTTCTGCTTCTTCCGGTTTATTGTTGCCGGCGAGTGTCCCGGCATAGCCGACCGCTGCTCCTATAAAAGTAGGTGATTTAATATATGAATCCTTCCATATCAACTCATTGCTGTTCATCTCAAGGCTTCTGTTGTAGCTTGACAGCATAAAAAGACAGATAATAACAAAAAGTAAAACCTTTGATGTTATTGACCACTTGCTATTATATAATTTTGCAAAGAGCAAACCGCAAACAAGTGACAAGGGAACTAATGAAAAATAGAGATATCTTTCCGCCCAGGGCGTCCAGGCTATATTTGTAAAAGAGATAAGAACCGCCGGGGCAATACCGATCAAGGCCCAGATAAAAAGAAAACAATAATTTTTTGCCTCGTCAATATTAATCAAATAAGTAAGGCACAGTATAATAATCACACCTAATATAGCATATAAATTAAGATTGATTTCAAATATCATCATGTTAAGGGGAAATGGGAATATAAATTTCTTCACGTAAAAACCTATTGAGGCCAGGCCTGTACTCACAACGGAAATTAAATTCCCCTCCGTAATGCCGCCCAATATTAAACCGATCCCCATATCTTCTCCCGAAATAACAATATTTCTGAACAAGATAAAGAGCGGGATTGAGAATAAAATAAAGGCAATTCCTGCTATGGAATATTTGCTGCGCTCGTAGCCAAAGCTCTCGCAATAAAAAATCTCGAACATGCCGACAAGCAGCGGCACGGCTATGGCAACCTCTTTCGAGAGAATTGCCGGGATACAGAAAAGAAATGCCGGAATTATATATAAGCGGTGTCGATCTTTTGCAAGAAAGTACAGCAAAAGAGCTATCAACGACCACAACGTTGCCAGAGAGTCGCTGCGCCCGGATATCCAGGAAGCGGATTCGACTGCAACAGGATGGACTCCAAAAAGAATAGCCGCAAATAATGAAATCTCATTCCTGCCGTTTTTGAATTTTAACAGCATCCTGGCCATAAAATAAAAAAAGACAACATTAAGGGCGTGGATAAGAACGTTAGTCGTGCGGAACCCTGAAGGATCGCTTCCCCACAGTCTCTGATCAACAAGATAGGAAAAATCTACCAAAGGGCGATAATACTTCTTTTGCCATGCCGAATGGAAAACTTCATTGAACTGCATCCTGTGATTGGCGAGATGCTGCATCAATGTGCCGTCATCTATCGTTAAGACGCCAAAAACCTCGGATAAAGATCTGTAATAGAGACCGGCAGTAATCGAAAAGAGCAGCATGGCCCAATATGCAGGCCTGACATGTTTGGAAACCATTGCGATTCCTTTTGCAGGAGTTATAACTCCATTTCCCAATTTATAGACAGGATTTTTGCCGACGTGAGCAGACATTATATCATCTGTAAATAATGAATCCTATAACCACCAGCCAGATTACACCGGTGAACATTATTTGCCAATCCTTTAAAAGGGCATCCGTAGGGTCTCCCTTGCCTTCTTTTACAATGAAAATATACCTTAGCATGCCAAAAGCTGCTAAAGGAACAGTGTAAAACAATTCGCCTCTCTCTTCAATGGTATAGAGGGCATAGGTTACAAGAGAAGCGGAGGCGGAAAACCACAGGGTCCCCTCCAGAAATGAGGAACTGTAAGCAGAGAGGCTCTTCCTGTGAATGACGGCATCTTTACCCATAGATATCATCTCCCCTGCTCTCTTGCCTGCCGCCAGGAATAGGGAAACCATAAATACGGTCATAAAGAGCCATTTGGAAACTTCAATCCCGAATGCCTCACCACCAGAGAGAACTCTGACCAGAAAACCGGCTGAAATAAGAAATACATCGACTATTACAACGTTCTTAAGGAAGAAGGTATAGGAGAGTGATATTGCAAGATAGGCCGCCAAATAGAGCCAGAAGAGGTTTGAAACAAGAGCAGACAAAGAAAAAGAGAGGGTGAAGAGCAAAAACGCCAGGAGTCCTGCTACAGGTATAGCTATTTCCCTCTGAGCTATTAAGCGATTTTTTTTCGACACATGGTTCCTGTCTGCTTCGGCATCCCATATATCATTAATAATATAGCTGCAGCTGGCAGCAAGGCTGAATGCAGCCAATGCCGGAAATATCCTTAAAATGACATCTGCTGAGGCAATTGTCCCGCCAAAGAGAGGGGGAAAAAGGATAAGAAGGTTTTTTATCCATTGATGAGGCCGGAAAAGTGATAGATATTTGAACATAAGCAGTATATATTATACCTCTATGGCCCTTGTCCTTTTGAAAACCGGATTTATGTACCCCTATTAGTATAAGCGAATTAGCACGGAGCGCCTGGAGGCGTCATATAGTTTTTATTTCCTGAAGCCGGGAATAATCAAACTATCGCGCTATTATACCACAAAAAAACAGACCTGAAAATAATCAGGTCTGTTTTTAAATTCGGGTATTTATCAGGCTTTAAATAGCTGTAAACGCACTACCCCCCCAAGCAGGATTAACCCCGAAATCTACCGGAGCAGTCGGGATCGTGTTCGCACCATCCGCGCATTTTCCAGGGGCAAGGTCCCTTTGATAGATCTTCGTGTCCCCGGCTGAACTGGCGAATGTTTTGTCGCCTGCCTTGTGGCACGTACCCGCCACATAATTAATGTTGTTTGTATCGATACTTACTGCAAGACTTACGTTCTTCGAGGGTTTTACCGGAATGTTGTAATCGGCATGAGTGCCGACCGGTACCGTATAGGGGTAAGCAGGATCAAAAGTTACAGTTACCGCTGCGGCAAAGGCACTGCCGTACGAAACTACAGTTAAAAAGGCCGCGAGGGCTACTATCTTCATCATTTTCATCATCTTCACTCCTTTCGTAATTCTGATTATTTAGTTGCTTGGATACTGCTGGTGCTCGGCATAGTGAGCTTCCATATCCGTTTTGAAGTTCTTCAGGTCGCTCTGGGCTGCCGAATTGTATGCCTTCCGCCTGTATGAAGAGAACTGCGGAATAGCGATGGCTGCCAGAATACCGATGATGGCGACAACGATGAGGAGCTCAATGAGGGTAAAACCACTCTCTCTCTTGCTCATTTTTGATAACATTCTTAACATTTTTTACCTCCTTCATTTCTTTTTTATTATTTATTCTGTTTTATCTTTAGTGATCTTCTACTTTAGTGATCTTCTAATTGCACTCTCATCAAATTTTTTTCTTACGATCACCTCCTGACACAATATCCTGTTCGATCAAATCTTTATATAAAATTATCTCGGATAAGATTTAAGGCATCCTTTCTCAAGTTATAAAGCAATCCATATGCCAATTGAAAAAAAATATGGCGCAAGGTTTTAATGTCGATGATAATGCTTGTAAATAAAGGAGTTATAAAAGTTTAGATAAATTTACAGAGGAATAGCTAAAAGGTTAAACAATGATAAAAGAAGGAATTTTGATGACAATCAACATCACATGTGACGATTTACGTCACATGTGACTGACAATAATTGTCACCCTTGCTCTGAGGTAAGATTCCCTTCTTCCTTGTCCTGGTTCATGAGTTTCATGGAGCATAAGGCAGCACACATGGTGCAGGCATCTTCCGCATCCATGGGGATAGCAGAGTCACGCAAACGTTTTGCCTTTTCGGGATCGAGGCAGGCTTCGATCTGGCCTTCCCAGTCGAGGGCCTTGCGCTTTTTGGACATATTCAGGTCCTTGTCCCAGGCGCCTTTCACCCCTTTTGCAAGATCACCGGCATGGGCGGCAATTCTGACACCCATGACCCCTTCATGAACATCCTCGACAGTAGGAAGCCTGAGGTGCTCGGCAGGGGTAACATAACAGAGAAAGTCAGCCCCGGCAGCAGCAGCAATACTTCCGCCTATGGCTGAGGTTATATGGTCGTACCCTGGGGCAATATCCGTAACCAGCGGGCCGAGAACATAAAATGGAGCGCCGTGGCAAAGCCTCTTTTGCAGGAGAATATTGGCCTCCACCTGGTTAATGGGCACATGCCCCGGCCCTTCGATCATCACCTGAACACCGGCCTCCCAGGCCCTTTCCGTGAGTTCACCCAATATGAGTAGTTCCTGGATCTGCCCCCTGTCCGTTGCATCGGCAATGCAGCCAGGCCTGAAACCATCGCCAAGGGAGAGCACGGCGTCATACTTTTTGGCAAGATCTAGAAGTCTGTCATATTGCTCGAAAAGAGGATTTTCCTTTTTATTCTTCTGAATCCATTCCGTTAAAAAGGCGCCACCACGGCTGACCACATCCATTACTCTTCCTTCGGCCCTCAATCGACTGACAGATTCTCTTGTAACACCACAATGAACAGTAATAAAATCGACACCGTCTTCCAGGTGTTTTTCTATACCGGCAAAGATCTCATCCTCAGTCATCTGGAATATAGGCCGCCCCGAATTAAAGGTCTCCAGCGCTGCCTGGTAGAGGGGAACCGTTCCGATAATAACAGCAGATTCCTTCATCACTCTCTGACGAACAAGGTCTACATCACCCCCTGTAGAAAGGTCCATAACAGCATCAGCTCCCGCCTTGACGGCTACTCTCAGCTTTTCAAGTTCGCAATCGAGTTCCTTAATGTCCCTTGATGTGCCGATATTTGCATTTACCTTCGTTTTAAGACCCTTGCCTATACCGAGAGGAGGGACTGATTTGTGCTTATTATTTCTGCATACGACAATGTTCCCGTCAGCGATACCTTGTCTTATAAATTCAGGATCAAGCCCTTCCTGAAGAGCAACTTCTTTCATTTCGGCCGTAATATTGCCTTTCCGGGCCTCTATTAACTGTGTCATCTTTTACTCCTTAGTTAAGTCGTTTAGAAGAAGCCAGGTCAACCAACCTTTCTGACTCTCCTTGAATATCTTTCGCTCCAATGATGGCCGATATAAGCGCCACGCCATGTGCGCCTGCCCGAATTACTTCCTTAATATTGTCAACATTTATCCCTCCGAGCCCATAAACAGGAATGTTAATAGCGTCCCTCACCTCTTTTAGCCTGTCAAGCCCCTGCGGCTCTCCATAAGCAGCCTTGGAAGGCGTATAATAAACAGGGCTGAAGGTAACAAAGTCGGCCCCCGCGCTTTTTGCCTCTTTTGCTTCATCAATTGAATGGGCAGAAAAGCCGATAATTTTATCATCTCCCAGAACCGATCTTGCATCTTCAACAGAGAAAGAGCTTGCCGGCAAGTGGACCCCCTCTGCTTCGACTGCCAGCGCAACATCGATGCGGTCATTAACGAGCAGCTTTGCGCCGTATGCTACAGTTAGGCCCTTTATTTCCAGCGCAAGTCTTAACAGGTCCCGTACCGGGAGGTCCTTTTCTCTCAACTGGACCATCCTGACGCCACCTTTTAGCGACGCCTCTATCACTTCAGCAAGCGGCCTGTTTTTGCTCTGTAACCTGTCTGATATAAGGTAAAGGACCGGCAGTTCTTTAATTGATCCCGTCATCCGGCTTAAGCAATTGCTATAAAATAATAAGGCTTATTCAATGATTCCTTCAATAGGGCTGCTCGCTGTCGCATAAAGCTTCATAGGCATTCTTCCGGCAAGGTAAGCCTCTCTGCCTGCTTCAACAGCCTTTTTCATAGCGCTTGCCATAAGGATGGCATCTTTGGCTGCAGCTATTCCCGTATTCATGAGCACACCGTCACAGCCCAACTCCATTGCAATGGCAGCGTCACTGGCCGTTCCAACACCGGCATCAACAAGAACAGGCGCTTTAGCATCTTCAAGGATAATCTTGATATTATAGGGATTTCTTATGCCCAGTCCGCTTCCGATAGGCGCTCCCAGAGGCATAACGGCAGCACAGCCGATATCTTCAAGCTTTTTCGCCGTAATGGGATCGTCGCTGGTATAAGCCATCACAATAAAGCCTTCCTTAACGAGGACTTTAGCCGCTTCAAGGGTGGCAGGTATATCAGGAAAGAGCGTTTTTGTATCACCTAAAACCTCAAGCTTCACCATGTCCCAGCCACCTGCTTCCCTGGCCAGACGGCAGGTCCGAATAGCATCATCAGCCGTAAAGCACCCTGCCGTATTGGGGAGGATGGTGTATTTCTTCGGGTCCACATAGTCGAGGAGGTTTTCCTCTTTATTATCCGTAATATTGACACGCCTCACGGCCACAGTAACTATTTCAGCGCCGGACAGTTCGACGGCTTTCTTCGTCTCTTCAAAATCCTTGTATTTTCCCGTTCCGATAAGCAGGCGAGAGTTGTATTCCCGACCTGCAAGAACCAGTTTATCATTTCCCATTGTTATTTCTCCTGATTAAGTTTTTTTCTTTCATCCGCCGCCAACCATCTTGACAACCTCCAATGCATCACCTGCTTTAAGCACCGTCGATTCATGGCTGCTTCTCGGTATGATTTCCCGGTTAAGTTCTACGGCTATGCCCATAGCCGGAGTTTTCATCTCTTCAAGAAGCGATTTTATCGTGGTCCCTTCCCTCACTTCTTTCAGGTTTCCGTTTATTATGATTTCCATTTTTCCCCATCCATATTGTTTGCTAAAAGTAAAGATCCCGCTTGCCTGCATCTATCTCTTTAAATTTTGCAAGGGTTGCTTTTTTCAACTTCTCGTCGGAAATGAGAGAGACATTCCTTTCAATTACCTCATTACATATAGCCGCAGAGCCGTTTGCATGATCAATGACATACTCCTTGAGAGTAAGCAGCGCATTGGGCAGACAATACCTCTCCATCTCCTGGTGAGAAACGGTTTCAGTAAAGCTCCTGCCTGTTCTCCCCACCCTGTAGCATGAAGTGCAAAGGGACGGCAAATGCCCCGTTGAGGCAATATACGCGACCATCTCTTCCAGCGATCTGTGGTCACTGGTCTTGAACTGGGACGCGTCAAAGCGCTCAGCATCCTGTGAGTAGCCACCGGGGTCTGTTCTGGAACCGGCGCTAATCTGCGATACACCGATATGGAGAAGCTCGTCGCGAAGAACGGCAGGTTCTCTTGTCGTTACAACAACACCGGCAGCAGGAACGGCCAGCCTGTAAAGGGCTACGATGAGCTTGAATTCCTCGTCAGAGACGGGGTGAGGCGCTGAAGCTATGGGAGAACCGACTGTCGGCTGCAAACGCGGCACAGAAATGGTATGGGGCCAGGCGCCGAACTTTTCGAAAAGGTGTCTCGCATGTGCAATGAGCGCCAGAACCTCGTAACGCCAGTCATAAAGGCCAAGAAGCGCCCCCATGCCAACATCATCAAAACCGGCCTCCATGGCCTTATCCAGGGCATACAGGCGCCTGCGGTAATCCTTTTTAGGCCCTGTCGTATGCATTTTGTCATAGGTTTCTTCGTGATAAGTCTCCTGGAAAACCTGAAAAACACCAACACCCGACGCTTTTAACGCTTTAAGTTTATCAATGGGCATGGGCGCCGCATTGACATGAATAATACGCATGCCCGTGTTCTGGTAAATGGCTTTAACAATTTCAACAATCCTCTCGATAGAGGAACTTTTAGGTGACTCACCTGCCACCAGAAGGAGCCTGTTAAAACCTGTCTTCTCCAGAAGGCTCGCTTCCCTGATAGCATCCTCCACAGAAAGAGAATTCCGGTCGACCTCAATATTATCCTTCCTGAATCCGCAGTAGAGACAATTATTTATACAATCATTGGTCAGGTATAATGGCGCAAAAAGGACGATCCTGCTACCGAAGCTCTTCCTTTTCACCTCACCCGAGGCCTGATAGATTTCATCAAGGCAGACACCTGCCCTGCCGGCTCTCATGAGCAGGGCCGTCTCCTCAAGTCCTATCCCTTTGAGTTCCTTCGCTCTTTCAAGAGCCGCCAAAACTTCCACTTTTGAGGGAAGATCCTCCCTGTCAATCAGTTTTTCAATTAAATCCGCATTAATTATCTTTTTCATTAAATTCCCCATGGTTCAAATAAAAAAGCCGCTCACAAAAGGAGCGGCTTTTCAGCTTATTATAATGGGGTATTTCCCCTTGCCGCTTCCCTCCGCCGGCATTACCCGGTTCAGGTTCAAGGGGTCGTTTCACTTAAATCAAAACTCTCAGCCATACCTGGCACCCCCAGCTTGATAGGCAACTTTAACAAATATTGAGAATCAAGTCAATTAGAGTCGCAAATAATTTACTAACGGAGTCCGGCAAGGTTAACCTTCCTGCCGAGAGGAGAGTAAAGATGAAAAAAACTTTACGGAAGAATGAATGCCTTTAGTTTACAGTGTAATCCATTGGTTTATCTATTGGTTTCACGGGGCTTTATAGCATTGTCAGTAAAGCAGGAAAGTTACCTTAAAACCCGTCTCCCTTTGCCAGCAAATCCTTCACCACATGTAGAAACTGTACAGCATTTCCCATAAAATATTTGGCATCGCTATTTGAATATTCAACTAAATAATGAGAATCTTCCTTAAAGGTAAGGGCTCTTAGTAAAACCATAATCCATTTTATCTCGATAAGGCCCTGGTCGGCAAAGAGATGATCAATACCGCCAATGATGCATGAGAGGCTCTTCCCCTCATATCCCCTGGAGCATAAAAGCGCCCTTGCGCTATGAAACAGTGATTGGCACGCAAGAATAGTAGCCCCCTTGTAATGCTTCTGAGAGTAACTCAACCTTGCATTATCCAGGTCTTCCAGGGCGGAGCTTAATTCCCTGCCTCTTTGTTCCTGTGCATTTTCTGAAAGATAAAGGCTTTTTCGTTCTATCGATTTTTGAAATGCCTGACTCAATATTCCCACCCCCCGCTGGCAACGCTTTATTTTGACTCTAACACCTCTTATCAAGAAGTAAAACATATTTTTTTCAAGTGTCAAGTTTTTTGAAATTTTTCTTGCTCCATACTTCAACTGCTCACCACTTCCTTGCTTTAATATTTTCAGAGTAACACTTTCTATGAATACAAATGACCTTTTCCGGGGGCTGTCATCAAAAAATATATTTCATTGATAGCAGTTTTTTGTGAAATTACAGGACAGAAGTAAAGAGGCACTTCATAAGTTACGGGAAATCGATTCTCCCCTGGCAAGCGCTCAATCCCTTTGCCGGGGTTCATTGTTTTCATTGGCAGAGGCAGGCTTTATCATGAAGAGTATATCCACCATATTTCTTACATATTGCTCATCAGTAATTCCTATTAATGCTTCTTCCGGAAAGTCCACGATGGAACGAAAATGTCGGGCTATATTTTTAAAAAGCTCGACTCTCGCCTCCGGTTCCAGTTCATCTCGCCTTAAAAGCGCCTGCAAAGCAATGTTTGCCTCTTTTGGAGAGACTTTCTGGCGAAAGCGCGTCGCAAGGTGGGGATACTCACGAAGTGAGTTATACTTTCCCGACATGATCTGGTCCAGATCAGGATCAGCTATCCTGGGATTTCTTACAACAATCGTATTGGCAGCAAGATCACCAAGCCGCTGCGCCCGGCGGCTAAAAAGGCAGACCGTACCGCCGATAAAGTAAAAAAGGGGCAAACTGTCTACAAACCGTAAGATATTTCGTATAATTACCTGGCTTTCCCTGAGGCGCAAGCCCCTCACATCCATAACCCTGAGACGTAATAACCGCTTTCCGATTGTCTGGCCTCGCCAGTACCATTCCATTATAATCCCGTAGCCAATAGAAATAAAAAAATAGGCGATAAGTATAAGGGCTCTTGAAAGATCAATACTTATGACTTCTGCCAGAGACAGCAGTTGGTTGGAAAGAGTCGTGGCTGTTATGATACAGGCCAGATCTATTCCCCAGGCAAGAAATCTTATGATGGGACCAGCCAGCAAAAGTGAAAAAACGATTCCCTCGGGCGTTCGGATAAGGAGTGTATTGGTCTTTGTCTCACTTGGGCGGGGCCACTGTGTTCCTCCCGGTTCAGCCAATGTCTTTACCTCTCATATCTTCTGGGGAGATTTTTTTGGATTTTGTCACCCCTGTTCCGGCCAGGCATAAAAATAGAACCAGGAGAATCAATTCAACAAGGGCAAAACCTATCTTAATAGAATAGGGCAGCACCGGTTCATGATACTGGGAAATAAAAGCTTCTATAAAACCGGCCCAGACCATCATCAAGCCCACACATGCACTAAGGGTTACAAGGTCCCCGGATATTTCTCTTAATCGCATACTCAGTGTATTGCGGCGTCCCCAACCGATAAAGGCACCGGCAAGAACAAGCCCCGCCTGTCCGGCAATAAGAATTGCCGGAATTTCTATAACACCATGGGGAGAAAGCCAGGCCAGAAGGAAAGAAGCCTGACCTGCCCTTACATAATCGAGGGCAACGGCGCCAAGGATGACGCCGTTATAAAAAAGCATAATTACCGTACCGATACCCCAGGTAACTCCAAGGCTGATCGTAAAAAGGCTGACCCTTGTATTATGGGTCATATAAGCTGCCGCACCGGTCGTTTTTACTCCTTCCAGGTGGTCCTCGGAAACACTCTCTTCTTTGGCTACCCTTTCTGACGGATCTATCTGAAGATGGGGGAAGGGCATGAGGATTTCTTTTGCATCAGGGTCAAGTACGACAGCGCCTCCGCCAAAAGCCATCCCACCCATTGTAATGAAGAGGGATAGGGCAAAAGCTTTAATGTTTTTTCGAAAGGTTCTCGGTAAAGTGCGGGTAAACCACTTGAAAGGAGAGCGGACAGGCCGGGAACTTCTCGTTTCATGAATTTCGCAATATGCTCTTCCCACAAGAGATTCGAGATAACGGTGAATTTCCGGCTCGGCAGAAAAGGTTATGATCTTTGCAAGGTCGGCTGATGTTCTCTGGTAAAGATAGTAGAAACGCTTCATTTCTTCAAGACTCATCCTGTAAGCCGGATCACCGGATATTTTCTCGAGAATTTTATCCAGTTCCGCCCAGAAAACTCTCTCCTCATCAATAAATTTTGAGAGATCAATGATCATAATAGCTGCCTCTGCTTGATAGACATATACTGGTGTACCATATCTGTGCTCATTCTTTCCTTGTCCAATAAGGAGAACCTGACCCCTTTGCTCCTGAGATTCCTTTTCATTTCCATAATGTTGTGCCAGAACATATGTCCTCCCAGACTGCTATAGAGGTCATCCATAGAATCAGCCCGGTTATTGGAAAACATGGGGTGAATCCCGTCAGGTCTCAGCATATTTACCAAAACGAGGTGTTTACGGCAGAGAAGGCCAAGGTTCTGTTCAAAATTTTCAGCCAGTACGGGATCATCGAGGCTGGTAAGGAAGATCAGCAGGGCACGGCGCCTTAACCTGAGTCCGATAAAGGTAGAGAGTTCGTTAAAGTCGGGATTAACCGACTGTTCCCGGAGGCAACAGAGAAGGTCGCGGCATGCCGTATAATGTCCGCTGCCATTTTTTGCTCTCATAAAGCCATGTACCTTATCACTGAAAGTAATCAATCCAAAAAGGTCACCCTGGCGTTGTGTGACGCTGCCCATAATGAGGGCGGATTTGATGAAGTGCTCCAACATGGAGTCAGCCTCTTGCTTTTTAGCTTTTCCAGGCGAGGTACTCTTTTCCCCCTCATAACACATGCGTGTACTAAGACGCGAAGCATCAACAATGACATATACCTCCTGTGTCCGTTCTGTCCGGAAAATCTTGCTTACAGGATGGCCCCTTTTTGCCGTGCCTTTCCAGTGTATCTGATCATAACTGTCACCGGGTATATATTCGCGGAGTTTTTCAAACTCTCGTCCCTGCCCTACCTGTCTCTGGGCATGAATGCCGAGATTGCTCCTGTTTAGAAAAAGGGCGGCAATATTTTTTCTTTCACCCATAAGATTGGGATAAACCCTTGCCTCAAAAGCGGCAGGCAGGGTGCTTCGTATATGCCAGAGGCCCAGTGATGAAGGAACTTCGGCATAACACTGATTAAAGGTGTGCGTCCCTCTTTCATGAGCAACGCAGTTCCAATGAAAAAAGAACTCTTTAGCATCATGGGACAGGTTTATTTGAATATCTTCTTTATCCACCTTCATATGGTGTGGAAACTCCAGTCCCAGCCTGAGTCTTTTTAATGAGTTATCTGTCCTTTTCAACAGGAATTCTATTTTTCCCTCATTCGACCGGGTGAGATATACCGTTTCCGGGAACTCAAGGCTAAATCCAGGGGTCCTCTTCTTTGAAAAAGCGGCATCAAAAACAGCAATAGAAAGGAACAGAACAGATGCCACCGCCGCAGGCAGGCCGAAAGAAGGGATTGCAATACTTAAAAGAGCCAAGGGCATGGTGGTTAGGGCCGTTAGTAAAATAAGCCTGTTCGCGGGAACGATCATCTTGGAACGCTGACCTTCTTGAGAATACTCTCAATGACTTCCCGTACGGATAATCCTTCGATTTCATAATCAGGCCTTAATACAATACGGTGTTCAAGCACGGGAAGGGCCATATACTTGATATCGTCAGGCGCCACGAAATCGCGGCCACTAACAGCAGCATAGGCCCTTCCGGCAAGAAGAAGGGCCTGCGTTGCCCGGGGTCCGGCGCCGACAAGCACACTTTCATGGCGCCTTGTTTCAGCTATAATATCAACGATATAAGCAATCAATTCTTCCTTTACAAATATCTGTTCAAGGCAAGTTCTAAGGTTGGCAAGTTCTTCCACACCGATAACCTTTTTTACCTCTCCTTTTGCAAGAATTCTTTCAGGAGATGATTCATCGAGGGTTCTTTTGGCCAGCGATAATTCTGCGGGCCTGTCGGGGTAATCCATGGTAATTTTAAACATAAACCTGTCTTTTTGAGCCTCAGGCAAGGGATAAGTCCCTTCATATTCTATGGGATTTTGTGTCGCAAAAACGGTAAAGTTTGGAGAAAGTTCATGTGTTACACGGTCAATGGTAACGGCCCTTTCCTGCATGGCCTGGAGTAAGGCCGATTGCGTCTTGGCCGGTGCACGATTAATTTCATCGGCCAGCAAAAAAGAAGTGAATACGGGACCCTTAACAAGAGTAAAGGCATTTTGCTGCATGTTAAATACGTTCGTCCCCGTCACGTCAGCAGGCATCAGGTCAGGTGTAAACTGTATCCTGGTAAAATCTGAACCAAGGACATGTGCCAGAGTCTTTACAAGAAGCGTCTTGGCCACACCGGGCACTCCCTCTACCAGGGCATGATGTCCCGTAAATATAGCAATCAGTGATTTATCAACGGCATCATCCTGACCGATGACGACTTTTGAAACCTCTTCTTTCACATTCTGGAGCACTTCTTTCAGGTAATCCGTATTATTATTCATATTTTATATTTCCTCTCTGACAATAGTTTACTTATTCTTCTATAGAGATCGATCTGGTCTAGCTTCCCCCGGCCATTATTCCCTGATTCCTCCATTAGGGCGCGAACGTCACGGACTCTTCCCTTTTGCACATGCCCCTCCCTGCCCATACTTTTTTCCCATTCCCTGAGGCAAACGGAGAGGATAGTTCCGGCAGGAATTGTCCGCTTTAACAGGCCTTTGAAGCCCGTCAGATGATCTCTTCCCGGATCTGCTCCTTTTTGTCCTCTCTCAGAGGATTCTTCCCGCTGAGGAGGAATAAAACTGACGGAGTTCCTCCAGATAAACAGAAGAGCAATCAATAAAAGAGAGGCCAGGAGGCCTTCCATACCGTATTTCCTGGCCAAAGAAGCGACACCGGGGCTATTACTTACCCCCAGATGTGTTTCATCTATGATAACCCGGCTGTTTGGCCCCATAAGCCATGCCAGCAGTTCCACCTCTTTTTTTCCTGTGAGTGCCTCATTACTTGTAAAGTAGCTATCGGCAACGAGCACGATTGATCCCCTCCCCAATGCCCTCTCCATGACAACGGGAAGATCATCTCTGCTGTAAATGGTTTTCCACTGATCTCCCCCTTTTTCAAAATAGAGGTCTGAATGAATTTCAATCAATTGGGGAAGCCCTTCATTCTCTACAGTAGAAAAGGCGCTGTGTATTCTATGCTTGTCATCATCCTCAGCAGAGCTTAAATAAGTCTCGAATTGCCAGCTTTTTTTAATAGAAACAAAACCCCGTGCTTCCTCTTTTATCTCTTCTGTCTCTTTTATCTCTTCTGTCTCTTTTATCTCTTCTGTCTCTTTTATCTCTTCTGTCGTAGAGTCATTTATATTACCTTCATTATCGCCGTCCTTATCACCTTCCTGTAAGGGCTCTTCTTTTTCTTTCGTCTCAGCTTCACATTCGCAACCCTGCTGGGGATAAAAAAAGAAGAGGAGTCTTCCTCCCCCTGCTGCTATTGATTCAAGATGACTTACCTCATCTTCCGTGAGGGAACTGAGCCTCCCTCTCTTCATGCCAATAAAAAAGAGCGTCGCCTCCTCCTCTTCACTCATCCTCGAAAAAGAACGGTAATTGCGGTTCACATCGATCCCGTCCAGGTTATCAAGACTTTCATAAAGTATTTTTGTCCCCAGGGGATCTGCCCGCAGTGATGAGTACCGGGGATAAACGTCACCCCACTCGAAACGAAGAGCAAAGAGATTTATTAAAGCCACAACAAAGACAGATATCAATATGACCAGTATTACTCTCTCTTTATTTTTCATGATAAGCCATGATCCTCTCCTGGTTTTCTTCAAAACCTCTTACCAGATCTGCCGTAATTTCATGCATGCCATACCAGATTTTTTCAAAGGTCATCATATTCAGGGAAAAGGCACTTACCAGGTCCGGCAAAGCGTGGGCCCTCCTCTTTAATTCATTCTCATATTCACGATTCGATTTAAAAGAGGCAACGCTTAACTTATTCTGCGCAGAAAGGTGTGACAGACTCGCCAGATAGAAGGCACGAAGAGCAAAGCGGTGATTGCCCTCTGCCATTAACTTCCTCCCCATTTCGAGCCAGCTGTTAGCCGGAAGCTCATCGGCAGAGATATCTTCGCTGGCAAGGTCGGGCGCTTTCGACCTTGCCATGCCTGCTTTTACCGGCTCAGGGAGTTTGAATTGCTTAAAACGCCGCCATCCGATAATGGCCAGCATTGATGAAACAACGCATAGTAAAGCGTACATAAGGTAGTGAACAGTCATTGTGCGCTCTTTTGATTCTTTATTGTGCCCGGCCTTTGGTTCAAAGCGTTTCAAAATTTCTTCAATCCATTTGAAGACTTTTTCAATCCAGCCTTTAACAGGTTTGAACCAATCTATTATCGTCTCCACACTCCCTTTCAGGAAGGAGAGAAAAAAGCCTTCACTCTCCTCTTTTTTTTGCTTAACTCTCGGCATTCTCCATCGGTATTCATGTTTTTCAATGATTTCATCGATAGAATGGGTGAGCTCTCCAGCGGATACAACTCTTTGCCGGGAGGGAGTGTCATCAGCCATGGCCCGAGTCTCCATGCCCGTATTAAGCCCCACAATGAGTATTACCAGAAAAGCAGCCAGGCCCTTCCCTGTTGAAGTGATTCTTTTCAGATCACTCTTCAGGTCAGCTCCCGTTCTTAATGACTCGCCGTAAAATGAGCGCAAAACATAGATACTTTTAATGAGGGGATCGACAATCAGGTAGGTTATGCTCCATGTGACGGCGAGAAAAGTTGTGTTAAGTATGGTCCATCCCGCTCTCGAAAAAACGGTCTCAATACCGAAGAAAGTATTGATCATGTGAGGCGCAAGATATAAAAGGGTCACAAGATTGAAAAAGACAAAGCCCCAGAAAAAAGACAGAATTAATAAGGCAACATGATTCTGTTTCGAAAAATATGACCCATGCCGGAAACCGCTACGATAGAGATTTTTCATACCCCCTCCCTTGCCGCAACCAAGGAGGGTAATACTCTGGTAAAAAGCATAGCACCAACCAAAAGGTAAGGTTATTAGCAAGGCTATAGGCAAAACGATAAAACCTGTTGGCTGAATGAAAGTCTGTTCCGTGATCATGGCGCAGACTCTTGAAAAAGTCCATCCTTCCCCCCCATCACCGCATACGACAGACCAGAGTTGCCGGGAAAAGACCGTTTGCCAGCATTTCATCCATATAAAAAGGAGGGCAATGATAAATGCCGACTTTACATTCCGCTCAACGGCAAAGGGGCTGCGGCTCATATCGGCCCAGAAGTAAAGAAATCCAAGGACAAAAGGAATGCTCCCCATGTAGTACGTGAGCAGCATTTTAGCTTCTATATTGCGGAGCAAATGGGTCGCTTCTTCTATAACTTCAAGTGCGCCCATGCCTTCTGTTCTCTGTGTTTTTCTGCTCATTCACCGGCCTCCCACTTTTCCCATATGGTACCTTCATGAAAAGAGGAAGGTGTTGAAAGAAGGACAAGACTCACAGAATAGAAAAGGAACCAGAGTAAAATAAAACCGAGAAGAAACTGTCCGGTACTTGCAAAAATACCGAAACGAAAGCCTTTCTTTTTTTTAGGAGTGAAAAGCTTGTCAAGGCAGGAGGAACATAAAAGGCGGTCATCGTGCTCTACAACACATTCACGGCAATAATAGCTGCCGCACTCAGGGCAGAGCGCAACTGCCTCCCGTTCACTATGATTGAAACACCGCTGTTGAGTAAGGCCGGTCATCCTATTGAGCCGTTCACACTATATCTTCATACTGCAAAGGAGGAGGCTCGGAAAGAGCGGGAATTTCCCCGGCAGAAGAACGAAGCAGGGCAAGCCCTGAAGCGCTCAGTAATAATGAAGAGACAATACCTGTGACGAGGAGCGCCATATAATAAGGATCGTCAAAAGGTGAACGTGCGCTCATGATTTCAATCTGTTTCCATTGATTGTTCATTGCCTCGGGATTTTCCATGGCAATGAAAATGACATTATAAATGTAGCTGGCAAAATACATGACAACGATATAGGCCATGGTAATCCAGGTAACCCGCCTGACTCCCTTTCCGAGGGCGCTGTTATGTTGCTTAATGAGCGAAAGGATTGCCAGCACACTGATTGCAAAGAAAAAAATAAGCGAGAGAAAGCTCACAAACATGTTATTTTGGAAAAAGCTGACCAGGCCGAGAAAGGCGTCAATAAGCAGGATAAGGAAAAGGAATTTATGAAATTTCCCCCTATAGCCGGACGGCTTTTCCCCGGACCTGGGCTGAGGGGCCGGTAATATCTCATGTGAGATTTCTTGCGACAAATGGCGTATTTCTTCAGAAGAGAGTTTTCCCTGCACCTCTTCAATAAATGGTTCCAGTAAAGAAATAACTTTTACCGCTTTTTTCAGGCGACCCAATGAAGGCAGCTCCTCACGGCCAACAGCAGTATGAATACTTGTTACGCATGACTTACCGCGAATAATATTTATGATGAGACAAATAAGAAAAATGACAGAGATAAACCAGACAAGGGGTGAGACGTAAAGCTCCAAAGTCATGGCAATGGCGCCCCAAAAAAGCGCTAAAATAATAAAAATAAAACTCCATATGACGCTGACTGCTGTTTTCCTTATGGTAAAGGCCTGAATATCCTTGTAATAAAAGCGCTTGTATTCTTCAAAATAGCCAAAATTGAGTACGCTTAGAATGTGGTCCTTTCCCCGCCAAAGTCGCGCGCGTATGCCGACAATAGAGATGATACTCCCTCTTTTTAAACCACGTCCCGGTAGCTTAATATACTCTTTTGCCCTGGCTGCCATTATAATTCATGCCCTCTTCAGATTAGTTCCGGTATAATATTCATAAAAAACAATGTCCATCCCATTATCTGCAAAGACGATAAAATGAATGCAAAAATAAATTTGATTTTAGTCCGGGGAATAATGCTCGATGGCGCCTTCCAATAGCGGATGGAAAAAAAGAGACTCACCGGTGCAGTGATTAGAGTTACCCAGAAAAAGAGCAGGGGCATAATTGACAGCGAAAGGGCAATATCGTCATATAATGTCCTGTGATTTTCAAGGGTCTTCAACTTACCTTTTTTCTTGCCGCTGTCAATACAAGTGGGACAAACATGCTTTCCACCCAGTTCAACATCGCAGAGGGCGCAGAGAAAACGTCCACATTCAGCACAGGGAACAATTGCTTTTTTCCCGGGATGATAAAAACAGCCGGCCTCATTTTCGGCAAGAATATGATCTTCCCTGTCAATCTCCCCCTTTTGGGCAAAGAGAGCAGGAAAGACCATGGCCCGCATTGAAACCCCACAATTGGGGCAGGCCATCATCTCCCGCACATTCAACATTTCCGCCGGAAGGGCTCTTTCACATTTACTGCAGTTTATCACCGATTATAGTCCTTAAAAGATTGCCTTATTTTTTAACGACCCTCGTTGAACAGATTCTATCGTGGAGTGACCTTTTTTCTTCATCAAAAGCTGCCATAAAGTAACCGATTCCAAGAATAAGTCCGCTTAGCATCTCGGCAAAGTATCTTCCAAAGGCCCTGCCATAACTAATACTCTCACCTTCAGGCGATACGACAATAAGACCAGCGGCCATCTTCCCCGGCGTTGCCTGGTATTTTCCCAGAAAATAGGTATTATAAAAAATAGGTATGGCAAATTGTACAAATACGATGGATAAAGCCGCCGCCGCACTTTCCGGATTATCCTGAATAAGAAAACCCAGGAGAAAAGCAAAAGCCAGATAAGCAAGACTGGTTATAATATTATCAAGAAACTTGGCTCCAAACCTGATCCAGAATCCCCCATATTTCATTGTACTTGCAGTGCTTCTGCCTTCCTTCACCTTCTGGAAAAAGGCCGGTTTGCATGATGCACAAATAACCAGTTTGCCATACTTGACGGTTTCATCAGCGGGGAAAGAGCCGCCGCATTCGGAGCAGACAAGGGGCCCCACACCCACCGGCTCGGCTGTTTTTACTTCAGGCACACCGGGATTGATCTCTCCGTAAGGCGTCCAGTTTTTCATGCCGTCAGCCCAGACGAGAGTCGACGGAGTTATTTTTCCTTCACCTGCCAGTTTTTCTATATCGTCCTTCGTTAAGGGACCTACTTTCTCTTTGCCAACTGCATAAAACCATCGCATAATGTCGCCTCCTCTTTAAAATAGTTTAATTAAAAATGTTTTAAACATTAATGCAAAATCCAGGCCCACCAGGGATGGCTCAATACCTTCAAAATCATAGAAAATCTATGTCCAATTGAGAATACACCCTGTTAAAAGGTCAGATTTTTTCGACATCTCTTTCCCGGTATTTTTCAGACTAAACATTAGAACTCTTCTTTGGTATTTATATCAACAAAGCAAACCTTTTATCAAGCTCCATCTATAAAAAAGTTTTATTATTTCAAAATGTTAATAATTCTCCTCTCGAAAAGCATTAAAGTTTGAAACAGTAATTTGCTCTCTTTTGTATTTTAGCTGAAAAGGGGAAATGCAGTTAACGCAGTTGAATAGAGTTGATAATCTTGGAAGTGGCAGCAGGGTATGAATTTAGAGTGTAACATCCAGGTTTCACAGGGCTTTCAGTAAATCTTAGCTTCACCCATAGAGGGGCATTTTTTGGAAGTGCTGTGGAAACAAGAGCTTGCACTGGAAACCATGATCCAACGCAGTAGTGTCCGGTTAGGATTTTGCAGAAATTTAAGCCCCCCCTCCCTTTCAAGGGTCTCCATGTCCTTTATACTCCGCAGGGGGTGCTTGAGGGTAGAGGGTTGGGTTGGGGATGGGTTAACATGGAAATGGTATCAAAAAATAATAACCCATCCCCCTCCTGACCTCCCCCTTGAAGGGGGAGGACCATGGAGCAATTTCCTAACCGGACATTGCTGGTTCCAACGGCTGTTTCCAGGTCTAACGTTGAGAAGCTGAGTTTAATAAGGTTATATCAATCTTTAGATAGAAGCCGACAGAGCAACGACAGCATTCACAAGAACATAGCCTGCCACAAAGATGGAAAGTGATAAGCGGTCAACCTTTTGGGCCAATGCCCCCTCACCATCTTTATTGGTAATAAGCATAGAAATAATCGTACCGAGTAATGTCAAAAATATGGTCGTCATTCCCAGGCCGTTAATCATGTCTGTCATTGTTCTAAGGCCAGCTCCGGGCAATTCATTGAGACTTATATAGCTGCTGGCAACAGAGGCAAAAAAAGCCCCCACACCGAGGCCGATACGATCTCCCGATGTTGGTGAAAAGAAAAAAGCAAGTAAAGCGATGGCCACCGATGCAAAGAGGCCCTGGAACATTTTAAAATAAAGCCCCCAGTCAGGCCTTTTTATCCATATGCCATAAACAAGCTGTGAATATACCCCCTGATCTTCTGAAAAACGCGGGTCTCCCCGGTTCGTTTTATAAGCATGCAGTTTTTCTATCACTTTTGTGTCGTATATTTCATAGCCGGGGATATTTACCCTGGAACTTAAATCAGAATTCTCAGTGTCGGCAATGTACCGGATCTGCTTCCAGCCATAATCCCTGTCCTCAATTCTAAGGGTCAGCAAATGATCATCCAGAGGATAACGGGTAATATTAAAAAACTTGGTAATATTGGCTGTGACGCGATAAAGTTCATAAAATTCTTTACTTTCTTTGATAGAAACCAATTTTTCCTTTGATTGAATATCACCGTTAATAACCTGAAAAGTTTCACCCGGCTTTAGCTCCTCATCACTCCATTTAAACCATATATAAAAATCCGCCGTCCATACCGTATCTTTTGTGGAAAGATCTAAAATACGATCGATATAAATACCTGTACGAACTCTTCCGGCGCTATTATTCCTGCCCGCTTCTATTTGAGAGACTTTGACGGACGTGCGGCCATCTTCTTCCCGATTCGGATCAAGCCTCTCTTCATGACGCAAAAGGGATTCCTGTTTATTCAGGTAAACCGTCTCCCATGACAGGTATCCGACAATGAGGTAAAATCCGGCCAGCAATACAGCCCAGGAGGCTAATACAATTTGCTTTTTCTGTTCATTCATTTTTATCTGCCCATTCCCGCTTTAAAATTTATTAATAAAATTTCCATGTCGTAATACCGAAAAAAACGCCCAATATGCTTGGCCAATAGGCGACCTTGTAAAGAAGGCCATTTTCATATTCGAAGAACCTGCTTTCTATATTGAGGGCTACCCTGAAGGCATTCATAGGCGCCAGCAATATGATGCCATAGATAACAAAGAAGAAATACTCAAGGTAAAATATCTCGCCAATGGAAATATTTTTACGAATAGCCAGGTGGGAAAAAACAACGACGAAGAAAACGGAGACGCAGATGCTCAGCACCCGGCTTATATCTATACTGCCGGGCAGCAAGGTAACGGAAAAAAGAATAATAGTAACAACGATAAGGGGCGTAAGGTTTGAAATAAAGGCGTCAACAAAAACCCGCTTCATTCCGATTTCATAATAAAGCGCAGGAAAATCATCCTGGTCAAAGTTCTGTTTTATGCCGAAGTTGGTATTAACAGGCGTTTTCTTCAACATAAAAAAGGTATCCGTCAACTCCCAGCCGGGAATAAATACCTCCTTGTCAAGGCCCGGCAATAATGATGCCGCCAACAATTTATAGGCATCCAGGTCGGGGACGAGAAAAAGGTTCTGGTCCGTCTCCCATGGTAAAATCTGTATACCGATGTGCTCTACCTCAAGAGGATAGCGTGAATAATCGAGTTGTGTACGCAGATCAGCCTGGAACTGGGAGTGGACAATCTCCTCATCTCCCACTTTGTGAATATCCGTTTTAGTGATTTTAATATTTTTGGCACGGCCGATATGATATTTTTTCACCATATGGCCGGGAAAAGAAGCAGGATATTTCTGCCATATGCGGCCTGTCACTGTCACGTCATTGGCGCTGCCCGGTTTGATGGCATCGATAAAAATACCGGTGGGAATATAGGTGGGAGGAGAGAGCTTTTTCTTCTCCATAAGTTTGTCATATTTTTTTACTATTGTTCCAAGCGCGCTTTTATGGGTTATCTTTTTGCCGGAACCGTTATCAAGCGCATTGTAGGTAAGCGCCAGTTTCCAGATGGCGGCAATACCAATAACAAATAAAAGGGAAACAAACAGGGACAGAGCCCAGGCCTTTAAGGGATTACCAGGCTGCACCTTGAGAATAACCGCTGCCAGCGAAGATAAAAAAGCTATAGCAGACAGTATGATCCATATGACCTGCTTTCTAAGGGCATCGACGTCGACCTGTACGTCATCCCTGATGAAGGTATTTTGCAAGGACCAGCCCGAAAGGGGAACAGGTTCAAAGATAAGCCATGACAGCTGACCCGTTGTCGTACTAACATGATCGATTACCCCACTTTCTCGCAGGGCGGCTTTTTTAGCCAGCATCAACCGGTCATCATCATTTTTCTCACCGGCAATATCAATGAGGTTCTTATGTTCCAGTACATAATTATAATTGGGATGATAGAGGTAATTCCCCTCCCGCGTCGTCAATGCGCCGAAACCGCTTGGGCCGATATCTAAAGACTCAATAATGTTTCTCATACGGCTCATGGAGATATCAATGGTAACAAGCCCCTTCGGTATTTTTTCATCTCCTTCAGAATTTTCCGCATAAAAGAGCGCAGAGAAGGTTGTCATATAAGTCTTACCCGCTTCATCCCAATAGGGCTCCCCCCAGCGATTCCCTTTAAGCATGGGCTCTACATACCAATCATAGTCAGATTTCGTATAATCATAAAGCTCATCAAGCTGGACATATTCAAGAGTGTCACTGTTGCCCGACTTTGAATAGTAGGCTGAATAGAGTTTTCTTCGGGAATCGTAACCATAGGGCCTGAAGGTAATGGTTCCACCATAAAAATTGGGATTCTCAAGCAGCATCTCTTTCAGGTGCTCATGCATATTTTCCCTGCTTATTTTACCGCTGCTGAGTCCCTCTGCCAGAGCAGCAGCAGACTCCATGGTCTCCATAAGAATCTTGTCAATCTCTTTTGCCGCTTCGGAAGTCAGCTGGACCAGTTCCTCCCTGGCCGACTGGTAAACAGACTTTTTAAAAGCCACATGTTTATATACAAGAAAGGAAGTGAGCAGAAAAAAACTTATACAAATAAGCCATAAGCTTTCCCCTGCCAACCTTGCCGCTTTAGAAATCATTAATTAAACTCCATTTTTTCATTATGCAGGCAGGGGCAGGGATAAATGGCACAGGCATGCAGAATCATAGGCGCAGAGGTTCGATACATATTCAGGGTTTACAATAGTCAGCCCTTTTTAAAGCCGATTCAACTTCATAAGATAAGCCGGGCGAAAGTATAAACTCACTGAGATTCGTCTTGATCCTTTTGCCCTTTACCCTTTGCTCTTTCAGATGTAGCAGACATTACATTGTTATACACCTTCATCAACCTGTTTATGGATTCCGAGCCACCTGCCAGCATTGAACCCGTTAAGAGTATATCGACGACAGTGAAAAGTCCCTCTTGAAAGTCTTTCTCACATTTAAACTCCACTATATTGCCCAGTACGCGAACGCCAACCAGAGAAACAAAGATGCCGATCAAAAGTCCTGCCCACAGTGCGATAAACCTTGAATCAACACGGTATGCTACTCTCTTATCCTCCACATTATCGAGGGACTCTCTTGCCGCAGATAAGTTATTATTCGCTTCTTCCCCTTTACTATTGCTAACATTATCAGGAAGTTTTTCCAATTCCTTTTGCTTAAGTTCAACATCCCTGCGGCTCTTTTCAATCATACGGTCAAGGTTGTCCGCACCCTGGCTGCGCCAGACGGAAAGAAACATCTCTATGGATCGTTCAACAAAAAGAGCAATTAATATAAGAGAGCCGAACATGGTGGGCAAATTTATCTGGTCTGCCGCTTTGAATCCAAGAACGCAAGGCCTGAGAACATAAGCAATGATCAGGATTGCAATAAGAACAATCAGGCCGATAGCCCGAATATTAGTTTGTTTGACCGGATTTATTTTGTCGGCTAAATGATCCATGACAGTTTCTCCTATAATTGCTTTATCTTTTATTTCTTAGGCAGTTTCATAAATCTGCTTCAAAATCCCAGGTATCTCATGATGCTCTTCATACCAGATGGGCCTGATCCCCAATTGTTCCAACACATAGGTTTGCAGTTCCTCATCAAGCCTTTCTACCTGTCCAAGAATCTTGATAATTTCATACATGTAACGAGGTCCTTTAATACCGAGTGCACCGAAGTTCAGGTCGGGCTCTTCAGATTTTCTCCCCGGCTTAAGTGTGAAGACCGTATCCAGCATATTTCCGTCACTTTTAAGGCCGCTTCTTTCAAATTTATCAAAATACTTTTTTGCATTTTCATGAATCTTCTCAAGTTCTTCAGGAGGGGGAGGTTCAAACTTTTTCTTTTGAAGCAATGCATAATTCTCTGAATCAATAGGCGCATTGGTAATGGCATCGAGGAGCCGCCTCATATTTCTGTCTGATAAAGAGAGTCCTATCATGAGACCCACTGAACCGGACATAGCCTGGATTTGCACGAGATTTGCCCATGAATAGGAATCGCGGGCCGACAAATGATACTGGTCTTCCGTAAAAACGATCTCTTCAGGATCGGACCCCGGACTGTCATCGAGGGGCACAAGACCATGAACATGGTAGACGGGCAATTTGCCCGAATCGAAGTCTATTGCATTGAAAATAGAATGGAAAGCATAGTCTTTAAGGGCAATTTCCAATAAATTGTCGTAATTATAGGTAATGACCGATTTAACACCCTTCGCTCCGGGCGAACTCTTTTCACAGAGAGTTGCAACAGCGTCGAGCGTTTGATTGCCGGACCTGAGAGCATCAGCATGTATATCCTGCCGTGTCCCATCGGCATATAAAAAGCCGCCATACAAAGTTTCACGAATACTTTTTAGAAATTCATCCTGCCCGTTCGCTTTATCAGAATAATATTTGCGAAGCTTTCTTGCCGTTATCTCCAGAGGTTCATGGTTGCGGTCCAGATGCCATTCAGCAATTGCATACAAATAATTCGAAAAAGGCCGCCAGCCTCCCAGCGATTGCTCACTGGTGGCCGAATAATACATGGATAAAACCAGTTTTTCCCAGGTAGGCAATCCATTGCCTGCCGAAAGGCCGGCGCCAAGATAGAGGGAAAGATTATTTTTAGTAAATGCTTTTTTAAGACGCGCTATTTCTTCTTCCATAATCCGGTTCTTTGATCAGTGATGAAAATTTTCTAATCACTCCTCACAGCGCCGCTCTAACGGAAGCGGCAAATATATTAAGGGCAGCATTAACTGCTTTCTGGGCAAATGCTTTTGTCATTATTTGCATTGTTAAAAGCTCCGCTTCGACAACCTTCTTTTCCCGCTCTATTTCCATGTTGAAAATTTCATCGTCGATTTCATCAGCGGCCCTTGCCAGAGCCAGTTCCTTTAAGGATTCTTCTTTCCTCTTGAGCACTTCTTTTGTAAACGCCTTTATATCACCGATACTATCGACGACTTCACTATTCGCGGCATCAGCCATTTGCTCCAAAACATCTTCAACATTAAATCCCATCATTCCCTCCGCAGATAAAGTGTTTATTGCTTTTTAAGATCCTCCCCTATAGCCATAGCCGTAAATACCCTGTTAAACTGCTTCCTGTGCCTTTTGGCCTGAAAGTCAGAAAATCCATCCTTCTTTTTATGCAATTCCCTGTCTTCCACCCATAAGTCCAGCGCAATCCTTACCTGTTTTGTCGACGCCTTGTTTAAAGGACGAATTTCATTCTTCATAACGAGTCCTCTAATATCGGCCTCGATTTCGTTGTATGCGCTTTTGAAGCTGGAATATTTCCTGTCATCACCGTCCCTATCGAGCAATTCCCCCCAAAATATATCTACCTTTTTGGCAATTTCTACAATCTCTTCCTTAATACCGGCGTCATATTCTGCAACATACTTAACAGTACATCCGTTTAAGAGCACTAAAAATAGCGCCGCCAATACATTTATCGATAAAATTTTATACCCTGTTTTCATCGTGAACCTCCTCTTTTTGAAGTTATATTTATTTGAATCCCTGGCGGCGCACTCCACATGGATTGCAAGGGGGTAATTGACTTGAAAGAGCTATCTCCAGCCTTAAAGAGCGGTGAATGCCTCCTGACCTTTATTTTTTTTACAGTGCAGTCCTTAACTTCCAATGATTACTATCCAAAACCAGACAAGCTGCACCCTACACTTTGCCGGCGTCCTCCAGTGAATCCTCTGACTCCATCATTGCGCCGGGCATGACGTCTACTATCATGTCATTGATTTTTTTCTTTACATCCTCGGCTTTGGCGCCGACGCCGATGGCCTGCTGGAGATTGACCAGGTTGGAGGCCATACTGACCTGCTGCTGGCTTTGAACTTCTGCAAGGTTTGCCTTTAGTTCCTGTTCTTTGGCCGTAATCTGGTTCTTGGCGCTCCCCATAAAGAGCGACTGGAAGGTTTCAACCAAACGGCTTAAAATAGTATAGGTCAGATCTGCTGAAAAACCGCCAAGCATGGCAAGAAGCGGTCTGACGATGCCTTTTTCCAAAAAGTCCACGTCACCACCTACATTCATTTTGAAATACTCTTCAGAAACCATGACGGCAAGCACCAGGCCGGCAATGAGGCCCAGAAAGAACCTGATCCAATAGGAAGCATGATAGGTGGGGTCGAAAGTTCCTTTGGTAATATAGGAGTTTGCTGTGTAAAGTCCGGCAAATGAAGCCCCCAGTCCTGCAGCGGCAAGGTAAAAGAGAAGATTTAAAAGCAGGTCGGGACCGAATTGAGACATAATGTTCCCACCCTTTTCACTGACAGCTTCAGTCATAGCCAACATAACGAAGAAGGTCAGTGATAAAATAGCGGCGCCCATCATCTGCCGAATAAGTGAAACAGGTCCCAGAAATTTGAAAAATCCCTTCGCCTTTTGCTCCATATCGAGGAGAAGAATGGTTCTGGGCTTGGCAGGCTCCACGATTTTGACCAGCATTCCGTGGGCGACAACAAGCTCACTGATTTCCATGTCTTTTCTGACTTTCGCCTCCTCTTCAATGCCTGCATCATCTTTAACGGTAAAACTTTCAATTGTTTTTAAAGCAGCAGCCGGCACCTTGTTTCCGTCGGCAAGGGCGTATTCAGCCATTGCCCGCGCTTCCCTGTATAACTGATCACGCAGGTTCAAGCGCGCATAGGGATTGTATGTGCTCTTTTCTTCCATAAATCCTCCTTTTAAATGATGACAACTGTTTTAATTCCTTTCCCTCAAGCCTCACCTTCACTCTTTTTTTCAGTCATGCCACCCCCTTCTTTATCTTTATGACCCCTAATAGTTAATCATCATCGGTTACCTTGAAGTCTTTGCCTTTTTATTGATTTAGCGGGCAACACTTTATTCAGTAAAGTTATGGGTTCCGTACCTGTTGAAATCAATAATGCCTCCGAAAACAGGATATTTGTCCCATATATTTTTTTGAAGGTCATCGAAGTATGTCCAGAATTTCTCGTTTGACTTTTGAATTCCGTAAATCTCCTCAAAGGCCTTGTAATCTTCCTCCTTTTTCATGGCTTCCACCATGGTGATGAATTTGGGCAATTCAGCCAGAGGGACTTCGTAAAACTGGTTTGGATAGCTGATGACTAAATCGGGAACAAAATGGAGGGTGTCATTTTCCGGGTCTCTCGTTTGTTTTTCAGCAAAAATAACGTTCATCGATTTATGGGATTTATTGGCTATAATGGTAAAATAAATTGTTTTTTTGCCCTCTTCCTGTGTGAGGGCAAGATAAGAAACATCTTTAAAGAATTTGACAAAGGGCTTTTTCACATCGGCAAGCCTCGTCAGCAGAGACAGGAGTTCCATCCAGTCTCTTCCCCTATTAAGGTCTTTCCCTTCAAAAGTTTCGGGAAGCTCTCCCTTGAAGGTTGTTCCGGCAAAATGATGGTCATTGAGGGTATCCGGATAACCTGATGTTCCTTTTGAAAATACCAGGTCAACCATCCTTCGCATGAACTGCCTCCCTGCTTTTTCATATCCTCCTTCTCCCAGGTCTTTCGGTTGAATGCCGCCAAGTATTGCAGGCATTCTCCCTGAATATTTTCTTTCTACCTTGCTTTTCACGTCAAAAGGGTAAAATTCTTTTTTATCCGGTTTTTGTTTGTCTTTTTTATACCAGCTTTCCCTGACGGGTATTCTCATTTCCTCAGGCAGAAAAACAATAAAATTATCTTCAGCTTCGCGCCTGAGACGCTCCATATAGATTCGTGTTCTCAGCTTATGCAGCAGGGAACCATAAACATCAAAACCCGCAACAAGGTTGTAATAAATTCTTTCAAATGTCGGATAATCGAGAACCCAGGCAGTTTTAGGCACATTTCCCATACGCCCTAAATGGACGGAGACGCTAAGATCATGGCGATAAACAGTTAAAAGGGCATTTTGATTGTTCGACGTCTCATAATATTTCTCTTTATACTCTCCATTCCAGATGTCAGCTTCCGACAGGCCTTCAGGAAAGCTCTGAGCAAGCATTTTTGCATGAAATTTTTCATACTCATATTGCCTTTTTGTATAAAAAAAGGGTTGCTCATATTCATTGGGATTTAATGGTGGAACCATTAATAATTCAGCCATGGTAAGTTTGCCGTTTTTGTTCCTGGAACCACTTTTCATGTTAAAGAATCCTGGTATGTTGAGAGAAATGTCGGAATCAGGATCCATAAACATGACCCAGAAATAATCACGCACTGCGTAAGTAGCTGTTCCACCGTTACAAACAGGGCCTCGGGTAAAGAGATCCACCATTACCTTTGAATTTTCTATGAGCCACTGATAACGGATTTTGGCTGGTATTGGCGCAAAGTTTACAAAGGGGTTCGGGTTATCCCAGTTTACTTCAGGGATACCCGCGCCGCCTTCCGACTCTTCATCGGGCCAGGGAATATCGATAAAAAGTTCATTGATGCGTTTAAAGTTTTCATTGCTAAGCGAATAAACAATATGGTTTTTATATACGATGGTTTGAGTTACTTTTTTAAGACGGTACCAGAACTCCCGGCCCGGATTATCGTAAGAAAACTCTGTTACGATCTCTTTAATAGGTCCCTTTTTCGTACTGGAGCGCACCAGTTCAAAGAATTCACCGGGGTTCTCCTCATGATGAAGGTGGGCCATATAAAGGTGTTCATACAGGTATTTGGCCGTCCACCTGTATTTGCGGCCTTTCTTTTCATCGGAACCGGGGAAAAGATGCCCCCTGTTTAAAAATCTCTCCGCTATTTTTATGTATACGGGGTTGCTGACCTTACCGGCCGCCTCTTCAGTTGTTTTAGTCGGTCCCGGAGAACCGGCTTCTACCCAGGAAGTAAGACTGCTGATTTGCTTTTCATCAAGGGGCGGCAATCCGAAAGGCATGCCAAGGGCGCTGTTTTTCCTTATTTTCTCTTTTTTTGACAAAGAGAAGGGATTTAAGTAGCTGAAAAAAGATTTCTTAAAAAGGCCGTCAAATTCCTCTGCAGACCGGACACATTCCTTATTTTTCGGCGGTTTTCTTTGTAAGATATTGCCCGGTTTATTGTTTTTTGCCCCCAACTGAACAAATTTAATCAAAAGTGATTTTTCAATCTTTTCACTGGCAGAAGAAGCAGGGTTTTGGTCCACTACTTCATGAAATCCATTGGCCCGCCACTGGGCCACTGTTTTTGCATCTTTGCCCAGCCGTTGTTTGTCTATGCCTTTTACATTGGTCCCATAGGGGTCATAATTATGGCCACCCCGCGTCAGCCCATCGTAAGAAGTGAGTACCAGGTTGCAGGGAGAGTCATAGCAAGCGTGGCAGACAACACACCTCTTTTCAAAAATCGGTTTTATCTTATTCGTATAGACGTCTTTCGGGTCGCTTATGATGGGAACAGGTCGATTATTTGCATAAAGGTCTTCTGCAGTAATGGAAAACAAGCCTAGCGCCAGTAATATAGTTAAATATTTTTTCATAATAATTCTTTCATCTCTCTAAAAGGTATCCCCCCGCCTTTATAGCCTGTTAACGGTTACAAAGCTCATTTGTTGAAAGCGTAAATTTATAAGGAAAGGGCTTGGACAGTTGCCATTTAAACACGCACAGGGATGGCCATACCGAGCTTATCGGAGAATAAACCACATTGGGCGCCAGCCTATTACAAGCAACTCATGATTGAGCGTATTTTTTATAGGCCTCTTCCAGCTTTACATCGTACTTATTCTCGGCATAAGCAGGCCCGTTATAGCCCTTTGCAAGGGCGGCCCAGTTTTTATTTTTTAATTCATCGAGAAGATTTGATGCATTAATGAAATTGACAAAGGCCTTGAGATGTTCCCTTTCACTTCTGTATTGAGCGTCGACAAAGTCTTTTACCGTCTTAAATCCGCATTTTTTGTGATTAAAGCCCATAATTTGAAAGGTACCCCATGAGGCCGAACAAAGGGCCGCCTCTTCATCTATCTCCCTGGCACGGCCCAGCCGGTCGTATTCTCCCACTCCTCCCTTGTAATGACTCCTGTCCCACTTGGGGTAGAGGATATCTTCATTCCCTTTTTGGTATTCTTCAGGATCGATATCTTTTTTCTTCAACTGCCGCCAGAATATGTGGCCTTCAAAAAGTATTTTGGGATCACCATTATCGAGAAAGCCTTTACCCCTCGACTCAACTTCATAAACCGCCTTAATAGCGGGAATTTCAACGCCCATTTCAAGGGCCACATCGCTTATATCCTGCTCGTTTAAAAAGCGGCCATCGCCTTTGGCTTCATCTGAAGAGACCTCCTTTTCACCAACCTTTTCCTTTTCAAGAGCCGCCCATGTGTTCTTCCCTGCGAGCCCATCGGCATCAAGACCGTTTTTTGCCTGAAAACTCCGCACCGCCTTCTCCGTGCCGCTTCCGAAAATACCATCAGTATCAATATTGTAGCCATGCTTTACGAGCAACTGCTGAAGGGTCTTGACTTCTTCACCCCTGGAACCTTTTCTTAAAAGTTTCATTTTTCCACCTCCACTTATTTCATATAGAAAGAAGGATGACCCCTTGCCATCCTTCTTTTATCGGTCTCTGATTTAAGTCTGTCTCCCGATCTTCATTTTCACTGATATTAATAAATAACCCTTATTCTCCCTTTTCAAATACATATCATCGAAGATCCACGTTTAGCTTTATACGCGGCTTGTCAATCTGCGCTTCTTTTTTTTCAAGAACCTTTCCCGCCCGTTTTATGTTGACCGTATAATTGCCGAAAGGAACACCCTTAATCCGGTAACTCCCTTTCACATCGGTAAAGCTTGTTTTATCTCCTATCTTTACCACAACTCTTGAAAGGGGCTTGTTATTCCTGCCCTTTACTTTTCCCATAACGGTGGCCACATCAGCCGCTTCAGAAACAGGAGCTGTTATCAACATAAGAAACGCCATAAAAAATATCTGTCTAATAATCTTCACAACCTGTCCTCCTCAATGGGATCCATTATTTGAAATGGGGATATTAATATCCTTCATCTCTTCTTCCGAGTAAATTGCCCAGTCAAAACTTCCCTCCTCGGTCATTATAAAAAGCCTGACGTCATCTTCTTCAGGGTCGATGCAGGGCGCTTTCAGCCTGAACTTACCCCGGTTGTCCGTATCAATTTCTTTAACGGCCAATACGACTTTAATATTGTCCCTGAAAGGCTCCACCGTCCCTGAAATAGACTTGGGCTCAAGCTTTTTCCTCAGTTGCTGAAGCTCCACTTTGATCGTTTCATAGTCTTCAAGCAGTTTTTTCTGTCCGTCCTTTTCAATATTTGCGTATGAGCCGTACAATAGGGCGTAAATAATAATAAATCCGGCGATGGCGCCGCCCGCCTGGTAGGTCTTTGTCTTTACAATGGCGGCGGATTTGAAAAACCTGAAAAGAACAACCGCCCCTACCAGGCTCAGAACAAAAAATGTGCTTGTTACAATGAGTGTTGACATTCGAACTCCCTTGATTTTTTTAATATGAGGCTGCGCATATACCGTATTTTGGCAGCATGTCATGTATGATGTCTTTCTTTATTATTCCTCCCTGTCTCAACGCCTCCGTGGTTAAGATGATTTTTTCAACTAAAATGCGAATGAACCCATTCTATATAAATAGCTCAGGAAAGCGCGGCTATTCAGGTGTGGCCGTTAGTATTTTTCACTGCAAGTATAATTCTTGAAAAAGTTGTGAAAACCTGATGCGCCCCCCCCCCGCAGCACTCTCACTCCTGAGTCTCTCCCATGACGGGAAAGGGGGAAATGACCCTACTCGCAATGCAGCTTTAGCATCACTATCTAATGCGCTGCTTTTCCACTCAGATATGACAGTAAATATAATAGACGAGAGCGGGACTGTAAATTGGATAGAATTGATACTTGGTGTGCAGAATTGAGATTTAACGAAAAACGCTACAGTCCGCAGATAGTCACAGACAATCTCTTCTTTTCCTGTATTCGCCGGGAGTAAGGCCCGTCTCTTCCTTAAAAACCCTGCAAAAATGCTTGTCATCACTTATACCGATGGAGATGGCAATATCTTTGATGCTGTAACTGTTTTTATTGAGGAGGCATTCCTTCCCTTTTTCAACCTTTAGTTTACGGATATATTTTTTTAAAGGGATACCGCACTCCCTGTGAAAGGTCCTGCTCAGATGTTCGTGGCTTACCTTGAAACGGCTCGCAAGTTCCCTTATGTTCAATCTCGTATGGTACTGCTTTTCCAGAAAATGGATCGTTCTTCTGTTTAAATCGCTTAATGAAGCAAGCCGCTCATCATAATTATCCGTCCAGAGAGCTTTAAGGACTTTAAACTCCTCCATGGCCAGATGCTTTTTTATCTGTAATGTTAATTGATCAACTTCAAAAGGTTTTTCCACATAGCCCTGCACATTCAGATTTGCACATTTCTTGGCATAGTCATGGCTGCTTCTGCCGGTCATAATAATGACTTTTACATCATTGCTCAGGTCCCTGATTTTTTCAAGGGCTTCCGTTCCCTTCATGACAGGCATATCGATATCGAGAAGGATGAGAGAGAGCGACGGGTTGGACTTGAAAGTTATGCACGCATCCCTCCCGTTTAAGGCAGTTAGAATTTGGAAATCCTTTTTTAAGAGAAGAGACAGGCTTTCCAGTAATCGAGGTTCGTCATCTGCAATGAGAATAGTTGGTTTTTCCACTGACAATCGTTTCCCCCTCTTTATTTATCTTGAAGTTCATACTTTTTATTACCGGATTATTTTGAATTAAACAAAAAGATCCACACCAGAAGCAAGCTGATGCGGATCTATAAAAATTATCTCTCTTTTATTCCGGCCCATTTGTTTCTTCACCCCCTAATCATTTGACAGAAACAACAAACGAGGACTATATACATATCCCATGCTGAAGATTTTGTAAAGAAGAGAAACAGAGCAATTGCGACATTTTAATGATAAGCAGGCTTTGTCGATAAACTTCATTCAAAGGGCCTCTCGCTCCCTAAACTCGGTGGGAGTGATGCCCATCGTTTTTTTAAAAAAGCGGCAAAAATAATTGGCGTCATTTACACCGATGGCAGCGGCAACATCTTTTATTTTAAGATGCCTTTTTCCTATGAGATAGGGAAAACTTTTTCTCACCCTGTAGCGATTTAAATACTCACTCATAGGAATACCGCACTTTTCGTGGAAGATTCTGCTCAAATGTTCCGGTGAAACCTGCAGTGTTTTTGCTGCCTGGCTTCGTGAGAAATTTTTACCTTCATCCTGCCAGATAATCTCAAGCACCTTCCTGACAAGTGGCCCTGCATGACTTATTCGCTTCTCATAATCATCCCCCCAAAGATCAAGAAGCACCTGACAGTCCCCTATACCGAGAAGGCTGTTCATCTTTCTCATGAGAGCAGATAAATCAAAAGGCTTTTCTATGTATCCATCGACACCAAGGTCGGCACAATGCCTTGCCATTCGGTGCGAATTTCGACCCGTCATAATGATAATTAAAACATCCCTGTCAATCTTTCGTATTTTGTCAAGAACCTCCAGGCCATTCATGACGGGCATATCGAGATCAAGAAGAATAAGTGACGGTAAACATTTTTCAAAGAGCTGGAACCCTTTCTTGCCATTTGGCGCAGTCCTTACCTCAAAGTCCAGGTTAAGAAGCTTCTTAAGACTGCTGACAAATCTCCTTTCATCATCAATAATAAGAATCTTTGGTTTATCCATTTAAAAACATCCCCCATTTATTAATCAGAGGACCTTACTCTCTACCTTGCAGTAAGAATCCACCTCTATCGTTTCACCTTCGATAAAAGTCCTGGTGCCGATAGCTTTGTACATTTTCAATCCTTCCAGAAAAGGATCGACGAGATGTTTAACAATAAGACCCCCCTTCTCCGCTGCTTCCGGACTTTCCATGGTTAGCATGTTTTTTCCCCATTGGGCCAGGTGCCCCATTTTTTCAGCAACCTGGTCCATCCTGATATAACTGATACTGTTGTTCTTTCCCGAGAGCCCCTTGTCTACACTCTTAAAGATTTCCTCCGAACTGATTCCCCTGCCGCTCTTTTTGGCGGCCATCATTTCTTTTATGAGTCCCGGATTGACAGCAACTATCCAGAATCCATCGTAAAAGGTATAGGCCGGTTGAATGTCACTCCCGAAAGGAAGCATGAGGTGCTTTATCTCCACACTCTCATGAACTTCCTTTTCCAATGCCATGCCTGAACGGCTAACAAGGGAGAGGATTAAATCTTCCACCAGTTCCGTTCCCTTCACCTGGGCCATAAGGGCAAATACGGGAACGGGGAACAAACCGCCAGTCTTGACATCAGTGATCATAATAGCGATCTCACCGCCCAGGGTTTCGTCTATTTCATCTATCGTCGCCCCCGCTATTTCTTCAATCTTTTTATTGAGCGCAGCCATCCCCTCTTCCGTCATCCCTTCACGGAACAGGTAATCATTGAGGGAATGTTTGATTTCCAGGTTATTTGCCCAGTTATAAAAAATGGTTTTTCCAGGAATCATTGAGAGCGTATTATTTTCTCCCGGCTTGACAAGATAGCTTGCTTTTTGTCCTGCCGTGAGCTTGCTGCCGTCTAGGGTAATGAGCACTTTTTCGCTTAATTCATCTCCCTCCCTGCCATAGGAACTGTAAGCAACAGATTTGAAACCGCCATAAGAATCAAGCTGCTTTTCAAGGGCCGCCTTTTCCTTATCGCCCCCCTCCCCCTGAGGAATTTTTGCCAGGACCAGCGATTTAAGATCTTCGCCTATCTTCCCTATATTAAGGTAAGCAAAGGTACGGCTGCGGGGTTTGAATACCTTCTGACGCAGATCTCTGTACTCATCATTGGCAGAGAGGTTTTCTTCCCCGCTCTTTCTCCGGTCCAGAGCGCCTTTAATAGGGTCCATGCCAAAAGACGCAAGCATAATACCTTCTGTAAAGCAGTAATGCATGGAGAGATCATCTTCCCCCTTAATGCTTTTGATTGTATGGCCTTCATAAGCGCTCTCTTCTATATTGCTATCCTCGGTAAAGAAAGCGCCTGCAACTTCAAGAAAGTCCGGATTCCGTTTCGGATAGGCAATGATCATTATTTTTTCCAGAAAATCTTCCGGCTTTTCAAGAGAGTCGCCCACGGGCAGCAGGGCCAGGTGAAGCTCTTTACCGAAAAGCTCCATAGTCCCCCTGCTATCCAGCGCAGAAAAGAAGCGCTCCTCTCCCTCCCTGTAGCGCTCAACATCTTCCTCTTTCGCCCCCAGTTGCTCCATCAGGCCTGCAATATCTATACTGCCCAGGTTCTTGCCGAGGCGGCTTTCCTTAAATTCTTTTATAGCTTTTTCCAGTTCATGTATTTCAATGACAAAAAGCGTTTCGCGAGGCAGATATTCGCTTGCGCCGATCCTGACGGCAGGTGGTTGCTGGAAGTACCAGAGGCCGGCAGCAATGATGCAAAGTACGATAATAAGAGCCAGGATTTTTTTCATTTATTTCTCCTTCATATTTTGATTACAGACATTTTGAAGATAACCGGAATAAGGCAGAGATTAATAGGTATTAGCAGAAAAGCATCAATCCCTTATGATAAAATCCTTAAATTTGAGAGGTGTCATCCCTGTCTCTTTCTTAAAGAGCTTGCCAAAATGATTCACATCGGAAACGCCGATGGACCGGGCCAGCTCCTTTACATTTGCATAGGGATTATTCTCAAGCTTTTTCTTGCAGTAGATCATCTTGTACCTGTTAATAAACCGCTTTAAATGAATGTGGCAATCCTTGTGGAATAAAGTGCTGAGGTAGGCAGGACTTATTTCAAGGTAGGCAGCTATTTTTTCCCGGTTAATATTGAGATGAAAACTTTTTTCAATATATTCAATTGCCGCCCTGGTAGTAGCCGATAAACTTGAAAGAAGCTCTTCGCAATCATCACCCAGTATTTCCGAAAGAAGGGGCGTGCAGTTTCCTCCGATGAGCAATTGCATCCTTTCAGCAAGGACATCGACATCAAAAGGTTTTTCAATAAAACCCTGAACATTAAGATCGGCGCATTTTACGACGGACTCATAATCACGGCGTCCCGTCATCATGATCACTTTAAGGTCCATCATCTCCTGCCTTATTTTTTTCAGCATATCGACACCGGTCATTCCCGGCATGTTAATATCGAGAAGCGCCAGAGAAATAGCTTCCCTGTCAAGAATAGAAAGTCCTTCTTCCACCCCTGAAGCGGTATGCACCTGGAAAGAATCTTCCAGGAGCCTTGCAAGACTTTTTAATAGTCTCTTCTCATCATCGACTATCAAAATAGCCGGTCTTGCCATATTAGCGTCTTCCATTGGTTCCATCATAATATTTGTTTCCATAGCTTCCTTTTTTCCTGATTATTTTTTATCACCATCTCCTGCAAGCTTACTGATGATAGAAAGCAGTTCCGGAGGCGGGCTTTCAAACATGATTCCCATACCTGGTTCTTCATAGTAAGAAGAATTCATTCCTATAACTGTTCTAACGACCCGTCCCTTCACACTGATTTCACTCATCTCTCTCTCTATCAGGAGCGAAAAGCTGATTGTTGAATCGATGGGAGGGGGCCTGTCCGACCGGACAAACATACCGCCCAAACTGATATCGGTCACTTTTTCAGAACAATTGATACCATTATAATTATAAAAAACATCAAAATCGACAGATGCCCTGTTATGCTTCCTGCATATAATCTTAATATATTGTCTGACACTTTCAATAATCTCACTTTTATTGTAGGGTTTTTTGAGTATACCATTACATCCGGCATTATGGCACGCTTCAAGATTTTCCTCATTACTGTCTGAGGTAAGAATAACAACAGGTAAATCCTTAAGATCCGGATTCTCCTTAATGGACCGGCACAAATCGGTTCCGCTCATTTTAGGCATGTGCAGGTCCGTAATAACAAGATCGGGATGATCATTAATGACCCTCTCAAGGCCTTCCTGCCCATTACCGGCCGAGATTACCTCACAGCCCGAACTTTCCAGAAAAGATTTCCCCATTTCGATTGACATCCTTACATCATCAACAATAAGAATCTTCATGTTCTCCTACAACATAACCAGTTTTTCTCCTACAACATCATACGTGCAATCAGTACTTCATACCATATTACTATTTTTTTGTCGCGACATATATTGCTCAATATGCGACATATATTGCTATTTAACATTTTTTTCAGAAAAAATAATGATAAATGTGACAAATACCCCATATTTACCCTAAGCGAGATCCAATGCACCCTCACCATCAACCTGAAAAGTTCCTTGACAAGCTGCTGCAAAAGAACTAGAAATGTAATATAGGCCTGATGGGAGGGAACCAAAAATGGCGAAAGATGAAAGGGATAAAAGCCCCGGCAAAAAAACCCCTGATATAGAAAGCTACCTTGATGAAAGGGTAAAGATGGACTCCCTTTTCAAGGAAAAGTTCACCAGAGTCATTACCGTCATGTTTACCGACCTGAAGGGGTCCACAACCATCACGGAAACTCAGGGCGACCTGGCGACCCGCATGATGCTCAAGCAGCATAATGACGCTCTCAAACCGATTATCAGCAATAACAACGGCGTACTGGTAAAAACCATGGGTGACGGCACCATGAGCTACTTTCCCGATGCCCAGAGCGCCGTCATTGCTGCCAGCCAGTTCCAGGAAACCATCGACAAGATGAATCTGGAAAAGAAATTCAGCGCCCCCATACTGGTCAGGATAGGCATTAATACAGGTGAAGGAATTGTTGAACAAAACGATATTTACGGCGATGTCGTTAACGTGGCGTCCCGTTTTGAATCATCGGCTAATGCCGGTGAAATCTATATTTCGGAAAGCGCCTATAATGCAATGGCCGATAAAACAGCCGTCTATTGCCGTTTTATAAAAACGACAACCCTTAAGGGAAAAAAAGATCCCTTCAAGATTTACAAGGTTTTCTGGAAAACAGACGAAATAGAAGCAGATAAAAAAGCCGTTGCTACAGGGCAAAAAGCGGAAGGGGCAGAGAAAAAAAAGGGGATGCCCCCTCTCCTTAAACTGCTGCTGCTGGCCCTCATCCCCTTCCTTGTCGTCTTCCTCCTCATGAAGGGAGGTTCCATAATAAAGCAGTTCCAGCCTGAAAGTGAAAAAAGGTCTTTAACGCACTCAGCGACAGACACTAAAAAAGAGGATAAAAAATAATTAATCCGCTAAATTTTAAAATGGGTCTGTGGAATTTTTATTTCCTTGCAAAACTCTATCTCTACTCAAGACACTTTATCCGCTTTTATCTCCTTAGCAACATTCTCTTTGTTCTCTTTTTATTATTGCCTGTTCCAAAAGAACGTAAATTTTCAACGCAAATGACAATAGCGAAACAGGGCCTGTCTGTCATTATCGCTCTTGGCCTTTTATGGAAAGAATCATGGCTCCCTCCTCCCCTGGAAGGATTCGCCCGTCTGTCGGAGCAGGGGATTCCCACAGGTGAATATATCCTCTCCTTTCTCATGCGTTATTTTATCAACGGGGACATGCTCATTATTGTCGTGATCCTGACCGTCTCTTTTGCCGTAGGAAAGGGGAAAGCCCTTACCCCCCTTACCCTGACCCTCATCATAATGAGCCCTCTCATTGGCGTACTCAATGCGGAACAGAAGGAAAGCACATCAAAGGGACTTGCCCCCGGCGCAATTATCAAGGAGGTAAGGCCGCTGGCCAGCCTGGAAGCCGGAGAGGACAAGAGCGCCTCTGAAAAAAGCGCGTCCTCAAAATTGAACGATTATATAACGGAAGCCAAACAAAAGAACGAGCGGGAGATCATTTGGGAAAAAGACCCGCAAAAATATGCCGATGCTTTTTTTGCTTCCGAAAGCGAGCGAAGGATCAATTTTAAAAAAATTGATCCTCCCAATGAGCCTTTTGATATTATTTTTCTTCACATCTGTTCCCTCTCCTGGGACGATCTCAAGGAAGTTTCGCTGGAGTGGAAATCCTTTTTCAAAGAGTTTCACCTTGTCTTTACCGACTTTAATACGGTTACGTCCTACAGCGGACCATCCATACTGCGCCTTCTAAAATCAACCTGCGGCCAGCCAAGGCACGAAGACGTTTATGAAGAATCAGAGGATTCCTGCTACCTTTTCCCCAACCTTGAAAAAGTCGGCTTTGAAAGCTACTTTGCTTCCAATCATGACGGCAAGTACGGAAACTTTGCCGCTGAAGCAAAAGAGTACGGCCGTTTGGGTACTTCTCTTATGCCATCTCAGGACCTCCCCGCCGGGGAAGTTATGTTTGACGGCTCACTTATTTATGACGATTATGCTACTCTCGAAAAGTGGCGCAACCTGAGGGAGAACTCTGCCGCCAAGAGGGCTGCCCTCTATTACAATTCCGTCACCCTCCACGAGGGCTCCACATGGTACCCGAAAAAAGAGGAGTGGTGGAAAATTGACAGGAAAGTTGTCTACAGCGCCTTTCTCACCAAATTGCTCAAGGAACTCAGGCAATTTTTTGACAAACTGGAGGCATCCCATAGAAATGTTGTTATTTTCTTTGTGTCCGAACACGGCATGGCGCTAAAGGGTGCGAAAATCCAGATGGAGGGACTCAGAGACATCCCCCTTCCACAGATAACAAAGGGCCCGCTGGCCATTAAATTTATCGGCAAGGGATTTAAGGAAAAGGCCATCTACCAGAGAATCGTCTCAAAACCTGTCAGTTACATGGCCCTTTCATCGGTTCTGGCGTCACTTTTTGAATACAGCCCCTTCGGCCCGGAAGAGTACAATAGTGATTACATAATAAATAATGTTATCTATACGGCCTTCGTTGCAGAAAATGAGGGAGCGCTTGTTATAAAGCCGGACCGCAAACATCTCATTTTCGGCAAGGAAAAGAAATGGATCGAACTGCCTGTTAACTGATATTCTTTATTTGCTATTATCCTTTGCCGCCTTGCCATCTTAACATCTTTGCGTGATAATTACGATATGGGCAGTGTTAAAAAAACCGATTACCTGGAAAGCCGCTCGAGGTTTAAGATGGAAAGAAGAAAATCACGATTTTTCATTAGCCTTTTCCTGGGGCTCACGCTGTCCCTTTTTTTTCTCCCTCTTCCGTCAAAAGCGATTGAGGGACTTCCCGGCGCAAACTGGGTCTTCTTAAGCCATGATATTCATGGACTTACCGGGTCAGGCGGTATGGGCTGGATTCAGCAGGGCATTGACTGGGTCAAACTTCCCGGTAACATTATGGTCAATACCTATGCAGAATATAGTGTTCGGGACAGGACGAAAAAAGAAGACTACTATGATGTGAGAGGACCATCGGTGGGGCTTAATTTTGAAAAATCTTACTTCGATCTCGGCGTCAATTACTACTGGCTCAAATATCCCGAACTTGAAAGGAAAGACAAGGATGAGGAAGGATACGAAGTTACCTTCGGCTGGTATTATACAAGAGATTTAAAGGCAAAGGATTCCGGCTTTTTTGTCATGGCCTTTCCCTTCTCTACCTGGGGAAAACTCTCTCATGACGGTAATGGCATTACGGGATCAAGCGCTATGGGCTGGATTCAGCAGGGCATTGACTGGTTTACGCTTCCCGGCGGCATTATGGTCGACACTTATCTTAAATACAGTTATCGTGGCAGAACAAAGGAAGAGGACTATTTTAACTCTCAGGGGCCTTCCGTCGGTCTCGAGTTCAGCAAATCCTACTTCAAGGCCGGCATAAGCTACTATTGGGAGGAGTACCCAAAACTCAATGAACGGCAGGATACGGCACAATACTATTTTGGCTGGTATTATTACTGGGATTTAATGGAGAAGTGAGGGGAGGGGAACGGTTGCTGGTTGCAGATTGTTGATTAACAAAGGGTAGCAGGGCAGAGAAAAAAACGAAGAAGAAACCATGTTCCCTTAATCAGGGCAGCATGTCCTTGAGCACAGCGGGAAAATCCGTCTCTATGGCATCAACACCGAGCCAGGCGGATTCCCTCATCCCCTGAGGATCATTAATCGTATAGAGTGAGACATAAAACCCCGCTTTTTGGGCGGCCATAACAAACGGTTTGCTCACCTTTTTGTCTGAAGGGTCGATATCAAAGCCGACAATTCCTTTTTTCTTTAATTCATAAAAAGTACTTTCATCAAAAGAGTCCGGCATGCCACCCCAGAGTATCCCCGTTCCGGGAAGATATTTTTGAAAATCATCAAAGGCCTTGCTTGCCTCGTTTAGCCAGATATAAACAGCTTCAGGACCAACTCCCGCCTCTTTAAGGGCGCCTTTAATTGCTGCGCCCATTTTATGGCCCTTTACGTCGAGAATAAGCTTACCACGCCCCTTTGCCTCTAAAAGGGCCTCTGTCAATGTGGGTATTTTTTCCCCTCTGAAATTAAAACCGAACCACGATCCCGCATCGAAACTTTTCAATTTTTCCAGGGTAAGCGCCACAACCTTCCCTTTGCCGTTTGTTGTTCTGTCGACAGTTTCATCATGCATAAGAACAATGGTGCCGTCAGCAGACCACTGAATATCAACTTCAACAGCTGACGCTCCCCTGTCGAAAGCCCGTCTAATGGCAATAAGCGTATTTTCCGGTGAGCAGCAGGAATCCCCGCGATGAGCGATAATATCAACTGAACGCGGCAGTTTTTCCCTCTTTTTCTGCAGCAGGGGACCCGGTATATTTGCCCCGCCCGCATGAGGTCTGCCGAGCAAGGCGATTTCTTCCATGGAAAGGTTCCTGTCAATAAAATAGATACTGGACACATAACCGGGCATCGTCTCGCCGTCGTTATCTGTAAAAAGCAAAAACTCCGGCCCCAGCGCCCACCTGCTGACAGGTCCCGCACTATCTGTCCCGTGACCGCCGACAAAGCGGCCGTCAATAAATTTATGCATCTGCCCCACCCCTCCCGCTCCGCTTGCCGCCTGAACAGAGATGGCAACCCTGTGCCAGCGGTTAGCCATTAGTTTCCCATGGTAAACACTGTTAATGCCGATACCGTTTTGCCTGGAGTCATGGATGAACATTTCGGCGTCATCTTTATTTTCCGGATCCCTTTGATATAAAGCGCGATATTGCTGCTGGCTTTCCCTGGGCCAGAGGAGATCCATGACAAGCGTGTAATTGGAAAGAAAGCCCTGCCCTGCAAAAACACCATTAGGCGGCGCGCCGTGAGTGAGGAGATAACCCTCGTCCTTTCGGGCGGCAGGAAAGGCCATTACCTGTGCATCACCGCCGGGAAGCGGCGGCAGGCCGAAATAGCTTGTTGTCTCGAATCGCGTTTTGGCAAACCCCCATTCCGTCCCCTTTTGATCGCGGAAAGTCAACTTTCCCCTGCCCATAGAGGGTTCAAAAGGCTCATAGCGATTACTGAAAGTCCAGACTGTTGCCGAAGGCGCGCTCCAGGTAAAATCAGGCGGGGGATCGAGAATAATTTCGGCGATCCTGGACATATGCCTGCAACCGGGTACAAACAGACAAAAAAAGACTGCTGTCAGGAGGAGAATATTTCCTGGAAAAAACTTAAACCCTTTAAAATTCAATGACTTTTATCGAAAAACTTTCTCATTATTGGCGAGCAGGTACAGCGTATAAGAGTAATATGAATTGCCCTCTTTTGAAAGTTTTTCTTTTGCATCCTTCAATAATTTTTTCGACAGGCGCACATTACCGCTCTTTCGGGCAGCAAGCGCATAGATGGAATAAAAACCGGCCGTCGCCGGTTTAAGGGACACACTCTCCCGTTCAATATCAATCATCAAAGGAAGGTAACCTATTTTTTTATAGAGGGCCAGAATTTTTTTCAGTCCCTCGGGAAATGGGGGGCCTGTTTCAGAGGAAAGATAAAGAAAAGTGCGAACAGCGCCATAGCCGAAAAAGGGGCTTTTTTCCGTATAGGGAGATATGCCCGATTTATCGAGCTTTACCCAGTCACCGGGCAGGCCGAACTTGCCAAAACTCGCCTTTTCCAGAATAAAGAGGGAATCACCGTAGATCTTGTTCCACAATTTTTTATCATCAAAGCCGGCAAAGAGGCGAAAGGCAGGAAAGATGAAGTAGGAAGGATTTACCGTATAGGTTTTATCTTTGACAAACCCTTTATAGCCCGGTAGAAGAAGGCTGCGCCCCTGCCAGATAAAAAGGAGTTCTTCTTTGAGGGCCTTTACAATTTTAAGCCCTCCTGCAGTATAGTCACCTGACTTCCACCTTTGCCCCGCCTTTAAAAGGGCATAGGCAATGAGAATATCCCCGTCTGTGGCATTGTTGTAATCGAGAACGTCCCAATTCCCGTCATGCCTTTTGCCCCAGTGCCAGGCAAAGAGACCATCAGCCCTTACAGCAAGGTTATTTTTGGTCCACTTCCATACCCTGTTGAAAGTCTCCCTGTCATCGTAGGCCAGAGCCAGGAGCAAACCATACCCCTGGCCTTCGGAATGACTCGACTTTTCCTGCCCGTAATCAACAATGCGACCATCATGACGAATAAATTTTGTTTTGTAAGACGCCCAGAGGGGATCTTCCCCCCCTCCGGCAGGAACAGAAAAAACAAGCAGGAGCAGAAGGGAACAGGCATTAATGAGTCTCCTTGCTTTCATATTTCATCCTCTTTTTCCAGTACCTTCTCAGGAAGTAGAAAGTCACCAGAGCAAGCACAAGAATCGTTATACCCAGCGAAAGGTGGTAAAGGTAAGGATAGGAGTGGAGGTAAAAATCAATCTTCGATATTTGGCCTGACTTTCCGGTAAAATAATCTTCCCCCACTTTTAAGGGATAAACCAGGTAGTCAGGAGGGTCGAGTTCAATGAGAGCCACATCACCCTTGATCTTCGCCTGTACACCATAATCAAGAAGCGCTTCCGTCAGCCCATATACCCCTTGCGATGTCGTTGCCGTGGCAACCATCATGGTCCGTCCTTCCCTGTAGGGAGACTGGAACTGCATGAAAACCCCCTTGTCCGTGCCGAGACTGCTTTTTTGCCGGCTAAAGGCAATCTGCTCTTCCCCTTCCCAGCTCCTTACAACGGGATAGGGAACGCTTGTTTCGCCATTCACATTAAAAGGCACGGCCCTGGCAATATTATCAGGAATGGCATCGCTCCTGCCGACAGTAAATATTTCACCATCCCAACCTGCGGGTTCATCGAAAACAATATCCATTGCAAAGAGGGGATAACCGTTTTTCTGGGTCAGCATGCCCATAATATTGTAAGCCGATGCAATGGAGCGGGTGTCCCTGTCGGCAACATAGATGAGAGACTCATAGCCGTCAGGCCAGCGGGTAAAAGGGAAGCCATTGAGCAGAAAAAGATCGAGCCTGGGAAGCTTGACCAGGTGAGGCATGGGAGGAAATTTTATATAAGATTCCTCAAGAACCGTGAGAAAGAGATTCTCTGTCTGAATAAGCTCACAGTCATTGGCAACAGAGGGTGTCAGTATCGGTGTTAATTTGATGGTATTCGTTCCCGGCTTGAAGAGATAGGTGGGAATAGTCATCCTGTAGCCTTCGATAAGATCTCCCCTTTCATTATCGAGAGGAATGGCCCTGATATTCCTGTCATTTATGGAGACATTAAGAACAGAGTCTCCCCGCATCCTGGAACCGTAGGTATAACTTAACGATATGTCGGCATACATATTCTGACGGACAAAGAAATCCGCCGGGAGACGAAAACTGATTTCAGCAGGCGCAGGATTGATTCCCTTGAAGGTCTGCGTACCGAAATTGAGGGTCTTGAAATCGTATACCTTGTCAGGCGTCAGGACAGAGCGGCCTCCATACTGGGCAATATCGGGCAAACTGAATTCCAGGGCAATCATTTCATCCGTATCGGGATAGGGGATAGACATAATGGCCATGGTCATGGCGGCCAGCTTAATCTGGCTCTCATCCACTCCCGAGACGACAATGAGGGCATGAGCGCTGTCGGTCATACTCTCCTCTTCACCTAGCAGGGCCTCCTTTTTTTCTTTTTCAGGCAGGTGCATGATTTTTAATAAAGACCCTTCCCGCCCTTTAAACCGGATGCCCCTGTTTTGGAGAAAAGTCTCGACAAATGCTTTTTTCCCCACAAGAACATTATCCACACCGGGCTTTAAACCGGCAGAAACGGTAAAAAGCGCCTTCCTGTAATCGAAACGTCTCGCAATGCCCGAAGCAACAATACCTCCCATCTGAACCAAAGAGGTATCTTCAATAACAAAGTTGACCTTTCCGGCAGGTAAAATTTTGGGATCAAAAAGAAAGTTCGATAGGGCAGAGAGTTTAAGGGGGACAGGTTTTAAGCTGTATTCAATCTTTGCCCGCGCCCGGTCAAGCTTGAGAGTCGTCCATAAATCTGCAGCGCAGGGTTTTTCGCATTTAAGCGTGTAGTGCTGGCTTGCGCTGAAAGTAATGGTATTATAACCGGATTCGATAAGACGGACAGGGAGGGTAACCCTGGCCGTCCCTTCCGGCACATGAGGGTCGAGGTTGATCTGTTTGAGCGGGTAACCGTTAAGTTTCACAAGGATGCTCGACTTGTCTTTTAAAAGGGCCGTTGAATTCATGTAAGGAAACATGATGCTTGCGCTTTCCACATGCCATCGTTCCGGAATGGAAAGGGTCACACTGTATTCATCGGTGATACATTTCAGATCAACGGCCTTGACCCGGGCAATCTTGTATAAAGGAACGTCCAGCACCTCTGCATAAAGGTTGCCGGCAGAAAAAACCATAATTAATATGAAATAAATATATTTTTTAAGCATGGCGCCCTCTTTTTTTAGTATCAATATGATTACTTTACTAATTAACTTCTACCATGAACAAATCCCTAACTCAAGTGCAGCCTTATTTTTTTTATTTTTCTTAACCTGCTCTCAATAAAGGGCCGGAAATAATCTCTTGTAAAAGCAACGGCAAGAGCATAAAGGCCTTTGAAGCTCTCCTTGCTTCCCCTGTAACCCATTTTTATAAAATAGAGAAGCGTCCAGAAAGGCCCTGCCGGTTTCGATTTCCTGTCCCACAGATTCATCCACCGCATGCTGTCGCCATAAACGAACCTGACGATCTGCTGGTAATCATGCTTTTCCACCAGAAATTCACATCCGCAAAAAACTTCATCTCCCTTATCGATGACACGCTGTATCCTGGTATGAAAATGGTACGCTTCATCATAGCTGTCATGCAGTTCAAACCAGACGTCTTCCCCCTCGGCCAGGGGACAGGGAGAAGGCACGACAAGTCCTATGCCTGTAAGGGAAATATCCTCCATCATCCCTTCTATGTGGGTATTTAACCGTGGCGAAAATGCCAGCACCTGCCCCTTTGTCCAGACACGGTGAGAACCGCGCAGTTGCCTTCTTTCCCAGAAGGCGCCCAGTGAGGCAAGAGCCATTAAAACATTAAAAAAAGTCCAGAAAAAAGTAACGGCAATAACATCCCTGTAGAGAGGATAGTTAAACCACTTGACGACGGCAATGGGAATACCTGCCAGGGCGACAACAAACATCAAGTAAAAGGGGGCTGCAAAAGGACTCAGAAAATCAACATCCACATGAGCGCCCTTGGGTGTTACCTTGAAGGTGGGAGACCTGGGATTCATGATGGTTCCCGTCACAGGGGGAATGAGAAAAATGGATTGAACACTTTCATAAAGTTCGGAAAAGAGGGGCCACCGGTACCTGCCGTAGAGATAGTTCATGAGAACGACGCTTGCGCAGAGATGGGGAACGGCATAGACAAGAACCTGCAAGACGGAAGCATTATAAACCTTGAGACCCATAATAAGAAAGGAAGCCGGCGCCAGATAAAAAATGACCCTTGAAAAACCGAAAAACCAGAAGAGAGAGGAGTTGAAGTAGCAAAGAGCCTGCTGCAGTTTGAGACCTCTCACCAGATGGGGGTATTCGATAATAAATATTTGCAGCATACCCTGGGCCCATCGGCTTCTCTGGATAATAAAATCGTCAAAGGTTTCAGGAGAGAGCCCGCAAACCATGGGCCAGTCGATAAACACGCTGTTGTAACCCCTGTGATGCAAAACAAGGGAAGTCTCGGCATCTTCCGTAATGGTATCGACGGACATGCCCCCTATCTCTTCGAGGCAGCTTCGCCTGAGAATGGCAGCGGAACCACAGAAATAGCTTGCGTTCCAGAAATCGAGACCGGGATGTATGCCGCGGTAAAACATTTCATTCTCACTGGGCGCATCACTAAAAGTCTGCAGGTTTTTTTCGATGGGATCGGGATTGATGAAAAAATGGGGCGTCTGCACAAGGGCCAGTTTTTCATCTTTCAGAAAATAGGCCACCGTATTTTTCAGAATATCTCTTGTGGGCACATGATCACAGTCCAGCATGAGGATAAGGTCGCCGCTGCTGAACCTTAAGGCATGGTTAACATTGCCCGACTTGGCATGGCTGTTGGTCTCCCTTGTAATATAGTTAACACCGAATTCCTTTGCCATGCGCCTGAAGCTATAGTACCTTTCCCATGAAATAGAGGAGAGTTCGGGATTATTCCTTCTGGCAACGGTCCCGCCGTCATCGAGTATGTATATGTTAAGCTTATCTTTCGGGTAATCGACCTGTGTTGCTGCCGCAACGGTAATCTGAACGATCTGCAGAGGTTCATTGTAAGTGGGAATAAATATGTCAACAAAGGGAAGGAGGGACTCATCTTCAGGGAGCGGCATAATTTTACGCTCCAGCGGCCAGAGGCAGATAAACATGCCCAGAACATGCACCATAATGGCGTAACTTTCAGCCAGGTAGAGAATCATCATGGCCGTAAAATCAAAAGGCCCCGTATAAATGAGGGTTTCAAAGCTTCTCCAGAACCAGTACCTGAGAGATATAAAGAGGGCTATGAGCAGATAGACTGTCCGCCAGGGCTGCTTTTTGAATAACTTTTTCTTTCCCAGTACGATTGTCAGGCCGAGAAGACCCCAACCGAGAATTATCTGGTGAAAAAGTTCGAGGTAAGTTCCGGCAAGGTAGAGATAAAACAGGAGGGCGAAGGCAAGGACGGCATAGAGAAAGCAGTCTGTCATTGCCTCATTGCCGGCCCTCTTCCCTCCCTCGCAGAACATCGGCTCACCCCGCTGCTTTAAAGTTTACATTTATCTAAAACCAGACTTTTTGTCAAAACTTCAAAAAAGCATTCCTATAAAATATAATATCAGCCCCGCATCAGATGTCAAAGGATATGATTAATAATAATTTCAAGGCCATAGCAGATAAAAAAGAGGAGGACGGAACAAAAAAAAGTCCTCTTTTTTTGCTGCCCACAGTCCGTCGGAAAAGATGCTTTTATCTGCTAAAGGCCTTGAATTACAGGCATAAAGTCTCTCTTCCAGGCCATAAAAATGGTTTGACTTTAATAATTATACTGCTATAAACTCTTAACCAAATGTTTTTTAGAAGGAATTCTCCATGAAAAGGGTAAAACATGCCATTGAAAAGCGAAAAACCTTAAAGGAACAGATTGTCGATTCCATTAAGGAGGCTATCGCTGTTGGCGAACTTAAGCCCGGTGAGAAAATTTGTGAAACCAAACTTGCCGATGAGTTGGGTATCAGCAGGACCCCCCTCAGGGAAGCCATACAGATTCTTGAGTCGGAAGGGTTCCTCAAGGTTATGCCGCGAAGGGGCGCCGTTGTCAGTGAATACTCCCCAAAGGACATTAAAGACATTTATGAAATCAAGGCTACCCTGGAAGGGCTTGCCGCCAGGCTTGCTACAAAAAATATGTCTGATGCGGCAATAGACAGGCTTAAAGAGATAAATGACCAGTTAAAATCAATGACCTTGTCCAATGAAAAATCGGTAGGACGGTTTTTTAAAATTCACAACCAGTTTCATGATGTATTCCTCAAGGCGAGTGACAATGACCACCTTTATCAGCTTAACTGCCACCTCATGGAACCTTTCAAGCGTTTTCGCCTTACGTCCCTTGGTATAGACGGCAGGTTCTCTCAAGCCGTAAAAACCCATGAAGAAATCATACAGGTCTTCAGGGAAAGGAACGCGGAAAAAGCAGAAGAACTGGTCACCAGGAATGTGCTCGAAGGCGGCATTGCTTTACTGAAAAAGCTTGAATCAGAGAGAGAGCAGGAACATGACAACACATAGCGGTGATTCTATCAAGCGCGGCAAAGGGAAATAAATGGCCCCCATAAAAAAAGGCAAGGTAGAGGTAAGGGTAACGACAACGAGAAGCGTCATATACGGCTCCCTTTCCAAGGCGGAAACATTCAGGACCCTCGACCTGTTAAACAGCAAGGAAAAGTTTATTGCCCTTACCGATGCCATCGTTTTCGATGGCGAACAGAGTGAAAAGCAGCATAAAAAATTTGTTGCCATCAATACAAACAATATAATATCCGTCGAGGAGATGTAAAAATCTCCCCGGCAGCCCTTATTAATTTTTTAAAAGGGAGTAAAATATTTTTAATGGCTGCCTTTTTTCACACCTCCATAACTCCCAATTGAACCACTTGTCATGCTTTTCATTTTCTATTGAGTCAAACTATGATAATCTTCTTATAAAGGGAATCTCTAATAATACGGGGCGAGCCTGTTAAGGGATCAAAAAATTCAGTTCAAGACAAAAATTACAGCTCAGCCTGCAGGTAATTTTTTTAACGCAGAAGGCGGATTTTTTGAACCTTTAGACAGGAGGCATGAATTATTAGAGCGTCCATAAAAACCCGGAGAGACCGCCTATGAGCAATCAATGTTGCAGCAAATGCGTTAAAAACTTTTATGAAGGCAGCCTCAAATATATTGTCAGGATAAAGGTGCTTGCCGATTTTGACGGTCATACAGGCAGTGACGATGAAGCCGGCGCCGATGACCTCGAAAGTCTGATCAGACAAATTGAAAAGTCAGCGCCTGAAACACTTGAAAATGATATTCATCAGGAAATGGTCTTTCTCCTCTGCAAAAATTGCAGGAACACCTTTGTGAAAAACCCTTTGAATTTTTCACGGGAAAGTGGCGAAAAAAAAGAAAGTTTCTCAGGTCTGCTTCATTAGGTTTTTCAATTAATCGCTTGACTGCAAACGCTTTTTGTTTTAAAAAGTCCTAATAGCAAGATAAGGAGGTAAGCATTGGCACTCATTGATGACCCGGAAGCGGCAAGAAGACTTTCGAGAGCTATCGTATCAGACGTTGCACTTTACAATCAGGCAAAGGTCCAGGAGGGCATTCAAAAGGACAACCTCTTTGAAATCCTCGAAGAAGAGCTCGATGAGGGGAGAAAACTCTATAATTCGAGAGTATCTCCCGATATCCTCGAAAAACATAATTTCTATGATCTTGCAATAGTCGATGTCCTTATCAAACAAAGCGGAAGGATCGAGTCAGATATCTGGAAGTAACGCCGAAAGGGCCCTCATTGAAGTCGGCCCTGAAAGTGCGGGAAACAGGCTGGACCATTTCCTCGCATCAAAAATCCCCTCCCTTTCAAGAAACAGAATCAAACATCTCATCAAAGACGGATTTATCCATATTTCACCCCACTCTACCGTAAAAAGCAGTCTCAAGCTCAAAGGGGGCGAAGTTATTGAACTTACCATCCCTGAAGCTGAACCTCTTGAAGCGCTGCCTGAAAACCTGGACATGAGGGTCCTCTTTGAAGACAACGCCATTATTGTTATCGATAAAGAAGCCGGCATGGTCGTTCATCCCGCGGCAGGCCATTCGGGAGGAACGCTTGTCAATGCCCTCCTTTATCATTGCAGCGATCTTTCAGGTGTGGGCGGCAAGTTAAGGCCCGGCATAGTGCATCGCCTTGACAAAGACACCTCCGGTGTTATGATTGTCACAAAGAATGATGAGGCCCACAACAAAATGGCAGCACAATTCAAGGCCCACAGTATTTTGAGAAAATACAAAGCGCTCGTATACGGTGTGATGGCTCAGAAAGGGACCATTGATGAACCCCTGGGAAGACACCCCGGGGAGAGAAAAAAGATTGCCCCCGTCAAAGGGGGCCGAAGGGCGGTAACTCACTGGACGCTGTTAAAGGCCTATGAGGGGCTTTCACTGGTAGAGCTTACCCTTGAAACAGGGCGGACGCACCAGATCAGGGTACACCTTTCCAACAAGGGACATGCCGTCGCAGGAGACCAGACCTACGGCAGTTCAGGCAGGGCGGGGGAGATAAAGAACAAGGCCATCAGGGACAAAGTCAAAGCGATGAAGCGCCAGGCGCTTCATGCATGGGCGCTCGGCTTTAACCACCCTGTTAGCGGCGAGTATATGGAGTTTCACTCTCAACTGCCCCGGGATATACAGAACATAATCGATTTACTGGAATCTCAGGTCTGATGCATACTGAAAAAAACAAAAAAATAATATCATCACCGGAACCGAATAAAGCGCCTCTGCTTCTCGAAGCGCCCCTTTTTAAAAACCATTCTCAGATCATTCATGCCTTTTCAACAAGAACAGGCGGTTACAGTAAGGCGCCCTTCGACTCTCTCAACCTTTCCTGCAAAACAGGAGACGAGAAGAATAATGTAAAAAAAAATATTGAAAGGCTTAACCTTTTTCTCTCTATAGACTCACCCCCTTTTTTTCTCGATCAGGTTCACGGAAATAATGTCCTTGTTGCCGATGATATTAAATCCCATGAAAGTCACTATCCTTTCGATGCAATCATTACTTCAAACAAGGAAAAGGCAATCGTTATTCTTACGGCAGATTGTCTCCCCCTGCTCCTTTATGATCCTGTAAAATCTGTTATCGCAGCCATTCATGCGGGCTGGAAGGGAACGTCCCTGCAAATCGCAGAAAAAACCGTCACAAAAATGAAAGAGCGATTTAAATCGGACCCCGCCCATATTATCGCTGCCATAGGACCGGCAATCGGACCCTGCTGCTACGAAGTTGACCATCCTCTTGTATCAGCCTTTGAAGGACTGAATTCATATCACCCTGAAACACTCCATTCATTTATATCTCCCGCAGAGGGGAAAAATGACCGATGGATGTTCGACCTTGCCCGGGCAAACCGCCTGCAACTCTTGAATGTCGGATTAATACAGGATAATATAGATGAACTGCAACTATGCACCTGCTGCCGGAGCGATCTCTTTTATTCCTACAGGCGTGACGGAAAACATTCAGGGCGCCAGGGGGCAATTCTAATGATTAAAGAAAGCCATCTGCAAAAAAAGGTCCCTTGATATGGAAATACACATATCCGACAGATCGATTATAAACAGGATCCTCCAGAGAAAAAGCAAGGGGAGGCATTTCGCCAAAGAGATCGATCTCGGGGAAGTTTTGAGGGAAATACTCTACAGGGCCAATGAATTCGTCCCCTCTGAGGCGGGCTCCATACTGATCGACGACCCCCTCCCCAAGCTTCGCAAAGATAAAGAGGGAAAGCTCTTTTTCGTAGCCTGTTTCGGTCCGGGCTCAGAGTCGCTGGTAGGAAATTCACTCCCTGACAATGTCGGCATTGTAGGAGAAACCTACAGAATGGGCCGACCCTATTTGAGTGAAGATGTCAATAAAGATGCTAAATTTTTTTCCGGTATCGACAAGAAAATTAAATACCGGTCCAGGTCGATCATTGCTCTGCCCATAAAAAGGGATAGTTCGGTAATCGGCATAATAGAGCTTATCAACAGGAAGGAAAAGGGGAATTTCGACGAAAAGGACCTGGCCATTCTCGATGTTTTCGCAAAATACACATCCACACTCATCGCCAATGCCCTCGATGCAAGAAGGTTTGAGGACCTCTCCAAACGAGACAACCTGACGGGGCTTTTTAATGACAGGTATTTCTATGACAGGCTTGCCGTTGAAATAAGCAGGGTTCGTGAAGAAGGTGGCGAACTGTCGCTCATATTTTTTGACCTTGACCATTTTAAGGATGTAAATGACACCTACGGGCACCTGGCGGGAAGCAGGACCCTTAAAGAAGTGGCAATCCTTGTAGAAGATGTGCTTATCGGCATCGACTGCTTTCCTGCAAGATACGGCGGAGACGAATATGTCATTATCCTTCCCGGTCTTTCACTGGAAGAGGCCGGGAAGCATGCCGAAAAAATCAGGGAGGCCATTGCATCGAATACCTTTTTAAAAGAAAGAAACGGCGCTGACAATCCCCCGCTCAATATTAGCGGACTTATTTCCTGCAGTGTCGGTGTTGCCTCTCTCCAGGCCAACGTGGGACAAAAAAAGAGCGTCACTGAAGCCGAGGAAGGGCTCGTCCGGGCGGCCGATACAGCCATGTACCAGGCCAAGGAAAGCGGCAAGAACAAGGTTTGCCTTGCCCGGGGTGTGCTTTAGTGTCCCCTCTCATCATTATTTTATTATCATTTCGAATGTATGGAAGAAATCTAAACATCGTTTATGCCCCCCGGAGCAAAAGGTGCTTTTAGTCGGCCTTACAGGAGGAATAGCCTCCGGGAAAAACAGTATTGCCCGGATACTGGAGGAGTTTGGCGCCAGGATCATCGATGCAGATATTATTTGCAGGGAACTGGTGGAAAAGGGGAAACCTGCCTGGCAGGAAATCGTTCACTTTTTCGGCAATGATATCCTCCTGGAAGACGGTACTTTAGACCGGAAAAAACTGGGCAGGATAGTTTTTGAAGATGCAGGCAAAAGAGAAGTCCTCAATTCCATCATTCATCCAAAAGTTATTGACGAAGAATTGAGACTGGCACGACTCATGGAAAAGGAAGATCCTCATGCGCTGGTCGTTGTCAATGCCGCCCTTCTTATTGAAAGTGGAAATCACAAAAATGCAGACAAAATCATTGTTGTCGGCGCCAATGAAAATCAAATCATCGATCGCATCATTAAAAGGGACGGAATTACCAGGAAGGAGGCAAAACTCCGTATGGCTTCCCAGCTTCCCTTTCGGGAAAAAATAAAGCATGCCCATTATGTCATCGAAAATAATGGAACATTTGAAGCATTGAGAAAAAATGTTGAACAGGTCTATAAAGATCTGGCCCGCCTTCTTTGACGCCGATCCCCGGAAAAAACCGTTATTTGTCTGTAAGCAACACTGGAGGGTACCTCTAAAAATATGGAAAAAAAACTGGAAAATTGTAAATGACTTATCTATAATGCTGAGCATTTAAAACCAAAAAACTTTTTTCAGGGTAAATAATCATGACAGAAAGAGTTAAAAGTATCATAGGCAACATAAATATCGACAAGGAAGACTATATCTCCAGGGCTCTGGACCAGGTGGAAGCGCTTCAAAATCTGACCGATGAGGAAAAGATTGATCTTACAGCCGCGCTTACTACCATATTCTATCATGATCATGCCGGAAATCTGGATATGACCAGACTGGCAAACCGGGCGGAAAAACAGATCGCCAGATTCGGAGAAGCTGTTCTCCCCACGCTGGCGGGGGAGCTTATCGATGCAGACCCTGAATCAGCGGCCCACATAGGCAGGGCAATCGCCCTCAATGGAGCGCCGGCGGTGAGTGTCCTTCTCCATGCCTGGAATAATAATCGTGAAGACGACTTTGCCATCATTAACATACTGCAAACGCTCTCTTATTCAAGGACGGAAGAGGTGGTCACGGCCATGGCTGAAATCCTTGTGGCCGCAAAATCAAAAAACCACCAGGTCAGGGCAGAAGCCCTTTACGCCGTGGGAAAGCTTTCCTTAAGACTTTCGGCAGATACCTTTGACGACAAGCTGAAGCTGAAAATGTTCGATACGGCATTTACCCTTCTCTCCGACACAAAGCCTCTTGTTAGAAAAGATGCGGCAAGGGCCCTTGGAAAGATGCTTAAAAAAGGTATCCTCGACGATGGTCAGAAAAAGAAGGTTTTCCAGGCCTTTAATGCCATACTGGGCAAGGACGAAAAACACGAGTGGGATTATGCCTTTATTGTTCGCCATGAGGCAGAACACTACCTCCCCTATTGTAAAGGTTCTGAAACCCTTGCCGACCGTTACAGGCAGTCTTACAGGATTCTGACGAAACGTGAACTCTGTGACAGGACCTTCCACTTTACTATTGAAGCCCCTTTTATTGCGAGAAAGCTGCAGGCCGGCCAGTTCATCATCGTCAGGCCCCATGAATTGAGTGAGCGTATTCCTCTCTCCATCTGCGGCTGGGATGAAGAAAAGGGAAGCATCCATATTATCGTCATGGCTGTAGGTAAAACCTCTACGGAAATCAACAACATGAAAGTGGGTGACTGCTTTGCCGATATCGTCGGTCCTCTGGGAGAAAGATCTCATGTGAAAAAGCATGAAGGAACCTGTGTCGTTATCGGAGGAGGTTACGGTACGGGCGCTATCATCCCCACTGCCCGCGATTTCAAAAAGCTGGGCAACAAAGTGATTGGTATCGTCGGTGCAAGAAATAAAGACCTGCTCATTATGGTTGACGAACTGAGTGAGGTCTGTGACGAAGTAATCTGTACCACCAATGACGGTTCTCAAGGCAAAGAAGGTTTTGTTACCGATGCCCTGAGAGAAATCATGGACGGAGAAAAGGTGAGTCACGTCCTTGCCGTCGGTCCGGTGCCCATGATGGAAGCCGTCAGCAAAATGACAAAACCCGACAACATTGAAACCTTCGTTTCACTTAACGCCATTATGGTCGATGGTACGGGAATGTGCGGTGCATGCCGTGTCAGTGTCGGTGGAGATACGAAGTTTGCCTGCTTCCATGGCCCTGACTTTAACGGCCATGAAGTTGATTTCGACCAGCTTGTTAAAAGACAGAAAATGTTTGTTGAGGCAGAAAAGAAGGCCTTTGCAACACTGGATAGATAGGAGAGTTAGCTATGTCTGAGGAATGTATCAAGGAACTGAGCAATAAAGAGAGAATGAACCTCCCCTTCCAGGAGATGCGCCTTCATGCTGCCGGGGAGAGGATCAAGAACTTTGAAGAGGTACCTGTCGGCTACTCTGAAGAGGAAGCCATAGCCGAGGCAATGCGCTGCATTCAGTGCAAAAAACCTGACTGTATAACAGGCTGCCCTGTCGGCATCGACATCCCGGCTTTTATCAAGCTCATTGAAGAGGGAAAACCCGCTGAAGCGGCTAAAAAAATCAGGGAAACAAACTTCCTGCCTGCCGCATGCGGCCGTGTCTGCCCACAGGATAAACAGTGCCAGGCCGTCTGCATTGTTGGTAAAAAGAATCTCCCTGTCGGCATTGGAGGCCTGGAAAGATATGCCGCCGACTACGAGCGAGAGCACGGCACCCTTGAACTGCCGGAAATCCCTGAAACAACGGGAAAAAAGGTGGCCATTGTCGGCTCCGGTCCCGCCGGTCTTACTGCTGCCTATGAACTTCGCATTAAAGGTCATGACGTTGTCGTCTTCGAAGCCTTCCACAGGGCCGGTGGCGTTCTTGTCTACGGGATTCCCAGGTTTAGATTACCTCTTGAAATTATAGATGAAGATGTGGCCTTCCTTGAAAAGTTAGGCGTTCAGTTTGTTTATAACATGATTATCGGTAAGGTGCTCACCCTTGATGACCTTATCGATAAAGAAGGCTTTGACGCCGTCTTTATCGGTTCCGGTGCAGGACTTCCCAAGATGCTCGATGTACCCGGTGTTAATGCCAACGGCGTTTATTCAGCCAATGAATACCTGACGAGGATCTACCTCATGCAGGCAGATAAATTCCCCAAATTTACAACACCCCTCTACCAGGGCAAAAAGGTAGCCGTCATCGGTGCAGGTAATACGGCCATGGACGTGCTTAGAACGGCCAAACGCCTCGGTGCCGACACAACCTGTTACTACCGACGTTCTCATGAGGAGGCCCCGGCAAGGACGGAAGAACTGGAACATGCGGAACAGGAATTCCTTAACTGGAAGTGGCTCTCCAATCCGGCGGAAATCATTACCGATGAAAACAACTTCGTTAAGGCTATCAAATGTGAAAAGATGGAACTTTCCGAACCCGATGAATCGGGCAGAAGACGTCCTGTTCCGACAGGAGAATTCTTTACGGAAGACTGCGATACCGTCGTCATGTCTCTCGGTTGCGATGTAAATCCCATTATCCCTTCAACGGACGAGAAGGTAAGAATCAACAAATGGGGCGTTATTATGGTTGATGAAGGAACCTGCCAGACAAGCAAGGAAGGTGTTTTTGCCGGCGGCGACGCTATTACCGGCGGATCGACAGTTATCCTGGCAATGGGGCAGGCCAAACTGGCAGCCGCCTCCATTCACAAGTACCTGCAGGGGGAACTGAAAGAAAAACCGAATGTTCCCACCGATCCCAATTACTGGGTCAAGGAGTGGAAATTCTCCTGACCAGTCATTTTGTGAACTGCAAAAAAGCCCGGTATAAAGCCGGGCTTTTTTTATGTAATAAAGCTGGAAACAGGAATTAGTTAGAGGGAGTGCGGCCCTCTAAGTCCGGCAGGACACTAGGGCTCAAAGCCTCCCCACATGACCGACTGGTTTCGCCCTCTCTTTTTAGCTTCATAAAGGGCCTTATCTGCAAACTTGACCAGATCTTCCGCCCTGGAGATGTCTTCCTGATTGCAGGTAGTGATGCCAAGGCTTATGGTAAGGGGCTCTTTCGCCGGCAGCGCTGAATATTTGCTCTTTTTTACAGACGTTCTGATCCTTTCCGCCTGAAACATGGCCCCCTTTTCCTCGGTATGAGGGAGGAGGATGACAAACTCTTCTCCACCATACCTGGCGGCAACGTCCGTCTTCCTTATGGTTCTCAAAATGACCCGGGCCAGTTCTTTAAGGATAGTATCCCCCTTCCTGTGACCGTAGGTATCGTTAATTTTTTTAAAAAAATCAATGTCCAGCATGATACATGAAAGGGAAACATGATAACGGAGGGAAATATTATATTCCTCCTCAAGACGGTTATAGAAATAGCGGTGGTTGAATAATCCCGTCAAACCATCGGTTGTGGCCAGTTTTTCCAGTTCCATATTGGCCACCCTCAGGGAATCGACAAGTCTGGCATTTTCAAGAACATTTTCAGCGGCCCTCGCCACAACCTGGCAAAAACTTATCTCCTTTTCCGAAATGCGCTCCTTTTCGGTAGCCACTCTCAAAAGCAGTGTTCCGATAAATTTATCTCTTATGGAAATGGGAATAACTGCCAGGGAATGAAAAGGGAGTTCATTAAGATGCTTTCCACTCGCCTTCATGACGGGGTCCGATTGAATATCGTTAATAATAACATCCCTCTTCAGTTCTATGGCGCGCCTTACTTCAGGGTAAATGGCAAGATCAATGCTTACGCCCTTTGTCTGCACATCATCGTTGGATGCAATAATATTTCCCGAGTTCTCCTTCTCATCGATCTGAACAATGGAACATCTCACTGCATCAAGGGAAGAGGCCACCTTGTTGGCAATGTCACTCAATATGTCGCTGCTGCTGTGAAGCGTCGTCAGCGATTCATAAATGTCGAGCACATTGAGAAGGTCCTTTTTATGAAAGTTGGTATAAAGACTTTTTGCTCTTAAACAGGATTTAATCTTTGCAACCAGTTCAGGAATATAAACAGGTTTGGCCACATAATAATCGGCAGATTCATGGACCTTTTTCTCTCTTCCATTACTCTCATCACGGTCTATGAGGACAATGGCGGGAATAGCCGATAGAGACTTGTCACTCTTTAATTTACAGCAAAGGGCTTCCCCGCTCATATCGGGCAGGGACTCTGAAATAAGCAGCAGATGAGGGGGGGATTTTTTTATTTTTTTTAAGACCTCTTTCCCTTTATCAATGAAGGTCAGGTCAAATTCATGAGAAAGGCTGTCCGAAAGATATTCCCTGAACAGGAGATCACTATCAACAACGATAAGGTTGCTTCTTTTTTCCGTCAAAGCCTGCTCTCCATTAATTAAGCGTCTTTTTACTTATCCATGTAATCCATGAGCTCTCTTTGCACTTGTAAATTAACCTGAACAATAGAAAGTTTAGTCGAAGTGGAGAGCCTTTTCAATTCGTCATATTCGGGGCGCAGGGCTTTAATACCACCGGGCCCGCTAATTTCTTTCACTCTCACCTCACCAAAAGAGGTAAGGATCTTTCGTTCAGACCGCCTTAGTTTAGACCGCTTTGCAAGGTGAGATCTTATTCCGATGGTTGTGCTTCCCCTGAAGATAATTGCAGCGGCCTTATCTTTTAAAGTTTCGGGAATAATCACCTGCAAAAGCGTGGCCGGTCTGTACTTTTTCATGTAGAGAGGCATCATGGCAACATCGAGGGCGCCTGCCTCAAAAAGTTCCTCCACCAGGGGTTCAAAAAACTGGGGATTCATATCGTCGATGGAGGCTTCCAGAACAAGAACAGTATCTTCTTCATAGCTGCCGGCTGCATGTTCCGCCTCCCCGAGGAAGACCCGGAGCAAATTGGGCCTTGAATGCAGGTCCTTTTCACCGGCACCATAGCCTATAGTCTCAATGGACATGGGGGGTATTTCTCCATGGGAAGAGGCAAGGACATTAACAATGGCTGCCCCTGTAGGGGTCACCAGTTCAAACTTTTCTTCTGAGTGAGCAAAAGGCACTCCCTTGAGAAGTTCCGCCGTCGCAGGAGCAGGAATGGGCATAGGCCCGTGGTCACACTTGACAATACCCGTCCCCGTAACAAGGGGAGAGGTGGCGACGGAAGCTATCCGGAAATGATCCATCCCTATGGCAGCACCAACAATATCGACAATGGAATCGATGGCCCCCACTTCATGAAAATGGACCTTTTCAGGCGGAATGGCATGGACCTTCCCTTCCGCTTCAGCAATGGCGGCAAAGACGCTTAAGCTCATCTTTTTTACTTCATCTTTGAGCGAAGATTTTTCGATGATGTCTCGAATATCACTGTAATGCCTGTGATGCTGCTCTTTCTCAAGATGGACGGAAAATTTGGCAGCATCAATGCCGTTCTTCTTCACTCGTTCACAGCTCAGCCTGTAGCCGTCAAGAGGAAGCTTTTTTATTTCACTTTCAAGCTTTTCCAGAGGGAGACCGGCATCGATAAAAGCCCCCACCATCATGTCGCCGCTTATACCGGAAAAACAATCCAAATAGGCAATCTTCATTTTACACCCTGTTAATAAGGCTGGCCGCATAGGCCGCCCCGAACCCGTTGTCTATATTTACTACCGTCACACCGGAGGCACAGCTGTTGAGCATGGCAAGGAGCGCCGTCACGCCATTAAAGCTGGCGCCGTAACCGACACTGGTCGGCACAGCAATAACGGGACAGGAGACGAGTCCCCCGACAACACTGGGCAGGGCGCCTTCCATACCGGCAACGGCAATAATAACGGAAGCTCCGGCCAGCTTTTCATGGCGGCTTAGCAAACGGTGAATACCGGCAACACCCACGTCATATAGCCTCTCCACCCGGTTTCCCATCATATCCGCCGTATGGAAAGCCTCTTCAGCGACAGGGATATCGGATGTCCCCGCAGAAACAACGAGGATGTCCCCCTTCCCTTCCACCTTTATCTCTCCCTTAATAATCTTCATAACCCCGGCATCACTCACATACTCGGCACCATCGATTTCCCCGGAAATGTGCCTTGCCTTTTCTTCATCGAGCCGGGTTATAAGAACGTTATGCCCGCTATTTATCATCTCTTTGGCAATGGCTGCAATCTTTCCGGCATCCTTGCCTTCCCCGAAGATGACTTCGGGAAAGCCCTGCCTCAGCTCCCTGTGGGAGTCCACATTAGCAAAACCGAGGTCCCGGAAAGGGAGGTGCCTCAGTTCCCGGACAGCCTCATCGACATCCAGCTTACCCGCCTTGATTGCAGTTAATATTTCTTCAAGTTTGTCTTTTCTCAAGTTAATCTTCCTTAATTCTTATTATTGCCCTCTTCTTACCGTAGGGTGGGTTAAACCTCACTCTGGCAATCGGTTTAATTTTGGACGAATATATTTTTTTGTCGCCTATACATTCATCATCTAAGCCACCATTTCGATGTCACATTAAACAGTAGTAGTAGGGTGGGTTAAATCCTTCTTTGGCAATCAGTAAAAGTTTTAAAGTAAGTATTTTTTAGCGATATTCACACTCTTAAATTAACCCACCATTTTTGATGAAGCTATTAAACAGGGCTGGTGGGTTTGTTGTAGATTAAGCTTATCCGTAAAAAGTAACTTTATTTACTTAATGAGCTATTGGCAAAATGAAACTTAACCCACCCGACATCATTTCTGTCATTTCGAGCAAAGCGAAAAATCCTGGGTTATCAATAAATTGTTCTATTTACTTCCCCAGCAAGCTAAACATATTCTTCTTGTAAAACTCCACCCCCGGCTGATCGAAGGGATTAACCCCCAGCAGATAACCCGACATAGCCACGGCCCTTTCAAAGAAGTAAAAAAGCTGGCCCAGCGTTTCGGGAGACCTGTCTTTAAGAGACAAGGTCATGTTAGGCACACCACCGTCGCGGTGGGCCATGGCCGTTCCCCTGTGAGCTTTGTCGTTGACAAAATCAAGGCTTTTACCGGCAATGTAGTTAAGACCATCGAGATCATCATCCACTTTGGGAATGGTAATTTCCCTGTTAGATTTTTCTATGGTCATAAAGGTCTCAAAAATTATACGGTTTCCTTCCTGGATCCACTGTCCCATGGAATGCAGATCTGTCGTGAGATCAACGGACGCAGGAAAGAGGCTTTTGCCTTCTTTCCCTTCACTCTCTCCGGCAAGCTGTTTCCACCATTCGGCAACAAAGTGAAGGGAGGGATGAAAGGATGACAGTATTTCAATGGTCTTTCCCTTTTGGTAGAGGATATTCCGGATTGCCGCATACCTGTAGGCAAGGTTGCTTTCAAAACCGGCGTCGGCGGAACTCTTTTCGGCCTCTGCGGCTCCGCTCACCAGTTTTCCGATATCGATGCCTGCAACGGCAATGGGGAGTAAACCGACAGGCGTGAGAACAGAATAGCGGCCTCCCACGTCATCAGGAATAACAAAGGTTTTATAACCTTCTTCATGAGCCAGTTTTTTTAACGCGCCACGGCTGCTATCGGTAGTCGCAATGATCCTCTTTCTCGCCTCTTTCCTGCCATAGCGCTGTTCCGCTTTTTCCTTAAGAAGGCGGAAGGCAATGGCCGGTTCCGTCGTCGTTCCCGACTTGGAAATCACATTGAGGCAGATATCTTTCTCTTCTATCACATCAAAGAGATCAGCCAGATAATCAGAACTGATATTTTGTCCTGCAAAGTAGATCTCCGGAGACCTGCCGGTCCTTTTTTTCAACTGGTTGTTAAAAGTATGCGTTACAAATTCAATAGCCGCCTTTGCCCCGAGATAGGAGCCTCCGATACCGATACTGACAAAGACATCAGCCATCTCCCGGACTTCATGGGCTCTTTCCTTAATATCGTCCAGCACATCACCTGTAATGGATGAGGGAAGATGAAGCCATCCCAGGTAATCACTTCCCTTTGACCTGCCGGCTTCCATTGCTTCATGAATTTTTGAGACATCTCCCTGCAAGCGGGCTATCTCGTCATCGCTCACATAAGATTCGAGGTTGTCCCTATCGAGCTTGATTGCATTCATAAAATTCCTCCCCAAAATAGAATAATCATAATTTTTTCATCATTTCCCTGCCACGGACGGCTGCGCCCATAAGACCGACCTCTTCCCTGAGAACGACCCCGACAGGAATACGGCGAAGCAGGTCTGCCATACGCCCCTTATTAAGAAAGGCCTCCAGAAAAGTCCTCTCCTTAAATCTGACGGCAATCTTGGCCGCAATACCTCCGGCAATATAGAGTCCGCCATAGGGAAGGAATTTAAGGGCCACATTGCCTGCTTCCGAACCATATAGGGAGAGAAAAATATGGAGCGCTTTTTCCGCTAACAGGTCATTTCCCTCGACGGCATGTTTTGCAATAACAGCGGCGGGATCATTATTCTTCATTTCGGTAATGATGGAATCATTCGCCCCATGAGCTGATGTCTCCTTCAGATAGTTGAAGATATTAACAAGCCCCTGACCGGAAAGAAGCCTCTCAAAACTGACATGACCCAATTTACCCATTAGATACTTTAGCAATCCAATCTCTTCGTCTGAAGTGGGAGAAAAAGTAGCATGTCCACCTTCAGACGAAATCACTTCATATCCTCCACCTGCCTGCGAATAAAAAGCGGCGCCCTCTCCGAGACCCGTTCCGGCGCCGAGCACTGCAATGGGACCGTTCTTCTCCTTTTTACCTTCATTTAGAATGAGTTTGTCTGAATCATTTAAAAAAGGAATGCCCCAAATTATTGCCGTAAAGTCATTGACAAGACCAACCTTCCGCAAGGAAAGGGCCGAGGCCACACTTTTTTCATCCACCGTCCAGGGAAGGTTTGTTGTCCGGCACCTGCCATCTTTAACAGCGCCTGCAATACCAAAAGAAGCGACCGTTTTTGACCTGTCGAGGGAAAGAAAGGCAAGAAATTCTTCAATAATCTCCTCGAGGGAAGAGTAAGCCCCGCTTTCATATCTTGCAAGATGATTAAAGGCTATCTCATCATTTCCTGCCTCCACCAGGGCAAGGATGGTTTTTGTTCCCCCAATATCGCCAGCCAGTATGTTGCTTGTCGGCATTAAATCTCCTTTTTTCATCACCTGGAAATTACGCTGTTAATACTAGCAGAGCTTTGGCTTTTAGGAAAGCAGAGAGTATCAGAAAAAATGGCTCCTTTCCCCAAGGCGGCCTCAGGCACAATAGGAAACATGAAGCGCCATTCTATATTTGTCATTGCTAATGCAGATGAGCAATTATTCGATTGAATCCCTTAGGATAGTCAAGATTTATCCCTTCCGTAAAAGTGACAGAGAATAAGCAGCGCACATCTGTGTCTAAATATATTTTAATTAATCTTTGAAATCCCTGTCCTTTGGGCGGGGTTAGAGTTAAAAGGTTATGCCATAATAATTTTACTTTTCTTTTGCTGGATTTATGCCCCTTGAGGGTACAAAGAAAAGTAACAAAAGAAAGGCCGCCCTAAAACCTGGTCCCGCCAAGGCGGGACTCCCCTCCTTCCACCGT